>Ga0310125_10000329_pt1 | contig 22098 bp, 24 predicted proteins | sample CB11b_Tmax_Bot8__FD_203508 | JGI IMG/M metagenome (GOLD analysis project Ga0310125, IMG submission 203508) | Marine microbial communities from Western Arctic Ocean, Canada - CB11b_Tmax_Bot8 | ecosystem: Environmental > Aquatic > Marine > Oceanic | place: Canada: Western Arctic Ocean | collected... | reverse complement strand
AGTGGGTCGACGACAGCTGCCAGGTCGAAGCCATCGTGACGAGCGATTTGAGGCAGATGAAATTGCCAGCCGATCCGGCCTAGACCGACAACGACTGTGCGCAGTTGTTTCAACCGATCTCTCCTACCGTGCAAGGTGTGTGGAAAACCAGTCGACGGCTTCGCCAACGTACCATATTGGCAATCGGTCGTCGCTACTGTAGACCTTCATCTCTGCCGTCGATGCTGGCAGCAGGTCCCGCAACTGTTCGGCATCGGCTGGTGAACTGGTGCGGCTGTTAGCGGCCATCAACAAGAGAAATGGGTGTCGGATTCGGGGTGCGTAGTTCTGCGTCGCGCGCACGGACAAGCCATCGCGCACCGTCGGGGGCACGCAGGCGATGGTCGCCTGAATCCGTGGTTCGACGGCGGCCAGTGCGAAGGCGACAGCACCGCCGAAGCCATATCCGAGGACGCCGATGCGGGTGCTGTCGATGTCGGCCCGCGTCCACAGGGCATCGATGGCGCGCCGATGTTCGACGACACTCTCGGCAAACAGGTCGCGGAGTCGGCTGCTGGCGCCATCCAGCACCAGGTTGCCGGGGTTGAGGAAGTCATTCTCCGCCGCACGCTCGCCGTGCAGAGGAAGATCGAGACCGAGTACGGCAAAACCTTCGGCGACGAGTCGGTCTTTGTGCTTGCCCTCCGTCGTCGTCCCGAGGGACCACCAGTATTCTTTGGAGCGCGCCATCCCATGGATGAGGATGACGCAGGGGTAGGGCGCCGCACCGCGCATGGGGAGTTCGAGATGAGCCGGTACCCGCCGAGTGCGGACACCGTCAAAAACCATCTTGTACAGGCTGCCATTGTGTGTGGTCCGCAACTCATCGGTGCGGCTTGCCGGTGGCGTCGCCTGGTAGTCGAACCAGCGGATCAGGGTGGCAAAGGCCTCGTCCCCCATGGGCTGCAGGGCCTGCTGGCCATGGAGGGGCACGCCGCCGATCAGCATGCTGGCGAGACAACTGAGGAGGATGGCTGGGCGAATCATGTCAGGGACGGTAGGTGGCGTTGGTGGCGGACACAACCACGCAGGTACCAGATGTACCCGCCAAACCGCAAGCGTTGTTGCTCGCCGTCGAACAATGGCGCCAGTTGCGCGCGCAACCACTGCTGCAACGTCGCCGCCGATTTGCCCTGACGTTCGACGAAGTCGGTCACATTCGACTGGGTCATGAGAAAGGCGATATAACCGTCGAGAGAGAAACCCCACTCGAGGCTGTAGTCATCAGCAGCAGTGAGGGTGAGTCCATGGCGCCTGGCCTCCTCGTCGCTCAGGGGTCGTTCATCACGCGGTGGTCTCGGCAGGCGCACAAGCCACGTGTCGCGGTGCCAGTTGGACAGGCGCTCATCCCCTACCATAGATGCCAGGTCGGTGCCATCGTACACAACAAGGGTTCCGGAGGCTCTCTTTTTGATCCAGGCCTGGTGGATCAATCCACCAAGTGCTTCCAGACTTTGTGTACGCCGGCGATGGTCTGCTCCACATCCTCGTCCGTGTAGCGTTCGTCCACCGGCAGGCGGATCACGGTTTGTTGCAGTTCGTCCACATTCGGACAAGCGTCGGGATCATACTCGACATCGCGCCAGAATGCGGGCACCTCGTCGGTGAGTGGGTAGTATCGTTTGTTGCGTACCAACTCGGTGCGCAGGATGTTGTTGGCAGGGGACATGCCCGTACTGATCGTCAGCCCCTCGGCGCGCAGGGCTTCCACCAGTTCGTCGCGGCGGTCCTCCCCCCCGGTATAGCGGCCCGCGACTGGCCACCAGGAGGGTTGGCCACCTTCGGTGAGCCGTGGCAGGTCGAAGCTATTCAACCCGGAAAACTCCGTGTAGTACCGACGGGCGATCTCGTCACGACGTTGCACCAGCGCCTCGAGTTTGCCCAGCTGCGCCAGGCCGACGGCGGCATGCAGGCCGTTGGCGCGATAGTTGAGGGCGAAGAACGGAATCGGTTGGCCCCCCCGACCGACGGAACCGTCGCGTAGGTAGGTCTTGTCGCGGAACAGTGACGCGATGCGGGCGACCTCGTCGTCATTGGTGGTGACGAAACCGCCGTCCCCGGTGGTCATCTGCTTCGATTCATTCATGCTGAAACCGGCGGCCTTGCCGAGTCCGCCTAGGAGTGTGTCGCCGTAACGACCCCCATGAGCCTGAGCGCAGTCCTCCAGGATGATGACGCCTGTGTCGGTGGCGATGCGGGTGAACTGGGCCATATCACAAGGCAGTCCGGACATGTGCACGGCGATGATGACCTTTGTTCGCGGTCCGATCCTGGCACGCACACTCTGGGGCGAGATGAGGCGGGTCTCGAGGTCGATGTCCGCAAAGACGGGTACCGCGTGCAGGGCGAGGATCGCCGCCACGGTGCCGATATCCGTCATCGGTGTCGTGATCACCTCGTCACCTTCAGCAACACCCAGAGCGCAGAGGGCTGTATGCAGCGCCGCTGTACCGGAGGTTACCGTTATGGCATGACGAACCTGGAAGGCCTCGCACAGAGCTGCCTCAAATTCGCTGATGATGCCACCAGGACCCATCAGTTTGCCCGCATCGAGGGCGCGGGCCAGCTGCTCGACCTCCTCAATGCCATAACGATTCGTCAGGGTATACTCTGTCGGCTTGCTCTTGGGACCGCCGCGGATGGCGAGTTCTGCCATGGGAGGTAACCTGATTCTCTCGTGTCGTTGACGGTGGAACTACGGCACTACAATTTGAACGGCAAATGCATCAGAAGGTGGCCAGCATCGGTGGCACCTCGGCGAGACGGTCGACGACGAATTCCGCCGGTGCCTGATCGGCCGGCCAATCCTGCCAGCCGCGCATCCAGATGGCACCGAGACCGGCGTCGATGGCGCCTTGCACATCGTTGACGGGGTGATCGCCGACATAGACGGCATCCTCTGCATCGGCATCCAGGGCTTCGAGGATGGCCTCGAAGACGCGGGGATCCGGCTTCTTGCACCCCACCGCTTCGGAGACGACAACGGCGTCGACACATTCATCCAGACCCAGGTGGGTGATCTTGGCTTCCTGAGCGTAGACGGTGCCATTTGTCAGGATCCCGAGTGCGAGGCCTTCTTCGCGCAGCTCGCCGAGTACGTCCACGGCGCCGTCCATGGCGACGGCGCACCCCGGGAAGGTGGCGTGCCAGTGTTTGTCCACGGCAGTGGCTCTGGGTCGCCGTCCACTCCAGTCGAGGTTGGCGACGATGTCAGCGGCGCGGGTTGCCGCGGCGTAACCATTGCCGTCCGCCCGTCCGAGCACAGCGCGCACCGCAGGTGGATCGGCCTCTTGCAGCTTGTCGCCGAACTTCGCCAGGAAGTGGGTGAGATAGGCGTCGATCGATCGGTGGCGATCTGCGAGGGTGCAGTCGAGGTCGAAAATGACAGAGTGTATCATGCTATCAAACAAGCAAGGATACCACAGATGGGCAATGGTGCGACGGTGAAGGTTGGCAGCTACCAATGGTCGCAGGTGACCGACGAAGCAGCTTTTGCGCCCAGAGATGGTGCGGGCGCCCTCTGTCTCGACGGACGGATGTGGCTTCTCGGGGGCTGGAATCCTGGGGACAAGGTCAACTTTCCGACGACCTGCAACAGCGAGATATGGTCCTCCACCGATGGCGCGGACTGGACCGCCCATGGGCACGCCCCCTGGGAGGGGCGGCATACGGCTGGGTACGCCGTGCATGACGGTGCCATGTGGATTGTGGGAGGGGATGCAAATCAACGACACTACCAGAACGACGTGTGGTGCTCAGAAAATGGCACGGACTGGGAGCTTCGATGCGAACAGGTGCCATGGGCACCGCGGGCCCTGCACTATACCGTGGCCTTCGATGGTGCCCTGTGGGTGATGGGTGGGCAGAGCATGCCGGCATTCGGTGGTGGCAGAGAACGGTTCTACAACGATGTGTGGCGTTCCGTCGATGGCGTCGACTGGACCTGCGTATGTCCGCAGGCGCCGTGGCCGGCGCGCGGGGCAATCGGCGGCGCCGCCATACACGATGGTCGGATCTGGCTCCTGGGCGGTGGTCGTTACGACACCCCAACGACACCGCAACGGGCCTACTGGAATGACGTGTGGAGTACTGCGGATGGCAGCGACTGGAGCTGTCACAATGGGGCGGCGGACTGGTATCCGCGCATGTATCACGAGGTCACGACTTTCGATGGTCGTTTGTGGGTCCTGGAAGGTTGGCATGAAATTGGCGCCAATCGCAACGACGTCTGGTATAGCATGGATGGGGTGGCCTGGGAAGAGTTACCCGATACACCCTGGGCGCCACGGCATGCGGCGAGTCTGTTCGTTTATGATGGTGCTCTATGGGTCGTCACGGGCAACAACATGGAGAGCGACGTTTGGAAACTGACACGAAAGGGAGGATGAACCCATGAGTGCGGATCGAGTAGCAATTGTCACGGGTGCCGGTTCCGGCATCGGCAAGGCATCGGCTCTGGCCTTGGTTGAGGCGGGGTACGCCGTCGCGCTGGCCGGGCGAAGAGTCGACAAGCTGGAGGAGGTCGCCGCTGAGGCGGGTGACATGGCGGTGGCGGTGTCCACGGACGTGACCGAGCCGGCGTCCGTCAGCGCCTTGTTTGCGGCGACGACGGATCGTTTCGGGCGTCTCGATGTGGTCTTCAACAATGCCGGTATGGGTGCCCCTGGTGTGCTTCTGGAGGAGCTGACCTACGAACAATGGCAGGGGGTGGTGGACGTCAATCTGACGGGTGTCTTCCTGTGCACGCAACAGGCCTTCAAGGTCATGAAGGCGCAGGATCCCATGGGCGGCCGGATCATCAACAATGGCTCGGTCTCCGCCCACGTGCCGCGACCCAACTCGTCGCCATACACGGCGACGAAACACGCCGTCACCGGTTTGACCCGTTCGACGTCGTTGGATGGTCGCAAATACAACATCGCCTGTGGCCAGATCGACATCGGCAATGCGGCGACGAATATGACGGAGCGCATGACGGACGGTGTACCGCAGGCGGATGGCTCGAAGAAAGTGGAGCCTCGCATGCACGTAGACAATGTCGCCAGTGCCGTCGTTTATATGGCCTCGCTGTCACTGGAGGCGAATGTGCAGTTCATGACGGTGATGGCGACGACGATGCCCTATATCGGTCGAGGATAGCAGGGGGGCACCTGCACTTCCACGTCTGCTCCGGTGAAGCCCTCGTGGCTGAGTGAGATCCAGCCTGCAGCCCGTCAGGCAGTGTAGCTCGCGTTGACGACGAGGGGCTGTCCACCGTCGGCGTGGATCAGTTCGACGGTTCGCCCGAAGCGTATCGAGGGCCCTGCTGTGTGACCTCCGGAGACGTCGACACCGGCCAGCGATTGTCCACGCCAGTCGCCAGGCAGGACGAAGGCGACACCAGCCATGCCACCGGCGAAGCGAGCGGACAGCCGCACGCCACCATCGCTGTCACTGCAGTGTATGGACTCGCAGCGCCATTGCAGTCGGCTCTCCCAGAATTCGAGCCACTGATCGAAGGAGTACACCGGCATCTGCCGGGCCGTTGCCAGCCGCAACAGGGCCAGACCCTGAGCGCGTGAGAAACGGACCCAGTTGGAGGGGTGGATGCAGACCGCATGAGGCACGTGGAATCGGTTCGCGACTTCGTCGAGGACGCGGCTCAGAATCACCTCCCACTGAGTGGGCTGGATGCGATAGGAGTATGAGACCCACTCCGGTCCGAAGTAGACGTCATCCATGGTGTGGGTGTGCTGCTGATGGACGTCGAGCAACTCACCATCGGGGGTGCAGAAGCGCAGGGGAAGTGCCGCGCCGAAGGCAGCGTAAGGGGCGTACTCCCGACTGCGCAGGAAGGTGCTGCAGAAGTAGTTGCCCTCCATGCGCACACCGCTGGCGGCCATGGCCCGCACCGGCTCGAGATATCCTGCCCAGGCGATGCAGTGGTTGCGCAGACTGCGTGCCGGTGTGGCAAATCGCTCTTCGAATTCGCTGATCTGCCGGGTCAGTTCGTTGACGCGGACCCGGACTGGTTCGCCGTCGAAAGGGCGCAGGTTGGGATGGGGTCCAATGTCGTGGGTTTGCTGATAGGCGGCGATATCGGCTGCCGTGGAGTGTGTATTCCCCGGGATGACATAGAGGTTCATGCGCCCACCCTCGGCGGTGACCTCGGCAAACTGGGTGCGGTTCCATTCGAGTTCGGCGTTGTCCTCGTCACCGGAGTAGAGCAGGATGCCGGGGGCCCCACCCGGCAGATGCCAGCACAGTGGCAGGGGGGCGGGAAAGAGTGATGCCACGAGTTCAACGAAGACGCGCCCGAGCAAGTCGGCGTAGGGAATCCAGGCGGGTTCTGCGGCACCCAGATCACAGGCGAGGTGGTTGGGCCGTGCGGGCTCGTCGCCACGGCCATTTTCTTCGCGTTGCGCCGGATCGCCCTGCCGCAACAGCAGCACGGCCCGTGGCAGATCGAAGGCGAGACCGAGGAGCGTGCCTTGGCCCACGTCGGCACGAATGATCGCAGGACCTTCTCCCACCGGGTTGCCGGCAGGATAGAGATAGGCATCCGGGAGTGGGCTCTCATCTCCCATGGCCGTCCACGTGGCGGCGGTACCGACGACGGGCAGACTCTCCCCGGCGAGACCGGCCATCGGTGCACCACTCAGACGCAGACGTTGTGGGCCCTCTCGGGGCGGACCTATGTCGACGTCGAGGGCTACGGCAAATGGACCCTCAGGCAGGAAGCTGACGACGGCTCCGCCCAGCTGCATGTAGGCGAAAATCGCCTTCGATGCTGGCCCATCGGCGTCCGAGCTGCCGGCGGGCAGGATGACGATGGGAACATCGCTTGGGTCCAGCTGCTCGAGGCGACGGGGGGGCAACATCTCGGTATTCGTCACACCCCATGACACGAGGATCTCGGCGATGTAGGCGGACAGACCCGGCTGGTGATCGACAATGCCAACACGCATGTTATTCGTTTGCCGGTGACTGGCCCAAAGCGCGATGGGCGGAGGGTCGGAAATCGGGTACGCGCAGATGGGTACCCGTTTCGATCGAGTCCGCCGCAAGAATCGCCGGCGCCGCCGTGTCCATGGCGGCATAGACGTCGAAGCTCAATTCCTTGTGACCGAATACGGCGTCGCGGAAGGCGGCGTGAACGTAGTAGTCGGCATCCCCGTGACCACTGGCCCGAGCTTCTGCCGGTGCGTCATTGCGCTCGAAGCGCCAGTCCATTTCCGCCATGTCATGCATCTGCGCTCCGGCGCGCCACATCTTCGGTCGCTCGCGACCACTGCGCGACCACTCGACGCTGCCACCGGTACCCATCACCTGATACCAGTGATGACCACGGGCATGGCTTACCGGTTGCGTGAAGCCGGCGGCCATGCGCAGCACGGCATCCTTCTCAGTCTTCATCAAAGCGACCTGAATGTCGGGTGCCTCGATCTCGGGGTGGGCGTAACTGGGCGAACCGGTACCCATGGCGGTGACCTCGATGACACGGTCGTCGAGGACTTTCAGCATGGGACTGAGTTCGTGCGGCAGATAGTGGATCGGCGGCATCTGTGCCAGCCAGGTCGGTTCCGACCCGTTCTCGGTCTTCCGAAAAAAGAGACGGGTTCCGTAGTAGCCGATATACTGACCCTCACAGAACGTGACGCGGCCGATCTGGCCCTCGGCGACGATCTGGCGCCAGGCATCGACGAAACCCCAGTAGCGGGTCTGCTCGGCGAGTTGGTAGATGCAGCCGGATCGTTCCGTGGCGAGCACGATTCGCCAGCAGTCCTCGAGCGTATGCGCCGCAGGCACCTCGGAGTTCACATGTTTTCCCGCCTCCAGGGCCATCGCCGCGAGGGCCCCCTGTTCCTGGCAGCGGACGCAGAGGGCGACGGCGTCGACGGTGTCGTCGGCGAGGATCTCGGCATACTGTGTCGTGCGCCGGACACCATCCCGATTTTTCAGCGCCGCCAGGGCGGGTTCCAACAGCCTCTCGATCGGATCACAGACAGCGACGACACGATAGCCATCCAGACGCTCGAGCAACCGGATCCAGTGCAGGGCGCGATGGCCAAGGCCGACGACGGCGATACGGATCTCGTCCATTCTATGACTCCGAGATCAAGTGCTTCTCGGCCCAGGTGAGGACCGTGGGGAAGGGCACGCCGGCGAGGGTGCCGAAGAACGGATCCTTGCCGATGCGGGCGCGCCCGAGGCGGGGTGAACTGAGGCCACAGAGAAAGCGGGCTAGCGCACGGGGTGTATTCAACACGTCGGCGGCGGCGATCGTCGGTTGAATCCGACCCCCGAGTTCCTCCGGGATGCTCTCCGCGTCGCGTGGCGGCAGTGGCACAGTATGTCTAAGGCAGCCGCTACACTGGCCACAAGGCTCTGCAAGGATTTCGCCGAAATGCGCTGCCAGCGAGGCGGCCCGACAGTCGTCGAGACTGAACAGATCCAGCACCTGCTGCAGGCGGCCGACTTCGGCATTTTCCCGCTGGAGATTGTAGGCGTGTAACTCTTCAGCCAGCGCCTGTGGGTTCTCGGCTTGTCGCAGACGATGGTAGCGATTGCGTACGCCACCGGCCTGCACCTCCAGCAATTCCTGTTCGGCGAGCCAATCTAGGGCACGAATGATGCGCTCCCGATCACCACCCACTGATGCCACCGCTTGTGCCGGGTCCAGTTGAAACCAGACCCGCCCCTTCTTGGCAAAATCGAAGAGACCGCGCAGAAACTGACGGCGTTCGCCCTCGACGCGTGCCAGGACCTGCTCCATGTCCACCAGCGGTTTGAATTTGTACGCTGAATAAAATGGGGTGCCACCCTCCAGATACCCCTCCAGTTCCAGACGCGTCAGCATGGTGCGCAGCACGAGGGGTCTGATGTCGTGTATCGCCGACAGGTCAAAGAGGTTGAGATCGAAGTCGGTGTCGCGGGCAAAGAGATCGTCCACGAGGGCGCGAACCGACTCCGCATCTGGTGTGTCCCCATAGATGAAATTCTCCAGCACCGTCAGATCGTCGGCACAGACCAGGGCATGGCAGATCGACGGTTCATCATCACGACCGGCACGGCCGATCTCCTGCGCGTAGTTCTCCAGACTCTTGGGCAGATTGTAGTGACAGACGCAGCGGATGTTCGATTTGTCGATGCCCATGCCGAAGGCGATGGTGGCGACAACGATCGCCGTGTCGGACGCCATGAACCAGTCCTGAACCGAGGCGCGCTCCTCGTCCTTCATGCCGGCGTGATAGGCGCGGGCGGACAGACCCGACTGTTCCAGGCGTTGTGCCACTTGTTCGGCCGTGCGTTGCAGGGTGACGTAGACAATCGTCGGACCGGGGGGTTGTTGTTGCAGGACATCGAGCAGCGCCCCGTCGCGCTCGGCGACACGCACCGGTGTGGACCGCAACAGCAGATTGGGACGATAGAAACCGGTGCGCACAGCATGTTCGGGGTGGATGTCGAAACCGGCACAGATGTCGTCGAGGACGCGCGGTGTCGCCGTCGCCGTCAAAGCCAGGATGCGCTCCGCCTGAAACTGCCGAGCGAAACCGGCGAGTTTCAGATAATCGGGGCGAAAGTTGTGGCCCCATTCCGAGATACAGTGGGCTTCGTCGACGGCGAAGAGGCTGATGGCAATACCCTCGATCGCCTGGCGGAAGCGCTCGTTGTTGAAGCGTTCAGGGGCGACATAAAGCAGCCGTAGTTGACCCGAGCGGATGCCATCCATCACCGATCGGTATTGATCTTTATCCAGACTTGAGTCCAGTCGTGCCGCTGTGATGCCACGGCGTTGGAGGGCATCGATCTGGTCCTTCATGAGTGCGATCAAGGGTGACACGACAAGGGTCAATCCCGGCAACATCAATGACGGCAGTTGATAACACAATGACTTGCCGCCACCGGTTGGAAAGACAGCCGCCGTGGAGTGACCTGCCAGCAGGCGCTCGACGACATCGGCCTGCCCTGGGAGAAAATCATCGAAGCCGAATTGTTGCTTCAATGTCATACGGGGATCGTTGGACATGGACAGGCTCAGTCGGTTTCAGGACCCGCGCAGCAACCAGCGCAAGCGCTGGTACGACAGGCCGTAGTGCACAATGGTCACAGTTCCAAGGGCTGCGACGAGGTCGACGCGGGTTAGATCCCACAGCAGCAAGCGGACCCAACCCGGCATCGACACGAAACCGCGGTCCGAACGACTTGGGTCGCCTGGCACGGCAAAGGCGCCCCACGCTGCCACCGCGACGCCGGGTACGCCGATCATCCACACCAACCCCGTCGCGCCGGCGCCCTGAGTTCGACCCCAAACTGCCAACGTGGCAAGAGCGGCCAGTTCAAGAACAAACCGCAGGCCAAGGTTGATGGGGTTCATCTTCAGTGCGGTGGATGCCATGGTCTGATCTGCGTCGTGCTGGGATTTCTTCAGACGGTCTGCAGAAAGACAATAGGTGATAGGGCGCTCTCGCGCCTGTTCAACTTGACTAAGTCATGACTTAGTCATATAATGTGATCATGAAAACAGCAACAACCCATGAAGCCAAAACACATCTATCTCGACTGCTGAAGGAGGTCCAGGCGGGGGAGACCGTCGTGATTCTAAACCGCGATATTCCGGTTGCTCAACTGACAGCAGTCGAGGCGGTGGCAAGGGCGCGGCCACGGGTAGGCACGATCACATCAGAAATGGTTCAGTACGACGTGGATGCATTCGCGCCACTGTCAGAGGCCGACCTGGCGACGTGGGATCTGTGACCTATCTGCTGGATACCTGCACCTTCGTCTGGCTTTGCGCCGAACCCCAGCGTCTGTCTCCGGCATCACGCGATGCCATCGACACGCCGACATCGACGTTACTTTTCAGTGACGTGTCGGCATTGGAGTTAACCCTCAAGTGGCAGGCTGGCAAGATTCAGCTTCCAGACCCGCCACGCCAGTGGATTGAGAGGCAACTCTCCGCTTGGACCCTCACCACCATACCGATCAGCCGTGAGGACATTTACCGGGCCGGAGAATTGGCCGACCACCATCGCGATCCATTCGACCGGCTGCTGGTGGCAATGGCGATCAATCACAGTGCAACCATGCTCACGCCGGACCGCGCCATCCATCGATATCCCGTGAGTTTTCGCTGGTAGGGACTCGTTAACGCTTATATCCGTGGACCTCCAGTCGCACCATGCGCATGTGTGTTCGGCCGTCGCTGTCAGGCGGTTGAGTCGCCAGGTAGGTGGCGACTCAACCGCCTCGACAAAAATCTCCCGCAATGTTTCGGGCACACGCTGTGTGTATGGCCTTGGCTGCAGTACGCGCCGTCCTGCAGGAGTCCTCGACCTTTGCACCGCAGGATCTGGACCGGATTTTCCGTCTGTCCATGTCAGATTACAGCGAGATGATCCTGTTGCCGCCCCTCGTCGAAACCCTTCATCAACAGGCGCCAGGCGTGCAGATTGAGGTGTTGTCTACCGCTGCATTTCAGCCGCGGGTGGGAGAGCGGATCTCGCGGACGAACGCCCAGGGCAGCACACCATCGGGGGCGAACGTGGTGAGCCCGATTCGATGTGTGCCTTGAGCTCAGCCTTCGCATCGTCGGACAGCAACGCGGCAACATCACCCTCTCCAGGACCACTCCACGCCCGTTCATTGAGCAACTAAGAAGCGATCACGATGCTCATACGAGGGCAATCGCTTTGGTCATGCCCGCCGTCCAGCCACCGTCGACGTTCCAGGCAGCGCCGTTGACGAAACCGGACTCGTCACTGGCCAGGAATAGCGCGACACTCGCGATATCTTCCGGCTGACCGATGCGGCCCGAAGGGGCAATCTTGGCGGCGAACTCACGCCCCTTCGGATTCTCCTCCAGATACGGTTTCGACATGGCCGTTTCCGTCCAGCCCGGGCAGATACAGTTGACACGTACACCCCCGGGCCCGTGATCGATGGCCATGGCCCGCGTCAGTTGCATGACGGCACCCTTCGTGGCGCTGTATCCGGCGATGTCGGACTCAGCGTAAAAGCTGTTGACCGACGCGGTGATGAGGAACGAACCGCCACCGGAGGCGATCATGGCAGGGATGCCATACTTGGCGCAGAGGAAAGCGCCTTTGACGTTGACGGCGAACATTCGATCCCAATCCTCTTCCGGCAGGTCGATGGCGTTGCCATCCAACTGAATTCCGGCGTTGCTGAACAACACGTCGAGGCGACCGTGTTGCTCAAGGGTGGTGGTGATCAGCGCCTCGACGCTGGCAGCACTGGCGACGTCCACCTGACAGGCACGGATGCTGCCGCTTGCCTGGGCAGACGACATGGAGACCATCTCCTGTACGCTGGCGTCATCGATATCGGCGGCGACGACATGCGCCCCTTCGGCGGCAAAACGCAGCGCCGATGCTCTACCGATTCCCGCGCCGGCACCGGTGACGATGGCGACCTTCGATGCAAGTCTCATCCTACCTCCTGAGTCGCCACGTACGGTCATCGTAAATGACGGCGTCTTGGATCTGGGAGCGATGGGCACCCCCGGTGATGTAAAGGGTCACAGGCGCCGGCGGCCCAGATCCGCCCGGCGCTGGTCATGAAGAATGGATCGGTGCGCACCTGATTGAGGTGGGTCCCGGTGTCCAGGTGTCGGTTGCGGGATCATAGATGTTGACCACATCCAGCGTCGTCGGCTCCCCGCCGCGGTCGCCGAGTTCCCCCTCACCACCGACGATCCAGATACGACCATCCAGTTCGGCGATACCATTATAGCGACGGGGAAAGGACAGGGTGCTGATACGGCTAGGAATTACAAGGGCCCATTATCGTGAGTTCGGTGCCCTCGGACAAGGCTCATCAAGGCTGGTCTGGTCGATGCAATTGGCTCATGGTCGTATCTATCGGTGCATTTGGTACCACGAGCCAGGTGTTCTGCAGAACCAGGCGGCTGCACCCGTCCTGCAACGGCCCGTCACGAACGAGGTCACCGACGCTGGCGTCGCTGGACTGTTCGCTGAACCAGGGGAAGCCTTCGCAGCGCAGAATCTCGGCGCAGAGCGCCGTCGTCGGCTCGCTTCCCGCTCGCAGAATCAGGATGGGCTGATGCATGGGGGGAACAGAGCCGCGTCGGGTCGACCTGTCAAGTGACATTGACGCTCGCTGCGGTACTTCATACTCTGCGGCTATGCAGATAACCGACATCGAAATTCACGAAATTCACCCGCCCCTGGCAGCGTGGAACGGTGACGAAGTACGGCTGTCCTCTGGTGACAATTGGGATGCGCGCACGGTCGTCGTATTGCGTTGCGACAACGGTCTGGAGGGCATCACGGAGTGGGAGGGCCCCCCACGCGACGCGTCGATCGCCGACGTCGAACAGTTGCGCGGCACCAATCCCTGCCGCTGGCTCGCCCACCCCTCCTTGCCGATCTGGATCGCACCGGCGATCTATGACCTGGTGGGCAAGGCCAACGATGTACCCGCGTACCAACTGTTTGGGCCGAAAATTCGGTCCTGGGTCCCCGTGGCGAGCTGGACCGTATCGCAGACCCCCCAGCGCATGGCGATGGAGTTGGAGGATGCCGTCCGCCATGGACACCGATGGCTCAAGTTTCACACCTACCATCTGCACAACGTGATCGAGCAGACGCGGGCGATGCAGCAGGTCGCACCACCCGGCTTCAAGGTCCATTACGATATCAACTTCGACAATACCCCTGACGAGGTGCTGACGCTGGCCCGGGAATTGGCAGCCTTTCCCGTGGCGGGCCTGATCGAGGATCCTGTACGCAGCTTCGACCTGCAGGGACACATTCATCTGCGCCAGCGCTCACCCCTCCCCATCATTTTGCATCACTGCCCTCTGGGTGGCCGCGAGGCGATGATGGGTGTCGCCGATGGCTACATGCTCGGCCATTCTCCCGTGGGTCAAACGCTGCAGCGGGCGGGCTTGTATGAGGCGGCGAACGTGCCCTTCATGACGCAGAACAACGGTGGCAATATCACCCTCGCCATGGTGGTGCACATGGCGGCCGCCCTCGACCGGGCAACGCTGCATCACGTGTCACTGGCGCGGCTGTGGTCAGAGGATGTGGTCGAACCGTTCAAGGTGGTCGGTGGCCAGGTAGAGGTCCCGGAGGCACCGGGGTTGGGCCTGACCCTCGATCGCGAGGCGCTGGCGCGCCTCAAGTCACGCGCCGTCGAACCCCTGTCAGAGTCGTTGTTGCGTATCGACCATGGACCTGGGTTGGTTACCTGCAGCCGCCCGCCCATCGCCAGGCTGCCGCGTGACCTGCACATGCACCTGGCTGGCGTCGGTGCTGGCTACGACCTGCCCGTCGACCTGACCTACTGGCCCAATGATGGGTCGGAGGCGTTTCGCCAGATGTGGTCCCGCAGCGCCAATGGACCGGTCACCGAACGGGCGTGACCGTACTGAGCAGTCCGTACAGGCTCCAACTCGAAATGGGTGAGGGGGCCTGGTCGCGCTGCTTCGGTTTCGTCGATCACCACGGCTCCCGGTACCGGAGATGCTGGAGGTCGGTGACGCCCTCGACGGTTTCTTCGCGATCTCGACACGCGCCTATGGTGAACCCCTCGAGAATCTGAACCAGGAAGGGTGACTGGTCGTGCTACCCTCCCTGTTTGCGGCCCTTGCGACGATGCGGACCGTCGATCTGTCGGCGACGAAGGGCTTCGGAGGTTGGGATTCGACGGGCAACGCCTCGAGCAGCTCGTGGCGTGAATACCTCCTCGCAGTCGACCAGGATACGCCGAGTCTGCGCACACGGGTGGCGACGTACTGTTCCGGCGGGGCCACGCAAAACTCGCCGAACTGACTGGTAACTATATCGAGTCCACGAGGACAGAGTTCATCTTCGAACAGAGTGGGCGGGTCCCCGTTCGGGAGAATTTCGAAACCGTGAAATTCAAGCGAGAGGAACTTGAGGGTGGTGGGGTGCGATATACGACAATGGGCATGCCACTGATTCAATTCGTAAGACGCGTCTGGTGGAATTCGACTGACAATCAAGCAAGGGTGGTCATCTGGCCAGCCGATGCACTTCAAGGCGGCAAGGTGGTGTCCGATACGTCCGATCCGTGGTCACAACAGGTAGATGCAGACTTTACCACCGACGGGACGTGGGAGAACAACGCCGCCTTTCTGCGGGAGAATTTCGGTCTGACGTACACGACCCGGGAGAGAATGAGCAGAGATCGATATGTCGAATTGTCACAGTAGCGTCTAGCAACCGAGGCGGTTGAGGACATTGCGTGTGATCTGCGATACCGCGCCGGCGTCCCGGTACAGACCATGGGCCCATTCGATGGTGGCGGCGGTGAACACCGTCCCCGGAAATTCGGTCTCGTTGATGGCGACGGTACTGTAGAACCGCTCCTGGTGGATGCCCAGATCTAGATTGAGGCCAGCGTCGACGGCATCGGCAAGGGCGAGAATGTGATATTGGGGGCTGATGCCATCGTCGCCGGTGAAATGGGGTCGGCCCTCAACAAACGCCAGATCGCCACCGTCACATTCGACACCGACGATGGAGTCGTCCCGACCGAACTCCGCACCCTCGGCCAAGCCAGTATGCTCAAAAGCCCAGTGGTCGGGGTCGGTGACGCGATAGAAACCGTATTCTCCGGTGGTTGGCGCAAGGAATGTCCCTGGTACTTCTGTCTTGGCATTCACGGCCGCCGTGTAGGACACACCGATGGTCTTCTGCCGCAACGCGTCGATGGCACAAAGAAAGGAAGTCGTCGGATCGTCGACTGTACCCAGGGGATTTTCGTGGTAGCGGGTCTTGGCGCAGTAAAGTTGGCGGCCATCGGCTCGGGTTTCGACTTGATGCCAGAATGCGTTGCCCGCAAAAACCATCAAGTTTCCGCCGCGCTGCACGAAATGCTGCAGCTGTTCGCACTCCCTTCGACTGGTGTACTCGCCGTGTGCGATGCGCAGATGGGCGCGATAGGAGTCGAGCAGATCGGGCTCGGCGTCGTGGTCGGCGTTGACGCAATAGTCGACCTCGTACCCCTCGGCGTGCAGCCACGAGGTGAAGAACTGATCCCAGGCGTAGAAACCACCCATAAAGTCCGGCTGCAGGGGCCGCTCGAAAGATAACAGCTCGCTGTGCTCCCGGTTCGTTGACAGGTAGGGGAACAGACACTTCCCGCCGACGGGATTGTAGGCGTTGTAGGTATTGGTTTCGATGGTCAGCAGCAACGGAGCATTCGGCGTTCTGGGGCGGACGACGAAGAGGATTTCCCGCATGCCCTGGCCCGTGGCGAAGCTGGCGATGTAGACGCCACTTTCCCATTCGTGGGGCACACGAAAGGTGAAACTTTCCGCCCAGTCGAAACCGTCCCGATATCCTGCCTCGGGCACCTTCTGCAACTTGCCCTGGAGACCGACGATGTGCCGTACGACCCGCCGACTGGCACCCTCGTGAAAGATGAAGATGTCGTAGTAGGATCGTGAGTTGGAGATGTGTAAGGTGAGGGGATCGCCCTGCCGCACACTCATGCGGTTGGCGTACCCTCCCTCGCACAATTTCCAGTAGCGGGTCGCGTCCGCCTCGTAGTGGGCGAAGATGTGCTCGCGCTTCACGGTTTGAAGACTCTCATGAGTCCAGCACGAGCGCCTGGGACCAGCGTTGACCGCGCTCGCTCAACTGTTCGTATAGCCCTCGGGGAATGCAGGGATCGACACCGGGCCGGCGAAACCAGGGGGCATAATAACCGACACTCGTCATCACCCGGGTTTCCTGCGAGAGGTTGGCGGTGCCACCATGCCAGGTGCGTACGTCGCGGATCAGCGCAGCACCAGCAGGGGCGCGCACGATGGACTGCCGCATCCACTCCGGTTCGTCCTCCAGTTTTGGCGGTGGCTGGCGGTTGCGCTGAGTACAAGGGATAAACCGTGTGGCACCATTTTCACGGCGGAAGTCGACCATGGGATAGTTGACGACGATGAAGGGTGTCGGCAGGTCGGCAGTCACCGTGCGACCTTGTGGATCGTGCAGGAACTCCCCTATGTCGCCGTGCAGATGCTGGATCCGAGCCCCAGGCAAGCTGTAGTCACCGCCTCCGCCGCTACAGGTAAGATCATCGCTGTCCCAGATGGCGGTGACCACGTCCAGCACAGGCGGCAGGTCGACGAGTTGTGTCCATTCCGGATGCTGAATCTGCTGACCAAAGCTGTACCGGGCGTAGCCTCGATTGGCCTTGTCCAGGGCGATGGCAGCTGTCTGCTCCGCCACCACACGGTCGGCGCCTTGCCGAGCAAACTGCAGTTGATCCGCTGTCAGCGCATCGGCGAGCAGGACAAAACCATCGCGGTGAAACAGGGAGACCGCACGCGCCACATCACCCGCGGCAACAACCTCGAAATCGGCTCTGGCTTCCTGCATCAAGGCTTCATCTCTGACTTATGTCGCGGGTCGAGGTAGTCGTGGGTGATGACGGCGAAGCCTTCCGCGTAGCTGCACTGCATATGGAAAGCGCCATCGTAGGACAGTGGTTGGAGTCCGCTCAGATCTCGGGCGTCGGAGGGGGCAAAACGAACCGAACCTTGGCCACGTCGGCACCACGCGACCTGCAGATCCAGGGTCGCGGGTGCGCCATCGATCTGAGCTGAATGTCGGCGAGAAATCTGGGTGTACCGTAAATCTCGCGCTCGGCGGCGATACCGGCGGGACCATTGTGCCACACGTGCGAGCAATACCGGCCCGACTGGTCGCCGAAGGTGCAGGCCAGCTGCACCACCGCTTCGTCGAAGGCACCGTAAGCGCTGCATCGGGGGACCTGGATTCCCATGGCGACACCGTCCGTCCGGCACCGGCAGCAGAGGCTCCGGCAGCAGCGGGGCCATGGCGGTTGGATCCGCGCGAAAGAACACCAACTGGAAGAAGACATCTTCGTATTGCGCCGGAAGCTGCGGGTAGAAGGGGCTGTCGAAGGGGATCATTGGTCGTACCCCACGATTCGGCCAAGGTTGCGTCGAGGCAACCGGCCTGGTGTCTGTGCTGACTCCGGTGCCCGCAGTCGGACACGTTCGATCCAGCATGTTTCCGCGTCGTCAACGGCAGCGACACCGTGTGTCTCTTCGGCGTGCTGATGCTCCCCCAACAGACGTAGGTGAAGCTCATCATCTGCGCCGAGCAGACGCACCGCGTCGATGAGCAGCTGCGGGGTCATACCACCCGCCTGCCGCAGATGCCAGCCATTCTGCTCGACTTCGGCTTCATCTCTTCTGACGCCCGCGGTGTATGCACTCTGCGGAAAACAACCTGGTTCGGTCATGGCCGGACGATCAACTCGGAGTTTTCCGTCTGGCGGGGGGTGGTTGACGGTCAGGCGAAAAATCGGCACGCTGGCATTCGACAACCCCGAAGTCCACTTCATCCCCATGCTCAACTCGACGGGATACGCCAATATCGGCTCATCGACCCTGCGCGACCATGTCATCACCTTCGATCACAAGAATGGCCTGATCGCTTTCAGATGACGGGCAGGCGGAGGAATCGTCGCGCTGTATCGCCAAGGATGGCCTGCCGCTGAGGTTGAGACAACTCTGGCAGCAGTTCGTCCACCACGCCAAGGGCGCGGCCATAGCCCGGTTCTTCGACGATCCAGGGAAAGTCGCTCGCCCACATGAGCCGGTCGGCGCCGAATTCGCGCAACAGTGTCTGCTGCCAGGGCGCCGTGTCATCGTAGGGCCAGTCTTGCCGTGAGAAGGCATACTGACCCGACAGATGGACGCAGACATTCTCGTATTGGTATAACCGCAATGTCGAATAGCGGGTGACCGGTGGCAGTGTCATGGCCACGTGTGGTCGGTGTTCGTCGTCCCACGAAAGGGCGCCGTCGCCGACGCAGACCATAAGATGGTTGAAGAGGACGCGTACCTGGGGGAAGGCGTCGATGAGAAAGGCGAGAATGGGACTGTCCGCGGCGCGGGGGTAGAGCCAGAGGACGTAGTCCTTTTCGGCGGCATGTTGCCAGATCTCAAAAGTAGAGCTGGCGCGCAGATCGATCGGTTGCAGGGGATCGAATGGGCCACCCAGGTTGCGCAGACGGAAGCCGATGATGTCACCATCGTCGGCGAGCTGGTCCATGTGTTGTGCCGGATTGCTGCAGTCAGACGGGATCAGGGCGATGCCACGGAAGCGATCAGGGTGCGCTGCCAGGCAGTGCAGCAGATATGCATGGTGCTCGAGGGCGGTACCACCGGTCTGCACGAGAATGGCCTGGTCGACATCGTCGACTTGCATCTGCTCGAGCAGCAGTTCGACGGGGGCCTCGCGATCGGCGGGCATGCCCTCACTGACGAGGCGGGGAAACTCCGAACTGGGACGGGTGAAGACGTGGACATGGGCGTCGACGTGAGCCATCAGGAATCGCGGGTCCGCTGTTCGAGACCGAACAGTTGTCGTCGTGCCGGTGTTTGCAGTCGATCAGCGATCCCGGCGTAACGGTCGGCGTCGACTCTGCCCTCCGTCCACTTCTCATAGATCAGGATGATCGATTTTCTTGGCTGCGTCGTCGAGTTGATCATGGACGTGTGCCAGCCATAGGAGTTGAACAGGATCGCCGTGCCTGCCTTGCCTGGAAAGATCTTACGCCCAGGCATGTCCTCCAGCCGCCGCACATGAGGGTAGGGGCCGGCGCCAGGCTTGTGACTTTTCGGCACGAAACAGAATGGGCCCTGATCCGGGGCAACGTCATCGACGTAGATCTGGACTTTGATGTGCAGCGGATTGGTATGGGGCACGTCCGGGTGCCAACCGACATAACTGATCGGGCTGGGTGGCAACAGGCGCACCTGTGGCCCCAACAGGATCAGATCGTCATCGGTGAAGTCCATGAGCAGGCCATACCAGCTTGGATGATCGATCAGATCGATGAAGGCATCGTCGCGCTCCAAGGGCGAAGGGATGTCGAAAAATGCCGCGGGTTGTGTGCCCCTGTTTATGCCGTCGAGCCAATCTGCCTTGCTCCCTTGGGCACAACGGTCAAAGGCGGCCTGTAGCCGCAACAGGTCGTCGTCGACCATTGCCTCGTCAAGCACAACATACCCCTCGTCGAGAAACTGACGGCGCTGTTCGGGTGTTGGTCTGATCATCCTCCGCTCCGGAGTTCGTGCTCGAGTGCCGGGGGAGAAATAGCGACTAAAGTGAATGAGGGTCAATGTTGCGAAAATGCCCGATGACACCTAGCCTGCAGTCATGCCTGATGCAGGTCTCACGCCAGACACTTTCGACCCCGCCTTGTTCTGTCATGGGCGCCTGTTCTGGCGCCACGACGGTTCCGATTCGGCACGTTTTCCACCCGCACTGGCCTGGCGCCTCGTCGCCAGGGCAGCCGCGGGCTCAGATGGTCGATCCGTGCTCTGGGATCCCTTCTGTGGCACGGCACTGATTCCCTGCTTGGGGCGGCTCTTTTTCGCCGACGACTTTGCCGGGATTGTCGCTTCAGACATCGATCCCGAGGCGGTGGCGTGCGCCCGACGCAATCTCGCCATGATGCAGGATCGGGCTGCCTTCGGCGAGCGCCGGCGTGCCGTCGAGGGGTTTCGTGGCCGCAACAAGAAATCAGAAGCGAGGTGGGGGGCCGTGTCACAGTACATGGACCGAATCGAATCGCTGGTCGATGCGGCGGCGCACAAGTCTTGCCCGGTAACGACCTGGTCTGTCTCAGCTGGCGAGCAATTTCCCGAGGCAGATCGGGTCGCTCTGATCACGGACCTTCCTTATGGCAACGCCAGTGTGCTGGTAGGGGATGGTCTGGTGGACATCATCGAATCGGTGCGCGCCAATCCGGGCGACCTGTCGATGGATCTGATCGCGACAAAACAGCAGGAACAAGAGCTCGTCAAACGCTTCGATGACTTGCTGACAAGACCGATCCGCGGTGGCCGCGTGCAGATCATGTGGGATTCGCGATTCAGATAGCTGTTGGGGTGCCAGTCGCTGAACTTATCGAGGGGCAGCAGGAAACAACCGGAAACGGCGAGACCAATACCGAGGATGCACTGCGTGCTAACCTGATCGCCGCGACCCAGAACCAGTGAAACGAAGGCGACGACGGGGACCGACGGCGACAGTCGTCGTCGCCACCAAGAAAATGCCGGGAGGGGCTAGTGTTCTTGCTGCGGAAATTCCATGTCGCATGCAGGACCGCCGACAGGATGACGAGGGCCACAGCGATCAGTGACATGGTTGGCTCATGGTGCGGGAGGGTCCCAGAAGTGTGGAGAACGGTGATGAAGGAGCATAGCGTGTGAGCGGATTTCGTGCGAGGATGCTTGACACTCTGCAGGAACGGCGTTATCGAAGGGCATGAATATAAAAGCAACGGTGTTGGTACTGCTGACTGCGGCGGTCGTCGCCGGCGCTGGCTGCAATGCTGGCAGCGACGACAACCCCATCCGGGTTCCCGATGAGCCGGAGATTGCCGGCTGTACCGACATCGCATCGAGAGAGTTCTCCCGCAGCGCCAACGAGGACGACGGCAGTTGCACCTACGACGAGGACAGAGCCCTCGTCATGAGCAGTTTCGGCGTCTCCGTCGAGCCGGCGATACGCGAGGTCCGCGTGCTCATGCAGGTGCAGAATGAAGTGGGCAGGGGGGTGGGTGGACTTCCGGTGGAGGACTTTGTCGTGGCTGAGAATGGGCGCAAGATCGGCGTCGAGTCAAATGCGACGATCAGCGCCGAGACGATCCCTTTTGAGATCCCCACGGTCCTGCTCCTCGATCTGAGTTCGAGTGTGGAGGATCTGGTGCCGCAGATCAAAGAGGCGACGACGGCTCTGATCGACAACAAGACGGACAATCAGCAGATCGCGATTTACGTCTTCGACAAAGAAACCAGACTGATCCAGGATTTCACCGACGATGCGGCGACACTTGTTGCCGCCGTCGACGCCATCCCGGAGAGCGAGTTATTCGACTCGACCAACCTGTATGGTGCGATCATCGATGTCGCCGATACCTGGCAGGATGAGGTGTCGATGGAAAGAATCATCAATGGCAGTCTGGTGATCTTCACCGACGGATTTCACAATGCCGATCCAAATCTGAAAATCCAGGATG
>Ga0310125_10000328_pt1 | contig 22124 bp, 15 predicted proteins | sample CB11b_Tmax_Bot8__FD_203508 | JGI IMG/M metagenome (GOLD analysis project Ga0310125, IMG submission 203508) | Marine microbial communities from Western Arctic Ocean, Canada - CB11b_Tmax_Bot8 | ecosystem: Environmental > Aquatic > Marine > Oceanic | place: Canada: Western Arctic Ocean | collected... | reverse complement strand
TCAATCATAGACCGCAGCTTCGACGAAGGGTGGGTGCAGCCCAATCCGCCCAATCATCGCACTGGAAAAAAGGTGGCCGTGGTTGGCTCTGGCCCGGCCGGCCTAGCATGCGCTGCACAACTTAATCATGCCGGGCATACGGTTACCGTATACGAACGCCATGATCGAATTGGTGGATTGCTCATGTATGGCATCCCCAATATGAAACTGGACAAACGCGTGGTGCAACGCCGGGTTGACCTCATGACAGAAGAGGGTGTGCAGTTCATTGCTAACACCGCCGTCGGGCAAGATCTGCCCACCACCAGTCTCGTCAACGACTTTGATGCCTCTATCCTCTGCACCGGTGCGACAAAGCCACGTGACTTGCCGATTGAAGGGCGCGATCTAAACGGGATTCACTTTGCCATGCAGTTTCTGCATGCCAACACAAAAAGTCTGCTCGATTCTAAGCACGCCAATGGCCAGTACATTAATGCAGAAGGCAAAGATGTGATCGTGATCGGTGGCGGAGATACCGGCACCGATTGCGTTGGCACTTCAATACGACAGGGTTGTCGCAGTCTCGTCCAGCTTGAAATCCTCTCCAAACCCCCTGACGAACGGTCACCTGATAATCCATGGCCTCAATGGCCCAAGGTTTACAGCCTCGACTACGGCCAAGAGGAAATCGCGGCAGTCTTTGGATCCGATCCGCGTCAGTACTGCATCATGACCAAGAAATTTGTCGGCGATGAATCCGGCCAGCTCCAAGAGCTCCACACCGTGTTCATCGAATGGGTTAAAGACGACAACGGCCGCTTCGCGCCAAAGGAACTCCCCGGTACGGAAAAGGTTTATCCCGCTCAGCTCGTTTTTTTGGCAATGGGGTTCCTCGGTCCTGAGCAAGTTATTGCCGAGAAACTGGGAATGGAAACCGACGAACGCTCCAACTTTAAAGCAGAACACGGTCAACACACCACCTCCTTACCGGGGATCTTCGCAGCTGGTGATTGCCGCCGCGGACAATCCCTTGTCGTTTGGGCCATCAACGAAGGTCGCCTGGCAGCAAGAGAATGCGACCGGTACCTCATGGGATCAACCACGCTTCCATCGTGATGGGATGGCCACAACCAACTCCGTGTGCCTTGACGCCCGATTGCCTGCAAATCAATTGCCACCAGGTCTTTGGTGGCAATCATTGGCCTGCATGGCAATAAACTACATACCAATGGAACATTCGCTGCGATCAATGGTACTGATGGTAAACATCAACCCCGGAAGCTTTAGTATCACAGGGTGAACAGGGTCAATCGTTTTCCGTACCTGTAGCCAGACGTAAAGCGATACGACATCCTTGTTCAAACTCGGTTACATTCAACGTTTCGCCAACCGTATGCGCTCCATGTTGCCCGGCACCAATGGTAACCGTCGGGATGCCACGTGCCGTCAACCAGTTGGCGTCGAGACCACCATCAACCGACTTGAGAACGGGTTCTTTCCCCAGCACTAAACGAACAGCACGTTGCGCCGCAACGACACATGGTTCACGCCGACCCAGGCGGAAGGCTTCGTAATCTAATTGGGATTCAAATCGCACCTTGCCGGTCTGCCCAAGTTCATTGCGAACTGATTTCGCGGCACGCTCAAAGGCACCGCTGAAGCGATTCAGGATCGTTTTACGAAATTGTGAGTTATGACTGCGCACCTCGGCCCGCAAGCTTACGTGGGGTGTCACAACATTGGTGGCTTCGCCCCCTTGCACCACGCCAACATTACTGGTGCCCGTCCGTTGTCCCTTGTGGATGGTGCCGAGAAAACCATCCCTTTGAAGCTGCGCGATTGCCATCGAAGCGATGGTGATGGCATTCACGCCAAGTTCGGGGTGAACCCCTGCGTGACTAGCCACGCCTTCGACCTCGATTGCAATACGGTAAGCACCAGTTGCCGCAATGATCAGGTTTGCGGGCTGGCCGCTGTCATAGTTGAACGCTAGCCGCGGCCGACCCAGATCGCGAAGAGATGCATTTTTGGCGCCAATTAATCCAATTTCCTCCTGAATAAGCCAAGCAAAAGAAACTGGCGGATGGGGCAGTTTACGTTCCAGCATGGTCACGGCGGCAGACAACAATGCTGCTGCACCACTGCGATTATCAGCCCCCAGAGCAGTTCTTGGATCAGCCGACCGGATCCAGAGACCGCGTTGCGTAGGTTTGCTGCCCACGCAAAGAGGCACTGTATCTACGTGGGCAGTTAATAAACGTGCGGCGCCCACTGATCGACGGCCAGGTCCTGCAGGCATTTTTACAATTAGATTACCGACCTCACCGTTGATATGGCTGCGTTTGTGTGCGCGATCGTACTTGATTGCACTGGCAGGCAACCCCGCACCCCGCAACTTCTGGGTGATAAAGTTCATGATGGACATTTCCTGGCCGCTCTTGCCAGGAATTGGCATCATTTTTGTAACTAGCGCAACGGCATGCTTGAGGTTTGGCTCAATACTTGATGATTTACTTGCTTGTTTGGCCATCTTTAGATCCCTATGTAACCTCGACGACTGACTGGCCCCGTGTAGACAACTCAACCTGCACCGCACGTGTGAACTCAGATAGTTGCATTGGGCCCAGGTCACCCCGCGATCGGTCACGAACACTCACCGTACCCGCCTCGGCATCACGTCCACCAACAACCAACATGTAAGGCACTTTATCATCCTGTGCAACTTTGATCTTGGCATTGACCCGTTCATTGGCGTCGTCAATATGAACGCGAAGACCTTCCGATGATAAGGTCTGGGACACTTCCTTAGCATAACCAACAAACTTGTCGCTAATCGGTAAAATCCGGATCTGTTCATGCGCCAGCCAAAGCGGAAAGGCTCCGTTGTAATGCTCTATCAGGATTGCCATGAATCGCTCCATGGACCCGAATGGGGCACGGTGAATCATGACTGGCTGATGGGTGGCATTATCCGCACCGACATATTCCAGTTCAAAACGCTTGGGAAGATTATAGTCAAGTTGTACCGTGCCCAGTTGCCAACTTCGACCAATAACATCCTTGACGACAAAATCTACTTTCGGTCCGTAAAAGGCGGCTTCACCCAACTCCTGTGTGTAGGGAATCTGCATGTCACTCAACACTTCACGCAGTTCACGCTCCGCTCGATCCCAAAGTGCCGGATCACCTGCATATTTATCGCTGTCGGGATCGCGTAGCGACAGGCGAATTGACACATCCTTAAATCCAAATGTATTAAATACGAACTGTGTCAATTCAATCGTTGCAGAAAATTCCTCTTTGACTTGATCCTGGGTGCAGAAAATATGCGCGTCGTCCTGTGTAAATCCGCGTACACGTGTCATGCCTGTAAGTTCCCCCGACTGCTCGAAACGGTAGACCGTACCAAACTCTGCCAATCGAACCGGAAGATTGCGATAGCTATGCGGTTCGCTTGCATAAATCCGCACATGATGGGGACAGTTCATTGGTTTTAATAGATACTGCTCTTCACCACCTGATACATGATCCCGCATCTGGATCGGTGGAAACTGAGAATCTTGATAGTACGGGAAGTGGCCACTGGTTTTATAGAGGTCAATTTTCCCAATGTGCGGCGTGTAGACGACTTGGTAGCCGCGTCGGAGTAACTCCGCCTGAAGAAAGTCCTGAAGCAATGAGCGTATGAGCGCTCCTTTGGGTTTCCAAAGAACAAGACCTTGCCCGACCAACTCGTCAATCACAAACAAGCCAAGCTTTTGACCAATCACACGATGATCGCGCTGTTTAGCTTGCTCAAGTAGTTCAAGGTGATCATCAAGATCGCCATGGCCGAAGAATGCCGTGCCATATATCCGCTGGAACCGATCGGAGGTGACATCGCCGTGCCAGTAACTTGAAGCGATCGACATCACTTTGAAAGCGGAAATCGTACCGGTTGAAGGAACATGCGCACCCATGCATAGATCCTCCCAGCAACCCTGATCGCCCGTGGCATACCAACTTAAAGTCTCAGATCCACCATCAAGAGCGCGCTGGGCATTATCAATCTTGTACTTATTGCCTTCTTCAGTAAGTTTGATGATCCCTTCTTCGGGCGACATTTCATAACGCGTAAAAGGGCGATCCTCTTGAACAATCTTCTTCATCTCGACTTCGATTGCTTTAAAATCATCCGAACTGATTGGGATGTCGAGTGCGATGTCATAATAGAATCCATTGTCCAGCGGTGGTCCATACGCCAATATTGCTTGCGGCCACAGACGCTGGATCGCCTCCGCCATCACATGGGCGCAGGAATGGCGAAGCAGGTAGAGGGCATCAGGATCCATATCGCCCCGGGTCTTGCCCTTCTTGTCGAGTCGTGGTTTGGTCACGATTTCCAGGGTCGAATCATGATCTATGCTCTGATTGAGGTCGCATAACCGCCCGTTAATCTTGGCGCCAATCGCCGCCTTGGCCAATCCTGCACCAATTGCGGCTGCGACGTTTACGCCGGTAACGGTTTGGTCATATTCTCGAATAGTGCCGTCAGGAAGCGTGATACGCATCGGATCGTCTCCGAAGTCAGGTAGGTTTAAAGTTTACCAGCCAGATAATAGTTTGGCATTAGCAATAAAAAAAGTCGCTCAATTGGACGGCCGCATTGCATGTGGGTTGTTATTTCGCCTCAACAATACACTTAACCGCGTGACAGCTGCCCAGTCATCGTGATCATTGTTTAACCACAATGGGATATCACGGGCCAGCTGGTTACTATTGATAGGTACAGGGATACTTGACCCACGACAGGACGTAAGGTGAAGAAATAAGGACGCAACCGCACCATGAGTTTTTCCGTTGGGCGAGGTAGAGTTCTAAACATCGGCTCCATCGGGGTCAGTGATGACGAGCTGCCGCCGCTCGATGATGGTCCAATTAACTTGCATGCTTGGTTTAATGACAAATCAAATTTCTGCCCACTGGAGCTAGAGATTGGTTGTGGGAAGGGTACCTTTATTGTCCAGCAGGCGGTGGCCGTGCCGAACCACAATCACATTGCAATCGAATATGCCAAAGCATTCTGGCGGTATGCGGCAGATCGATGCAGGCGTCAAGGTTTAATCAATGTGAGAATTATTCGTTGCGAAGCAGCATCTTTTATCCGCAACTATGTACCTGATAGCTGCCTTCAGCAGATACACATTTACTTCCCAGATCCATGGCCAAAAAAACGACACCACAAGCGACGGCTCATCCAAGAGCCATTTTTACGCCAGACACATCGGACCCTAGAAGCAGGCGGCATCATTCATATCGCCACAGACCACCAAGACTACTATGAATGGATGGTCAAACACAGTGCACGAACGGCCGACTTGTATGAGCGGCTGCCATTCTCTGGCCCCCAATCAGCCGTCGAGGACGAATGGGTCGGCAGTAACTTTGAGCGAAAGTACCGCCGAGAGGGCCGACCGTTCCATGGCATGAATCTTCGCAAGATCTGAGTTGATCGGGTATAGTAAACTGCCAGCATGGACCAATAGGAGATCGAAGCCATGAATCAGTTCAAACCATTGGTTGCCGCACTCTTGGTGAGCGCTAGTTTACTTGCAGGCTGCCAATCAACGACGACGCCCCAGGTCGAACCAACCGATGCATTATCAGTCTTGCGCACCCACAGTGGATCCGATGCCGCAATGCCAAAGCCAGCGGAGTGGATTGTGAATAGCCAAGATCAGCTTGAAGCAATTGGAAGTGGTCCGTTAGGACAAATATCAGTTGATTTTGACAATGAGACGGTCGTGATCATTGCCCTGGGCGAACAGCCCACCGCAGGCTATTGGGTGACCCTTATCAGCGCCAGTCAGCACGGAAGCACACTTTATGTTCAGGGCACGGCAAATCAGCCAGGACCTGACCAGGTTCTCGCGCAGGTTATGACCTATCCCTATGCAGCAGCAATCATCCCGAAGACCGGCGCTGCAGTCCTAATTCCGGAGATCGACTCAGTTATTGGTTATTAACCGGCTTTAGTTCCTTTTACTTTGGGTCGTTACGCATTTTGTTTTTTGCGAATTCTCCGCGTTTATATTTGGGGGGGGTCGCCAAGCCGATGATCTATTCTAGACCTCAGCCACTGATGAAGTGACTGACAGCCAGAAGAATCGCGGTTGAAAATCCCACTGAAATCAGGTTTTTATATGGACTTGGATGGGCTATTCCAGTTGCATCAGAAGCCAGCATAAAGGCCGTCAAGGGTTGACTAAACCATAAAACGGGATAGAGTTATAACAGTTACATATCCTGCCAAAGAGGAGAGGACGACGTTGGCCGCGGAACACTTAAAGCAGTTGTCGCAAAAGTAAACTGCTTAACTTATATATAGTGGAACGGGCCGCATTTGTACTTAGGCGGACTGTCTTGGGGATAACGGGGGAATGACATTAAAGCAATCCGCCAGGTTCAAGCCAAAGGGTAGATAGCATGCCAGAGCCGATAACGGTCGTTATGGTTGGGATCGGCGGAAGTAGTATTCTAGCCGAAATTGCCCGTCGCCAGTTCCGTATCTTTAAGGAATTCATGAACATTGGCGGAGCCGCGATGGCTCTTTTACTGTTCTCACCGGTGATGCTCCTGTGTATTGTGTTGATCAAACTGGCAGATCCCAGCGGCCCGGTCCTGTATCGACAAGCACGCGTAGGGTATAACGGGCGGCTGTTTTCCATCTTCAAAATGAGAACGATGTACATGAACGCAGAAGCACACGGCCGAGCTATGCGGGCCGGTGCGGATGACTCGCGTGTGATTCCCGTTTGCCGGTGGATGCGTCGCAGCCACTTGGATGAGCTGCCTCAATTGCTCAATATCCTGCGTGGTGACATGGGTTTGGTCGGACCACGACCAGAGCGACCGGAACTCTTCGAAGAACTAAGCCGCAAATTACCTGATTTTGAAAAACGTTTGGCTGTCAAACCGGGGCTGACCGGATTGGCCCAAATCTATAATGGCTACGACACTGATCTTGACTCCGTGCGTCGTAAGCTTAAATACGATCTGGATTATATCGGACGTGTAGGCCTTGGTCTGGACTGCAAGCTATTGCTGGCCACGGTCAGGAAATTGAATGACCGAAGCGCCCGGTGAGTCGTTACTAAGTAATAAATTGGGCTTAATCCTTGTCATAGGGCTATTCTGACATCCTAAGTCACTGGAACCTGTTCTGGGCCAGTCTACTCCACATTTCATTGGCCAAAATCTAGGATTTAGGTGCAGCAAGTGACTTCAGGAACATAGCCAGTACAGCCGACGAACCATAAGAATGGTCTGATGTTACTTGGGGTTGCCGATGATGAGACACAAGATGGCTCATTCAAGCCGTCGCTCCCTTGGTGGGATGTCGTTAATCTGGATTCTGTTTGGTGTTGTAGGCATGGGCTGCGTGCCCCACTACAAAGATTACGGCCATTTTGTGGTCACCCCACGCCAAACACATAGCCAGAAGGCCTATGTCATCGAACCACCGGACACGATTCTCATCGTGGCGCCCGGGGCGACCGAAATTGACGGCATATCACAACGCCTGCGGCCAGATGGAGCGATCACACTTCACTTACTGGGCGACGTTATTGCCGCCGGTAAAACACCAACTGATCTGGCCCACGAAATCCAAGAAAAGATCCTTGATTTTTATGAAGATATCCAAGTACAGATTCAAGTCACCGGTTTCAACTCTAAATTCTTCTACATGGCTGGCGAAACGGCTACGGGACCACGGTCCTTTACCGGTCGAGATACCGTATTTTCAGCTGTAATGGCAGCCGGATTGCCGCGAACTTCCTGGCCGGAGAAAGCGGCGCTACTACGCCCCAACGAGGAAGGTGAGTTGATTCACCGCATGAGTGTGAACCTAAAAGCAATGATCGAAACGGGCGACTTCAAACACAACGCCGTCCTGGAAGAAGGTGATATTGTATGGATTCCAATTAACCCACTTGCCGCTGTGGGCGTGGTGACGCAGAACTTATTAGCCCCAATACAACCGGTGCTGAACGCCGCCACCACTCCTGCTCGACTGAATGACTTCTAATCCGGCAACAAGTATCGAGTAGCGGGACTGAGGACCTAATCGGATTCGGAATGCATGGCTCATGGCTTGGCACAAACCAACCAATTTGCGTGAATGGTTCGACATTGTCTTGCGACACAAGAAGAAGTTGTTCTTTGTGTCGGTACCGGTAGCTGTTGCTGCTATTATTTCCAGCCACCTCTGGGAGCGCAAGTATACGGCACCCGCTATTGTTGAAATACGTACACAACTCGTCACCGAACAGATTAACTCATCGGTTGCGACCAGTGCAGTAAAGCCCATTCGCTCACTACTTCGCCAAGACTTGACCAGCCGTCGGGCTATATCGCAGGTAATTGATGACGAAGGACTGACGCACGATTTGGAATTCACAGCCGATGGCGAATTGACCAAGCGTGGTCAGATCCTAAAAAACAAAATGGTCAAGGAAATGGCAGGCCGAGTGGATATTAACTATATCGCTCGCAACAACAGCGTTGACCGCGTTCGCATTTCCTATACCGATCCTGTTCCGGATGTTGCCATTCGGATCACCAACCGGCTCGTTGATAACTATATTGAAAAAGCAAGTAGTATTTTTGATAACCAGTTGGCGGAAACCAGCAACTTCTTTCGCGGTCAAGTGGACAAATACAGTGAACTGATGAATCAGAAAGAGATCGAAAGGCTACGATTTGAAGAGAACAATCCGGGTCTAAACCCTGAAGACCCGATGAGCCTGTATGCCCAAATCACACAGTTGCAAGCCAGAAAAGCTACTCTTTCACAGAACCTCGCTGTTCGCCTCCAGGAACGTGAATCACTTAAAGTCTGGATTGCAGACCAGCCGGAGATGATTTCTTTTCCAGTTGATCAAGAAAATCCAAAGCTTGCTGTTCTGCGCACACGCTTGGAACAACTAGAGAACGAGTTGTATGGGCTGCGCACAGGTATAGGCGGGACCGCACCAAAGAAGGATCGACACCCCGATGTCAAACGGGTCAAAGCTGAAATCATCCGAATCGAAGCGGAGATGCAGGATACTGTGCAGAGTGTACAGGTCGCCTCTGAACCACAACTCAACCAAACGCGAATCGAAACTGAGGTGCGTATTGAAGCGATGAACGGTGAATTGGTCGGCCTTGAACAGCAACTCAGTGACGTGAATAACCAGATCATGATCTACCAGGTACGTAAGCGAAACTTCTTTCCTTTGCGGAATCAATACCTGACATGCAAACGTAAAATCGAGGAATATAAAACACAACTCGCCTTCTGGGAAGGGCGATATCGTGACACCCAGGTCGCCCGCAAAGCTGCAGCAGCACGCCAGGGTATCAGCCTGCGTGTGATCGACCGGCCCCCCGAATTCGCAATGCCCAGCGAGCCTACGCTCCTGGGAATTCTTTTGGCCGCCGTCATCATAGGATTGGGCACTGCAACGGTAGTTATCATTCTAACCGAATTACTGGATCATTCTTTCCGAAATGTCCAGCATGCCGTAGACGAACTGAAAATGCCGGTTTTAGGTGCGGTCAACGAGATCATGACGCCGACTGAAATGTTTCGACGCAAGATTTTGGGATGGGGTATTATCCCGGCAACAGCTACGGCCATTCTGGTACTGCTTGGCATTAGTATTTTCTTAGTCCAAATCAGCCTCACCGAACCACGAAAATATAGCCAGTGGATGTCACATCCCATTAAAGCAATCGGCGACGCCTTGTTTGACAACCTCTAGAAAACAGAACGCATAGCTACAGATGGATGGGACCCATGTATACACAAAGTATCAGCATAGAGATTATTAAACCTACCGATGTATGAAGAATTCTACAATTTGGCGTACGCACCGTTTCACAACACACCTGATTCTCGCTTCTTCTTTGAAACAGATCAGCACAAGGAAGCATTAGCGAAACTGGAGTACACCGTCCGCAACCGTCAGGGGTTTGCCCTGGTGACCGGCGAGATTGGATCAGGAAAAACAACGCTCAGCCGCATGCTTATTCGGCGTATGGGACATGATGCACGTGTCGCGATGATAAATAATACACGCGTGTCATCTCACCAACTACTTAAACTGATCGCAATTGAATATGGCATTGAAATCCCCCGCGTGTGTGACAAAGCGACCCTCCTCACCCTCATCCGCCGTTACATTGAAAACCAACACTCACTTGGCCGCTATCTGGTGGTCATTATTGATGAGGGCCAGTGTTTGAATATCGACGAGTTTGAGGAAGTCCGGCTACTTACCAACCTCGAAAACGAGACCGATAAGCTTGTTCAGTTGCTGATACTCGGTCAGCCTGAACTGCGCAAAACACTCAAACACGCTCGCCTAGCGCCACTCATACAACGAATCGTGATGTACACGCACCTTCAACCTATGACTTTTGAAGAGACCGCCCGCTACATTGCGTTTCGTCTCGTGCGTGCCGCCAAAGAACGAGCGAACGTAACTTTCTCGCGGCAGGCGCTTAAAGTAATCCATGAACGGGCCTCAGGAATACCGCGGTTGGTAAATCTAATCTGTGACAACGCACTACTTGTCGGGTACTCGCGAGACACCCACCTGATTGAATTGCAGGTCGTCAATGCCGCGATCTCCCAGATATTACCCAACTTTGACGATGAACCAGCCGATATAATGGCCGCTGCGCCGTTCCTCGGCGTGGAACAGGAGATGGATCATGGGCGACGTCTATGACGCCATGAATCGAGCCCAGCGGGACAAGGGGTCCAAGTCCCATGACGCTGGAAACGACAGTCCAACTTCTCCCCCGGAAGACACGACGCCTGTATTGCCGAGCGAGCAGGTCGCCAAAGCTACTGACAGTGGTGAGTTGGCACATCACAAGACAAACAGCAAGCCTGACGGATCCTCGATGGTGGTCGATGCTCAGAAAAAATTGGAAGCAGAATCAGATCTTGTGTCCTCCGAATCTACCAGCATGCCCAAAGAAGACCCGGCAAGTCCCAATCGCTACTCCAGCGAGTTAATTCCCCATCACGATAGGGCCAGCATTATCACCGAACAGTACCGTGCAATTCGAACCCAGATGCTCGCCCGTATACGCAATCAGCGTATACAAACTGTTGTGATTACGAGTGCCTCACCCAATGAAGGAAAAAGTGTTACAGCATTAAACATGGGCATTACATTCAGTGAATTGCGTACACAAAAGACACTTGTAGTTGAAGGCGACTTGCGCCGCCCGTCGTTCCCCCAACTATTGGATCACGATGCATACCCAGGATTGTTGCATGTGTTAAAAGGTGAAGTTAACAAGGTCGACGACGCCATCCACCCAACGGTCTACGATAATCTATGTTTCATGCCCGCTGGCGGCCGTGATAATGCAACGAGTACTGAGTTGCTTTCAAGCCCCCGCATGATTCAGGTACTTGCGCAAATGAAGGACCGGTTTGATCACATCTTCGTTGACACACCACCCGTACTCAACGTCACCGACGCCAGCATACTGGGCGCCATCTGCGATCAAGTCCTATTAGTCATTCGCATGAATACAACACCACAGGATCTGGTTGATCGAGCCAAGCGTTTACTTTGCGCGTCAAACTGTAAGATTGCCGGTGCCGTACTTACACATCTGGCTAACACGACGCCGAAATATCTTTACCGCTACGCTTACTAGGAAGTACCGTGGAGTATGGATCGGCACAGCCCAATCCTGACTGATGACACATTGTGCTCTGACAATAGTCCTTTGCGACACATTCACCTGGTATAGACGATGACGAATACTTCCACACAGAACAAACCATCGACACGGCAACGTGTACTCATGCTTGCCCATCGATTGCCCTATCCACCCGATCGGGGTGATCGAATCCGTAGCTATCACATACTACGTACACTTTGCGATAAATTTGATCTCGCCATTGCCTGTACAAGTGATGAGTCCGTTTGGCTACAACACCACCAACTGCTTGCGACGATGGCACGGCGTGTGGCAATTATGCCGATCTCAAGTCAGTGGAGCACACTGCGCGGCATCTGGACCATGCTGTGCGGCAATTGTGCCACATCCGCTTTTTACTACCGGACAGGACTGGCGCAACAGATTATTCAGTGGCATGAACAGGAACCATTTGACACCATCTTGACCTACTGCACAGGGATGATCCCTTATGCACGCATGTTGACACATCGCCGCATGATCAATGCCAACACACCAAAAAAGAGACCACGGCATATCATTGACCTGGTCGACGTTGACAGTATGAAGTGGCGGAGTTTCGCTAGACACAGCTGGGCTCCAATGCGGTGGGCTTATGCAACTGAAGCGCGTCGTCTGCGACGAATTGAGGCCGGCACCTACGATGAATTTGATGGGATTGCGGTGACGACTGAGGCCGAAGCCAACGCATACCAGAAGCACGTTGACCCAACAAAAAAAGTTACTGTGATCAACAACGGTGTTGACCTAGAGTACTTTTGCCCAAAACCCGGCACAGACAACAACACAATCGTCTTTGTTGGTGTACTCAATTATTGGCCAAATACCGAAGGTGTGTGTTGGTTCGTTCGCCATGTCATGCCGCTGCTTCGCCAGCTACAACCCAAGACCCGGTTTTTGATTGTTGGGCGTCATCCAACCAAAAAAATCTGTGATCTTGATCGAGAACAGGGCATATCGGTAATCGGATCGGTCCCTGACATACGTGAATATCTTTCGCAGGCGTCCGTAGTAATCGCACCCTTGCTTATTGCCCGAGGTATCCAGAACAAAATCCTGGAGGCGATGGCCTGCGCCAAGGCGGTGGTCTGTTCCGTGGGTGCCGCAGAAGGAGTCGATGCGATCGATGGCGAACATCTGATTGTTGCTGAAACACCACAGCAATGGGCCAAATCGATTGGTCAACTGTTTGAAGATCCGGCTCTACGAGCCCGATTAGGCCAGTCTGCTCGCCAGCGGGTCGAGAAACGATATAGCTGGAGTCAATGCCTTGAGCCAATGGTCCAGTTGATCAAGGGCAGCCAAGGTGATACTGCTGCATAGCAGGATCAGCCTCTTTCTACTGTGTTGGCTACTGGCTATCAAATCGAAATGAGCCGAAATGGAAACAGGAGCCGGGCTGCTAACGACTGCATCGGGCACACGGGACGAAAATATTATTGGAACTTCAGTTGTGAGTTATTACACACCGCGCCAAATCAAAACCCGGATGCGTATCGGCCAAGGCCTGCAGTTCGCCAAGTACATCACCGATAGGACTCCACCTACCCGACCGACGCATGACGCGCTCCAGTCGCGATTGAGCCCGTCGCAAACCTGTATAGGTGCGGATCTGACCAGTTGCAGACAACGGCATACGTGGCATCTGAGGGTCAAACTCCCAAGGATGAAAATACAAAATTGCTGGCCGTCCCTGTCGACATGCCTGGGTGAGGGCCCACTGCATCAGAACAAGTGGCAACAATCGAAAGTAACCGCCGCCCGCTGCAGCCAGATTCCAAGAACCAAGGCGGTATACCAGTGGCGGGACCTCCAGCAATGTCGGGCCACTTCCATTGCGCACCATGAACGGACTGATCGGCGCAGTCGGCACGCCATACCACGGATACCGTACAGGAAAAATAGAGGCGTCGTACTCGAACCCCAACTCAACCAGCACATCGATCGCCCAGGCTGTCTGCCTGGCTACACTAAAGGTCGGTGCTCGGTACCCCCGTACACGCTGGCCGGTCTGATCTTCAAGCAGCTCCTTACAAGCCAGCACGTCGGCACGAAATGTTTCCGTGTTCAACTGGTGCAGTCTCTGGTGGTTCGAACCGTGGCTGGCGATCTCATGGCCAGCTTGTGCAATACGCTTCACCATCGATTCGTGCCGCTGAGCCACATGGCCAAGAATGAAAAATGTACCCCGCTGGCCACACGCATCGAAAAGTGTCAAAAGCAGATCAACATTTCGCTCGACCCGCGAAGGCCAATCGTCCCACCGGCTAGAGTCGACCACCCCCCGGGCCGCCTCAACATGGAAATACTCTTCCACGTCAATGCTGACACAGCAAGGAACACGAGCTGGATCCCGGGCCGACATTGGAGTCAAGTCTAACATGGCATACGCCTGCACAACGCCCCGGATCCTTATTTACACCCATAAAAAAATTGACTAATGCCACTAAACACCATCAAACAGATCGCAGCTTATCGAGAACTCCTCATTGCGCTGACCTATCGCGACATCCAAGTCAAATACAAACAGGCCGTAATGGGGGTTGCATGGGCATTTTTTATGCCTGTCTTGGCCATCACATCAGGCATCCTGTTTCGCCTTGTGATGTCCTGGTACCGTTCAGAATCACTGCCCGTTGCAGCCGATATTGTTGGTGTCATGGTGAAATCAGTGCCTTGGCTCGCATTTTCTGCTATTGTCGGTGCCGCATCGACGAGCTTGATCGGGAATGTGGAGTTGATCACAAAGATCTACTTCCCACGCGAAGTCGTTCCACTTTCTGCCACACTGTCTGCACTGTTTGATTTTGCTATCAGCCTAACAGGCTTGGTTGTCGTACTGGCGATTCTGGTCCTGGTGGGGGGCGACAAATCACCCATCGTGATATCAATTCAACTGCTGTGGGTACCTGTGCTGCTAGCGATGCTGATCCTCATGGCGGCCGGGCTCGGTATTGGATTGTCAGCCGCCAATCTCATATTTCGTGATGTCAAATACATCGTACAGGTTGTACTCCAATTCGGAATTCTTTTTTCCCTGGTTTATTTCACATACACCGAGGTTCATGCAGATTATGGATGGTTGATGTTATTCAACCCCATTGCGCCCCCACTCGAAGCATTGCGGATGGTACTACTTGAGGGTCATATTAACGCTCTTCTACACAAGTTTCTGGCCTACAGTGCCGTTGTAACTGCCGTTGTGATTGTGTTTGGCCACGCTTTGTTCACAAAGGCGGAATCCATGTTCGCCGAATACGCATGACTTGCAATGACTGACACTGCAATCCAAGTTAATGGCGTTTGGAAGAAATTTCGTCGAGGCGAGTTTCACGATTCACTACGTGAACTGATTCCAGCGGTGACAAAACGGCTAATCGGCCGTGGCACTAAATCCGACGAGTTGGCCCATCGCGAGTTTTGGGCTCTTCGCGATATCAGTTTTGAGGTTCCGCGTGGCGAGTCGCTCGGTATCATCGGACCTAATGGTGCGGGCAAAAGCACGATGCTCAAACTCCTTTCACATATCCTCAAACCTAATCGAGGAAACTACACCATCAACGGCCGATTATCAGCATTGATCGAAATTGGAGCAGGATTCCACCAAGACCTCACCGGGCGAGAGAATATTTACCTCAATGGTGCAATTCTCGGAATAATGCGTGAGGCAATCCGAAAAAAGGAAGAACAGATCATTGAATTTTCGGGTGTTAACAGGTTTATTGACACACCAATCAAGCGATACAGCGCCGGCATGAAAGCACGCTTGGGTTTTGCTGTCGCGGCTCACATGGATCCGGACATCCTGCTGGTGGATGAAGTGCTTAGCGTTGGCGATGCCAAATTTCGCCACAAGTGCCTCCAACACATGGAAAAACTGATCCAGTCTGATGTCACGGTTGTATTCATCTCGCACTTGCTCGACCAGGTTAGCCGATTGTGCCCCAATACCATCGTTCTTGACCACGGCAAGATGATCTATCAGGGGAAGACTAACGGTGCCATCAAGGCTTATATTGAGGCATTGCGAGAAGACCACAACAATTCAATATCAGGCTCGCCGGTGGTGGCGGAGATCAAGAACTTGCGATTATGTGATACAACTGGACGCGAGGTCACAGAACTGGATTGTGGCGAACCGGCAGATATTGAATTCGATCTAATTCTACAAGATGCCTTTGAGGATATCAGTATTCAATTGAATATCGCGACCGCTAGCGGCCTGTATCTGGGTACTGCCAGTACTGCCCACTCCATGAAAATCCCCCCACATGCGGGCATATATCGCCTACGCTACCGGTTTGATCCTATGCCCCTCGCTGAAGGTGACTACACCTTTGGCCTGAATGTCACGGACATTGGCCATGGCCATCCGCTATGGGAATCCAGTACGCCCAGAATGGTAACGGTTCGCGGAAATTCACCTGGAAACGCTGTATTGCGTCTCGGAACCAATTGGACTGTCCGGCCCATTAATGACGCACCCCCAGTCTCCATCAACGACACGAAAATCTAATGAGTAGTCAACCAGCCGTTGTGTCGTCGCCATCATCAGCCAACATGGGCAGGATGTCGGCTTCCGCATCACGAAATAAAATCTGAAATACTGCGGCCGCCGTATCCTGACACCGATTCTGTATTGGCGTAGTGGTAATCATTTGGTTATTGGACAAGGTTCGGTTACCATTAATTTGATTGCTCCGAGGGGCCGCAGTGCTTTTTAAGTGCTGCGGCCCTTTTGCGTATTGTGTCTTTCAGTAACAAAAACTGTGGGTGTTCATCCGATCTTCATTGACTTGAGATCCACCAGCTGCTGGGGCGTTTTGCTTGGGCCAAGACCGCGTCTGTTGGATCTGGTAAACTGCATTGTTCTCGGTGCCAGTTGCAATGGATAACGGAGTTTCGGTGGAGTCTGATTTGGAATCTTCGCAATCGAGTCAGGCGAGCCGCCAAGGGGGCGACCCGAACCACATTTCGGTTCTGCGCATCATCGCGATAGCACTGCCACTACTGGTCATTGGTGCCGTGGCGTCGGAAGCCATTGATACCTATATGAATGCCGGAGCCGAATCACAAATCGGCAATTTCTCCGGATCACCACCACCCACGGGCGCTTTGCCACGGCCTGACGTGCCGCCAGCTGGGGCAATGGGGCTGTTCGTACCAATACTTCTTCTATTCGCGGCAATACCCATGTTGCGCCGCAATTGGAACGTGGCCCGCGGCGAATTGGTTGTGGTCTTTAGCATTCTGGTACTTGGCATTCCTATCAATACCGGCGCGTTTTGGAACCATCTTGTACCCGCACAGGTCGAAATGCACCGTACACGCGATCTCGATCGCGCCATGATGATTTCAAAAGATCTGTGGCCCAACTTGGGCGACCGGCTCGAAAAGGCCGGGCCAGAGGTCGATACGAATGGCACACCGGCACCTGGAGTTCGCTGGACGTTCCGTGGTTCCAACGGTTCGCAGGAGCTTCCCGTCATCGATGGACCCAATGGAGCCGGGCGGTGCGTCGAAATGCTCCACACGCAGGATACCGATGTCTCGGAACTTCTTCTGGAACTGGACAAGAATACGGCCAACGAGCGGTTTGTAATGCCACTGACTCGTTATGCCATCTTTGCTCGCATTCGCTTGGATGAACCGTCGTCTTCATCGGTCGTCACATTGACCGCCGGCGTAGACCCCAGGCAGGGATATGAACTATTCATCCTTAGGACACGCACCAAGGTCGAGGTGATATCCCCGCTTCGCTTCATGACTAAAGGACGGATCGATTATCAGGTCCCTCGCGATCTGGAAGACAAGTTCTATGTCAAACTTCGCTTTGAAGGCAAAGGCAAGCTCTGGGCGAAAGATTTTTCTATTATTGATACCGAGCAGATCCCCAGATACCTCGAGGGCTACGAAGAAGCCACGCCGGAGGTCTGGGAGCAACTCAGCGAAGCTGATCGGACGCGCGTGCGATTACGACCGGACAAGAGCAATCCGGTTGAGTATGTGAAGTTCATGCTTTTCGGCAAAGCACCTTGGCGTGAATGGTCCAAGCCCTTGTTTAGATGGGGATTACTGGTCATTGCCATGTTCATGGCAATGTTCTGTCTGGTCACCATTTTTTACCGTCAATGGGAACGTGGTGATCGACTTGCCTTCCCGATGACCACGTTTATCGTGGATCTGACAAAAGGCGATGACCGGGGACGACTAACGATTCTGCGCAGCACTCCATTCTGGATCGGCGTAGCGATATGCGCCGTTCACCTATCACTGCAATACGCCAACAAGGCGTTTTGGCCTGAACTTCCGTTCGTCAATCTGCACCTCCGCGTGGCGGACGTCATGCCCGCAGGACCGCTGCGGGAAGTGACTGGTCATCGAAATTACGCACAACCTCTAGAGGTGAATGTGCGTCCACTTGCCATTGCCGTAGCCTTCTTTATGACTCTCGAGATGCTACGAAGCCTCGTTATATTCTTTGGCTTGGCATGGATCTACCGTTACATCGGGTACTTTACACCTCTCAAGACCTTGCCGGCTGCCGAACGGTACCAATCTAATCGATGGTGGCCCTACCAATCGCTACTGACTTACGGCGGCCTGCTATGCATGGCACTGATCTGCGTAATTGCCGCCCGAAAACACTTGCTGCAAGTATTCCGTAAAGCACTCTCTTTGAAATCTACCGCGGATGATTCAGATGAAGCACTAACCTATCGAATGGCCGTGATTGGCCTGGCTGTTTCAGTTGCTTTAATTGTTTGGTTTGCGCAACTGGCACAGATCAACCCATGGTTCTTGCTCATCTATATTGGGATATGTTTGCTGCTGGCGTTATCAGCTGCACGTATTCGATCTGAAATTGGGCTTCCGACAACCTACCTGATAATACAATGGCCTACTTATCTAATGATGGGTTTCGGTGGTGTCCTGCTATGGGGCATGAACCAACTGGTTTTCACCGCCCAGGCTTATTTCCTTTACACGGGCACTTTCTTGATGATCGCGCCGGTGCTCGCGGAATCCATGGCAGCAGCAACACGAGTGGGCGTACCTCTGAAAAAGATGGGGCGGTGCCTGATCATCGGCTTTCTAATCTCGATGTTCGTTGGTGGAATCGTCTCGATGTCCTGGCGATACACTATCGGCTCACTCAACATGACCCGCCAAGTCATGGAGAAGCGAGGCGAATTCAACCAAATGACCGGCATGATCGAAGGCGACCAGAGACAGGTTGAAAAATACTTCCAGGAAAATCCTGACGAAGACCAGATCCTTACAGAAGAAGTGAAAGAGAAGATTATTGAGCCACAGTATGTCACCTGGGTTGTGGTGGGCGTTTCATTCGCAATCACAGGCCTACTGGCGCTGGCGAGGTTAATCTGGCTGGGATTCCCTTTGCATCCACTGGGGTTTGCATTGGCTTTTTCCCACGCGATGTTGAGTTTATGGTCGAGTGTAGCAGTCGCATGGGCGGTTAAATTCGTGGGGTTGCGTTTTGGGGGGGTTCAACTGGTTCGCCGTGTTCTGCGCCCATTCTTCGTCGGTGTGTTCATTTCCGATCTACTGACGACACTGATCTGGCGCATCCTTGAAGCAATGTCCAATGCCGGATTCTGGTCTTAGGGGGATTGGCGTAAAACAGATGCGTGTGGTTCTTGTAATAAGCATGGTCGCCGTTTCGGCCGCCATCACCATATTGATGGCCTTCTGGGGCCAAGATGGGATCCCAGCCAAGCAAGCTCGCGCACGCGGCGAATTAGCCAAGACTGTTGACTTTGACGCCCTATACGAAAGTATCACTCAAAAAGATCTGCAAAAGCTTCACGCTGAAGCCGTTAAAGATACCTCAAGGCTATCAGGCACCCATTGGGAGCAGGCGGTATCCAAATGGATCGAAGAGGAATTCAAGCGACTAGGCCTGCGAGTCCTGATTCAGTCCTATCCGGTGACTGTACCCATCACCAAGTACAGCCGCATCATGGATGAAAACGGCGGTGAACTATCCCGCATCTCGATTTCGCCAATGTGGCCAAATCTAGTCCGCACGTGCACAACCAAACCGGGTGGAATCACCGGACCGGTCATTGATGTTGGTGGGGGGACACTCGAAGAACTCGATGGACTCAACATTCGAAACAAGATCGCCTTGGTCACCATGCAGCATGGTTTTGAATGGCTAGATACCGCCAAGCTCGGCGCAAGTGCCATATTGTTTCGATCTAGCCCGGACCCATTGGCTTACCGGAAAAAGTTTCTCGACTTTCCGGGTGACATGCCGCGGTTTCTTGTAACGGGTGATACGGAAGGTTTAATTGGAAAACATGTTCGGATCGAGGCTCGTGTTGATTGGGAAATCCGCGAGGCTCGCAATGTATACGGCATCTTGGACCCACTCCAACCGAGTACTGAAGCGGTCACGTTAATGGCACACACCGATTCCTGGTCTGTGGTACCCGACCGGGCACCCGGCTATCAGGACGGCTGTTCCCTTGCATCAATGGTCTCGATCGCCCGCGCGTTGGCAGATCAACGTGGTGGATTGCTAAGGACCACCATCTTTGTGGCCCACTCAGGGCGGTACCAGGCTTCTGCAGGTATCCGCCGGATGACCGATGCAATCGGAGGATTAGGTATCGAAAAGCAAAATTATGATTTGCTGCACACGCGACTACGAAAGCTAGAGAAACAGAAGCTGACGGCACAAGCCGTAGCCGCAGCCATCGAAGGGCTGGACTACTGGGCGTTGGATGAATCAAAAGAAGCTGCTCTTTGGGCCGAACATGGCTTGAGCACCAAACGCACCTTGTCAGCCGTTGTCAGGCGGCTGATTACGCAATACGCGACCCAAACCAGGCAGGAAGCGGAGCAAGCAAGGGTCCATTGGATGGCGGAAAACCAACCGACGGCAGGACATAGTTATGACAAGTTGATTGCGACTTCGGAACGGCGACGACGTGCAGCATCTGCAGTCAGCGCCGACATGAGTGACGTGAAGCAATACTTTGAAGACGTCCTCAAACGGGCTCAGATTCAGAGCAAGTTTTCCGTTGCCGTCCAAGATATGGTAAAGCACGCAGAATCGGAGTGGCGGTACCAACGGGATACCGTCCAAATTGCCGATCTATTGGGACCCTTCGAGCAGAACTATTACTTCTCGGTTGAACCATCAAGCCAGGGTGGGCAGTTGGGCTATGGTGGCGATGTAACACTGTGTTCCATGCTTGAAGGTGGAAGAAATGCCATTGTTGCTTCCTGGCTACAGTGGCGTGGCATGAATGCCGACGACGCCATGCTTTATTCAAACTATTTGGAAAATGTCCAAAAGACCAGGCAACGGCGAGAACAACACCGAGGAGAGTCAACGCATCCAAGTTCGTGGGTCCCTGCAATACTCCGCGCTGCCCACAGGTTGGAAGCAGATTGGCAAGGCTTGTTAATCCACAGTCGAAATTCTGCATTCCTGTTCAGTAGTAATGCTCAATCTAACACCTACCAGACACCCTTGGACCAGCATGTGAATTTTAATGCGCTCACGGATCACACACAGATGATGGCCGCCATGGCGGCGCAAGTTGCATCCGGTGTTGAGCAAATGGATCGGCCCGGCAAGGCATTGGCAGGTGTCACGACAAGATTCTCGGATTTTGCGGGCCAGGTGATGACTGCCGGCACATCGAATTCTTTGTTGCCCAGCGAACGAGTACCTGATGCAATTATTGTCCACAAGGCGATGGGAGGCCAGAAATATTGGCTGCAGAAGACGCGTGATGGTGTTTTTCGATTTCCCGCTATTGATCACCTCAGCGGCGGACAGTTTACGGCCGAAGCCTATACGATTGATGAGGTGTCAGGTCAGCTTTCAGGCGCTAAGGATTTGGGTCCCGAGGGCCAGCGATTCCCAACAAAAACTTGGAATGAAGGCCGCGGATCGATTTACGAAGAAATCGAATCGAATGACATGACCATTTTACTTGCTCGTGTTGCGCCAACTGATATCTACCGCACAATCGATCCTGAAGGCCGCGCTCTAACCGTTGAAGTACTGGATGCACGATTCCGAATGCCACCATCAGAGTACTCGTTATCTGAGTTTTGGGAACAGGGCGCCACCGTCTTTATGCGGCCAGGTGATCGCTTCTACTTGGTGTGGAAGGACCTGCCGACCGGGGGCAACAAAGTCCCCTCGCGGACATTTGGGATCAAGGGTTTCAACGACCGTGGGTTTGCACTGGGTCACAACGAAAACAGTTGGGGTATGCGCGAGAACCTGGAAGATTTCTGGGGCCCTGGTTATCTATCCGGCCACGATCGAAGAATTGTCTTCCAAGACATGGATACCGCGGTAAGCGTGGCCATGAGCAATGCAGAACGGATCAAGAACC
>Ga0310125_10000327_pt1 | contig 22146 bp, 4 predicted proteins | sample CB11b_Tmax_Bot8__FD_203508 | JGI IMG/M metagenome (GOLD analysis project Ga0310125, IMG submission 203508) | Marine microbial communities from Western Arctic Ocean, Canada - CB11b_Tmax_Bot8 | ecosystem: Environmental > Aquatic > Marine > Oceanic | place: Canada: Western Arctic Ocean | collected... | reverse complement strand
TAGATTTGGACACTGTTGTCGATGAGATCTTGGCTGTGGCCCACCCGCTGACTGATGATGGCACACAGGTTGTGGACAGCATCAAGGCAATGGCGTGGAACCTGGACGGGACGACCTTGTTCGCTGTGCGTGATACGCCCGGCGGCGAGACGCTGATCACGATCGATTCCCTGACGGGTGAAATTACTACCATCAGCCAAATTCTGGTCGATGGCCAAGGCACGGATGTGCAGGCCATGGATGTCAACATTGAAGATCAGCTTATTGCTATCGATCAATCGTTGGGGGTGGATCAACGGCGTTTGATTGTAGTTTCCGTGCCCAGCCCGTCGGAAAATCTGGGCGTTATCCAGGTCGACGCACTGGATGTGCAGACGGCGGGGGTCGCGTTCAATACGCTCGACCAGTTGTTTGCTTTTGACGATTCGCTAGGAGACGACGCCAGACGGTTGGTAGAGATTGTGACCACTTCGCCGGAGGTATCGATTGCGGTGGCGGCTGGCGCAGTGGTTTCCTCGGGCCTGTCGGGGTTCTCGTCGGATTCCAGCAACCGCTTCTATGCGGCCTTTGCGGACAACATACTCAACGGCGGCCTGTATGTGAGCAATAGCCTGGTTGCGGGTGATTTCAGTCCGGTGGCCTCGGTCAACCGGGACCTGGGGACCAACCTGGACTTCACGGCCGTGTCGGTGGTGCCGGACGGGCGGGTTTTTGCCATCGACAATCCGGAAGAAAATGTGTTTGACTTATACCGGTTGGACACCGATACCACTTCGTCTACCACCCCGGTTCGGCTGGGTCGAATTACGGGTAGCAATATCTTCGATATCAATGCCCTGGAAGCTGATCCTGTTTCGGGCGTGCTGCTTTTCGTCGGCCGCACCGGTACCAACCAGACGCTGTTTTCACTCAATCCGGACCAGACACCGACAGACACCGACGGTGACAGCATCGCCGACGAGCTGGCCGCCACGACGATCGGTACCCTCATGGAGGGCACCGATTCGATCGTTGACCCGGTTAACGCGTTGGCGTTCCGCGGGGTGACGTTGTTCGGCGTACTGCGGCGGAACGATGAAGATCGATTCTTTGAAGTAGATACAGCCACCGGCGAGCTGACCGATCATGGTGAGATTCACGTTGACGGGCAGAGCACTTCTATCACCGGGATGGACTTGGGCATAGACCTGAACGCAGATGGCGTGGTTGACCTGGTGGCCATGGACAGTGAGAACAATCGACTGGTGTTGATCACCACCGTGACGGGTTCCGTGGCTGGATCGGTGGAAGCGGCGGCGTTTGATTCCACCGGCCAGTTGTTCATCATCACGGAAGACCTGGACGGCGATCCCCTTAGCGATGCCAACGGCCTGGGAGAGGGTTTAGACGTGGCGTTGGTGGCTCTGGACAAGACCAGCGGTACGTTCGACGTAGGGCAAGATGTGCGATCGATTCTGATTGATGGCGAGGAGTCGCTTCAGGGCTTTTCCGCAATGGCTTTCCAGGGCCTCAACTCTTTGTTTGCCGCCCAGCTTTCGGGAGCGGAAACCGAGTCACAGTTGTTTGAGTTGAACCCGTTGCTGCTGCCGGATTCGCCCGTGATCAACGCTGCTTTAGTCGGATCGCTTGACGATGTGACTATCGAGGGATTGGCCTTTGCCGTTGATCTGCAAGAAGAGGATGTTCTAGTTGGTCTGGACAACGGCGCCGAGGGCGGCCCACGCCTGGTGTCCATCCTGTTTGACCAGGGCGCTGCGGTGGAGGCGCTCAGTGAGCCGGGTACGGTGGCGTTCGGCCTAGGCGGGTTGTCCAGTTTCACTGAAATAGGCGATCGGCGTCCGCTGCTGTTTTCTTCTGATGGCATCAATCTACTGCGGGGTTCTGCGGTGTCGCTACCGGTCGATGTGGAGAGTGGGGCTACTGTGGTCACCGAGTTGAACGCGGCGGACTTCGAGCCGGGCACGCCAAGCACCACCGCGTTTGGCCTGGAGATAATCGGCCAATTTGAAGGTCAGGATTTCTTCGATGGTGGCGGCCACCTGCCTCCGGATGTGATGGTTGCGGCCGGTCCGCAACAAGTGGTGGAAACGGTCAACTCAGCAATAGCCATTTTTGACAAGACGACTGGCAGCGTATTGCTTCAGCAGCAGTTGCGAACGTTCTTTGCGCCCGTGTTGCCAGGCCCGGGCATCAATGACCCGATAGCCATGTTCGATGAAGCTGCCGGTACGGACGGTCGTTTTGTGATCGCGGTGCTGGAGCGTAATGAGGCGACGCAAGAGTCATTTCTGCTGTATGCGGTTTCAAACTCGAGCGATGCCACGCAGGGTTTTGATGAGATGCACCGCATACAGATTGACGAGGACGGTCTGACCTTCTTCGGCACGACGTTCGGTGAGTTTCTACGCGGCGGGTTCAATGCCGAGGCTCACGTGTTTACGATGAGCATGCTTCTTTTCGACGATACGGGCCTTGGATTTACGCCCCTTGACCACACCAATTTTATTGCCATTGACAAGAGCACCGTTTTGGATGCAGATCCGGGCACGATCAGTCTTACGGATGTAGATCACCTTGATTTGACAGTTGAGTCGATTACCCCTGCGAAGATGCATGGCTCGCAGTTGGGTGATCCGATGTGGCTTGTCACGGAATCTCCTGTGTCTAGCAACATTCGTGTCATGCGGATGGATGATGTGTTGTCGGCGACGCCGACGTTTACGGACACGGATGTCGTGGTCGACGCGTTCTTTGCTCCCCCCGATGCTGAGCAGGCCGGTGCAGGCCAGATCGATGTCGGTGACACGCGGATCATGAGCGTGGCCTATCTGCCCAATCCCACTGATCCGACGGGCGAGCACCGCCTTGTGGCAGCCCACACGGTCGGCACGGGATTCTCAGGCGTGTCGCAAGCTCGGTGGTACGAGTTTGAAGTGAAAAATGACGTCGAGCAGCTGCCGATGCTGACCCAGTCGGGCAGCATCAACAAGGGCGCGGGCGTCTGGACCTATTTCCCCTCGATTGAGATCAATAACGATGGCGACCTCGGATTGACGTTCATGCAGTCATCTCAGTCGCAGTTCTTATCCATGTATGTCACGGGCCAGGAGTTGGGCGATGCTTCCGGGAGCATGCGCCAACCGGTGTTGGTCAAAGCTGGCGAAAGCACCTATGTGGGTGCTGATGGTACGCCATTCGAACTGGGTAGGTACAGCGGGATCAGCGTCGATCCGGTAGACAATGAAACGTTCTGGGCGGGCAACGGGGTTGCCACGGCGCAGTCGGTCAACAACTGGGGCACGTCCATCGGTCATTTCCAGTTAATCGAACCGGTTGAAGTGCTCCAGGAACTGGACGGACTGCTGTATTTCGTCGGTGCGTCGGATTCGGGTGCAGGGCTTTCCAACTTCCTGTACAGAGTCAACACCTCGGCCCCGAGCCGTTCGGCCATCCAGAACAGCCTTGAGCAGGTTCCGGGAATACTGCCAGGTGGCGAAGAAATTACGTTTACGTCCATTGTCTGGGACGAGACTTCCAGTGACAACATACTTCGCGGGTTCATGACCGACGGTGGCGAGGTTGCGAATCTGGTCGAGATCAATCTGGTCAATGTGGGCCTTTCGCAGATAGGTCCCACGGTGACGATCCGCGACGGTGAGGAATTGGTGCCGTTGACCAGCATCAGCGGGATTGAATTCCGCGATCCATCGTCTGGTTTGGAAGAACAGTCCCTCGTAGCCATGGAGAACGGCAGCGGGAGCCGGTTGTTGGAGATCGACATCGACGACGGCTCAGTGTTTGTACTCGGACTGTTGCATGCCGAGGAACTGACCGACGACACGGGGGCGGCCTTGGGGGGAATTTCCTGGCACCAGGGAATGTTCAATCCGTTTACCGGTGCTTTTGGTGTGTTACTGGCGACGGATACCGAAACGGATGAGTTGGTGATCCTTGAGCATCGAACACGTTTGTCGGCGGCTGACATTTTTCAGATATACGTCAGCCAGTCGAGCGGGGACGTGAGCATCAGTTTCTCTTCCCGCTTGCCGGATACCGATATAGTAGAGCCGTTTGTCGATCAGCCTGCCGGCGACGGCCTTCGCCTGGAAGATACGCCCTCGATAGTGGTTGAAATCGATTCGGGCACGGGGCGGGCGTATATCGGGGCGCGTACGGAGGATATTACAGATGACGAAACTGAAGACCTCATCCCCATTATTGAGGCCCTGCTGGGTACCGAGTTGGGGGTGCGAGCCTTTGGCGTCGATGATTTGAGCGTTGCCGAAGACGGGTTGTTTATTCTGGATGCCAACAACCTGGTTGCCGGTGTGCAGGTGCCGAGCAACTTGCTGGAATACGTATCGAGCGCAGGGCCGCTTGTTGACCGGTTGCTGGGAAGCAACCTGGACGAAATTGAGGGCTTGGCGATCAACCGGGACGGTAGTGTGACTATCGTGGTTGATACCGACGGCGTGGACCCGAACGGCGATCTGCTGTTTCCCGATCCGGACCAGGCCTTGATTGACGATCCGCTGGTCGCAGGTCAGTTCAGCAGCCTGCTCGGTGATGAGCTGGCCATCGTGGACTTGGCTACAGGGCTTGCTCCATTTCCCGTGGCGGTTACCAATTCCGATACGGGCCTGCGCCTGGGCAACATCCAAGGTATGGATTTTGGGGATCCGGATTTTGACGGCATCGAGCAGTTGTACGCCGTTTACGATCTGGGCGCTGGGCCGGTATTGGGAACGCTGGATACGAACACTGGCGAGTTTTCGGCCATAGCACCGCTCTTGTTCGGATCGTCATTCCTCTCGACCGAGCAGATATTCTCAATGGCCTTTTCGCCTGGGCCGGGGTCGATAAGTAACCAGTTGCAGGGACTGTACTTTGCAGGTAACTCGGACACGTCGGTTGGTGGCGACCTGGCGTTGTTCGAGATCATATACACCGTAGATGTGACGGGCATGATCGATTCAGTATCCGATCTTGTGGAGATTGGCGTTATCCTTGATGCGGACGATGACCCGATCCGGGTTGAGGGAATGGATTTCGACCGAGTCGGCCGGCTGTTGGCCCACGATCGCAATAGCGGCCGCCTGGTTGATATCAGCACGACCGGGGTTTTCGATCCCGAGGATGAAATCAACAAGGTCCTTGCCGGTGCATTGACGGACACTGAACCGGGGACAATGCGGACGACGATCGGGGAAATTTCGTTTAGCTTTTCGGAGGATAGGTTCTTTGCGGTTGACAATTCGACCGGTCTGGCCGACTTGGCAGAAGCCGAGGCGTCTGCGGCTGAATCAGCGGTGTTGATGTACCTGGTCGGAACGGAGACGGATTCGCCACAATCGCAGGATATAAAGAACCTGTTTTTCGGCGGGGTAACGACGGGCAAGGTAGAAATATCCGGTTCGATTGACACGTTCTACAGCGGGTTTGCGGCAATCGGGTACACACCGGGCCAGTTGTTTGAAGAAGGCCCACGGCTACCGGACAACTTCAAGGTGGGCGGCGACCTGCGTAATCTGCTTTCGGTCGGTTCGATCGGTACCGATGGCACCGGATCACTGTATTCGTCAGGATTTGACCTGGAAGTCGGAGGCAAGGTGGGCCATATTGGCGCGATAGGCCCGGCGGGCAGTTCGTCGTTCCTAGGCACCGTGTTCGTCAATAACGACTTTGCTGAGGACCACCTCGGTGACCTGCAATTCGAGGTTGAGCACAAGGCCGAGTCGGGTGAATTGTATGGCGATCTGTTTATTGGGGCCGATGGCTTGGAGCCGGTATTGGCCCACCCGGAGTTCCTGTTCGCCAATGACCTGTTTGAAACCGCCCAGCCCCTGGCGTCGGTCAGGAACGGCCTGTTTGTGGAAGATCAGGTTGTACGGGTAAGCGGCTTGCTCAATGGTGGCGCAAGCGATTTGGTTGATTATTACTCGGTACCGTTGTTGGCCGGCCAGGTGATTACGGTGCAACTGCTGTCGCTGGGCATCCCGGCAATGCACGCAGGTGTGTTTGACCCCGATCGCCGCCTGATTGCGACGGATTATTCGAATGTGGATCCGGAAGAGGTGCAGAATGTGCCGTTCCAATTTACGGCTGATCGTCCCGGTGAATATCGATTTGCCGTGGGGTTCCCTGGTGATGGTATGTTTGGTTCTAGCTCTACATCCAGTGATGACGAGTCGAGTGAAGATGAGCCCGAGGTCTCGGTAACGGACAATCCATACCTGTTGGTGCTGGAAGGCGTTGGTGATATCGGGCTGGGGCAACTCAGTGCGACGGATAGCGTTTTCCTCAACTCGGGTTTCGACGAGGCCGCACTGACGGTCAACCACGGAGACCTGGGCGCGATCACTTCGCTGGTCGAGGTTGCAGACCTTTCTGGCCAGCCTTGGTTGGTTTCGCAGGGGAATTTGAGGTCGATTGAGTCAGGCTCAATCGACCTGGACATAGAAGTGCCCCATGGCAGTGTCGGGTTACTGCGATCAACAGGCGACTTGCAGTTCAACGTCGGTGGCCCGCTGATCAGCCCGGTGATCGGGGGCAACTTCCAGGTTGTGGATGCGGTGGGCCAGGTGCTTGCCGGTTTGCTTGCCAACGGTGGAATTGGAGTTATCCGCGCCGGTTCGGTTGGATTAGGCAGCGACTTCCGCGTCAATCGTGACGGTATCGGCGCTGACGGGATCATTGATTTGATCGATGTGGTTGGCGACTTTTCCGGGCCGGTGATTTCTACGGGTCCGGGCGGTAACGTGCGTTATATCCGCGTGGGCGGCAGTATCGCTCAGGATCCGATTTTCGGTGAGGCAACTCCGACAACGACCATATTGACGCCGGGCACACCGTATACGGTGCGCGATGATTCTGGTGGAATGATCACCATTGCCCCCGTGGGCGGGGTATTGCCTGAAGGCGGTGATGATGGCGAAAGCGAGGAGGGGGGGACGTCTATCGCGGTGACGCTTTACGGCATCCGCGACAGCGGTGGCAGCGTGATCGTTAATGTCACGACAGACGGCTCGGTCAATATATCAAGCGACGGCCTGGGCAACGTCTCGCCCGTGGAAATAAGCCAGTTGCTTATTGAGGGTACGGGAGATTCGCTGGTAGTCAACGATAACGGTCGCCTGGAGCTACCCGATGACGATGCCTTGGATGCTGACCTGACCAGTTTGAGTATCAATATTACCGGCAACAGTCCGGTGGATATTTTCAGCGTGTCGGGAGGCACGTTTGGTGGCGACTTAGCTCCCTCTACCGGTCCGGCAGGGGCAATCCGTTGGTACCGCAACATGACGGGAGGGGAATTGGTCAACCTGTCGGCCGAGTCGGTGGGTCTGCTTACCAATACCGGACCCATCGGCCTGCCCAAGCAACATACGGGCGCGGGGATCGTCCCCAATGAACTGGCAGTTGAGTCTGCGGCGTTGGCTGACCTGCCGTTCCCATTTCTCGATCAGCGTTATGCCATCGATGTCGGAGACGCGATTCGCATCCGCAGTGACATGGGAATAGGTAACGTCGTGGCCCGCAACGGTCTTCAGGGCACCATTGAGCGGATCGAAGCCAACTACGATCGTGTGGATGACTTCGCGGCATTTGAAGGAATTGCCGGCCCGGTCTACGTCACGGGCAACCTCAATTACGTGCAGATCGGTGAAGGGCTCGCCGAAAGCGGTACCGGCGACATGGCCTTTGCCGGGCTGTTTGCCGAGGGCATCGGTGGTGGCGACACGGGCGATGACAGCACGGTAGATGATGATCGTCCAGCCAGCGGCGTCATCGGGCTGATCGAAAACCAGGGTCTGGGTTCGGATGTCCGTGGTGACATTGTCGTCACGCACCTTATAGAGAACATTCGTTTGCGCGATGGTGCAATCATCAATGCGGACATTCTCCAGGTCAATGATTTGGCAGATAGCCGGGAGTTCATGCTTGTGACGTCCCCCCAGGACGTGGCAACCGATTTTCTGAACCGAACGGAATTTGAAATTGAAGATATTACGCTCACTGGACAAGGGGGGATCATCGGCTCGCTGATAGTCGCTGCCGATATTGGTCGAATTACCGTTCGTGACGGTTTTGGATTACTCAACAGCGTATTGGCTGTTGGCGGTGAAGGCGTCTACGACGATATCACGATTGACGGGTTCGGCATCTACGACACTTCCTTCTCCGGCGGCGCGTCGATGAACGATATCAAGGCGACGGGCAAGGGCACGGGCTTGGCTACGGCGCAGTTTACGCCGTCGGTACGTCCCCGTGAGTTTGACCCGTTTGTTTTCAATCGGTTGACGGACATCGCCGAGGTCCTGGGCGGTACCAGTGGCATATCCGGTGTGATTCAGGACGTGGTTGCGGTAGGGGGCCGAGACCTGGGCACCGTTTCTGCATTCCAAATTCTTGGGACCACCCATCCCGGTGACGAGAATCGACCCACGTCTTTCGAGCCGCCCGTGACGACCCTCTTCGACTTCGCCAACTCGATCAAGACGATCAAGACTTTGGACCTGGTAGAAAATGTCGGGGTGACAACCGGCAGCCTGGGACTGTTCAAGCCGGCGTCACACGTCAGTGGCCTGGACATGCGGGTGGCAGGGCAAGTCAAGAAAATAAAGATTGACGGCGACTTCATGGATTCGTCGTTCTTGTTCATCTCAGGGCCCAACGGCAACCTGAAGAAATTCACCGTTAACGGTGACATGATTGGCGACGTGCTGGTCGACGGCATTGTCGGCACGTTCGATGTTGGTGGCGACCTGACAGGTGATATCACTATTCGCGGAACGAATAGTGATGCGACCGTCCTTAAGAAATTCAAACTAGGTGGCACGTTGATGAGCGGGTCATTGGACGTCGATGGCAATGTCGGCACGATTGACGCAGCGATGGGGCTGGGCACTACCGGTGATCGGCTGACAATCCGTGGGGATGCCAAGTCGATCAAGGTGGGTACGAGCAGGTCCGTGGCTGGCTCGGACATGGCCCTGGACCTGTTTGTGCTGGGTGATCTGGGTGCTTTCCAGGCCACGGGCATGGTTTCGGGCAACATCGTGGTAAAGGGTGCGGCCAAGCGGATCGACGTGATTGCCGATGCTGCGACGGCAGGGGCCAACATCGTGACGGGTGACGTGACCGTCCTCGACGGCCTGGGCCGGGCCACGATCCGCGGCGGCCATGTCGGGCCCGTTGAGTTCACCGTCGGCGGTGACATCAAGCGTTTCTCGGTGATGGACGGCGACATTGCCGCCGGTGCTGTGTTAACTAGTTCGTTTGGCGATATTAATAACTTGACGATCAAGTCAGGAAGCCTGTTCGGATCGTTACGCGCAGATAACGGCTCGATTGACAAGTTGACCGTGACGGGCTCCGATTTTGGTGACGGCGTGCACCCCGCTTCGATTACGGCTGAGGCGGCAGGAAAACTGAGATTTGATGGTTCTCTGGCGGAAAATGTCACAATCGACATTGCCGGCGAGTTGACCAGCCTGATGGTCGGACAGGATGTGGCGGCGTCAGCCTTGGTTGCGGCCCTGTCATCGACGGTACTTCGCGTTGATCAGGACATGCTGGGCACGGTGACGCTGGGTAATCATTCGCGTGGCACGCAAATGACTGTCGGGCGCGACCTTGGCGGTCAGGTACGCATCGGCACGGATACCAAGCTCAATGTGGGCAGGGACATTACGGCCGACGCTACGGTATGGATTGGCAAAGACCTGGAGAAGTTAGGTGTTGACGGTACGGTATCGGGCAACGTGCTGGTGGACGGCTCGGGGGGCAAATGGTCAGTTGGGACACTTGACGGGGCCGTGTTGGCCATCGGTTTTGACTTGGATCAATTGATAGCGGCTACGATTAGCAACAGCCTTATTCAGGCCGGTGCCCACCCCGGTGAAGATGGCGTATTCTCAGTAACGGAGGCAGGCAAGGATTTTGAAGAACACTCTGTCATGGGCCAGATCGGCATGCTGTCGGCAACGACGATCACGGACAGTGTTATGGCTGCCGGTGGGTTGTTCAATCAACTGAAGGTGTCGTCCAGCATGGTCGGCAGTTCGGTGTCGAGCGGATTGAATCTGGGTAGCGCGGCGATCAGGGCGGTCATCGACGACGCGACGCCGCTGTTGGACGCAGTCGAGCGCAATGCGGCTCGTTCTGGCCATGACCGTATGTTGCGGCCGGGAGACTTCAACACAGTGAAAGGCGGCGTGTTCAGCACGTCTGCGTTGTCGGCCGGCGTAGATGCAGGCCCTGACGGTGAATTTGGTACGGGCGATGACAGCGTGTTGTTCCAAAACGTGTCGCGAGATCTGCCTGATTCGGGTGGGCGTAGCCGATTTGGATCAGTGAAGGTTTCAGCTGACATCGCCAGCGCGATTGTGTCCGACTCCGGGATCGACCGCAACAGCATTACCGGGTCGCCGTTTACCGACTTCGACCTGTCGTACGCCTTGACCGAGTTGGCTACCGATTTGGGTAACCCCCTGGAAGCGTTGATCGGTGCAGCGCTGCCAGGCGAGGTGATGACGTTTGAAGGAATCGCTTTTGTGCTGGAAAGCAACGTGGTAGGCGCCACGGTGGACATCCATGACGATACGCTCGGCGATGGGAAGATCGATTCAATCGTGGTTCGGGGTACCGACCGGCTTTCCAGGTTGGCGATTACCGGCGGCGGACAGATTGGGAGGGTGTTGACCGAGGACGATGCGGTGCTCAACCGGTTCAGCTATGACGGTGCGATCGACGGTGACCGGGCGGGTGACGGCGCAGCGATACCAGGTACGCCGGACCTGTTTTTCGATGCCACGGCCAGCGACTATCTGTTTGACAGCATCGCCGACGACACCACGCTTTACTTCGGCGGTGACGTGGATCTATTGGACATCGGGACGTTTGGCCATGCGATTGTGACGGTGGCGGGCGGCATCAAGGAACTGAATATCGTTGAGGGTACGGGCAACAACGGTTTGCTGACTGACCTGGCGACGATGCCGTTTGGTGAAATCACGCAGATTGCAACGGATTCGGCTGGTAATACATGGCTGTTCAACGCGACGGGGGGCACGCTGTCCCAGATTGGCCCGGCGACCGGGGCGGTGCTGGCCGGTCCGACCGCCGTGACGGATGGGTTCACCGGCGACCTGATCACACTGGAGGCGATGGATTTTGACCACGACGGCGATGATCCGGGGATAGGCGCCGATGACAACCTGCTTCTGGCTGTGGCGCAAGTGCTTAACCCGAACCCGACGTTGCTGGTAGGCAGCCTGGCCGACGCGGGCGGGCCGGCGCGGAACCTGCGGGGGATGGCGATCAGTCCCACGGGCCGGGTCATGGCGATTGAAAACGTGGGATTTGATCAACTGGTCGAAATCAATGCGGACATGGGCATGGTCACGGTCATTGGCGCATTGCGGGATATCTTTAACAACAGTTACGGCCAGGGCGGGACACACGAAGTGCTTCAACTGGCGTTCAATGATGACGGCGTATTGTTGGCGATAGTTTCCGATGCCGACGGTAGCGGTTCAGTTGCGGCAGGCGGCGCGGCGTTGGTGATGATCGAGACGGACGATGCCAACGGAAACGACGTGGTGACCGCGTCCAGCCCGATGTCAAGTTTTCTGCCGGGCGTGCTTCTGGATGAAGGCGGTGCGGTGTTTGAAGATTTCGCCGCCATGGCCGTCGATGGCTCCGGCGAGGCCTTTGCCATTCGGCGGGTCGGCGTCACCGACCAACTCGTGCACATTGCCCTGGACGGAACGCTGGCCAGTATTGGCACGATCAACGTGACTGGTGCGGACACGAACATCATCGGCATGGGCTTTGACGCGGCGGGCAACCTGCTGGCGTTCGACAACGACGCAGTGGCCGCCCAACTGATCGTGGTGGACACGACCGACCCGACGTCCCTGTCGCGGGGCATAGGCGAGCCGGGTTTGCTGGATACGCAAATCAGCGCGTTCGCGTTGGCCCGTAACGGTGATTTTGAGACGTTTGCATATGACAACGACAGCGTGCCGCAAGGGCGGTTCTTCACCAATCCGGGCGTCGGCCAGGTGCTGGGATCCGTTGATCCGGCCACGGGTGTGTTTGCACGGCGGATGGGCCTGGCCGAGGCGGCTGGTGGCGTACCGCTGGCGGCTGCGGTGACGGCAATGTCGGTAGACAACACGGTAAGCGGAAACGTGTTTATTTCCACAGAGGACGGGGTGTTGTTCGAATATGATCCGGTGACGGGCGACCTGGTGGGTACGGTCGGCTCGTTTACCGACACGCGGACGGGTGCGCTGACGCCGGTGGTGGACATTGACTTTGATGATGTGGCCGGGGTGTTACGTGGAGTCGACGATACGTTTAATCGACTGGTTGTGATCGACCAGGCGACTGCCGCGGTCACCGCCACGACCGAACCGGGGTCAGTGCGCAGCAGTGTCAGCAGGTTGGCGTTCGACCTTGCAGCCGGAACGTTTCTCGGGCTCGATAGCGAGGCGGGAGTATTCGTTTCGTTCAATGGGATGTCGCAGGACGTGTTGCAGGTTGGCCTGTTCGCCAACAGCATTGACGAGATGAACGTGACGGGCTTGGGTGAATTTGCCAGCCGTGTAACGACATTAACCAATAGCTTCGGTGATATCTCGATCTCAGGCGCTTATGCCGGCAGTATCAATACCAGCAGCACAATTGACAGCTTTGATCTTGTCGGCGAGTTTGCAGGAAGCGTCTTGGCCGACGGGGAAATCGTTCGCGTTCACATCGCGGGTGATTTTGCAACCGATGGATTCCTGGTCAGCGAGGATCTGATTGGTCGGCTCATGCACGAGGCGGGTGATTTGGCCGGTACAGTGCAGGCCGAGTTTGCCGGCAATTGGTTGTTCGACAGTGCCGCAACAGAAACAGCCGTGGTGCGGGTCAACCAGGATGCGCAGACAATAAGTTTCAGCGGCGATTTTGATGGCACTATGGATATCAATGAAGTTGGCCGGCAAGTGGCGGTCAACGGCGCGTTAGGGGCAACGGCGCAGATCACGATCCATGGAGAAGCATCGTCGATGACATTTAGCGGCGGCACCAATACGGGCAGCGAGGTCATTGTGGGCGGCTATGCCGGCAAGGTTACGGTCGGTGGCACCCACAGCGGCCAGATTGCGGTGCAACTGGGCCTGAAACAGGCGACATTGACGGATGTTATGGCGGGCCTGCTGGTGTTGGGCGGTGATTCGAAAAAACTAACTGTCCGCGGGGATTCGCAGGGTGCCGTCTATTCGGTCGGCTCCCTACTCGGTCCGGACGGCATATATAACACCAGTGACGATATCTTGCTCGGTGGTTCGCTGGACCGCGCGATGTTCCAGGGCATATTCAGTGATAGCGTGCTGGCTGTGGGCGTGTTGCCTACACTGGGCGCGTCCAGCTCGAATGGGAACAACATACCTGATGACCTGCGCAGCTACACGGGCAACAGTACTGCCGACGACATCGCGATGATCGATTCGGCCGAAGCCGGCGGATTGTTCGCCAGCGTGCTGGGGCGGCTCACGATGAAGGACCAGATTTTCAGTACATCGCCGGCCACCGGGAGGCTATCGGCGGTGGTAACGGCCGGTGGGGTCGGCAAGCAATCGTCGAGCGCATTTAATGCCTCGCTGTCAGTGCAGGAATATGACGATCCGGACGCAGCTCCGGTCTCGCTGGGGCCGTTGGTGTTCAACTCCAATGAAATCCGCATTACCTTCTCCGAGCCGGTTAACACGGCAAGTGTTACCTTGGCCGTAGACGCCAATAATGACGGCGATTTCGATGACGAGTTTGATACGCCTGGCGCAGTGCAGTTGCGCGATCCGGACGGCAACGTTATCGATGATGACGCTGCACTGTCTTATTTCATACAGACGACAGCAGCGGGTGACCAACAGGGTGTACTACGCATTATCCTGAATGACGGGTTAGCCGAGCAGGTCACGGTCACCTTGGTGGGCGCGACGGTCAATGATGAGGGCTTGCCCCTCTCGTCGATGGATTTGGCGACAACGCCGAGTATCCATGACCGGTCGAGCCTGAGATCGGCACTGCGGGATATTGATCAAAATGGCCTTGAGGAACTGGAGGATCCGTTCGGAACGATCTTCGACGGTAATGGTGACGGTATCGAAGGTGGAGACAGCACACTGATATTCCTGGACGAATCGGTTGATACCTTTACGCAGGCTCTTGCCGAGCCGGCGACTGACTTGCCGCTGGATAGTGGCGTGGTGACCTTTACTTCGACCATTGCCAGCGCCAGCGACGTGGACGTGTATCGGATTAACGCCGACGCGTTCCAGTTCTTGAGCGTTGAGGTGGACTCGGCCATGACGCTGCAGATGGCCGTGTTTATCCACGATGATCAAGGCACGGATGAGGATACTGACGACGACACATTTGAAATGTTGACTCGGTGGGAGATAAACGAGTCGGTTTCGGAAATGCAAAGCGATCTCGGCGGTATCCTCGATGAGGATTTGTTCATGGCATTTGAATTGCCGCCGATCGAGGATGCCGACGAAGCTGGCGGACTGGCTACGGATACGATCGACTATTTTGTGGCAGTCATGGGCAGCGAATTTGAGACCGGCTCGTATCAGATGACGCTGCAATTGGCGTCGACCGACACCGGGTTGAGCACTGTTCCCGAGAACGAAGTGATCGCCTACATCAGCAATGTCGTAGGTGAGAACAACAACCTGTTGGGGGCCAACGAGCCCAAGCAACTGGTTTACCTGAACTTTGACGGCGGAGTTTCGCGGGAAGTGGACCCGGGTGCGGTGGTGGACGCGTTCGATGGTGCGGCGATCAGCCCGCTGCTGGAGGGCTTGGAAGACCTGATGATCTTCGGTGGTACCGGCAGCGACGGTAACGTGGTTGTCGGCATAGTCGATTTGATTGTACAGGTGTTAGAAACCAGTTCGCCGATGCACCCGCTTGGCCAGTTGAACGTGGAGATTCTCGAGGGCGATCTGTCCTCTTTCCTGGCCTCGGGCGCTGAAGGCCTGTTCTTCACGACGGTTGATCCGGCACTGTTAGGCTTGGACCCGGAGGAGGATTTCACCACCTTGCTGTTTGGCCAATCCGGACCCATCTCGGACGTGTTCGGCCAAGCGGGTAATATCGACCTTGCCAACATGAGCAAGGGTGATGAGGCGATCATTTTTGCCCAGAACTTCTCGGTATTGAATTTTGCGATCAGTGATCAGGGCAGTACCGATGCGCTGGCCCGTGAATTTGCCGAGGCCGTCGCGGGCACTGCGGCGCATGAACTGGGCCACACCCTCGGGCTTAATCACACGCTACGCGACACCATCGCGGACGATCCGAACAACGACGGTGATCCGTCTGATTCTGTGGCGGTTGGACAGTTAAACCTGATCGCATCCGGTCCGGGCAGCATCTTCCCGGACGACTTCCTGGGCTTGCCGGTTTTGGGCACGTCCGGTATTTCCACGCTTGAGTTCGCGTCGATCGGCGGGTTCTTCGAGCAACAGGCCAGTGTCGACGTGCTGAGCAACCTGCTGTTCTGGCTGTCGTGATTTGTTGACGGCAGGCTGATGGCCGTGAGGGTTACTGCCAGAGATTGACTTCTTCGCCTGCATCCCCGCGAAGATCAAATATATGCGTCAGTGATTTTTCCTGTCCGAAGAGGAACGCGTATTCGCCGTTCCTTATTGAAGCGAGGTAAGGCGGAAACGGAGCCTCTCGGTCATTGACGCAATGGCCATGGTGAACGAGACGAAGACCGGACTCGGTGCCTTCGATGAGGCCGCGCAGGGACATGCCCTCCACATTGTGAGGCATGGGCATTTGACAGAATTCCAGAATCGTGGGGAGCACATCAATCTGCCGTGTCAGTTCGTTCACGACGGTCCCAGCGTTAATTAAGCCGGGTGCCCGCATCAACAAGGGAACCTGCAGGTTCGTGAGAAACTGTGAACCGTGGCCGCGCTCGACGCCGTGATCGTTGATGTGTTCGCCATGATCGGCAGTGATCACGAGCAATGTCTCGTCGAGGCCAACCTCATCATCCCAGTGGCGAAGCAGTCGGCCAAGCTGGTCATCGACGAACTCGACTTCTCCGACATAGGTCTTTGGATACGGATCAGGGCAGTTGTCCGGCTCATGGGGATCAATGAAATGGACCCACCACATTTGCGGCTGCGCGAGGTCGGTCTGTGCCAGCCATGACATGACACGATCCACCGTGGCGTCGCCGCGTGTGTCATCACCTTTGAACTTCCCCTGGCTGTACGCGCGCTCGAAGCCAAACACGCGTTGATCGGCAAAAGCGTACCAGCTTGTCACCGCCGATGTCGCGTAACCCCTGTCTGCCCCCATTTGGGCAAGTGTCTTGCGGCGGGCGGGTGTCGTGATCCAGTTCCATGTCACGCCATTGACGCACGGCGTACAACCGGTCATGAGACAACAGTGCGATGCAAGCGTACATGTGATACTTGTCAGGTGATGATCGAACCGCACACCCTCTGCAGCAACCGCGTCCAAAGTCGGTGTACGAATATCACGCTTGCCGTAGCAGCCTACATAATCGGCCCGAAGCGTATCAATCGTTACTAAGAGAATGTGTTTCATCGCAATACAACTTTCTGAGACGGTGGATCTGTCCGTTGGTCAAGGAATCGAGGCAACGGTTATGAATTGTACTTGACGTGTACTTCCAGTTTCTCGATCGAGACAGATTCGACACCTTGCGATAACGGCGGCGTAAGGACGACGCCGATAAGATTGTCGCCGACTGCAAAGAATCTGGGATTGAGGTCTGTAAACACCAGCCAACCGTGCTCGATAACCGGCGTTTCCAATAAAGCGTTGTTGATTCGGACGTCAATGCGGCACTCGATGCCTTGGACTGGCGGACAGTTGTACCGCTGAGTGGCCCCGTCCGTGGCCAGCAGGCCGCGCTCGATTCTTCCAGCAGCCGGCGGATCTGATGGGTTGGATGCCCCGGGAGGGACATATCCGATCCCGGCGGAGTCATTTAGCAGCAGGCGGAGCGTGACGGAATTGATTCGCCCGGCCTGGGCGGCAAGATCATCACCGATGAACAATGTCATCAAGGTGTCAGCCTTACCCAGTGGATCCAGATTTGCGGGCAGCGGCGCAAACATGTTTGTACAGAGATACCAATGCCGCGGCATGTACCAGTCATCCGGATCAGGTCCTCCCCAGCCGCCGCCGCCGCGCCGCTGCAACACAAAGATCTTGTCCTTGTGCTTGAGGGCCCGGTAATCCCCCATTTCGTGGTAGGCTTGACGGTGCACTCGCCATCCACGCTCTAGGTACATGCCAATGGCTGCCGCCGCTTCCGCGGTGCCGTGGCCCCAGTTGAATGTTTCCATGCCGTCCGCGCCCTGGCGCCACCAATTGGTGAAGACACCGCGCAGCACTTCAATGGGCGGCCACCGGTAACCGTCGGTGGCGTGGTGATCGTCGAGGCACGGGTAGAGTTTGATGTTCCGGCCAGCCGTGATCCTGCGAAAATCCGTTATGTCGATGTCGAAGGATCTGCTGCCCAGGGTCAGAATATCCACCAATTGCTGCTGGGCCCATGCCTGCACATCCATGCCGTCGTAATGGCAGCCGAGCAGGTTTTCGCCGACCCGAGCGGCCAGCAAAAATGGGCGTCCGCGGCGGCGCTCGATCTCGAGCAGCATCGATCGCACTTGCCGTATGAACTGGGTGAGATGGTCTCGGTTGACCCACTGGCGGCCGATGGGCAGGCAGAGAGGCCGGCGAGAAAAATCCAGCTCCATGCCATCGAAATCGTAGTTTTCCGCCACCTCGCGCAACACGCTCAACTTGTATTCGCGTACCTCTGGGACGGCGTAGTTCCAAACGACCAGATCCAGATCTCCCAATTCATGATCACTGGGAAAGAATCGCATTACCCAGTCGGCGTGTGCTTGCTTTATCGGGAGCCTGGCATCGGTGCCCCGGTCGCTGTCACCAGTGTTCATCCGATGCGAAATGAACGTTTCGAGGCCACGTTTTTTGCACGCGTTTAGAAAACTCTGCACGATATCAAAGCCAGCCTCAACCCATTGTTTGAATCCTGGCGTACACGACATGATCTTGCTGGGATACGGCGCCTGGTTGCCTTCGCCCCAGGACCACCAGACGCTGTCGATATGACTGCCTGTTTCGTCGGCAAACATGAGCTTCCACCGCACCAGTTCGTCGACATCCTTAGTGGCGAACCGTTCTCCATCGGCCGAGATCGCGTCAAAGTTGACGATAACTCGCCGGTGCCGATGAACGGCGTCCATGTGTGCCTGGGACAGATCAAAACGGTTGGCGTCGTCCATTGTTTCTTGTCTCAAGATCATCGCCAGACTTCAGAAGCGTTTCGATGATCGCGCGCGGGGAGACAGGCAGTTACCGCCTTGGAAAATGTTACTGCGCAATGACAATAACGTCATGTTGCACAAGGTCAAAACGATTTTCATTTAGATGCCGTTGAGCAAGCGCAAGATCCGACGTCGGATTCTCGCTGCACACGCGGCAGGCATTTCATTTCTAGTGACGACATAACCGGAGCGGGCCGAGTTGTACGTAACCAGCTTGCCAGCCGCCGCTCAACGGTAAGCCATCACGACAGGTGTTATTTACACTCGGAAGATTGCGCCCAACCGCTTGCCCAGGAGCATGGTGGCTCCGACCATGGTGACGGCCAGCAGCGCCATGCCCCAGACGCCCAATGCGGCGGCAATGTGCGGCCCGTCGCCGAGACGCTGAAACATCTCGAAAATGGCCTTGGTGATCGGGTAATAACGCTGCTGCTGTGCGAGGATGAGCGAGTCGCTGACCTCTAGCATGGAGAAACTGAAGGCGAGGATAGCGCCGGCGATAAGGTTGGCTGTGATCAGCGGGATGACAATGCGTCGAATGGTCCTGAACGTCGATGCGCCGAGATTAAGGGCCGCCTCTTCCATGGAAGCCGAAGTCTGCTCAAGTCCGGCCGAGACCGAGCGCACAACGTATGGCAAGCGTCGGATAGCGTAGGCGATGACCAGCAACAACACGGGGTTGGGGCTGGTGCCTACTACGCTGAACCACCGGTGCAGGGAACTGGACGATCCAAACGGCCAGTGCAGGGTCATTGCCACGTAACCGAATGCCATGACCAGGCCAGGCACCGCCAGCGGAAGCATGGCCAGGCTGTCCAGTAGCCAGCCACCGTGGATTCGCAAGCGGATGTTGAGGTATGAAATGGTCAGGCCAATGGCCACGCAGCCGACGGTGGCGGTCAACGCATAAACCAAGCTATTGCGAATCGACTGTGTGGTCATCTCGTGAGACAGGGCCTGTTCGAACTGGTCGAAGCTAAATACATCAGGCAGGACAGTGCGATACCAGGCGCCATTGGTGCTGATTGCCGAGAAGATGACGCCTACGTGCGGTAGAACCGCAAGGCTGATCACGGCAACGAAGCCAGTCAGTGCCGCCAGGGATCGTAATCCGGTCAATTGCCTGACGGAAGATGCGATGGTCGCGTGGCCTTGCATGGCGTGGCCGCGGCGGCCGATTGCATATTTGCCCAACAGATAGAGCAGCATACTCAAAGTAAACATGACGGCCACCAAGGCGTAGGGTTGGGGGTTGGACTCTACTTCATTGATACCCCAGAAGATTTGTACGGGCGTCACGTTGTAGTAATCGAGCATAAGCGGCGTACCCAATTCGGTGAATGACCATATGAAAACAATGGTTGCCCCGGCAAATAGGCCAGGCATGATCAGCGGTAGCGTGACGCGAAAGAAGCGCCGCCATGGGCCGGCTCCCACGTTGCAGGCCGCTTCGTCCATGGTAGGGTCTAGGTTGGCCAGCGCGGCGGTGAGGTTGAGGTACGCGATTGGATAAAGGTGTAGCACCTCCATCACGATGACGCCGATGAGTCGTCCGTCGATCAGGTTAAAAGGAGTTGTGTCGGGCCACCAGTCGCCGCCAATGTAATCAATCGGATTAGACGGGTTGCTGATGCCCAACGCGACGAGCAACGCGTTTAATGCACCGAACCTGCCTAAAATGGCGCGTAGGCCGATAGCGCCGACGAACGGCGGCAGGATAAGTGGCACCATGATCAGACTGGTGACTGCGGCTTTTGCCAGGAAATTGAAGCGGGTCGCCAGTAAGGCCAACGGCAGGCTGATCAGCAGGCACAGCCCGGTGGTGCCCGTGGCAATGATGAGGCTGTTGGTCAGCCCCTGTGTCATGACTGGATTGCGAAAGACGCTCAAGATGTAATAGAGCGTGAGCCTGCCGTCGGTATCGGTAAACCCGCCTCGTACGGTCAACATGATCGGCCAGATCATGAACACGAACATGACGGCCAGCAGCAGGGCAAACAGACCGTAGCGGTAAAGGCCGCGACGGCGCAGCAGCGAGATCATGTATCAAGCTTACTGTCAAAAGAGGATAAGCAACAGCAGGGCAAGGACCACCAGAAGGATAAGGATAAGCCACCGGTTGCCAGTATGGTGGACGGGGGCACCTGCGAGGTTGAATTGCCAGGCTTGCCCGGAAAAGTGAACGCCGCAATACTGGCACCTTTGAGCGTAGGTCCAAACGTGTTTGCCGCAGCGTGGACAGGCAACGGTATCCGCCGGATCATCGTCCGTCAGATGGGTGTCATGTTCGCCGGGGCCTTCGTTGATCTGGTCGTAGTCGTTCACGCGGGGGGCAGCCGACAGTAGTGGAAGTATCGGAACCGGTCTAGCTGTGGCCAACGGTAATGGGTGTGACTTTTTCCACATCACCGGCGGCAATCTTGTCAAATCCAGATCCGATCTCGCCTATCGGGTCGGGCGGTATGATTTCCACGACTTTTTGGCCTAGCACTGCATCGCCGCTGCGGATTTTGTCCTCGAAAGCTTTGCACTCGACCAGCAGACGATCGAGAATTTCACTTTCGGAGATGTTGGCCACACGCCGGCCTTGAACGTAGATGATGCCACGTCGATCACCGGCAAAGATAGCCACGTCGGCGCCCTCTGCCTCGCCGGGTCCATTGACCACGCAGCCCATGACCGCCACTTTGATCGGTAGCTCAATTTCCTCGGCAAGTTTTTTGCGAATCTGTTGGATCAGAGTAAACAGATCGACCTGAATCCGTCCGCAGGTGGGACAGGCGATCAGTTCAGCGCCGCGGCGCTGGCGCAGTTCAAGGCAATAAAGCATTTCCAGCCCGTCTTGGACTTCGTATATCGGGTCGTTGGCATAGCTGATGCGAATGGTATCGCCGATGCCATTGGCCAGAAGAGTACCCAGTGGGACAACAGATCGAATGGTGCCGGTTTCGCGCGGCCCGGCGTGGGTGACGCCCAAGTGCAGGGGGTAATCGAAGCGTTTGCTGATCTCACGGTAAGCTTCTAGTACCAGCAGGGGGTCGATGCTCTTGGCGCTGATGATGATGTCGTGAAAATCACGGTCGTGGAAGATGTCTAGGTATTCCTCGAGCTTGGTGATCATAATCGCCAAGAAATGACCGTGTCGGTCATTGCTGAATACGCCACCCAGTTCCTTGAGGCGTTTCTGCTTGTCCTTGCGTTCAACGATTGATCCTTCGTTGACGCCGATGCGAATGGGCAAGCCCCTCTGTTTGCAGGCATCAATGACCTCAAGCACCTGCTGGTGATCTTGAATATTACCGGGATTAAGACGGATCTTGTGGACGCCTGCCTCGATGGCCTCCAGGGCGCGTTTGAAATGGAAATGTACGTCAGCGACGATAGGAACAGTAACCTGGGGCAGGATGTCATGCAGTGCCTGCGTATCCTTACGTTCGGGGACGGCTACGCGGACCACGTCGGCGCCGGCAGCGGCTAGCTTGTTGATCTCGGCGACGCATTTATCCACCTCGTAGGTGTACCCGGCGGTCATGGTCTGTACGGAAACCGGGGCGTCACCTCCGATCTTCACATAACCATGCTGGTCATCGCCGAGAGTGATTTGGCGCGTCTTGCGGCGTTGAATCATGTAATCAGTATAGCTCTAGCTGCTATTGTGACGAAATCTGCATGATAAAGGCTTGGTTATATGCCGTACGACAAATCCACATCACTGTATCCGTTGAAGTTCACCCCGATTTAC
>Ga0310125_10000325_pt1 | contig 22168 bp, 24 predicted proteins | sample CB11b_Tmax_Bot8__FD_203508 | JGI IMG/M metagenome (GOLD analysis project Ga0310125, IMG submission 203508) | Marine microbial communities from Western Arctic Ocean, Canada - CB11b_Tmax_Bot8 | ecosystem: Environmental > Aquatic > Marine > Oceanic | place: Canada: Western Arctic Ocean | collected... | reverse complement strand
CGGAGCGTGGTAGCCTGCCGGTACAGGTCGCAGATGGTGGCCGCGCCGTTACGAAACTGTTGTAGATCCTTCGGCGCCGGGGTGATCCAGGCCGCATACGCTTTCTGTACTTGTTCCCCGGCATCCTGGGCAACCGGCAGGGCATACTCCGGTGCAGGGGTGCGGATTCAACGAGAGGCGAGGGTCCATGTGGCTCTCGCCTTTTCGCGTTACACGCTGGCAGCGCCGAGGGGTAGGCGGGCATACTCGCTTGGTCGGAGTAGGGCCTATTCCAAGAGCCTGGTCAGCAGTAGATCCTCCACGTTTCGGCGGCCATCAATGACGGCGACGACGTATACATTCTGCTTGTCGATTCTGTAGATCACCCGCCATGGCTTGACGACGATTTCGCGATATCGCGAAATGCCGTGCCGCAGCAATGCGGGGACAGCACGGCCCCGCATTGGGGAATGGTCGAGTTTGGCCGTGCCGGACTTGATCTTGCGCAGGACCCCCAGAGCAGCCCTGGGATCGTCGTCGGCAATAAAACGGACGATTCCGAGGAGGTCCTTTTCGGCCACGACGGTCCAGAGGACCTCGAAGGACTTGGTCACTTCTTGTCGATCGCCTTCTCGATTCTAGAAAAGACCTCTGCCTGGGGTCTGATTCTCCCTTTGCGAACGTCTTCTTCTCCTTGGGAAATCAGCTTAAGAAGGCCAAGGGCCTCCCTCATGCTCTCGTAACTCTGCGGGTCTTGGAGCACCGCCCGGGCCTCGCCGTTCTGTGTGATAACAACAGGACGACGGGTCTCGTTCACCTGGTTCAACAGATCCGCAGCCCGTGATTTGAGATATGTGATGGGTCGGATGTCCGTCTCAATACTCATGATCAGCGCCTCCAGTCCATATAGGGTACCATATTCAGCCCGACAGTCAAGGGAGCGCTCTGAGAAGGAGCCCATCCTGCGCTCTCCAGCGCCCTGGCAGGGTTCGATTGAACGACTGAAGAGAGACACATTTCGGCAGTGAATTTCCGCCACGCATTCAGGGCGTCGCTATGGTTCGAAAATCTGGGAAAATTTGACAATCTCCCCGACTTTATTTTCTCAGCTACTAGACCATGAAACAAGGAGGGGCCAACAACGCTTTAAGGTAGAGACAGTTTCACATAGCGCATGCCAATGGGCTTTTTCTACATGCCCGTGTTTATGGGTGTGCGTTTGTGTCCTGGGCGTTCTCTGCCATTTGAAGGCTGTTGGCTGTTCGCGTTGGTGACATAGGCTGCTTCTACGGGACCTGTGTACCATGACCACGGAGAATGAGCCGTGGTTTTTTTTGGTCCTTTGCGAATCAGAGTAAATCATGAGCCAGAGTACGATCATCAATGCTGTCGTCGTGAATCACAACACATCGGTCTTCGCGGAACTTGCAGCAAGGTCGTTCCATGCGGTGCACGGAGAGCGAGGGGATGTTCGTTTCACGATCATGGACAACAGCTCCCAGGATGGCACAGACGAGCTCGAGTCCTATGCCAGGTCCGTCGGTATCGAGTTTCGGCAGAGCGGCTTCGTTACCACTGAGCAGCAGGTCAATTCACACGGCGATGTCTGGGCGGTTCATTTGAGGTCCCACAGAACGACGGCTGGCAAATTCGGGCCAACCCGACGAGCCGCCAAACAGGACGTGACCGAGTACCGAAGCCAGAAATGGGTGGACAGGCGGAAGATCTATCTCCACTGTCCTATGAACCCCGAACACATGGCAGGGCCGTCGGAACCACGCGGCATCAACCACGGAGAACTCGACGAGGAGGCTCGCAAACAGCCACTGATGACGCTGGTGATGACCACGCATGAGCAGTTGTATCTTGTCGTCCTGCGCCGTGCTGCATTTCTGGAATGGTTCCTACCGGCTCGGGGCTCCTTTCATGGAAGCCAAACATGACCAGGGTCGACAGCTGCTGGAGCTGTATCGTCGGAATGAGATTCCAGACTTCGATGGCGATGACTGGATGACGCCTGAATACCTGGCCTGGGTGAAACATCGAGAGGGGTATCTGAGTCCCCCCGTCTTGTCGAGACCGGGTAGATGAGGACGCGATAGTGGGACCAAGTCAATTTTCTCGACGTCGAGAAAATTTCTAAGGACCGTCGAAAGCGCACGATGTTACATGGTGTAAACTTATATAAGACTAAGTTTTTGTTGAGGTTATATATAGTTTTCCGCCATGGGCGGCGTGGTCGCCACGTGCTACAATTATGAACGTAGATGGCGTCGCCCAGCTCGCACAGACGACGACCAACATTGTAGGAGGGTCTCAGATGACCACCGTGCCCAGCACCGCCGATCCTGTTCCGATGTCGGAGGAGCAGAAATTCCTCTTTGATCTCAAAGGCTGGATTCTGTTGCCGGCGGTACTCGAGCAGGATCTACTGCAGGCCTGTCGCGAACATGTCCGCAAGCTGCGCGGCGAGCCCGAATCCCTGCCAGAGTTCGAGCGCTACTCCCTCGCTGGTCCCGGAGCCGAACTGGTCGATCATCCGGCGATCACCGGCATTCTGCGCGAGATTCTGGCACCCGATCCATCAGAGGATTCATGGGGATTTCGTTGCGAGAGCAGCTTTCCCATGGTCCGCGAGCAGGGGTCCAGTGGTTCGGCGCCGCACTGTGGCCCACTGGTCGGGCCCATGGCCTATCGAAATATGGGCAATGGCACGATCTGGTCAGGACTGACGCGGGTTGTGTGGGAACTGAGCCCGGTGCACAAAGGGGGTGGGACGCCGATCCTCTCCGGTTCGCACAAGGCGGCCTTTCCCGTGCCCGAGCGCTTTCACCAGTTCGATCGTGCAGTCTATGAGGAATACGAGTGCCCTGCCGGATCCGTGATCATCTTCTCGGAGAGCTGCTGGCATGTGGGCACAGAGTGGCCGGATGAGGCGGCCCGTCTGGCGATCTTCAATTGTTATTGCAGCTATCTGACGCAGTGGCACAAGCTCAATCTGCCCCACGAGGTCGTCGCTGCCATGTCACCCAAACGGCAGACCGCTTTCCGCGGAACCTGGGGTCACAATTTCCGCGACCAACAACCCAACAACTATTATGACGAGACGAATCAAGCCCATTGAGGCGTAGTCCCTGCGTCGATGAAAGGGGAACCGTCCGTGCTGGACCGCGTCTACAATGCCTTGTACATTCGCAACTCATCTCACTTCCTTCGGCCAGAAATTCGCTCGAACCCAGTCGGAACCCGTGACGGTCGACCTCCTGCATCGACTCTTCCAGCTCACCCGCGCCCACGTCGGCTACCGGTCGGAATCACCCCCTCGTGCGCGGGCTTCCGAATACAGTCGACCGGGGGATGCTTCTCGGTCCCGGGACGATGCCTCTCCGCCACGGGAAGCGCACGAAAAAAACGATGGATTGGCCGGCTACTACGCCAATCTGGAGATTCCTTACGGGTCGGATCAGGAGACGGTGCGGGCCGCCTGGAAACAGATGATGAAGAAGTACCACCCTGACCTCCACGGCGAGGATCCGGAAAAGCGGAGAATCGCCGGTGAACTCACTGCCGAACTGACGCATGCATATCAGGCGTTGGTTCAGGCTGACACCACAAAAACGTAGACACACGGGGACCGCATGTCAGACCATTTCGAGCGCGTCAAGGAATACATACTCGACCTGGGATTCTCAATTGACGATGAGATTCCTGAAGACGAAATCGTTGTCATCAACGACGAGGATCGTGGGATTCACGAACTCGTCATCGATTGCGAGGATGACCTGGTGGTGTTGGAGCAACTCATCCTCAAGCTCGATGGCGAGGCGAGTGCAGCCGTCTATCGTCGCATCCTGCAGATGAACCGTAATCTGGTATTCGGCGCTTTCGTCCTCAACGAAGAGGGGGACACCCTCCTCTATCGAAACACCCTCGCCCTTGACAATCTCGATCCGAACGAACTCGAGGCGACCATCAATGCCCTCAGTCTGGGCCTGGCCGAGCACGGCGACGAGCTCCTCGGCTTCGTCGCCAAATAAAAGGAAGGCCCATATGGCTGGTATTTTTCATCGCCTCTTCAAGGCCGGTGAGTCCGAGGCCCACGCCCTCGTGGACAAGCTCGAAGATCCCATCAAGATGAGTGAGCAGGCGGTGCGTGACCTGCGCAAAGATCTGCAGGAGAGTCTGAGAAGTCTGGCGGAGGTCAAGTCTCTTGCCATCCGCATGACCAAGGATGCGGACGATGCGAAGCGTCTGGCTGCCGACTATGAGCGCAAGGCGATGTTGCTGTTGCAGAAGGGGCAATCCGGTGACGTCGAGGCGAGCGAAGCAGAGCGACTCGCCATGGAGGCACTGAACCGCAAGGAGGAGGCCGCGGCTCGCGCCTTGCAAGGCGGTCAGCAGGCGCAGGCACAGCAGCAGATGGTTACGACCTTGCAGAGCAACGTCAACGATCTCAAATCGAAGGTCGCCTCCTACGAGAACGATCTGGTCATGCTCAAGGCGCGGGCGCGGACGGCCAATGCGACACGCAAGATCAACCAGCGTCTGTCCAACGTCGACTCGAAGGGTACGGTCGCTCTGTTGGAGCGCATGAAGGACAAGGTCTCCGAAGAAGAGGCGCTGGCCGAGGCGTATGGCGACATGGCCGACAGTGGCGGCTCCATCGACAGCGAAATCGACAAGGCCCTTGGCAGCGGCAGTGGTGGCAAGGCCGAGGACTCCCTGGCGCAGCTCAAGTCGAAGATGGGTATCAGTTGACGCGGGGTTCATGGGCCCTGTAGGTCGCAGGAGTTTCCTCAAGACGCTGCTGGCTGGTTCAGCAGCTCTGCCTCTCGCCTGTACAGAACGCCCGGCATCGGGCCCCGCACGTCATGTTGATGCGCGCTTCACCGACGCCGTGTCGCCGACGCGGGGTCATCTGCTGCGGCAGCCCGTCGATCCTACCCAATTCAGCACAGCAACAGAGGCCACGGTCGATGTCCTCGTCATCGGCGGCGGGGTCTCAGGAGTGGCGGCCTGCTGGAAGTTGCGGCAGGCAGGGGTGCAGCGTCTGTTGCTGGTTGAACTCGCCGACGGTCTGGGTGGGGATGCGACGGCAGGTGAGACGGATGGTTTCGTCTTTCCCCTGGGTGCCCACTACATCAACGTGCCGCCAGTGGAAGCCGACTGTGTGCACGAGGTGTTGTCCGACCTCGAGGTCATCACCGGATACGATGCGGCGGGACGGCCCGTCGTCCATCCCGACCACCTGTTGAGGTGGCCCGCCGAGAGGCTGTGGGCGGAGGGCGACTGGGTGGAGGGGTTGAATCCATTCGCCGGCGGTGGCGGGGATTCGGATCAGCTGCGGGCCTTCGAAGACGACATGCTGCACTGGACCCTGCATCGTGGGCAGGATGGTCGTCGGGCATTTGCCATGCCCCTGGCCTACAGTACCGCAGATGCTGACGTGCGCGAGTTGGACGGTCTGACCATGGCAGAATACGCGACAAGACAGGGATGGAGCAGCCCGCATCTCTGCTGGATGATCGATCAGGCCTGCAAGGATGATTACGGTGGTCTCGCCGGTGATATCTCCGCCTGGGCGGGGATCCACTACTTCGCCTGTCGCTACTACGACCGACGGTTGCGAGATGAGTACCCCACCGACACACTGACCTGGCCCGGTGGCAACCAGTTCCTCGTCGACGGTCTGGCACGCGAACTGACGAGCGAAGAACAATGGCTGCAAACCGCGGTTGTCGGCCTCAGCGTGGAGGGCGCAGCAGCGGAGGCCCTGTGTATCCACGCCCCCACGGGAGAGCGGTTGCGGGTACGGGCGGCTTCTGTCGTCTACGCCGGCAAACTGCACACGGCGCCGCATGTGGTCTCGGGTCTGCCCACGGCCCAACGTCAGGCGATGGCACAACTGACCTACGTTCCCTGGATCGTAGCGGCTGTGAGACTGTCCGAAGAACTGGCTGATGTGGGCCTGGCGTGGGACAATGTGTTGATGGACAGCCCCTCCGTCGGTTATATCTCCGGTCGGCATCAGAGTCCACAGACACTGCAGCACGGTGGTGAGGTGCTCGTCTACTATCTGCCCCTGGTCGGCGATCCGGCGATGGCGAGAAAACAGCTACTGGTGGATGATCCACAGCCGTGGGCGAACAGGGTGATGGCAGATCTCACGCGTGTCCATCCCCAGCTTCCCGATCTGGTGGAAGGGATCGACATCTGCCGTTGGGGACATGGCATGGTGCGGCCGTCGCCGGGTGTCATCTGGGGTCCACAGGCCGCTCTGCGGCGGCAGCCCTTTGGGTCCATCACCTTTGCCTCCAGCGACGCCGGTGGATTGCCCCTCTTCGAGGAGGCCCTCTTCGCCGGCATCGCCGCTGCTGAGCATTGTCTCCATGAGCTGGACATGCCCTACACGACATCCCTCCATGGCATGCCATGAGCCCCTCCGAGTCTCCCATGGCTGAGTCCCCGTTGCCAGAGGATGGCCGCCACTTCTGGCGGGCTGCTCTACTGCTGGCTTCCATCTTCTCGGCGTCGGCGTGTGCCATCATCTATGAGCTTCTCATCGGCAGCACGTCGGCGTATTTCCTCGGGGACAGCGTACAACAGTTCTCCGTCACCATCGGTCTCTTTCTCGCCTCCATGGGCCTGGGATCCTGGCTGTCGCGGGCCGTCGTCGATCGTCTGCTGGAGCGATTTATCGCATTCGAGATGTGGCTCGCCGCCGTCGGTGGGTGTTCGGTGCCGGTGCTCTACTTCGTCTATCTGTACACGGGTCACTTCCGTTATGCCATGATTCTGCTCATCATCTCGGTGGGCGCCCTCGTGGGCCTCGAGTTGCCACTGCTGACCCGTATGCTGCAGCACTTCGGTGGTCTGCGCACAGTGCTCTCCAACGTACTCTCCATCGACTACCTCGGTTCGCTGGTGGCAGCCCTGCTCTTCCCTTATCTACTGCTGCCTCTGCTGGGCGCTTTTAATACCTCCCTTGCCACCGGGCTGCTCAATGTCGGCGTCGGTCTTGTTCTACTGCGCTGCTTCTGGTCACAACTGATGCCGGGCGTGCGAAGTCGGTTGGTCGGATTCGGCGTTTTCGTCTTCTGTGGGTTGGGCACGATGCTGGTCGTCGCCGACCCCATCCGGGAGCGGCTGGAAAGTGATCTGTATACCGACCAGATCATCTATAGCGAGCGCTCGCAGTATCAGCAGATCGTACTGACCCAGTGGCAGGACGAGGTTCGACTTTACCTGGATCGCCATCTGCAGTTTTCCTCCGCTGACGAGTATCGCTACCACGAATCCCTCGTACACCCTGCCATGGCCCTCGCCCACCACCCACAGCGGGTGCTGATTATCGGTGGTGGCGACGGACTCTCGGTGCGTGAGGTATTGCGCCATGGCGATATCGAACGCGTCGATGTCGTAGACCTGGACCGGGCGGTTACGGATCTGGCTCGTCGAGACTTGCGGCTGACACGCCTCAATAACAACGCCCTCAGTCGGCCGAAAGTGCATATCTTTAACGAGGACGGTTTCACCTTCCTCGAGCGAGCGCACCAGGACTACGGTGTCATCATCATCGATCTGCCGGATCCACGAGATGAGGCGCTGTCGAAGCTGTATTCCGTCGAGGCCTATCGTCTCTGTGCCCGTCATCTGTCACCAGGAGGGGTGGTGGTCACGCAGGCCTCCAGTCCCTACTATGCAAGGGTCTCCTTCTGGAGCATTGTGGCGACGATGGCCGCATCGGGGCTGAATGTAGTACCTTATCACACGTTGGTGCCCTCTTTTGGTGAGTGGGGGTTTGTCGTCGGCAGCAATGGCAGTGGTCGAGAGTTGGCAGAGGTGAATTTCGATGTGCCCGATCTGCGCTACATGACAGCGGAGCTATTTCGGCAGATGCAGAGCTTTCCCATCGACATGAGTCGCCCCGACGAGGTCGTCGTCAACCGTCTTGACCGACCCATGCTGGCGCGGCAGTACCGAGAAGATTGGAGCCGTTGGTAGCGGCATTCGATGATCAGCCTGGGTAAGAAATGGTTCGGGGGCAAGGACTCCGATGGCGATACGGATGGTCTCGCCGACCTGCAACTGGACGGCATGCGTCTGGGTGACCTCGTCGATTACGATCTCAAGACCTGGGAGGTCACCAACCGATGCGTCTATGATTACGACGGTTTCCCGACGCAGGAGTGGCAGCTGAGTGCCGGCGATGACGTGCGCTTTCTGGAGCGTGCCGAAGAAGATGGCCGCACCGAATGGACGCTGACGCGGAGTATCGACATCGATGAGATACAGCCGGATGTCATCGCCGCCATCGGCGCTGACGAGGACCCTCCGGACCTCGTCCACTTCGAGAGTCGGGGATACAAGGGTGTGGAGTCCGATTCCGGAATGCAGTTCGATGTCGGTCCTGATGGTTCGACGCGCGAGGGTGCGGGACGGGAGTTCGTCAGTTGGAGTTTCGCGTCTGAGGACGAGCGTGTTCTCTTTCTCGTACAGTGGGGGGAGCAACGGTTCCGCGTCTACGAAGGGGAATCCGTCCAGGAGTATTCCTTCACCGATATTCTGCCCGGAGGAGAGCGGTGAGACACGCCCGAATTGCTCTGCTGGTCCTGGCATTGACCACCGCGTGCGGACGGGCACCCGATCCGGTACAGCAGGTGAGTCGCGATCTGGAACGGTATCCGGAATATTCCGTCGTCATCGAAGATCTGAAGGTGGAGGAGGCATTCTTTCCCGACTACTTCCTGCGTCTGCGCCTGACGATGGCCGGTGGTCAGCGTCAGGCCGGTAAGGACACGCTGGTATTCGAAGAAAAGGTCACGAACTGGCAAGAGGTAACGGAGCGGGTCTTTGCCCGATATGAGCACTATCTGGGCATGGTGGTGGCGAGCAAGTCCCGCGATGGCAAGCGCTCGACACCGGGTCAGGCGCATCCGGCGGGGTATCAGTATGTGGGCAACTCCCAGTATGGTCATTGGGGTGGTGGTGGTGGTTTCTGGCAGTTCTATGGCCAATACGCCTTCATGAGCGCCATGATGGGCGGTCACCGCGTCGGCCGTGGTGACTACGACGACTACCGGCGCAATCGTGAGCGAGGACGGCCACATTACGGCCCCGTCAGTAACGGGCGAAAGACATTTGGCACCGCCGGGACACAGACGCAAAAAACCAAACCCAACTTCTACCGGCGCCACCGTCAACGAACAGCAAGTGGACGGGGCTTCACATCGCGGTCCAATACTCGCAGCGGCGGCACCAGCCGTTTCGGCAAGTGAACCTCGAGTAGCGCCGGAAGGTGAGAGGAAGGTAGATCAGTGGAACAGACCATGTTGATGCCCATGGGCAGGGCAGCCATGTACCTGCTTGAGGCCTTCGTATTGCTCGTCATAGCCAAATGGGCCTACACCGGTCTCTACCGTCGGGTGGACTTCAAAGAGGAATTGTTCACCAAGGGCAATGTCGCACTGGCCGTGTCGCTGGGGGGATTCCTCTTCGGTATCGTCATCGCCCTGGGTGGGGTCCTCGCCGGGCCCTCCGCTGGCTGGCAGGCCGATCTCCAGGCAACCGGTCTTTTTGGGCTCATGACCATCGCAATGATGCTGGTTGCCAGTTGGTTGTGCGAAAAGGTCCTGTTGCCCCGCTTCAACAACACCAAAGAGGTCGTCGAGGATCAGAATCTGGGCACGGCATTCGTCGAAGCCGGAGTTCACATCGCCAATGGCCTCATCCTGTTGGCTATCCAGCAGGGCGCCGGCGCCTGGTGGGTGGGTGTCGTGTTCTGGGCGATGGCACAAGCGGTGCTGCTGATCCTCGGGCTGTTATACGAAAAGGCCACCCCTCATAGCATTCACGACGAACTCGAGCGTGACAATGCCGCTGTGGGGCTCGCTTTTGCGGGGGTGCTGGTGGGCATGGGCAACATCATCAGTATTGCTGTAGCCGGCGACTTTGTCGGATGGCGGGACTCGCTGATCACCTTTGGCGCCGATGCCGCCTTTGGCCTTCTCATCCTGCTGATCATCAAAAGACTGACCGACGTCCTGCTGGCGCCGGGTGTCAGCCTGGCGGCTCAACAGAGCCAGGAATCACCACGTATCGGCGCCGGTCTGTTGGAGGCCTTCGGATACGTTGGCGGCAGCATGCTCGTCGTCTGGGTATTCTAACAACAGGGTCTTCCTGCGAGAGATCTCGCACGGCAGGATGTGCCCAACCCGAGATATTGTGATCATCTGGCTTCCCCTGATGCGCGCCTGGCGTCGAGTTGTCAAGCGCTATTCGTTGGTCTGGATCTCTCTGCTGTCGGCGTCACTCATCATCGTCGGGGGTGTGTTGTTCTCCATTCTCGAGGACCACCCCCTCGGTGATGGTCTGTGGTGGGCAGTTGTGACGACGACGACCGTCGGTTATGGGGACCTCTACCCCGTTTCCGCGGGAGGGCGCGTAGTCGGCGCCATTCTCATGGTCCTCGGCATCGGCGTCCTCGGTGGTTTCACTGCCGAACTGGCAACTTTTATCATCGCGCACCGGAGCAAGAAAGACAGGGGGATCAAGAGCGTGAAGACAAGTGGACACGTCCTGGTCTGCGGCTGGAACGAGACGGGGGAGGAGTTGGTCCGCAATATCCTCGGCGACCGCCTCCATGTGAACGTCGTCGTCCTCGCCGATCTGCCCTTTCACCCCATGCCAGTGGCAGGGGAAGCGGGTCGGGTGGATTTTGTCAGCGGGTCAGTTGCAGCCGAAAGCCTGGATCGAGCTTGCGCCAGAGACTGCGTCGGCGCCGTGATCCTCGGACACCAGGATATCGAGGACGTCGCGGGTCGGGATGCCAAGACATTGATAGGGGCGCTGACGGTGAAGGAGTACGAGTCGAGTATCTACGTCTGCATCCAGCTATTCGATCCAAATTCCACCCAGCACGCCGATGTCTGCGGTGCCGACGAAGTCGTCGTTGTCGGCGCTCTCTCAAGCGGGCTGCTGAGTCGGGCCGTCCTCGACCCGGGTAGCTCGCGGGCGATCTCCAGCCTGGTGCAGATCGAAGAACAGTGTGAGATCTACCTTATCGCATTGCCCCCTGAGTGGCAGGGAAGACGTTTCGATGAGATGCTGCCCATCGCCAAAGAGAGTCTCGACGTGCTGCTCGTCGCCGTCGAACCAGCGGGTGAAACGCTGATCGTGAATCCACCCGGCGACTACGCCTTTGCAACGGGCGATCGACTGGCCGTCATTGCTGAGCAACGTCCCGAGGTCTGAAACAAACGATGAGCACACCCCGCCCAACAGCCGTTGACACGCCAATCAGCACCGCCCTGGGTCGCCAACTCCTGGTCGATCTCTATGGCTGTGATCGGGATCAGCTCGACGACGAGACCTATGTTCGCCAGTCCCTGCTCGCCGCCGCAGAGCATGCCGGTGCCACCGTCATCGACGCCCTGTTCCACAGCTTTTCGCCATGTGGTGTCACCGGCACCGTGTCGATCCAGGAGAGCCATCTGTCCATCCACACCTGGCCCGAGCATCTGTATGCCGCTGTCGACATCTTCACCTGCGGCGACAGTGTCGCCCCCTGGCGTGCCTATGAATCCCTCAAGAGCGCATTTTCAGCCGACAGAGGATCTGCCGTGGAAGTCCACCGAGGGCGTCCCGATCTGCTCTGACGCAGCATTTTCAGCGGGGTCGCGGCATCCAATCGAATCGTTATCTTCTACCCTGCATTACAATCATCTGATACCCCAAAACCACAAGGACGACAATGGCAAAGGCAACTGCCCGCCATATCCTGGTGAAGAGCGAAGACACATGTCAGGAGATCAAGGACAAGATCGAGGCTGGTTCTGATTTCGCCGATATGGCCAAGGAACACTCCTCTTGTCCCTCCGGCCGTGAAGGTGGCTCACTCGGCGAGTTTTCGCCGGGAATGATGGTACCTGAGTTTGACAAGGTTGTGTTCAACGAGGAGCTCAACGTCGTCCACGGACCGGTCCAGACCCAATTCGGCTACCACCTGCTGGAGATCACGAGTCGCACGAACTGATCTGCACACACAGTAATCGACAAAAGCCCCGGCTCGCCAAGCGCGAACCGGGGCTTTTTTTCTTCTCCCCGTCGAGCTTCAGGTCTTCATGCCACTCAGGCTGATGCCGCCCACCAGATAACGTTGTGCCACCAGGAACAATACAATCAGCGGCGCCGCACCCATCACGGAGGCGGCGAATACCCGCGGCCAGTCGGCGGTGGTTTCCGAGCGGAACAGACTCAAGCCCACGGTGAGCGGGTAGTAGTCCTGGTTGCTCAACACGACCAAAGGCCACTCGAACATATTCCAGGCCCCCATGAAGGTGAACAGGCCCAGGGTGATGATCGCCGGCTTCGACAGGGGCAACACGACATTTGTCAGGATGCCCCACGAGCCGCAGCCGTCGATGCGGGCGGCATGTTCAAGTTCGGCGGGGATGTTGAGAAAGGCCTGGCGCAACAAAAAGATACCGAAGGCGCCGGCGAATCCGGGGATGATGACACCCCACAGCGTATCGACGAGGCCGAGTTCACGGATGACGAGAAAGTTGGGAATCAGCAGTACCGCCGGTGGCACCATCATCGTTGCCAGCAGCATGCCGAAGAGCAGGTCGCGGCCGAAAAAGCGCATGCGCGCAAAGGCATAAGCTGCCAGGATGTTGAAGAACAGTTGGATCGAGGTGATGACGACGGCGTAGATGAAGCTGTTGCCCAGATAGCGGTCGATCCCGCCATAACGAATGGCATCGACATAGTTGCGCCACATCGACCAGTCGGCACCCGGCCAATCGAGGGCACTCGGTTCGCCCTGGAAGTGCGCCAGCTGTTCGCCGATCTGATACCGCGAGGGGATCAGACTCCGTCGATCTTCGGCGAATTCCTTCCGCGTCTTCATCGACGAACCCACCATGTAGGCATAAGGATACACCATGAGCAGGGCACCCAATGTCATGGCGACCAGCGCGATTCGTCTGCTGCCCTTCAATGGATGATCCTGCGATCTCGGCCCGGACGGCGTTGAGTTACCGTCGACAAAGAATCAGTTTGCACGCCGTCAGTCATAAATCCGGCGTGAACGGAAGACGCGCATCTGCAGAAAGACGAAAACGAAAATGACGGCAAACAACAGCCATGCCAATGCCGAGGCGTAGCCCATCTGTCCGGCGACGGCGAAAGCGTTGACGAAGATCGAGTAGGCGATGACCTCGGTACTGCGCTCAGGCCCGCCACTGGTCATGATGTAAACCGAGGTGAAGACCTGAAAGGAACCGATGATCGTCATCACCGTGACGAAGACGAGGGTGTTGCGCAACATGGGCAGGGTGATGTGGCGGAACTGTTGCCAGCGGTTGGCGCCATCGACGACGGCGGCGTCATACAACAGCTGCGGGATCTCGGTCAGCCCTGCCAGGAAGATCACCATGTTGTACCCAGCACCGGCCCACACACCCAACAACGACAGCGCTGGCAGAGCCGTCCAGGAGTTGTCCAACAGCTGTCCGTAATTGCCGAAGATGTGGTAGAACACGAGGGCGAGAACGACGCCGGGCGTGATGGAAGGGAGAAAGTAGAGGGTGCGGAACAATGCCTGGCCGACTTTTGCCCGCAGACACAACAAGGCGAGAGGCAACGCGGTGAGCAGGGTGCCACAGACGCTGAGTACGACATAGACGGCGGTATGCCGCATGGCGAGCCAGAAGTAGCTGTCGTCGGAGTACAATGCTCTATGGTAATTGTCGAAGCCGACAAATTCCGAGGCCCCGGCAAAGGCATCAAAGTCGTGCAGACTTACCCACATGCTGATGCCCATGCTGACGAAGCTGAAGACGCAGGCCACGGTGAGGGCTGGGCCGATATAGAGGTAAGGAAGCAGGCGCTGGGCCCACAACGCTCGCGATGCCATCAGTCCCGTGCCTGTTCGCGAAGGGCGAGCCAGCTTTCGACCTGTTCATTGTAACGGCGATAGACATTGTCAACATTCGCCGCCGCCGTCTTCATGGCGACTTCAACCGACGGGTAGGGTCCCTGCCCATCGATGATCTCCGGATAATGCAGCAGCACCGATTCGACGATGGGGTTGGCTTGATGATCGACGGCGATGATCTCCGTATGCCGGAGTTTGTCACCGGCGAGACAGATCTGTTTGACATTCGACAGATACGGCCGTTGTCGCAATGCCTGTTGCCAGCGCTCTGTGGCGTAAAAATCAAACCGTGGGCCATTGTATCCCAGATGAAGGGAGCGCAGCAGACTCCCCTCCAGACCACCGACAAACTTCACGTAACGCCAGGCGGCATCCACATTTTCGCAGCGCTGGGTGATGACGAGCATGTTGCCCCACGTCACAGTCGAGGGTCCATCGCCGCTGGGCCCGGGAGGGAAGGCGGTCTTGCCGAAGTGGGTCCAACCCATCGTGTCGCGGGTGATGTCCTTGCCGGACCAGGTGCCGGCGGCGACGACGGCGGCATGGCGCTCCTTGAACAGCTCCGAATCGGTCATCTGCCGGCGAAAGGGAGGGCAGACGCGATCCACCCAATAGAGGCGGGCGATGAACTCCACCGTCTCGATGCCATTGGGACTGGCGAACATCGACCGCGTACCGGCAGCATCCTGAAAGCGCCCACCATTGGCGGCCAACCAGGGTGAAAACAGACCGGCGCCGCTGGAAGAAGAGAGCACGAACCCCGCCTGCGTGATCTCCCCCTCTTCGTCGCGCACCGTCAGTTTGCGGGTGAGACGGCGGAAGTGGTCCCAACTCTCGATGGCGTCCCAGCGAATGCGCGTCCAGTCGATGTCGCCTTCGGCACCGTCATCGTCGCGGCGCTGGAACAGCGCCCGGATCTCTTCGTCTTCGACTGCAGCAGCCTGCAGTATATCGAGATTCCACAGCAGGCAGGAGGCGTCGATGATCTGTGGGATGCCATAAACGACAGGCGGTTTTCCCCCTCTGCCCTGTGTGTGATTGTGCCGCCAGGCGGATGGCAGGTAGGCGGATTCGCCGACATAGGAGGGGGTGCCGGGGACAGCTGGATCGGCGTCGAGCAGATCATTCAGAGGTCGCAACATGCCCCGGTGGTGGAAACCTTCGGCCCAATAAACCGAGGACTGGAATACATCCGGCGGTGTGTCACCGACCATGGCCGTGGACAACTTCTGCACGTAGTTGCCGAATGGCACGACCTGGTAGACGATATCGATGTCCGGGTTGCGCGCCTCGAACTCGGCTTCGATGGCGGCGAAGTAGTCGCCATACTCCTCGTTGGTGGAGGCGCTCCACCAGTCCCATACACGGAGTTCGACCCCCCGGGTCTGCTCAAGACCAAGGCCGACGACCCAACGGCGGGTCAGACCGGCTCGGGCGACGATACCGCCGACGAGGAAGAGGGCGAGGAGGATGCCAGCAAGCAGTTTCAGGCGAGCCACGGGCAGAATTGCCATGCCGTCAGGGACTCACGTCATTCACGGACGTGCCAAAGACGTCGGCGAAGGCAAAGAAGTCGTCGAAGTCGCCGGGCCAGCGTAGGCCCTCCACGAGGAAGTCGATACTCGTGGAGGCGCCATCCGGGTCGGTGGCGATCATTGTGACGACGGTCTGCCCCACGCCGATCGTGCCCAGGGCGACGATGTCGGCAGTAGCGGCCTGAACTGTGAAGCTCAGCAGATCGCCATCTGGGTCTTCGAATATTGCGTCGAACAGCAGTATGGTGCCGGCAGAACCCACATAGCTGCGAATGTCATCAGGGACTGTCACAACAACCGGTGCCTGATGCGTCGCTGGCAGGTCAAATTCAATCGTCAACAGCGGTCGATTCGCCACCGTCGAGTGTTGCCGACTGTCGAAGCGCTTGGCTGTCTTGCTTGCTGATTCGTCGCCACGGATCATCCAGCCGAAGTCCGTCGCGGGTGTCTCGAGCCTGGCCTGCACATCGGCGACCATGCCGGCAGAACTCCACGTGTACGAGCCGGCAGCGCTGACCGAGCGACTGGCGCTGGCATCAGCCTCGAAATCACCACCGACAGTCGACCAGGTATGTGTGTCGTAAAACGAGTGCACCCAGGTCGCATCACCAGTTGCCGCCGTGGTGCCCTTGCCTTCCTGGCCGCCAGCGTCGGAGGATCCCTCTCCCCAGTCGCTCAACAGTTTGTGGAGCAGTGCGTGCCGTCGAGATCGTCCGTGACAGGTTCAATGTGAGTGTCACAGAGGTGATGGTCGCATCTGCGGGTATGTGTGTCGTGACGTCAAATGTGAGCAAGGCGCGGCGCGTTGCGGGCCCCCCGGTCCGACCGACACAAACAAGTACTGACCTGAGCCATCGGCGAGGGTGCCCTGATCCTGTTCGAACAACGTAGCGTCGTGTGTGGCGGACAGCGTCACGGTTTCAGCTGTGACCTGCACAGCCACCCCCAGCAGAATACCGAGAATGCTGTGACAGCGAATCTTCATGGGCTGACATTCCTGTTCGCACCGGTGCGACCGGGAATGTAGTGATCAACCGGCTGCAGACAACGCCGGATGAGAAGGCCGGCAGAGCGGCGGTCAATTTTACAACGTTGAGAATCGGTATTCGGTGGTCTGTTGCCAGCTCTGTTCCGGGCGCAGGATCGTCGACGGAAATTCAGCATGATTTACCGAATCTGGAAAATGCTGGGTCTCGAGACAGAGACCGGCGTGACGGTTGTAGACGGCGCCACCCTTGCCTTGAAGGCCACTGAGAAAGTTGCCCGTGTAGAATTGCACCCCTGGCTGTGTCGTGTGCACTTCCATGCGCCGTCCACGGCGGGGTTCGATGACCTCCGCGATAAACCGACAGGTCTCACCGTCCCAACGATCGATAACAAAATTGTGGTCGTAACCACCGCTTTGCTGCAGTTCGTTGAGGCCATCACTCACAGCCCGTGAGTCGCGCAGATCAAGGGGTGTGTCGGCGACAGGCAATATCGCACCCGTTGGGATGCCGGTGCTGTCGCGCTCGGTGTACCTCTGAGCCTTGATGCGAATGACGTGGTCGAGAATGCTGCCAGCATCGTGCGTGGCAAGATTGAAATAGGAGTGGTTGGTAAGGTTGATCGGCGTCGGTCGGTTGGTGCGGGCAAGATAATCGATGCGCAGGCCATTGGCTCGTGTCAGTGTATACAGAATCTCGCAGGACAATTCACCGGGGTAACCGTCTTCGCCATCGGCGCTGGTGTAGCTGAAACGGACGGCGACCCCTTCGGGTACCTCCTCTGGTTCGCCGCGCCACAGAGCCCGATGAAAACCACCTTCGCCGCCGTGGATATGATTCGGTGGGGCGTTGATGGCCAACTGCAATGTCTCGCCGTCCAGTTTGAAACGTCCACTGGAGATCCGGTTTGCGACCCGTCCCGTAGCGCAGCCAAAGTAGGCCGGGTTTATCTCGTATTCGCCCAATGTGTCGAATCCCAGCACGACGTCGGCCAACTCACCGTGTCGGTCCGGGACTGTGAGTTCAGCGACGATGGCACCGATCTCCAGCAGGCGCACGACGGCACCGTTGTCGTTGGACAGAGTGAAGACGGCCACCTCCTGACCACGGGCGGTGGTGCCGAAGGGATCTCGGGTGACGGTGCTCATCATCTCTCTTTCGAGGGTGGGGCACTACTGTCTTCGTCAACTCGTGGGTCGCGAAAGTAGGCATTGTGATGACGATCACAAGTGCGTGATGACGATCACAAGTGATGGAAGTCACAGCCACCATCGAGCCCAGGGCCGTTATTTCTGATCGCTGACACGGGAGTTCGCGACGCCAGGCGGTCCACCCGGCGCTTTGGGCTCGATGTGGCAGCCGCGGCGGCCAGCCCTACGTGAAGAGGGGGCTGGCCGTCGGTCGTTCTATTGTTTTATCACATCAGGTCGTGACCGGAGGAATGGCTGATGATCAACGCACGGACCGACCCTTGCAGGACATCAAGGTTAATGCCAGTGTCGAATTGGCGCGCACGCATGTGTCACTCGACGAGGCCCTGGCGTTAGAGCAGGACTCAGTTCTTGGATTGGATCGCCTGGCGGGGGAGCCTGTCGAGGTCCGCCTCAATGGTAGACTGTTCGCTCGTGGCGAGGTGGTAGTAGTAGAGGGCCTGGCCGACATCGAGATCGATTGTGTCTTCGAGTTGGGACGCAAGAGCATCACGCTGGACCAGGCCCGGGATATTCGGCCGGAGTGCGTGATCCTCATTTCGGCAGGTCCGTTTACGATGGGGGGCGGTGATGATGGACCTGCAGCACGTCTCGTCGACCTCCCCGCCTTCCTCATCTCCCCATTCCCTGTCACCCAACCAGGACTATCGCGAATTCGTCAATGCCACCAGTCGCCCCACACCCCGACACTGGCGCCAGCCGTCGTCACCTCGTCGGTCGAAAAATACGATTCCATGATCTGCCTCCGTCATGAAGGCGATGCGTGGTTCACCCGCAGGATTCAGTGCGATTTCAGGCTTGGTGCCGGTTCCTACGTGTTCTAATGACCACCGTTGAGCGACAGCCTGGACACCGGTGGACAGCAGGTAGAAGCAAAGAACGAGGACGCCAGTTCCACGGGGCATGGCAGGACCTCCAACAGGGGTTGCTTTAGCGCACCTGCCCGTATGATACAGAAAACGAAGGCGCCGTCGAGGCTTAGATTTAGGCCACACCTGAGGAGCCCATGCCATGCACACGTATACCATCGATGATCTGCGCCAGCGAATCGGTCGCCCTGCAGATCTGCGGATCACAGAGATCCGCGTCGTGCCGTTGTCCTATCAACCTGCCGATGACTCCTTGGTCCATGTCTGTGGCCCCGTCGTGCTGACCCGAATGGATGCCGGTTATGTCGAGGTGCGCACGGCTCAGGGCATCAGCGGATTGGGACCTGCAGTGGCTGGTTTTGCTGCCGACCACAGCCACCTGATCGGCAGCAATCCCTTTGACATTCTCGACATGGCGGTGCTTGCCGGCATCGATGTGGCCTGCTGGGACATTATCGGTCAGGTGCTCGAGACACCGGTCTGCGATCTGCTCGCCGTCAACCATGCCGCGGATCGACAGGTACCCGTTTATGCGAGTGGCGGGGTCATGTGGACATATTACGACCGGGGCGACGGCAAGGCCTTCGGCGTCGAGCAACTGATCGAGGAGGCCCTCGACTATCAACGCCAGGGTTTCAGCCTGTTCAAGTGGCGCCCCGGCACCGATTGGGAAGAGGCGGGAATCACAGCGGCGAAATTAGGCGACATCTGTAGAGAGTTGCGGGACGCCGTGGGGCCTGATTTTGATCTGGGGCTGGAAAAAAAGGGCTACGATTCGTGGACCTTGGAGGAGTGCCTGGAGATCGCACCCATTATCGACGAGTTGGGGTTTCTGTTCTTCGAACAACCCATGGGCGATGAGGGGCCGGCTCAGTTCGACGACTACCGGCGCCTCAAGGAGCGCATGCCGCGAGTGATGCTGTGGGGAGGCGAACGTTTTCGCTCCGCCTCGCAGGCGCAGCAGTGGATCGAAGCCGGCATCTACGATGCGGTGCAGGGCGACTGCGTCCATCTGGGGATCACGGAGACCTGGCGTCTGGCGCAGATCGCCGGGGCACACGGCGTGCATATCGTTCCCCATAATTGGCACACCAGTCTGGGAACGGTGTGCAACAGTCATCTCGTCGCCGGTGTCAGCAGTGGGCACATGTGTGAATTTTTCATGTATCCCAACGACATGCGCTATGGCCTGCTAGAGGAGCCACCAAGCCCGGTGAATGGTCTCCTGACGGTCCCTCGAACCCCCGGCCTGGGAGCTCGACTGATCGACGGCGTCGAGCGCCTGTTCCCGAGCGTCGAAGGGGCCGCTGTGATGGCGAACCCGTTGTTCCCGCACGCCTGGGAGCGAGCCCGTCGCCGTGAATCGGAGGTCGCCGCCGCGTATGCCGATTTGCGTCCCTGATGAGGGACCGGTTACCATAGAGGACAGACCGACATTACAGGAGGGATTATCGACCATGATCGACAAGATCGAGATTCAGTACTGCAGTTCGTGAGGCTACGTACCGCAAGCCGTCAGTTTGGCGGCTGATATCCTGAAGGCGAAAAAGATGGACCTCGGGCAGCTCGTGATGCTGCCGTCCCACGGCGGTCGCTTCGAGGTGAGTGTGGATGGCGAGTTGGTTTTCTCGAAACTCGCCGAAGGTCGTTTCCCGGAAAACGAGGAGATCCTGGCCAAGCTCTGATCGAGGGTACATCCTGGGATATGGCGCGCACGTCACAAATGGCGCAGGTGGGCAAGCGCAAGATCGAGCTGTCCAACCTCGAAAAAGTGTTGTGGCCAGAGGACGGTGTCCTCAAGGCTGAAGTCATTCAGCACTATCTCGGGATCGCCCCTACCATTCTGGCCCACATCAAAGGTCGCCCCCTGTCGTTGGTACGTTTTCCCGACGGCATCCACGGTGAGAGCTTTTTCCAGAAGAACCGGCCGAAATATTGCCCCGAGTGGCTCGATCATGAAAAGATCGGGGATGGCGAGTCCGGTGCCGGAAAGAGCATCGACTACGTGCTGGCCAACGATGATGCCAGTCTGGTGTGGCTCGCCAATCACGCCGCCCTCGAGTTGCACCACATCCACTCGCGTCGCCCCCACCTCGACAAACCGGACTACTTCGTCTTCGATCTGGATCCGCCGGAAGGGTATGCCTTCCCCAAGGTCGTCGATCTTGCATTCCAGCTGCGCGAGCACCTGGAGGCTTTCGGTTATCACTGCTTCTGCAAGACCACGGGCCGCAAGGGCGTGCACGTCGTATTGCCACTGGAACCGCGCTACGATTATGGCACCGTCTTCGAGACGGCGAAGGGGCTGGCTCAGCCCTTTGTCAGGGCCCGCAAGGCGACGACGACACTGGAGATCCGCAAGGACAAGCGACCAGACAAAGTGCTCATCGATGTCTATCGCAATCGGCCGGCGCAGACGATCGTCGCCGCCTACAGTCTGCGCGGCTCCCCTGGAGCGACGGTGTCGATGCCACTCACCTGGGATGAGTTGGAGTCACTGGAAGATCCGCGTGTGCACAATATCCACACTGCACGTGATACGGTGTTGGAGCGCGGCGACCCCTGGGAGACGATGGCGGCATACGCCGTGCGGCTGCATACGGACCGCAAGGCGCCGGCGAAGAAGAAGCGCGACGTCGGCAAGTCCCGCACATACAAGACGCCGGAACAGCTCTCCGAATACGATAAGAAGCGTTCCTTCGATCGAACACCGGAACCTGGCCCCGAACTGGAGGGTGGGGATGGCAATGCTTTTGTCGTGCATCGCCACCATGCGTCGCGTCTGCACTACGACCTGCGATTGGAAAAGGACGGCGCCCTGCGCTCCTGGGCGATCCCCAAGGGACTGCCGGCGCGACCCGGAATCAAGCGCCTGGCGGTAAATGTCGAAGACCACCCCCTCGAATACCTGACCTTCGAGGGGGAGATCCCCAAAGGGGAATACGGCGCCGGGCCGATGTGGGTCTATGCGTTGGGAAATTACGTGATCACGAAGGACAAGAAGGACAACTCCTTCTATTTCCGCCTGCAGTCGAAGCAGCTCACCGCCGAGTATCGACTCATCAATACCAAGGGCAAGGACTGGCTCCTCGAGCGTGTCGACGAACCACAGATGCTGTGGCTGCAAGCCGATATCGAGCCGATGCTGGCCGAGAGTCGGGATGAGGTCCCCGTCGGTGGCGACTGGAGTTACGAGGTGAAGTGGGACGGCATTCGTGCCATGATCACCGTGGACGAAGGGGTGGTGCGAATCAAGACTCGATCTCAGCGCGACGTGACCGCCCATTTTCCGGAACTTTGTCTGCCGGAACAGGCATTCTATGCCAGCGCCGCCGTCTTCGATGGGGAGATCGTCTGTCTCGATAGTGCGGGTCGGCCGATTTTCACCGATGTCATGGGGCGCCTCCATGCCAAGGGAGAACGGGGTATCGCCCGCGCCCAGGCCCGCCACCCGGCTGTCTGTTATCTATTCGACTGTCTCTATCTGGATGGCCGCCCCATTGGCAACGAGCCTCTGGACCGGCGTCGTGCGTGGCTCGCCGATGCGGTGCGCAAGGAGCAGACCGATTATCGCGTCAGCGAGACCGTAGAGGACGGCGAAGCCTTGTTCGAAGCGGCCAAAAGCGTTGGGGTAGAAGGAATTGTGGCG
>Ga0310125_10000324_pt1 | contig 22189 bp, 14 predicted proteins | sample CB11b_Tmax_Bot8__FD_203508 | JGI IMG/M metagenome (GOLD analysis project Ga0310125, IMG submission 203508) | Marine microbial communities from Western Arctic Ocean, Canada - CB11b_Tmax_Bot8 | ecosystem: Environmental > Aquatic > Marine > Oceanic | place: Canada: Western Arctic Ocean | collected... | reverse complement strand
CTGGAACTATAGATCTTAATGTGTTTCCGGGAGACCTGCCGGTCGCTCAGGACCACCTGGCAGCTGGGATCGCGGCCCACGCGGACCGATTCGGCGTCCAACGAGACCACCTGTCCCTTGTCCGGTCCCTGGGTGATGGCGAGATAAGGTCGAACCTGCATACGGGGCCGCAGCTTGCGAGAAGTCGCCCCTGTTTCCAAGTGAAAACGGCCATGGGTTCCAAGGCTTTGACTTTCGTTCGGAAGCGGTTTCCGGTAGGATAGCGACCATGCATGAACCTACGGAAGATCTCGCGGCCGACGCACCGCAGGTCCCGGACGAAGGGCCGGAAACCGTGGTCCAGCAAATTCCGCCCACCGTACTACAGCAGTCCGCCGCGGAACGAAAGCGGCTCTCCCCGCTGGTTGGCGACATCCCCAGGGAGATCCCCGTCCGGCTCGGCAAGTATCTCATCGACGCGGAAATCGGCCGCGGCGCGATGGGCGTGGTCTACCGCGCACGGCAGGACGGGCTGGACCGGATCGTGGCCCTCAAGCTGCTCCTGCGAGGGCCAAACGCGGGTGATGCGCACAAGCGGCGCTTCGAACGCGAAGCGCGCGCTATTGCCAAACTCCGCCATCCCCACATCGTTTCGATTCACGAAGTCGGCGAGTACGAGGGACAGCCCTTCTTCACCATGGATTACATCGACGGCATGGACCTCGATACTTTCATGGAAAAAAACGGCATTACGTCCACGTCGCTGGTCGCCGATATGTGCGCCCGCATCTGCGAAGCGGTTCAGTACGCGCACGAGCACGGCATCATCCACCGCGATTTAAAGCCCGGAAACATCCTGGTTGATCGCGCCGGGGATCCGATCGTGATGGACTTCGGTCTGGCTAAGGATATGGACTCCGATTCTATCGTCTCCATGGCGGGCGACATCATGGGCACGCCGGCATTCATGTCGCCCGAACAGGCAGGCGGCCATGTGGCGGTCACCGCGGAGCGATCCGATGTCTACTCCCTCGGCGCCATCCTCTACTGCATGCTCACCCGGCAGCCTCCCTTCCAGGGGAAGACCCTGATGGAAACGCTGGGGCGCGTCATGAACGAAGACCCACCGCCCCTCACCATGACCAATCCCGACATCGAAGGGGAACTTGGGGCCATCTGCATGAAAGCCATGGACAAGGTGCCGGCCCTCCGCTACGACACCGCCAAGGCGATGGCCGACGACCTGCGCGCATTCATCAACGGCACACCGATCTCCGCCCGCCCCTGGACCTTGCGCACCCGAATTCATCGCTTCATCCGGCGGCGAGGACGCGAGGCGGCCGCAGTAGTGGTCGTGGCCGGACTCCTGGTCTGGGTGGCGGTTCTGGTGGCCCGCATCGTCTCCACCGACTATCTCGATGTCGCGCTAGGCCACCTGGAGTCGGCCGATACCGGTGTGCGCGCCCAGGCCGTGGCCACGCTGGCGGGCGAAGTGCGGGACCCCCGCCAGTTGCCTGCCGACAGGATCAAGGAGGCGGCGGCCCTGCTCCTCTCCATGCGTGCCGATCCGGAACCTGACGTGGTCACTGCCCTTCTTGCCTTCCTGGCCGAACATGGGGATACGGATGCCATCCGGCCGCACATTACCCCGGAAATCGAGCAGTGGCTCGTCGAAATGGCCGAACAAAACGAGACCCCCGAGGCGAGGAACCACGCCATCGAAGCGATGGGACGCATTCCACGGGGCACCTTCATCGACTACCTCCTCGTCCGCCTCAAAGTCGAAACCTCTCCCACGTTGAAACTGAAGCTGGTTCGCAGCCTGGGACGGCAGAGATCGATCCGTATCGTCGCGCCCCTGACTCAAATCATGATTCGTGACCCCGTGTGCCGGGCGGAAGCGGCCCTCAATACGTTTTATCGGGAGGGACGCGTGACGCTCTTTGACAGCCAGGATCGCGCCGTACGGGCGACAATGCGCTCGCTGAGCGAATCGATGGCCAAAATTACAATCGCCAGTTGGAATCGATCCTCAGCGATAGGCCTTTCGAGGACGCCGGGGAACCGAGTCCGTTCGACGCCTATCGCGCTGTCATGGCGGCGGGAAACGTGGACGAAAAAAGAGCCGCAACCTTTGCCCTCCAGACCAGTGGCGAACCCGCCGCCATCCCTGTGCTGCTTGACGCCCTCGATGACGAGCACGCCGGCGATGTGGCCGCTTATGCCATTGCAGAACTCGATCCTGACGGCGCCCACGCCCCGCTGGTTGAACGCCTGGACCACCTTTCCCCCCGCATGCGGGCCAACGCCGCGCTCGCCCTTGGCCTCGGCGGCCGCTCCCAGGCCGTGGATCTCCTCCTGGTGGCGCTCAGCACGGAACCCGTCCCCGACGCCGCCAAAGACATCATTTACGCGCTGGGCGAATTGGGTTCGCCCGATGCGCTTCCGGGTTTGCGCCATGCGGCCGAACGCAACGAAGCCCTCAGCGTGGCGGTGGAAACGGCCATCGGGCGGATCCAGGGGGAATGACCGGGAGCCCGGCTACTCTGCCGCGCCAAAGATTCGTTTCAAGTTTTCGACGTAGGTGTCCACCAAGGAATTGAACTCCGCCACAACCAGGGGGGCGATCACGATGCGCACCAGGCGGGGCAGGGAAAGCGACAGCACGCCGGAAGTATAGAATTCGATGTGTACCGAATCGTCCGCTTTCTCCAGGTTCCAGTACCCCTCGATGCGGGCGTTCCCCTCCCCCTCCACCGGTTTCCAATCGACCCAACCCTCCTCCTTATTGGACGTGTAGGTGCAACCGTAACAGATCTGGATCGAATAGCTGGCCAGCCCGATCTTTTCCATTTCCCACCGGTACGCCCCATCACCCAGGTCGACGAGTTGATCCAGTTTGGGGAAATGGGAAGCCGACTCCGGGACGTCCGCCAGCACGGCGAATACCCGGTCCATTCCGCACGTTACGGCGAATTCCCGGCCAATCTCAATCGAGACTTCAAACGCCATGTCGCCTACTCCGCGACCAACGCGTCCAGCTTGGCGGCGCAGATGAAGTCGTTTTCGGAGATCCCACCGATGGAATGCGTGGAGTAGCGAACCCGGCAGGTCTTGTATCCTACCTCGAGTTCCGGATGGTGGTCTTCACCATGAGCGACCCAGGCCAAGGCATTCACGAAGGCCATCGTCTGGTAGTAATTCTTGAACGTGAAGGTCTTGGCGATTTCGCCCCCCTCGAAGACCCAGCCGGAAACCCGCCCCAACATCCGGTTGATCTCCTCCTGCTTCATGGGCTCGACCCCTCCTTCACACGGCGCACACCGCCTGGCGGTCAGTTTTTCGGAATCATTCATCTCATTCAGATCCTTTCCACATGTCTCGACGCAGCGTGGATCAAGGCGACCCCGCCGATTCCAGATCCGGCATCAGGCGTTTAACGGTTTCTTCCACCGACGGATCGAGGGCCAGTGCGTCCTTCACAAATTGGGCTGCCGGGCGCGCCGCATCGTTCAAATAGCAATAGAGGCCAACCGAAACCAACTTGTCGGCCTTGTTCTCTGCCGAGGTATTGCTCCCCTTGATACAGTGTTCGAGCATCTGGAGGTAAAGCAGCGGTGTCAATTCACTCCAGGACCTCTCGGTCTGCGCGCCCTTTGCAATGGTCACCTGAATCGTGTCGGCGGTGACGTGGGTGATTCTGCCGCCCAGTTCCTGGATCGATTCCTTCGGTGGCCGTCCATTGATCCGGTCTATGAGAAAGGCCTGCATCTCGACCAGACGCGCCACTTGCTCCTGGGCGAGGCGGAGTGACGCGCGTCCATCCTCAGTCTCCATCGAGGCCGCCGTCTCTTCCAGGGATTGGCCGGCCTGCCCGAAGTCTCTCTCGCGCAGCCGTCGCACGTTGGCCGCGCTTACCGCGGCGGTCCGCTCGGCATCCCGCTGCCGCCTAGCGGCCAACTCCTCCTCGGCAGGCTCCGGCGGCTGGGCTTCCTTTGGGGCCATGGTCGGATCGAGTTCCACCAACTTCCGGTCGACGGTGGCATGCAGGTGGACCGACGTTTTGTAGCTAAACGCCCACATTTCCTTGAGCGCCTCCTTTGCGTCCCGCTCCGGCAGCGATTCCAACATTTTGTTCCACTCCTGGATATGATTTCTCCACCCCGTGGCCAGCTTGTGGAACGAGTAGGTCGTGTCAGAAGAAGGGTCCTTTCCCGCCTCGTATTTGGCAAAGGCCGCGTCAGCATCGGAAAAGTCCGCCTGCCGAAAGGCCGCCAGTCCTTTCAAAAAAAGGACGATTTCGGCGGGGCCCTCGGTCCACTCTACGGACTGGTCCCGCAATCCTTCTAGGGGCAACTCGCCGTTAAGATACCGCGCCACATCGGCAATCCAGGGTGCCACGGAAGCCGCTCCTTCCGGAGGTGAGAGGATCTCCACCAGGTGAACCGCGCCGTTTCCCTCGCGATCCGCAACGCGGTCGACGATCGCCTGGACCAGCCGCACGGCATGCCGGTCCGGGTCATCCGCCGCCAGTTCGCCGTAGAGTTTGTCTAGCGCCGTGTCGGCCTTCTTCAAATGTTGCTGGTTGAGCTCCAAGATGGCTTGGCCAAGCGGAGATGGGGTGGCTTCAAGCGGTGTGGTCTCCGTGACGGACGGCTCCTTCTCGTCCGATTCAACCAATTCCAATTCGCCTGTTGATGGATTTAATATCCATACAAGTTTGCCCGATCTTAGCTCCTCCGTCTTATCCTCGTGTTGATTCCACCACCACCAACCGCCAAACCCAGTTAAAGCCAAGGCCAGCAGCACGGCCGCCCACGGAGAAGTGTGTGCGCGAGGCTTTGTCGGTTTTTTCGCTTCCAGCGCCAGTTTCCGAGCATGCACCGCGGCCGCTTGCGCCTTGCGGAGATCGGCCAAGAGGGACTTGTAGTTCGGATAGCGCTTGGACGGCGACTTCGCCATCATGCGGAGCAACATCGCCGACGTTTCTTGGGTGATGTCGGGACGCAGCAGCCGGGGGTCGGGCGGATCCCGGTGCAGTCGCGCCTTCACCACGGACTTGGTCGTCTCCCCATCAAAGTGCGGCTTACCGGTCAGCGCGTGATACAACGTGCCTCCCAGACTGTAAATGTCCGCCCGGTGGTCGGACGGCTTCCGGTTCACCTTTTCCGGCGCAATGTAAAAAGGGGTACCCCAAATCTCGTGAGGTCGCTCCTCCTGCTGTTTCACAAAGCTGGCCAGACCGAAATCCACCACTTTGGCGATGCCTTTCTTGGTGAAGATGATGTTGGCCGGCTTGATGTCGGAGTGGACCAACCCAATTTCATGCGCGGCCTCCAACCCTTCCGCCACCTGGATGCCGATCTCAAGCAGCCGGGTCTCCTTTAAGTGCGGTTCGGTATCCATCACCTGGTCCAGGCGGAGACCGTCGACCAATTCCATGACGATGTAGGGCTGACCCTGTTCCTGTCCGAAGGAGTAAATGTGCGCCACGTTCCGGTGGTTCAAGGCCGCCGCGGCCCGCGCTTCCCGTAAAAAACCCCTTAAGAACAAGGTGTCGGCGCCGTACTCCTGGCGCATGACCTTGATGGCCACATCCCGCTTGAGCGTTTGATCCTGTGCCTGGTAGACCACGCCCATCCCACCCCGGCCCAGGATACTGGTGAGCAGAAAAGTGCCGAACTCGGCGGGGACGACCGCCTCTTTTTGGCAACCTGGACAGGCAATCGGGGCGAAAATGCCCAATCCGAGGACATCCAAGTGAGTGCCACACTTATCGCACGTAACCGTCTCGACTTGCTCCGCCAAGATATCCAGATGCGTGTTGCTCACAATCGATAAATCTCTCCGGATGATCGTTTCATTCCGTTCCTGTTCCTGTTCCTGTTCCTGTTCCTGTTCCTGGACGAATCATACCATGAATTGTCCATGGCGCTAAATCACAAAGAGGGGATATGCCTGGCGGGAATCCGACGAACCCGTTGCCTCCAATCTCTGACTGCCCTACTCTGATGGATCCAGCGCGCGACGTGATCCGTGGAGATGCAGGACGTGGACCCGGTGTTTATCGAAATTTTTGGCCGCCCCATTTACTGGTACGGCGTCTTGACCGCCCTTGGTTTCCTGGCCGCGGTCATTCATTTGGGTTGGCTGGGCCGCCGCGATGGGCGGCCCGAAGGGCTCGCCTCAGAGTTGGGCATCTGGGTCATGGTCGGCGGAATCCTGGGCGCCAGAGTCGCTTACGTACTCTCTGCGCTCGACGAGTACGCCGCAAATCCACTTGAAATCATTCGCATCGACAAGGGCGGACTGATCTATTACGGCGGATTCATCGGGGCCACTCTCGGTATTGTTCTTCTGGCCCGACTGAAGCGGAAGCCACTTTGGAACTTCGGCGATTTCGTTATTACGGCGGTGCCGCTGGGTCACGCCGTCGGACGCGTTGGTTGCTTTCTCAATGGATGTTGCTTCGGTACGAATTGCGCAGTTCCATGGTCCGCGCATCGGCACGACCTCACCCAAGGCGATACGCCGTCGTTCCAGCATCCCAACGATTTTCTTCACCCGACACAACTCTATGAAACGGGACTGAACCTCGCGGTCTACGCCACCCTGCTCTGGTACTACCGCCGAAAGCGGCGCGACGGCACCGTCCTCGCCCTCTACTTGACCCTCTACCCCATAGTGCGGTTCACGATGGAATTCCTTCGTGGCGATCCGCGGATGTACTGGATGGGATTGACCGTGGCCCAGGCCCTCAGCCTGGCCCTTCTTGCCGTCGCCTGCGTTTTCTGGATCTTTCTGCCGCGCCGGCCGGCGGCCGGGGATGAATAGGAAAAGCCCGCCGTGAGCGACTCCCCAATGTCGGCAAAGTCCCAGTATGTCGTACCGCACGACCAGGCCCGCACCCGTCTCGACATCTGGTTATCGCGAGCGGTCCCCGGGCTCTCCCGCGCCAGGTGGCAGCGCCTGATCCGCGACGGTTGTGTCCTCGTCGATGATGTGGCGTCCAAACCGGGTACTCTTCTTCGCGGCTCGGAAAACATCGCTGTCGATCTGCCTTCCGCCGAACCCGTTGAGTTGATCGGAGAGGACATCCCGCTCGATGTCCTCTTCGAAGACCGCGACCTCATCGTGATCAATAAACCCCCCGGCCTCGTGGTTCACCCCGCGCCGGGCCATGCGACGCGCACGCTGGTGCACGCGCTGCTGCACCATTGCGGCGATCTGACCGGGGTAGGGGGCGAGCTGCGGCCGGGGATCGTACACCGTCTTGACAAGGATACCAGCGGGGTGATGGTGGCGGCGAAGAACCAGGGCGCCATGCAATCGCTGGCCGCCCAGTTCAAGGGCCGTTACATCCGCAAAGAATACCAGGCCATCGTCTGCGGGCGGCCAATGCCCCCCTGCGGCACCATCGACACCCTCATGGGCCGCCACCCTACGAACCGGAAGAAGATGGCGGTCGATTCGCTTCGCGGCAAACAGGCGGTGAGCCACTACCGGGTGGAAACGGTCCTGGCCTCGGCAGCCCTGGTCCGGCTTCGTATCGAGACCGGCCGCACCCATCAGATCCGGGTACACATGTCGCACATCGGTCACCCGGTCTGCGGAGACGCAATGTACGGGGGCATGAAACTCGCCCCCGACCCGGCCCCGCGCCGCCAGATGTTGCACGCGGCGGAACTGGCCTTGGACCACCCCACCCGCCTGGAACGCCTCTGCTTTTCTGCACCCCTCCCCCCCGATATGTGCGAATACCTCGGAGCGCTGACCCCATGATGTCGCGTTTCTCCTTGTCCTGGAGACGCACCAAACTGATGCTGCGGCCGTCGCCATGACCCATCCCCGGCATCAACTTCTCTCCGACCTGCTCGACTACGTGTGGTATCTGAAGGAATCGGGGGTGAGGGAGTTGGAGGTGTCCAATGTGCTGCCGCCGGCCCCGCCACCAAAGGCCTCAACGAGTGCCGGAGAACAGCTTGCCGCTGTGGCGGGGCAGATTGCCGCCTGCCGGAAATGTGCCCTATGTGAGGAACGAACCAACACCGTTCCCGGGCAGGGGCACCCTCAGCCGGAGATCCTTTTCGTGGGCGAAGGGCCCGGGAATGACGAGGACCGCCAAGGGCTCGCCTTCGTCGGCGAGGCCGGCCGGCTCCTCACCCGGATGATTGAAAGTGGCATGGGGCTCAAGCGGGAAGAGGTCTTTATCGCCAACGTGGTCAAATGCCACCCTCCCGGCAACCGGACTCCCAACCCCGATGAAATGGAGGCCTGCATGCCCTACCTTGAAGCGCAGATCGACATCCTGCGGCCCAAGGTCATCGTCGCCCTGGGGGCCACTGCGCTAAAGGGTCTCCTGGGTAAAGAGCGCCTCTCCATCACGCGCATGCGGGGGACCTGGTTGTCGTTTCGCGGCATCGACCTGATGCCCACCTTTCATCCCGCCTATCTTTTGCGGCAGAAATCGGCCAAGAAAGATGCTTGGAACGACCTCAAGGCCGTATTGAAAAAATTAGGAAAGACCCCGCCGGCGCATTGAATCCGGAGGTGGAGAATCAGTCCGTGTCCGGTTCCTTCGCGTCCGTCTCCTGGATGTCGATGCGAGCCGTCTCCTGGATGTCAATGCGAACGGTAGGTTTGAGAGGGATTTCCGAATCCGGATTCGACTCCGTCATCACCATCCCCTCCGCGAGGTGCTCCTTGAGGTTGGAGAGAGCGTTCCGGCACGATGTTGGGTTCCCCCGTGTGATGCGGGCTACGGGAACATTCTCCGCCAATTCAAGTTGCTCTTTTGCGTGATGGACCTGGGAAGGCAGGCGAAACCCTTTTTTGCAGTTGGGGCACCGGCCTCGTTTCCCCTCGTCGGTGTCCCGAACCCAAAGCTTCTGGCCACAGGAAAGACAACTCATTTTGAAATCGATCTCGCCCTCTTCGCGCAGCAGGAACACGCCCATGGGCTTAGGAGGATTCCTGGGGAGGTGGGAACAAATCGCCTTCAGCCGGTCCATCGATAGCGCGTCCATAAATCGCACCTGGAGCACCAGGGTGTCGGATTTGACTACGCGCTGTGACCAGGTCGAGGATTGGCGCGGGTCATCGGCAAGTACGCTCAGGGAATATCGCTGGCCATCAATGATGGCATGGCCCGCGGTGCCGGCGGCATCCGGGCAGACGGTCTGCACGAAGTTCCCGCCCATGTCTTCGTGTATCGTGAGGACAAGCGCGTGGATGCTGTCTGCTCCGTGTGCCGGGCTGGCTTCTTGGCTACTCATCTTCCGGACCGAGACAAGATCGACTCCTTGCTGCACACCGCTTCCGGGTTGATTGGGGAACAAAAGGCCCATGGCCTCGCTCGAGGTCACCGGCCCGCGCTCCTGCTCTCTTCCCCACCCCACAGTGGCAACCGGGGAGGAAGATATTCCCTTTCCAGGGGGGTTGCAACCGATTTGTCCGGCGCCGCCGCTGATCAGGCCTTTTTCGCTTCCGCCCGGCTGGCCACTACTTCCTGCTGCTGAAGCTTCGGCAAGATGGAGTATTTCTCGAATTCCATGGAATAGGTCGCCTTTCCCGCGGTACTGGAGCGAAGTGCCGTGGCGTAGCCGAACATCTCGGCCAGCGGGAGGGAGGCCTGGATAACCGTGTTTTTATCCCGAGTCTCCAGGCCCACAATGACGCCCCGGCGGGAGCTCAGATCCCCGATCACCCCCCCCTGGAAATCTTCCGGGGTTTCGACCTCCACTTTCATGATGGGCTCCAGCAGGCAGGGTCCAGCCTTGAGAATCACGGCCCGCATCGCGGTGCGGGCGCAGATCCGAAACGCCATGTCGCTGCTGTCGACATCGTGGTGTTTCCCGTCCCGCAGGATCAGGTGGATTCCCACTACGGGAAATTCCGCCAGGGGGCCCTTGTCCAGGGCGTCCCTGAATCCCTTCTCGCAAGAAGTGATGAATTCTTGGGGGATGTTGCCCCCTTTCACCTTGTTCTCGAAAATAAAGTCTTGGCCGTCACTGCCGACTTCGATCGGTTCGATGTCTCCCATCACCACGGCGTACTGTCCGGATCCGCCGGTCTGCTTCTTGTGCGTGTGGTTAAACTCCGCCTTGTGGGTGATGGCCTCGCGATAGTTCACCTGGGGTGCACCGACCTTTAGCGCCACGCCGTATTCGCGTTGGATGCGCTCGATATAAATGTCCAGATGAAGTTCCCCCATCCCGGAGATGATGATCTCGCTCGATTCCTGATCGGTGTGCACATTGAACGTGGGGTCTTCTTTAATGAACCGCTGCAACGCCTTCCCCAACTTGTCCGCGGATCGCGTGTCGGACGGATCGATGGAAAAGGAAATGACCGGGTCCGGGACATACATCGACTCGCACGTGACGTCGACGCCCGGATGGCAGAAGGTGTCCCCCGATGCGCACTCAACGCCGATCATGGCCACAATGTCGCCGGACTTGGCGAAGTCGATATTCTTTCGGTCATTGGCATGCATCCGCACGAGGCGGCCCACCCGCAATTTCTGTCCCGTGCGCGAGTTGACGATCGTATCGCCCTTCGCGAGGGTACCCTGGTAAATGCGTGTATACGTCAGCTGGCCGTAGTCCTCGTCCGCAATCTTAAACGCCATGCAAACCAGCGGTTTGGCGGGATCGGGCACGAGGATCACCTCGTCTTCCTCGTGCCCTACGGCCTTCGCCGTCATCGGCGCGGCATCCAGCGGGGAGGGTAGATAACGGCAAATGGCGTCCATCAGGGGCTGCACCCCGGCGTTCTTTACCGCCGTGCCCATAAAAACCGGCACCAGGTCCAGGCTCCGCACCCCTTTGAGAACGGCGCGATGGACATCCTCTTCGCTGACGTCGCGCTCCTCGAGGAGATCGTCCGTCAAGTCGTCGTCGTAGAGCGACACCACATCCAACATCTCATGTCGGCGCTGCTCGGCTTCCGCCTGCAATGCCTTGGGAATCTCGCCCATGACCACCTCCTCACCCTGCTCCCCTATGTGGGTGATCGCCTTCATGGTGATCAGATCAATCACGCCCTGGAAGCCCGCCTCCGCCCCGATGGGAATCTGCATGGCGACGGCATTGAGCCCCAGCTTTTCCTGCAAGTCCTTGATGCCGCGGAAGGGGTCGGCCCCAATGCGGTCCATCTTATTGATGAAGGCCAGCCGCGGGACGCCGTAGCGCTTCATCTGGCGGTCAACCGTAATGGACTGGGATTGCACGCCGGCCACGGAACACAGAACGAGGACCGCCCCGTCCAGCACCCGCAGCGAACGCTCGACTTCCACCGTAAAATCCACGTGGCCGGGCGTGTCGATGATGTTGATGTTGTAGCCGTCCCACTCCACCGTAGTGGCTGCCGAGGTGATCGTAATGCCCTTCTCTTTTTCCAACTCCATGTGGTCCATGGTGGCGCCTTCGCCCCCGCCGCGGACCTCTTCCATCTTGTGGATCTTGCCCGTGTAGTAGAGAATCCGCTCGGTCAGCGTGGTCTTCCCGCTGTCGATGTGAGCCGATATTCCGATATTCCGCGTAACTTCTAATTCATTCATGGCTGGATCCTCTGCCGGCACGGGGGCCCCGGGCCGGAACCCGCCCGAGATTCGGGGGGCAAAAAATGGGCCGCTACATACTCCACCTTGGCCTCTTTGTCCACCCTCAGATACGCTTTATTAACAATCCTGCGCTCAAAAGCAGTTCCCATTCCATTTCGATGGGCTCTCCCATTGCGCCCTCCCCGCCCGCAGGGTATATAAGATAGAGTACACCGTTCGGATGAAAAACCCCGTTACCCATGACGTGACCCCCCCGGACCCCTTCGTACACCTCCACTTTCATACCGAATACAGCCTGCTCGACGGGGCCTGCCGGGTGGGAAAGGTGATGGGACGGGCCGCTGAGCTCGGCATGCAATCCTGCGCCATTACCGATCACGGGGTCCTCTACGGAACCATCAACTTCTACCAGAAGGCCCGTGAGGCCGGGATTAAGCCCATCCTGGGCTGTGAAGTCTACATGTCCTACGGCGGCATGCATGAGCGCAAGACCGGCCCCGGGGGGTCCCAGTCCACCCACTTGGTGCTTCTCGCGGAGAACGAAGCCGGGTTCGCCAATCTCCGGCGCATGGTCTCCAAGGCCCACCTGGAGGGCTTCTACTACAAGCCGCGGATCGACAAGGAACTCCTCGCCGCCCATAGCGAAGGCATCATCGGCCTTTCGGCCTGCCTCAAGGGAGAGGTGGCGGAGACCTGCGTCCGTCATTCCGCCGAAGACGGGGCACGAGTGGCCGGCGAATTCGCCGATATCTTCGGACCGGATCACTTCTATCTCGAACTGCAGGACCACGGGATCGAACAACAGAAGGTCGCCAACCGCGCCATCCTCGAGATCGCCCGCAAACTCGATCTCCCTCTCATCTGCAGCAACGACGTTCACTACCTGCGGCAGGACGATGCGGAAGCACACGATTGCATGATCTGCCTCCAAACCTCCACCGTGATGAGCGACCCCAAACGCATGCGGTACGAGTCCGACCAGTTCTATATGAAGTCGGCGGAGGAGATGCGCAGTCTGTTCGGCGACGTGCCCGGGGCGATCGCCAACACGTTCCGCATCGCCGAACGGTGCCACGTGGATTTGAAGCTGGACGAGGCACTTCATTTTCCCGTGTACGAGGTCCCGTCCGGATTCACCCAGAAGGAATACCTGATCAAGCTCGGTGCCGAGGGCATCCACAAGCGGTATGGGATCGAGGATATCTTCCATCCCCGGAACGAGGACGAGAAACGGGTGTCCGACCGGTTCCTTTACGAACTGGGAATCATTGAGACAACCGATTTCATCAACTACTTCCTCGTGGTGTGGGATTTCGTGCGCTTCGCCCGGGAAAGCGGCATCCCGGTCGGTCCCGGCCGCGGTTCCGGCGCGGGGAGCATCCTCGCCTACGCCCTCGGGATCACCAACATCGACCCCCTGCGGTACAACCTGATCTTTGAACGCTTCCTCAATCCAGAGCGCGTCTCCCCGCCGGACTTCGACATCGACTTCTGCCAGACCCGGCGGGGCGAAGTGATTGAATACGTGAAAGAACGATATGGCCGCGAAAACGTGGCCCAAATCATCACCTTCGGCACCCTTGGCGCTAAAACCGTCATCCGCGATATCGGCCGGGTGCTGGAAATCCCTTTTGCCGAATGCGACCGGTTGGCCAAGATGATCCCCGAGGATCCCAGCATGACGTTGGAGCGCGCGCTGGAGCTGAATCCGGACTTCAAACGCACCACGGAAACCGACCCCAACGCCCAGCGAATCATGAAGTATGCCCAGGTCTTGGAAGGGCTCCCCCGCAACGCGGGCACTCACGCCGCCGGCGTGGTCATTGGCGAACTCCCCCTCACCGAACTTATCCCGCTGGGCCGGGATAAAAACCACGAACCCGTCACCCAGTACGAAATGAAACCGTTGGAGTCCACCGGACTCCTGAAAATGGATTTCCTCGGTCTTAAGACCCTGACCGTGATCCAAGAGGCGGTACACAATGTGAAGGCGTCCCGGGACGAGGATCTCGACCTCGACAACCTCCCCATGGACGACGAAGAGGCCTTTGCCCTCCTCAACAGGGGAGACACCATCGGTGTATTCCAGGTGGAAAGTAAGGGCATGCGTGACCTCCTCCGGCGGATCCAGCTCGATCGCTTCGAAGACCTCATCGCCATGATCGCCCTCTACCGGCCCGGCCCTATGAACATGCTGGAGGACTTCGTCAACCGGAAGCTCGGCAAGGTGAAGATCAAGTATGATCACCCGCTGCTCGAACCGATCCTCGAGGAAACCTACGGCGTCATGCTCTACCAGGAACAGGTCCAGCAGGCGGCCAACGTCCTGGCCGGTTTTTCCCTCGGACAGGGTGACATCCTGCGCCGGGCCATGGGGAAAAAAATTAAGGAGGAAATGGCCGCCCAGCGGGACGCCTTCGTCCACGGGTGCCACGCCTCCAACCAGATCTCCAATAAGAAAGCGGAAAAGATCTTTGCCGATATTAAACGCTTTGCCGGTTACGGGTTCAACAAGTCCCACAGTGCGGCCTACGCCGTCATCTCCTACCAGACCGCCTATTTGAAGACGCACTACCCCGGGGAATTTATGGCCGCCCTTCTCTCCTGCGAAATGGGAAACACCGACAAGCTGCCCACGTTGATTACCGAGGCGCAGACGATGGCGCTCAAAGTGATGCCGCCCGACGTCAATAGCAGCGGCGTCCGTTTCACACCGGTCCCAGGCGGCATTCGCTTCGGCATGGCCGGGATCAAGAACGTAGGCGTCGGCGCCGTCGAGGCGATCGTGGCGGAGCGCGAACGCCGGGCGCCTTACGCCGGACTCATGGACTTCTGCTGTCGTCTCGATTCCCAGGCCTGCAACCGGAAGACCCTGGAAAGCCTGATCAAGTGCGGCGCCTTCGACTTCTCCGGCATGACCCGGGGACGCCTCTTCGAGAATATCGATTTTGCTATGACCCGGGCGGCGGGAACCCAACGGGACCGCGACGCAGGCCAGGCTTCGCTCTTCGACATGATGGAAACCGAGGACACCGGGACGGACGAACACGACCTGCCCGACTACCCCCCCTGGGCGCAGGGCCTCATGCTTTCAGCGGAAAAAGAATTGCTCGGATTTTACATAACGGGTCATCCCCTGGACGATCACCAATGGGTCCTGGACACCTACGACCTCCTCGATCCGAAACGCATAGAGGAAATCCCGTCTGGCGTCCTGACCCGCATCGGCGGGCTGGTGTCGCAGTTCCAGAAGCGCTTCACCCGCCGCACGAAGGAGCCCATGGGCACCTTCCGGCTCGAACACCTTGAGGGAAGCGCCGAGGTGGTGGTCTTTCCGGATGCGTTCCGCACCTGCGGCATGCACCTGCTGGAAGAAGCCCCCGTCATGGTCTGCGGGGAACTCGACAAGGAAGATGGCGAAGCCATCCGCATCAAGGCCCAGGAAATCTATCCTCTCGCGGACGTGCCCGCCCAATTCACCCTTCGCTTGCGGATCCGGCTCGGCGTAGACCAAGTGGATGATGTGCTCCTGGCCTCCATCAAGGAAAGGCTGAAAAGATCGTCCGGCCAAACCCATGTCGTCCTCTGCATCACCTACCCCGACGACCAGGATGTCAGCATCGGCACCGACGCCGCCTGCCGTGTCACTCCCACACCGGACCTCGTCTGCGCCCTTGAACAGATCGCCGGAAAAGGCGCCGTGGACATCGTAGTGAACCGCAACCCCTTGCTCCGCGAAAAAAAGAACCGCAACGACAACCGTCGGAACAGCGCCTCCCGCTACGCCGAAGCGCGGTGATGTGGGTCAAGGGTCATTGACTAATGACCATCCCCAAACCAACGACGCACCGAATCCGCGGCGGGGTCGGACGGAGCCACGCGTAGAAAGATGCGGAAGTGGCGTTCGGCCAACATCCGCTTGTCGGCCGACTCCGAATATATCAGCCCCAATAGGTAGTGGGACCGCGGATGTTCCGGTTCTTGGCGCAGCGAGGCCCCGAGTTGCTCCATCGCGGCGGCCTTTCGACCCTGTTGGCGATAAAGCAGCGCGAGATTGAACCGGCTATTCACGTTGTGAGGTTCCAGCCGAATCGCACTCAGGTACGCGATCTCGGCGCGATCGAGATTACCCGACTTTGAATAGACAACACCCAGGTGGTAATACGGAACGGCGAAGGAGTCGTCGGCTTCGAGCGCGCGTTGATAGTAAAACCCCGCCCGCTCCCAATCCTCGCGCGCCTGGTAGATCGTGCCGCGGTTGTACGCCTCGGCCGCAGCGGTACGATTGCGCACCTTGGGTATTTTGAAGGGGAGCCAGGATTCCATGGGCTCGGGCGGCGGCTCTCGTGTCTCCTCGATCGGCGGCGGCGGCCGAATCACTTCGACCCCGCGGGGGCTTCCGGCTTCGGGCTCCGCATCCGGGAGTACGGCGGGAGTTCTCGGGGCGCTCTCCCGGGCACGAGCCAGCAGCGCGGTGATCCGCTGACGCGCCGTATCGGCGCGCGGGTCGTCGCCATGGCGGGCAATGAAATCCCGGTAGGCTTGCACCCCTTTCTCGGGATCCAGCCTCCGCCGGTCGTACAAAAACGCCATTCCCCACAACGCCTCCCGGTGCGCCGGTTCCAGGCGGAGCGCACGCTGAAGGGCCACTTGGGCCGCCTCGTAGGCCCCCGTGCGGACCCCCGCCTCGGCCATCCCCAGATAGCCCGGCACCCACTTCGGGGACAACGTCACCGCGCGGCGAAAGTACCTCAGTGACTCGTCCGCGCGATCGGCGTTCAACAAAAACAGACCGTAATCGTATTGCGCGCTTGCCTGATCCGGACAGATCGTGACTTCGCTGATCAAGACCTGCGCCAAGGCGTCGGTGTTGCCCGTGTGCCGGGCCCGTTCCGCAGCGTCCCGGCACGCCTGCAGCGCCTCGGCATCCTGTCCGCGGCGGCTGAGTTGCCGGGCCAGATCCAAGAGCCCGTCGATCGAAGTCGGGCGCTTCGATTCCACCTCCGGTGGCCAATCACGTGGAGTAGGCACCGGTTCAACCGGCGCCTCTCCCCCATCATTGGGAGCGGCCGGCGGCGCTTCGAGTGTCGCGCGAAACGGATCCGGTTCTGGGTTCGATGGGGTTTCGTTCGTGGACGACTCGGCAATCGTGGCATCGCCGGTGTCGGTGGGCAGGGGCTCCGCCAGGGCAATGCCCGCATGGACATCGGGAACCGCAGAGGTGAATGCATTAACAACCGGCGGCGGTTGCCCGCCATCCGTCGCCGATTCCACGGATCGCAAACGGCTCAGCAAGGCCACGGCCTCCGCCGCGCGGCCTTCGTCGTCGGAAAGTTCAATGAACTGCTCGAGATGTTCTGTCGCGGTCCGGACATCGTTTAGCCAAGCCCGATGAATCTGGGCCAGGTTAAAATAGGCGGGGGCATAACGGGAATCGATTTCCAGGGCCTGCAGCAGGTGGGCCAACGCTTGGGGATGCCCGGAGGTGTGGAGTTGGGCGATCCCCAACCCGGTATGGATACGGGCGGACCGCGGATCCCGGGAAAGGGCCTCCGAAAGGAGCTCTTCCGCGTTTTGCCACCGGTGTTGCCCTAACTCCACCGCGGCCACCATTTCCAGTGCCCGCGTGTCCTCTTCGTCCAGTCGGGCCGCCTCCCGAAGCAGCGTGGAGGCACGCACCTCGTTGCCTCCTTCCAGCATCAGGACGCCCAGGTTGTACGCCGCCGGCGCGTAGGACGCATTCAGGTTTCGCGCATCCTCGAACGCCTGGACGGCATTGTCCGTCTCGCCCAGCCGCCAGCTTACCACGCCGAGATCATTGTAGGCCTGCACATTGTGGGGGCTTCCGGGATGGGCCAGGATGGCCTGTTCCAGCAGCGTCTTGGCCGCCGCCAACTCGCCGTTGTTCAAGGCCTTCCGGCCGCGATCATATTCAGACTCCACTCCCCGGCGGCCACAGGCCGCCAGGAGCGCCAGCGCCAACGCCGCAATACAAATCAGGTATTTCAAATCCCCGGACATGAACACGTGAACCCGCAACAATCCCCCGGGAGGGTACCCCGCGGTCTGATCCGGCAGCAAGACAAACGGCCGTAATGACATTGAATCCGAACCATAAAATGCGTATCCTTCCCGCCGCTCCCATGTTTCGCCTTGGCAAAAAAACTTCTCTGCATGCCCCGGTTCGCACCGGGTGGGTCGCCTTGGGGTTGACGTTGACCGTCGCCGCCCCGGCAGACGACAGGATTGATCTCCCGGCCGCGATTCAGACCGCCCTGCTCCAAAATCAGTGGCTCCAGCAGGCCGGGCTGAACGTGGAATCGGCCGCCTTCGGGATCCTGCAGGCGGAGGCCGGCTTCGATTACCACTGGCGGCCCGATGGCAACACCTTCTTGAGCGAGGACGGCGACACCCTGAACGTGGGCATGAGTGTGGCCCGGAAACTCACCCCGGGCACCGAGGTCCTCCTGCGGGGCAGCACGACGCGCTTCGATCCCGCCACGGCGGCTGCGTCGCACCGCACCACCTTGCGGCTCCAGATTGCCCAGCCCCTCTTCCGCCGCTTTGGTCCCCTGGTACACCGGGAACCTGTCCTTCGGGCCACCCGGCAGGAGCAGACCGTCCGGCGCCAATGGGAGCAGCAGAAGGCAGATCTCGTCATCGACGTGGTGCGCGTCTACGAAGAAGTGGTTCGCCTCGACCACCAGCTCAAATTCGACGAACGCTTCTACGAGCGGGTCGACCGCCTCTACCGGTTGACCCTCGCGCGCGAGCGCCAGGGGCGGGCCACCCGCATCGACACCTTGCGAGTGGAACTCCAGCGGGGACAAGCGCTCTCCCGGCTGGAGAACAATCGCGAACGGCGGGCGGCCCGGATCCTCGATTTGACCGATGCCATGGGCGCGTCGCCAGAGGCCTCCTTCACCCTGTCGCCGTCGCCCCTCGTAGAACTCGATCCGGCAGAGTTGGACTCGGCCCGGACGATCGCCTTCACCCATCGCCTCAACATCGCCCAGGCAGAACAAGACCTGGGGGACGCGACGCGCACCACGAAAATTGCCCGGCGCGGTGCCTGGCCCGCCTTGCGCCTCGTCACCGGCCTGGAGCGATTCGGCGTGGAGGAATCCTTTTCCGGTAGCGCAGGATTGGATGAAACCGTCTGGACGATCGGACTGGAGTCGGATTCCGCGTACGTCCCCAGGCGAAGCCGGGCCGTCCTCGAACAACGGGTCATCGACCGGGAATCGGCACGACGCGCCCTCGATCTAGTCTACAACGCCGTGGCGCGCGAGGTGGACCAACGTCTCCTTGCCTATGACCGCACGCACCGGGAGCTGGATATCTCCGAACACAACCTCGGACTCGCCGGTGACCGCGTCCACCTGGCACAGCGGCTGTTTGAACTGGGCCGGAGCGACAGCTTCTCCGTGACGGATGCGGAAAATGCCTTCCTGGCCGCCCAGCAACAGCTCCTGGTGGCCCGCGTCGATGCCTCCCTTGCCGGGTACCGGGTGCTCCATTCTCTGGGCACCTTGATCGAAACACCGGAGAACCTTCGCCCCACCGGAAACGGCCCGCCATGAAGCCCCGGCGCATCGCCTGGGCGGGTGCCCTGCTCTGCCTCGCCGCACTGGTCTTCGTCACCGCGGCGCGCCTGGGAGGGCTGGGCCACGACGTGCGTTCCGCGGAAATCACCGTCGGCCCCCTCGCTGCATGGAATGTCTATCCCGCACGGATCGAATCCCGGACGGTGCGCTCCATCTCCTCCCCCGTAGACGGACCTGCCGTAATCACCAGTCTCGCCCCGGAGGGCATCCCCATCAAGACCGGCACCCTCCTGGCCACCTTCGACGGATCGGAAATTGAACGCATCGTGTGGCGCCTGGAACGCGATGTCGCGCTGGCCCAATCGGAATGGAACAGCCTGGTCAAAGCAACGCATCCGCTGAAGACGCGCTCCCTCCGCATCGATCTGATGGAGGCGCAAACAACGCTGGAAGAGGAAGAACAGTACCTCAAAGACAGCCGGGAACTTGCGGAAGACGGATTGGTCTCCCCGGTTGAGATTCGGCAACAGGAACAACGGATTGCCCGGGCTCGAATGCGGTGGGAGTCGGTGGAAACAGAACTCGACCTCACCACCAATATCCTCCATCGCGCCGAAGTGGCCCGGGCGGAAGCCCGCCTGGACGCCGCAGGCCAGGAACTCGAGGCCGCACGCAACCAGTTGAAAGGCTGTACCGTCCGTTCGCCCGCAGCCGGTCAAGTCGTCTACATGCCCCTGCACATCGCGGGGGAATACCGGTCCGTGCGCGTAGGCGATACGATACATAAAAATCAGCCATTCATGAGTATCCCGGGCATGGATGAACCGGTGGCCCGGTGCTTCATACCGGAATCGGAACTGGCGGGCGTTCGCGTGGACAGCGATGCAACCCTCGTCCCCCTGGCCTACCCGCAGTTGCGTCTCCCCGGCGTCGTGGAGTCGGTGGGCTCCATCGCGCGAACCCGGGTGGGCGAACCGCATTGGAAGAAATTCTTCGAGGTGACGATCCGAATGGAAGAATCCGACTCGCCCGTGCGATTCGGGATGACGGCAGAGTGCCGCATCCTTCGGCACCGGAACGAGCGCGCCCTGCGGATCCCTCGAGCCGCTGTGTGGTGGGACGGCGACTCGCCCTATTGCGGCGTGGTGGAAGGCCGCCGGGCGCGGATCACGCCCATCCTCCTCGGCGCCGCCGATCCCGAGTTCATCGAGGTGCTGGAAGGCCTCCGCGAGAGCGACCGGGTGAAGATGCCGTGAACCGGACGGAACCGAATCTCGTCATGGAAGCGGTCGAGCGAACGTTTCGCTCGGCGGCCGGCAAAGAAGTCCATGTCCTCCGGGACATCGGCCTCGCCGTTGATCCCGGGGAATTCGTGGCGCTAACGGGCCCGTCCGGATCCGGAAAAACGACCCTTCTCCACCTCGCGGGACTCCTCGATGTCCCCACGGCCGGCCGGATTACCCTGGGCGGCGCCGACCTCACTCACGCCACTCCGGACGAACGGGCCTCCGTGCGGGCCGCCTCGATCGGAATCGTTCACCAGCATTTCCACCTGCTGCCGCACCGGTCGGCGTATGACAACGTGTTGTTCCGCTTCCGATACCTCCGCGCAGACCCGGACCTGGCCCGTCGCGCATCCCTCGCTGCGCTCGATCGACTCGGCTTGAGTCACATTGCGCACCAGCCGGCGCGGCTGTTGTCCGGCGGTGAAATGCAACGCGTCGCAATCGCGCGGGCCATCGCCCATCCGCCGCGCCTCCTACTGGCCGATGAACCCACCGGGAACCTCGATGCCGATGCCGCTCGCGTCGTGATGGAGGCGTTCCGGGAGCTTCACGGAGAAGGTCATACTCTTCTTATGGCCACTCACAACACCTCCCTGCTCCGCCACGCCTCCCGGCGCATCGAAATCGATGCGGGCATGATCCGGGAGCCGGCATGCGCTTGAACGAATGGCGCGTGGTGGCGGCGGATGCGGGGCACGGCTTACGAAGCCGGCCGGGCCGGACCGCCTTTGCCGTGAGCGCTCTCGCCGTGGGCATGGCCGCCCTAACCTTGCTGGTAGCCACGATGGACGGCCTGCGCCGGCGCTCCCGCGATGTCATCCGGGAATTCGGAGCCGACCTGATTGCGGTGGTGGATTCGGATGGGCCGGTCGCGGGATTCCGCGAAATGCATCGGCACGTCGTGCAGGCCGCATTGCCCGGGTGCCGCGTAGCCCCGGTGAGACGTCACCTTCTGCCCGCCCACGCCGGCGTTCCTTCCATTGAACTCATCGGCGCCGGCCCTCAGCTACTCGACGTGCGGCGCTGGCGGATGGAGCAGGGTCGGTGGCTGGACCCGCTGGACCTTACCGGAGCAGAGCGGCATGCCGTGATCAGCCGCGCCCTCGCCCGCCGGGGCAATCATCAGCTTGGGGATACGGTACTCCTGGAGCGCACGCCCTTTCGCGTGATCGGGGTCGTCGACACCCGCGAAGCGGAAGGCAACCTTTCCGCCTTCGTGCCGCTTTCCGTTGTGCCGGTGTGGGAACGTCGCGGGAACGCCGTCCCCAGTGGGTACACCGGACTTTTTGTCCAGGCAAGGGAGGGCATGGCCCCCGAGCGCATGGAACGGATCGTACGGCGCCTCCTGTCCCAGCCCGGGCTACAGGGCGGCGCTCGATCGTGGATCACGCCGGATCAACTGCTGCACGGTGTGCGCAGGCTGCAATGGACGGTTCGCCTCACCGTGGGAACCGTCGCGGTGCTGGCCCTGCTCCTGGGGGGCATGACCCTGGGCAGTCTCCTCGCGGCAAACGTTCGCGAACGCGTGCCGGAGATCGGGCTGCGCCGCGCCCTGGGCGCAACCGGACGCGAGATCGCCCAGCTATTCCTCCTGGAGGCCATGATCATCATCGCCGCCGCCGCCGGCTGCGGCACCGCGATCGGCTGGACGCTCCTGGTAGCCGCCCAGCCGGTGTGGCCGGCCCCCATTCATCCCACGCTTTGGACCCTGGCTGCGCCCCCCGTGATCGGCCTCCTCCTGGGAGGCCTCTTTGCCTACGGCCCCGCCCGCCTCGCTACCGCCATCCCCCCCGCCGAAGCCCTGCGCAATCCCT
>Ga0310125_10000322_pt1 | contig 22218 bp, 17 predicted proteins | sample CB11b_Tmax_Bot8__FD_203508 | JGI IMG/M metagenome (GOLD analysis project Ga0310125, IMG submission 203508) | Marine microbial communities from Western Arctic Ocean, Canada - CB11b_Tmax_Bot8 | ecosystem: Environmental > Aquatic > Marine > Oceanic | place: Canada: Western Arctic Ocean | collected... | reverse complement strand
GATATAGTTATGGATGTTCCCCATGTTGCAGCCGGTACAGTTGATTCATGGTCCGTTGATGTGAACGCTTCCAATGATAATACAACAACGGGTAGCGATAGCGGTACAACTACGGTTGAGGCGGTCTCCGAACATACAGTAACCATCGCGGTTGCAGCAAGTAATGCTGATCCGGGCGTTACAGTCACTTACTACTTTGTGATAACCAACACGGGTAACGAAGATGAGTCATTTGCCTATTCATATGGAAGTGTTTCTGATTCTACAGCCACTTTAGGAATGGGAGAATCTGAGACAGTAGCAGCTTCTCATATAATTGACTCTGCATCCGCAGCAGGAGTTCAGTCCACAGTGACTTTTACTTCAGGTTCGGAGAGCGAGACAGCTACTACTACGACTAACCAGATTTATGGAGTGACCATTTCCTTGGTGTCTACTTCGGATGGAGGAGGTATTTCTCCTGGAGAGATGTTTGATGCAGTATACAGCGTTACCAACACAGGTAATGGCGCAGATACTGTAACTATTGATTTCAATGCAGACTGGTTGATTGGAACCAGTGACACAACCCACAGTTTGGCAGGATTTGGCGATACAGGTACGGCCACTGCAACATTGACGGCTCCAAGCGATGCAGCTAGCGATTCCAGTTCATCGATTACAGCCTTTGCTACAGGTTCTGGTTCTTCGGGTGATTCGGGTCCTACGTCTCTGGATGTAGCCTCCAATTCACGTTCAGTTTCCCTTACTGGAATTATTACTTATACAATAAATCAGGGTTCATCGGACACTGGAACTGTGACTGTTACGAATGATGGTGTAGCAGCTACCTTTGCAGTGATTTCAATGTCCCCTTCATTGAGTTTTACTACTTCTGAGATAACTCTTGGATCTACAGGAACCATTTTAGATTCAGGAGATTTGACTTTCACTATCCATGCAACAGAGTCTGGAGGTTTTACATTCACGATCGCAGATACTATTGATGGTTCTTCGGCGACTTACATAGGGACAGTTGTAGCTCGAGTATTCGATACTTCTACACTGACCAGTTCTACGGATGATTGTGGGTCTGCTGGCGTTGTTTGCGGAACTGACTTAGACGGTGGTTGGGACGGTAATGGATACACTAATTCAGGTATCTGGTCAACCACAAAGACAGTGACAGATTCCAATGGGCAGTCAGGAACTGTAACATTCGATACTACTATTCCGAATGCGGCTCCAACCGTCAGTTCTCTTAGTGCCGAGAATGGAGTAGTGGCAGGTGAACCTCAAACATTCATATTCATGGTACCATCAGATTCAGACGGCACAATCAGCCACTTCGTCATAGCCTTTGGTGATGGGAATTTTGAAACTTTCGAAGCTTCAGATATGACTGGATCTACGGTTACCTCCACACACACTTATGAGTCAGCAGGTGACTTCTCAGTTACAGCCACAGCATATGATAATTCTGGTGATTATACAATTCAAGCAGTGACAATAAGTGTAGCCGAACGCACGGTTACACTAGACGGAAGTTCTTACACTTACAACCTTGTAGCTCTTGTAGGCTTCTTCGTGCTAGGTATGCTCCTAGCCGGAACGGCTTTTAAGATGCAGCAGGGTGAAATTGCAGGAGATGAAGAAATGAACGAAAGAGACCGACAAAGATTGGAAAGCGTAGAACGCCGCATGGAGAGTCTGGCAGAGCGGGAAGAGCTATTGGAGGTCTCTGCTTACGACGCGTCCCGAGCGGCAACAAAGCTGGAAGAACATATTTCAGCTTTCAATGGAGTCCTAGTTCGAGCCCAGGAAATTGCAGCTGAGGAAAAGCTCCAGGAGCTTGAAGCAGCTGAAGCGGCTCGAGAGAAGGAGGATGAGCAGATGCAGCTTGATCTGGAGGATCCGGACATCGAAATGGTGGCCGAGAGATTCCACGATTCTTTAGGCCGTCTGGTCAAGGCTCGCGATGAACTGTCTAAGATAGAAGAGCAATTAGCTCACATATTGAAGATGGAGCGTGACGAGCAGTTGGAGAAACTGACATCGATGACCGAGTCATATGAGAGCACCAAGCGTAAGATTGATGCCCTTCAGTCTACCAAGGAAGCTAGGGACGCTACTGCAGATGAGAACAGCATCATGAATTTGTTGAGTGCAGCTGCATCTGGTGCAGGTGCATCCGACTTCAGTGGCTTAGATGACCTTGGTGACAGTGATGAATACGAGGTCGAGATATATGAAGATGAAGATGGTTCATTCTACTACATTGATCCCGACACAGGGGAGGAAACACCCTGTGACGAAGATGGTAACGCCCTCTGAATATTTAATCAGAGAAGTAAGTTTGTCACAAGCTTTGGTATAGTCTTGGCTTTCGATATCGAATGGTGGTGGGATTTTCAGGATAGTATAGATGACCAATTTGGTTTTTCCCGAATCCGTGAGGACGTTGCAACCCGTTTTGCGTCCCGTATCTTTACGCAGAAAGGCGACATATCCGTTCATGTCAAGGATCGGGATTTGGCAATAGTAGGCGCTGGCATAAACTCATTCACGGATATCCCTGAATCAGATTTGCTGGTTGCTGACGGCGCACTCAGAGCTTGCCTGGAAAGAGGAACAATACCAGAGTTCATTGTTACTGATTTTGATGGTTACATTTCAGACTTAATCTGGGCCTCTGAGCATGGTTCCAAGGTCATTGTACACACCCATGGTGACAATCTGGCAGCCATGTACAGATATTCTTCATATATCCGGCCAATATGTGTTACATCTACATATCCCTCTGCAGGCACTTCCTGTTGGGGAGGTTTTACCGATGGAGACCGTGCATTGATGATGGCACTTTCATTAGGCTGTAAGTCGGTACAGTTGGTCGGATTTGATTTCTCCAAGATTGGAGATTATTCCGGTAAATACAGCCCAAGAAAACTGGAGAAATTGGCGTGGGCCAAAAAAATAGTAACTGAATGCATGCAGAGGTCCAACTCAGTTTCTTTTGCTTAATCAGAGACTCCTATCAACCGGATAAATGCATCTTCCAGATTATTTGCCCCGGTACTCCTTTGAATCTCATTTACAGTTCCAATGGCTAGCAGTTTTCCCTGATCGATTATGCCTACCTTGGTACAAAGACTTTCAGCCATTTCAATGATATGGGTCGAAAGCAGAATGGTACGGCCATTTGCAGCTAGATTGGTTATCCAATCTTTCAATTGTTTGGCGTACCGGGGGTCCAGACCGCTTGCCGGTTCATCTAGAAGAACTATTTCCGGATCATGGATTAGGGTCATTGCGATTGCAAGTTTCTGTCGCATTCCCTTCGAATAAGTTCCCACTTCATGATGTATCTGTTCCCCTAGTCCTAGTGAACTTGCATAGTATTTGATTCTCTGCTGTATCAATTTATTTGAAAGCTTTCGAAGTTTACCAATCAGTTCTAGAGTCTCAGCCCCTGTTAATCGGTCGTAGATTAGAGGACTTTCTGGAAGGTACCCCATCATTGATTTAGCTTTTAAAGGTGTTTTCTGCAGATTTACACCTCCAATCTGGATAGATCCTCTGGTCGGTTTCAAGAGCCCACACATCATCTTGATCGTGGTCGATTTCCCGGCTCCATTTGTTCCCAGCAATCCAAAAACCTCGCCAGCCTCTACTTTGAAGGAAATATCCTTGGCCGCAGATCTATTTCCATAGTACTTTGTCAAGCCATTAACCTGAATCATTAATCACCGACAGATGGTCTAACTTAAGACCCCTTGTCCCTTATAGTTCGGATATCCAAACTTGAGTCAAATCTTGATTCTAAATAATGAAATCAAACCGAAATAACAGTCCTCAGATTCGTCTTGATGCCTTCAATAGAATATTAGTTTCCCTCAATAATCTGGATTCGCCGGTTGTTGTTGAAGGTCATAGCGACACATTGGCTCTTAGAAGCCTAGGATATCATGGCGATGTAATCGAATTAAATGACGGTCAATCCGTACTCTCAACTGTCGAAAAGTTAGCACAGAAATTAGGGACCTCGGGAACCTTTGTGGTAATGACTGATTGGGATAGAACAGGAGGCCATTTAGCCAAGCAGTTAAAGGAATATGGCGAATCTAGTGATTTGATGCCTAACGATCAGATAAGACGTGAACTAGCCATCGCGTCCTCCAAAGACATCAGTTGTGTTGAGGAATTACCAAAACTGATTCAAACATTGAGGTCGGTTTGTGACCCGTAGTTTAAAGTTTGGTTTTCTAATGTGACCGTATGGCATTCACCAGAAGTGTTCATGAGACACTGGAAAAATATCAATTGGTTGACGGTTTTGACGTTGTTTTTGACATGGAAAAGTCTCAAGGTGTGTGGCTGCACGATTCAGTGACCCAGGAGAAATATCTTGACTGTTTCACTTGTTTTGCGTCTTGGCCTATTGGCTATAACCATCCTATGATGACTGAACCAGAGTTCTTCAATAAGATTTCAAAGGTTTCTATCAATAATCCTGCGAATTCGGATCTTTACACCAGAGAGATGGCAGAGTTCGTGGAGATGTTTGCCACCCATGCTTCCCCGGATGGTTTCAACAATCATTTCTGGGTCGCAGGAGGGGCTCTAGCCATTGAGAATGCATTGAAGACAGCATTCGATTGGAAAGCACGGAAACTTGGTCGAAAAATAGGGGATACTTGCGAAGATTTAGTAATAATTCACCTCCGTGAAGCTTTTCACGGTCGAAGTGGCTATACAATGTCTTTGACAAATACAGACCCCGTCAAGACTGGTCTGTTCCCTAAATTTGACTGGCCTCGAATTCACAATCCATGTATTGAATACGATTTGGATGGGAATGTAAGTAATGATATTGCTGCGTCGGAATCACAATCCAAGAAAGACCTGGATGCTGCATTTTCAAAGCATGGCGACAAGGTTGCAGGAATAATTGTAGAACCAATGCAGGGTGAAGGTGGCGATAACCACTTTCGTTCTGAGTTCTTTCAAATGCTTAGAGACTACTCGGACAATCACGATTGTTTACTGATATTTGATGAAATTCAAACTGGATTCTGGGGGTCAGGTAAACCTTGGATGTGGCAGCATCATGGTATCGCGCCAGATATTGCGGCATTTGGTAAAAAGACGCAAGTTTGTGGTATTTATGCGAATAATCGCGTCAAGGAGGTTGATAATAACGTCTTTACAATGTCCTCCCGAATAAATTCTACTTGGGGCGGCAATCTTGTAGATATGGTAAGGTCAAAGAGATTCATTGAGATAATCCTTCAGGAAGATTTGGGTGAGAACATCCTAAAACGAGGTGCAGAGTTTGTTACTGGACTGCGGGCTATGGCAAAGGAGAAAGGTACATTCACAAATGTTCGGGGTGTGGGATCATTGTCTGCTTTTACTCTGGATACGCCTGAGGCTAGAGATGTGATGATTGGGCGAATGTTGGAGAACAAGCTTCTTGCTTTGAAGTCCGGACCTCGTTCAATTCGTTTCAGGATGCCTTTGATAATGTCGAAGGATGAAGTTTCAGACGCACTAAGAAGGGTTGACTCCAGTCTCTAGTTCAGTTCCGCCCCTAGTTCATTTTCTACTGCTTCTATTACTTCATCCGATTTAAGTAGTTCAACCATTCGGTTGTTATCTTTGTATAGTGGTCTGTCATCATCCAGAAAGTCCACATATTTCCTTACTACTCCATGAGCTGCAGAAGTGCCCTTTCCGGACTTCTTTTCTCTTAGGTCTAGTGCTTGAGCGGCTGCCATCATCTCAATAGCTAGAACACCGTAACAATTGTCCAGTATTTTCTTAGTTTTTTGGCTTGTCGTAAGCCCCATTGAGACAAAATCCTCTTGATCCGCAGCTGCAGGTATTGATTGGTTAGCAGCAGGATGAGAGAGTATTCTGGTTTCAACAATAAGGGCATCAGCTGTGTATTGTGCCAACATCATTCCCGAGTTCAAACCTGGTTTTTTTGTTAGAAATGGAGGTAATCCCGCAGATAGGGCCGGGTTTGTCATGCGATTCATTCTCCTTTCTGAGATTACAGCCACCATACTTAGTCCAGTTCCTATCATTTCCATTGGAAGTGCCACCGGCGTGCCCTGAAAATTGGCTCCAGTTAAGACTTCTTTTTCTTCGGTCAGGAATATCGGATTATCTCCAACTCCATTCAATTCGGTCTCAACCTGCCTGATTGCAAATTCTACCGCGTCTCTTAGTGCTCCGGCCACCTGAGGGGTTGATCGCATGGAATATGCATCTTGGACTTTTTTCTTTCCGCTAAATAGTATTTCTGAATCAGTAGTAATTAAATTCAGGTTCTCAGAAACCTTTTGGGCACCTTGAAAACCACGCAACACGTGAATTCTCTTGTCATACGGTTTCATGTTCGCCATCAATGCCTCTAAAGTCATAGCTGCCGTAATATCGTGCAATTTCAGCCACTTTTTGGCATCATGAAGAATTATTGCCGCTAATGCGGTCAGTACATTGCTGCCATTGATTATAGCCAATCCATCACGCGCCTCAAGTTCCAATGGTTTTAGTCCGATACTCTTCAAAGCTGCTTTAGATTCTGTTATTTTACCATTGACAAACATTTCCCCTTCTCCCATTAACGCCAGTGCGATTTGCGACATCGGTGCTAAATCGCCACAGGCTCCAACAGAACCTTTCTCACATACAACTGGTGTAAGTCCATGATTCAATGATTCAGCAAGGTATTCAGTTACCTTTCTTCGACCTCCCGAATAGCCTTTGGAATGGACGTTAATCCGGCCACACATAGCTCCCCTGACCACTTCTATTTCCATTGGTTCACCTATTCCTGCGGCATGTGAATAGACAAGTAACTTCTGAAATTCCTTGATTTGCTCTGGCGTTAATGTAACCTCTGAGAATTCACCAATACCGGTTGTAACACCATACATTGTTTCATGGCCCTCAATTTTCTTTTCTAGCATCTTTCTACAAGACTCTATTCTTTGCCATGCCTCCTCAGTAACTTCTACTTGGTGTTTATTTCGTGCGACATCAACTAGTTTATCAATGGTCAGTGATTCACCATCTAAAGTTACGGTCATTGCTTTGGAGATAATTAGCACGTTAAATAAACTACTGACTTGATAATTCCTTTTTTATTGCCTATTCATAGGGACCTGTGCCCGACTCAACAAATAAGCAAATACGAGAGCTTGGAATCGATGCTGTTTCGTATTCAAAGATAGGCCATCATTCCAAAGCTGAAAGTACCATAAAGAAAGCTCTTGAGCTCAAACCGAGAAGTAATCATCTGAACCATGAGTTAGCAAAGATTCATTTGAGATCAAAGCAATATGAAAAAGCACTAGAGATTTTACTCATATTGTCAAATAAAACAAAAAATAGGGAAATTCTATTCAAGGATATTGGTTTATCCTATTTTGGTATGGGTAAATTAGAAAAAGCACTAGAGGCTTCAGACGTATCCTTGAGTGAGAAACCGGATTACGTTGAAGCATTGGCCCTTAAAGGCAAGTCTCTTAGAGAACTTGAGAGGTATGATGAAGCTTTGGTTGTATTAGATAAGGCCCTCTCAAAGGATTCCAAGCACAGAGACGCATTATACCAGAAGGGAAAGGTCTTGTATATTATCGGGGAAAATCGTGAGGCCTTAGATTTGTTCAATAAAGTCTTAGACTTTAGGCCCAGAGATACTGAAGTACTTGCAGCTAAGGGCATGGCTCTCGATCAGCTTGGTGAATTCAAGGACGCCTCTGATTCTTTGAAAAGAAGTCTCAGTGTTGAGGATGAAGTAGTCTATAATGATCGAGGTGTAGCTCTTGGCCGTCTAGGCTATAATCACAAGGCAATTGACAGTTACCGTCGTGCACTCGCATCAAATCCTAAGTATGCAGTTTGTTGGTTCAACCTTGGAAAGGCACTTTTCAGGGTGGGTGATCTCAATGAGGCACTAAAGGCCTTCAAACGTTCCACCGAGCTTAATCCCAAAAATAGGAGTGCTTGGAACAATAGAGGTGTTACCCTCCGCCAGCTAAATAAATTGGAAGAATCTCTGGATTGTTATAATCGAGCTATAAAGTTAAGGACCAACTATTCGTGGGCTTGGCATAACAAGGGTTATGTTCTTGAATTATTGGATCGCCCACGAGAAGCTCTGGAATGCTACAAGACAGCATTAGAACACAAACCTGATTTTCTTGAACATGGTGTTGATGAATGGAACAGGTTAAAGAAGGACACTCAGAAAGCAATAGATCGTATTGAGAAAGTAATAGGTGATTGAAGTGGATGTAATAGATCTTATTGAGGCCGGAGAAGCCCTGATTGATCAGGGCAATACAGGACAAGCTTATTCTAAATTCAAGGAGGCACTAAAATTAGCCCCTGAAGATCCTCAGTTATACAATCGTCTTGGAATGTTGGAAATGTCCAGAGGCCAACCAGCCAAAGCTCAATCTCATTTTGAAGAGGCATGCCAACTGGCGCCGGATGTTTCCCGTTATCATATGCGACTGGGTGACTCTTTACAGCAATTGGAAAAGTTTGAAGAGGCAATTCAGGCCTATGCCCGTTCACTGGAATTGGAGCCCAGAAACGCACCAGCCTGGAATAATAGGGGGTTTGCGAATTTTAACATAAATCGGTGGGACGAAGCCCTTCGCTGTTATGATGAATCAATGCGTTCCGATCCTAGTTATGCTGTGGCCTGGTACAATTATGGTTACACCCTTCAGTTATCTGGCCGTCTTAATGATTCTAAAGATTATTATCAGCGGGCAATTGAATTAGATCCTGATGATAAAATAGCCTGGAATAATTTAGCTAATGTTCATTATAACCAGGGACATTATGAGAGAAGCATAGAAATCTACAAAAAATCCATAGCATTAGATGAGAACTATGTGATTGCGATAAATAATGTTGGGAATGCCCTGGATCACTTGCATAGATATGAGGAGTCTATCCCTTATCATGAAAAGGCAATTGAGCTTGACCCTATGTTCCATTATGCATGGATGGCCAAGGGTCGGGCTTTAACGAATTTAGACAGTCCAGAGGAAGGTCTTGAATTCATAGAAACATCAATTGAATTGGAGGACCAAGATCCAGATTACTATGAGGCTTTAGCATATTGTTTTGTAGCATTAGGCCTCTTTGACAAGGCCAGACAGATCCTGAATTTAGGTTTATCAATAGATGGTCAACATGTACCTTGCTGGGTAGCTCTAGGTGATGTCAATCTGGAATTGAATAACCATGTTCAGGCATTGCAGTGCTATGATGAGGCCGTTAAGGCTCAGGATGTCCTATCTCGGAGTCGAATGAGAGATCTGGACTGGATGGAGAAAGGGAAAATTCTTCTTGATGCTGGCGTTATGCACGAAGGTTTTAGGCAATATAGTAACGCAATTAATGTTGCTTCAGGGTCTAGTCAGCCCTATTTCAAAAAGGCCGAACTTCTAATCAAAAATGATTTGATTGATGAAGCTAGAGAGATAATTTCCAGAGGTCTAGAGGTTGATCCCGAATCTATTACTGGAACAGTGCTATTGGTGAAGACAATGGATTCGGGTGAAATAATGGATAATCTGGAAAATCTAATTTCAAGGTTTCCCGAGTCGCTTCAGCTAAAGCGGATTATAGGTTCCAAGCTAGTTAGAGATGAACCGTTGAAGGCTCTTGAATTATTAGGAAAAGAAAAGTGGGAAGATTTGATGTTAAGAGTGCAATGCTACAGGTTGTTGTCCGAAAATGGGAAAGCTCTTGCAGCCGCAGTCAAATCGATAGATCTCAGGCCGGAGAACATAGATGGATGGATTGCAGCAGGTTGGTCTGCATTCGATTTAGGGAAATATGATGAATCCAGTGACTTCTTTGATTCAGCAATGGGGTGTGATATGCATTGTCCGGATGCCCTTCTTGGAAAGGCTTCTGTCTTGAAGAAAATGGGAAAAGACACTTCTCACTATAGCCAAGCTTTAGCTGTTCATGACTTGGATTTGGTTATTTAGTCGTAACTTCAATAAATATCTTTTCAATGTCTTGGGCCACTTTCTTCCACGAAAACAACTTCTCAACTCTTTTTCTACCTCTTTTTCCCATCTGCCTGGCCATTTCAGGATAATTCCACACCTTTTCTAGTGCTTTTGCCAATGCCTCAGGATCTAATGGTTCTACAATAAATCCTTCTTCTGATGAGATTACATCTCTTACTCCTGGAATGTCACTGAGAATAAGTGGCTTACCAGAAGCCATCCCTTCCAAACCGACTATACCGAATGCTTCCAGTCTAGAGGTCGACGGTAGAACCACTACATCCGTTGCAGCATAATATGCCGGTAACCAATAATCTGAGATAGGCCCCACAAAGACTATTCTATTTTCAAGTTTCATTTTTCGGGTCAACCTTTTCAGCCAGTTTAGATAAGGCCCATCGCCTACAATCAGGAGTTTCCCGGTTTCAGTGTAGTTTAGCGCCCTGATTAATATCCCAATTCCCTTATGAGGAACCAATCTTCCTACAAAAAGTGCTAATGGTTCATCATTCTCTGCAAATTTATCATGAATAAAATCTCCTTGATTCTCCGGTCTGAACCTATCAGTGTCCACGGCATTTGGCACTACACTCACATCAATGTCCCAAAGGCTTCTTGATGTGGTTGCATAACTTTCAGTGGTTGATATGACTCTGTCAGCAGCTTCTAGGGGATATTTCCCTAGAACCGTCTGGTACAAACTTACGGCCACCCTTCCAAATAGTCCCTTCAATTCTAAATCACAATGCTGAGTAATCACCAAAGGTTTCTGTGATTCCTTGGCACCCTTGGCCGCAAATCTTTCAGTAAAAGGGGGTGGCGAGTGGACGTGTACCACATCAGCATGACTCATTCTAACAAAGGATTGGATGGCCGTCACTACGGGCGTATTGTACAAATTGGCCCATTGTGGCAGTCTAGTCACTTTTATCCCCTTTATTTTTTCAATCTCCGGCATTCTACTATAGCGTGAAGTCACCACTTCTACTTCGTGGCCTAATTTTATCAAGGTTTCAGAAAGCCCCATAACATGAGATTCCACTCCTCCAAAATGAGGGTAAAAGTATGGAGTTACTTGTAGAATGTGCATCAGACTATGATACTCTGTGATTCATAGGTTCCTGAAACTAAAGTGTTGGGCCCCACTTTTACATGGTTTCCTAGAATTGTTCCAGCGTTTACAGATGCGTTTATTCCAGTGTTAACATTATCGCCTATAATTGCTCCTAATTTCCTTCTATCAGTGCATATTTTCTTTCCTTGATGTGTAACTTCTATTATTTTCTTATCAAGTCTTAGATTCGCGATTTTGGTTCCCGAACCTAAGTTACTATTCTTTCCAATAATTGAATCCCCCACATAGTTATGGTGTGGGGCCTTTGCACCTTGCATCAGTATGGTATTCTTTATCTCGCTAGAATTACCTACTTTGTTGTCCCCACAAAGAACGGTCCCGCCTCTCAAATAAGCATTGGGGCCTACAACACAATTTTCCCCGACCCATACAGTTCCTTCAATATAGGTACCTGACTTTATAATTGAATTCTTACCCACATGTATTTTACCATTTATATTGACATTATCCTCGATTATTCCGTGGGTTTCCTCTTTGATATCTTCGATGCAGTTTTCGTTGGCAGTTATTAGATCCCAAGGACACCCGATGTCTTTCCAGAATCCGTTGTATTTTATTATGTTGACATCTTTTGACATTGCTTGTAATGCATCGGTTAGTTCGTACTCGCCTCTGACTGATTTACCCACTCCCTTTATCGCCTCAAATATTTTTCCGTTGAATAAATACATCCCAGCATTGATATCCGCTTTTCCGGAAACACCTTTCTCAGTTATTGATATTAATTTCCCTTTCTTGCTTTGAACAACACCAAATTTAGATCCATCATCGACTTCTGTGGTCAACATTACAATTTCATTCTTATCCTTACTCATCCGCTCAAGGTTTGAACCATCAATAACTATGTCTCCATTGAGGCAGTAAAATCTCCCTTTTATTTCCCCATTTGCCTGAAGAACAGCATGCCCGGTTCCTTTCTGTTCTTTCTGAATGATATATTTGATTTTTACACCTAATTTCTTACCGTTTCCTAAATGATTGGAGATTGCCTTCATTTGATATCCGATCAGGATATGAATTTCCTTAACCCCTACTTTTGTAAGTTCTTCAATTTGTCTCCGGATTATCGTTGTTCCTCCCAATGGCAATAATGGTTTGGGCGTATTATCTGTTAAAGGCCACATACGTGTTCCTTTTCCTGCTGCCAAAATCATTGCCTTTTCAATCATATTTCTTGCTGTATCCTCTTAATTAAAAGGGCATTTATCTTTGCCCCGTCCATTTTACCTCTGAATTCAGACATTACCAATCCCATTAGAGGTCCAACAGTAGCCATTCCTTTATCCTTCACAAAATCTTTTTTCTTTTGGACAAGGTTATCAATAAAGAGTTCCACCTCATCATCGATATTATCGTTTCCAGTTTCTATTTCATCTCCTGCACTGGCCTGGACTAGTGCCTTTTCAATTCCTTCTTTGGCTATATTTCCCTCTTTAACTAGGGATAAAACACGTAGGACATCGTCATCCGTAACAAAATCATGCCCTGTAGATGCCAAGTTCGGTAAGGTATGGAGTAATATTCGTGATAGGTTCTTCGGGTCTTTTATGTGTTCCATTAATCTGTGAAATCGCAAATCTAGATTTCTCGCCACCAACTGTTTTGATTCCTCATCATTAAGAGGCAGGTCACTCTCTCTCTGATCCAGGGTCTTTGGTAAAACTACATCGAAGCTTTGTAAGTTGACTGGTGTAATATCGGTCTCAGGGTACATTCTTGATGCGCCAGGCATTGGTCTAAGATATCTTGTGAGGCCCTTCGGTGTAACCTTTCTGACTTCTTGAGGAACTCCATAGAATTCCACTCTCTGAGTAACCTTATCAAGTACACTCTTGACGATGGCCTTTTCACCAAAGATTAAAACAAACGCATCATCCTCTTTACACTTCAAGGCATCGCTTATTTTCTGAGTTTCCTCGCCACTAATCCCGTATGCGGGTAATTCATCACTATGCATCAGTCCTTTCACAAATGTTTCCGAATAATCTTCAATCCCTGCTTTAATTGCATAATCTGCCAGTTCTCTTCCCATACGTACATGCCCTTCTGCGGATTTCTTTGTACCAAGTAGACCTTTCCATCCTACTAATTTGCAAGCCATTGCAGTCCCTTTCTCATCGGATATCAAATTAGTTACGTCTTTTTGTTTCCCAACATTTCCTTGTTTCAAGCTATTTAGATTCTCTTGTCTGTGGATTTCATTTTCAACAACCTTTGGCATGGTTGACAAGTCTTGAAACCCTTTAAGCTCTACCCTTTGTCCATTGTTAATTGAGATATTCACATCTTGCCGAATTGTCCCCAGTCCCCTTTTGACCTTACAGGCACGCAGAAGCCGGCCTAAGGCTCGAGCGGCATTTTGCACGTCTTCAGGTTTCTTGAGTTGGGGTTTGGTTGTAACTTCTATAAGAGGTATGCCTAATCTATCTAAGAGATATTCATCCTTATTTTCACCATGCCGGCAAGAATCCTCCTCTAAGCAGATTTGATCCAATTCCAATTTTCCTCCTTCATATTCAATCTGACCACCCATAGCAATCAACCCAGTTCTTTGAAACCCACTTGTATTTGAACCATCAACCACTACTTTCCGCATGAATTGTACTTCTTCAATTATCTCGGCTCCTACCAATTTTGCAAATTGAACTGCAATTCTGATGGCATCTTTATTTGGCCCTCTTGGTGGTTCTTCATCAGTGTAAACTAAACAATTACAGCTTCGATTGTGATATGTAAATTTCCGGATTCCCTCAGCCTGTGCGGCAACATCAATGCTTCCCATTTCACTTGAGGTTGCATGTAGGGTACGGGTAAATGTTTGATTACTGCCTGATTCCAAATTATCACAATTGCAGAAAAGCTTACCACAGTCAAGCTGTTGGTGTACCTCAAGCCCTGCCTTCAACTTCACAATATAGTCGCGTTGGTCTAGTTATTAAAAGGAACGGTTGAACATATTCTTGATTTTTGGTAGAAGTACTAAAGCTATGAATCCTAGTATTGGTCCAACTACAAGAAACCCCATCGCTAGAATAGAGAAAAAGGCTCCAATCTGGGCATACTTGTAGGATTGCAAGGTATATGTGACCCATGCTCCCCATACGCCTATCAATGAGAATACAAACATAATTCCTGGGCACCAATTCAGCATCAAACTATAGGTATTCTCGCCCTGACTTGTATTTCCTTCACCTTTTTGCATATTGAAAGTGAATTGGTTAACTCCTTCTAATCCTTGATCGATTTCAACTAGGCTCAGGTTAGTATCCTGAAGAGGAATATAGATGTCCATGGTGCAATTCTTGTGCAATGGCACCCTAATCTCGATTTTGTATTTTCCTGGCTTAAGAAAAATATCATAGCTTCCATTTCCAAAATAGGTTTGGTTAATTTCTTGAGAATCAACAAGGATAATTGCATTTTCTAGGGTCGTAGTGCTGTTTTTCACCACTATTCCAATCGTAATCTTCTCAACTCCGTCGTACTGATCAGGTACTGTGAATAGCAATCCACCAGTCATAAATCCCATGAGAGCTGCCGTAAATATCAGCAGTGAAATTATCTTTACCATTGCAGTCTTTTCACTGGTTTCTGGAACTTTCCCTTCGTATTGTTTGTAATCCTTGGGTACAACTTTACCTACGTTAGTATTTATTTCGTCAGATATCAGAATGACCCGTAATTCTTTACCTTGCTTGGTTAACTCTATTTCCAGATTCGATTCACAACTCACACACGTTCTTGGGAATTTACCCGAATCATCCCCCATTATGACAATTCCGTTTAATTTTTTACATTTGGGGCATTTAAATTCAATTCTTGCCATTACTAAGCTACTTCAGGACTGGCATCTTTGCTGTTAGAGGCCCCTTCTTTCTTTCCAATCTTGATTTGTGGTATCTCCACTTTAAATGGCGGTGGAAGATTCAGTTTCTTAGCAATATTCAGTACTTCGAAGGACCCCTGTGCCAAGGTCCTATTGTGTACAGCTTCTGCAATCCTGTCAGGTAGTTTGTGTTCTCTGTCCCATTTTTCGACGGCTTTTTTCACAACACTCTTTGAATGGTCAACATAGCGTATAGCACAATCTAGTTGAACTATACCTAATAGTCCGTATGAAACAGTATATCTCATTTCAATATCCATTTCTTTATCCGATTTCTGCTTTATCGATAGAATAGTGGTATTATGATCGATCCTAACTTGTTTTTGAGGCGCTGATTTTCGATGTCTTTTTGCTTCGATAGCAATTAGCTGGAAACCTCTGGCAGGCATAAATCCCCTCACAAGCCCTAGTTATTGATATTATACCTATAATGGTCAAGTGGTTATTCTTATTATCCCCTATCTTTAGAACATTAACAGTGTATCGAGCCTTTGGGGTATTTTTAATACTCACGACAATCGCCTTCGCGGGGTGCCAGGAATCCAATCCAAGTCGTACCATTGTTTCAATGCAGATTGATTCAGATGGAGAGAATACCTGGGTCTATTTGTACACAATTCCCCGTGTAAAAATGGGTAATATCACAATCACTTTAAACGATGATTCTGAGATTTTAACCTCTGTGTTTAGTCATCAGAGAGCAATATCCAAGGAAACAATGGATAACATAACTGATTCAGACGGCTATTTTGACTTATCAGTTACAGCGGATTTGAGTGGAGTTTACTGGGAATATTCATGCAAGGTTAAGATTATTCTCGATCCTGAATCTGAAGATAATCTGGTTTCAGCAGATGTAATATTGACAACAGATAATGAAGAAGAGTTGAAGGTCTGGGAATTGCCTTATAATCTCCCATTGGAGTACGCGACATGAATTTATCCAAAGCCCCCTTTGCATATCAGGCAACAATTGGTCTGGTTATCGCTTTTCTATTATATTTGCTCCTCTTTCAGATGGGATGGATAAGTTTTGATGCCAGTGATTTGCTTATGTTTTATTCATTCTCAGTATTTACGGTTTCTTTAGCAGCGGTTCTGGGTGGAATTCTGTTGGGGATGTTTATTGCTACCCATTCACTTTCAAATCAGGGTTTTACTCCTTTCGAGATTTCTATGCTAAAGCTTAGGGATGACATCCATAAATTGCAGAAAGAGGTCAATTCAATAGCCAAGACCATTGACAATGATAAAAAAGATAATGAAAATGGCGAGTAATAGTTATATAAACTTTCCACTTTAGTGATAAACTATGGCACAAGGCGCATACTCAGTACTAGTATCGCTCATCGCATTACTTTTGTTCTCACCAATCGCAGGTGTCAACCAGAATATTGTTGAGAATCATTCGGAACTTTTGGTCAGTAATTATGACGATGGTTCACGTGATGGCGATTATGACGTTTCACTTGAACTTGGAATTGATAATCAGGGCCTCTCCTACGTGACACGTAACGAAGAGATACAGGAAGAATTTGTTGTTACCAATGAAGGGACATTCAATGATACGTACGATTTATCTGTCAGTTGGAACGATCTGAATGATCTTGGTTGGTATTCTGAACCAGATATAGCATCTGTTTCAGTTTTGAGCCAGTCTCAAGAGCCAATTTCATTTACTTTTAGAGCACCAGTTCAAAACGTCTATTCTGGAGATTATATGGAATTTACAGTAACAGTTACATCTCAGAACTCCACCCTCACAAACGCTAGTGTTGAACAGAGGTTGGAGATAGAAACACCAATGACATATGCGGTTGACGTCATCGCAAGAGAAGGTAATTCACTAAGCGGTAACCGGGGTGAGACAGTTTCATACTTGGTAGAGGTCACAAATGTTGGTAATACGGCCGAAGAATTTAGTATAGAAGTAGGCTTTCTTCCCAAGGACTGGACAGCCAACTCAAGTGTATCTACTATAGAATTAGATCCTTCAGCATCAGGCACTTTTAATTTGGCAGTAGATATTCCTAACACTGCAGCAGAGAATGAGTTTGCAGTTATCCGGACCTCGGTTCATGTCCAGGAGACCGATTACGATCACATTTATGGATATCTTGACACCAATACTACCGTAAACGATGGGATAGTATATGGCGTTGATATGATTGCTGACGCGCTTAATAAACAGGTAATTCCGGGAGGCCAGATTTTGTATGACCTGTATGTTACCAATACTGGTGAAGAGACCGATTCTTTCCTTCTGGACCTCGGAGATGTCAGTGCTGGTTGGAGCTCCAACCTCAGCCAGTTTGGAATAAATAACCTTGAACCTGACGAGACAGTAAACGTTGTTTTGAGTGTTTTTTGTTCGCCAGAGTCTGTTAAAGACGACTGGTCCTGGGCCTATGTCAGTGTCAGGTCATCCAACAGAGAGCAATTCAGTGATGATCTTACAACCAACACTTCGGTCCGCATACCTGTCAGAGATGTTGATTTGACGGTTGAATTAGATGCACTTAGTGGGAATCCCAGTGCCACGATGGTCTATTCAATGACTTTAACTAATTCCGGAACGGATCGGGATGATTTCTTATTGCGTATAGAAAGATGCGAAGGTTGTGATGCCTGGGGTGTTGAATTGAGTACATTATTCATCGAGGATCTGGAGGAAGGTTCTTCTTATGACTTCGATTTTAGTGTTGAGATTCCTGTTTCAGCACGAAACACAGACTGGGCAGAAATGAGAGTAGTAGCGACATCTGCAGCCAATTCTTCTAAGTCCGATTTTGTAAATACAACAACTACTGTCAACAAGATATTCAATAATCAGATAATCTGGGGTGGTATGCAAATCCTGAATCCAAGTGATGTTTCACAATTCGAGATAACTTTGGTCAATACGGGGAATAGTATTCAGTCTTACACGTTCGATTCCAATCAGTTTCCCAGTGGCTGGGATTTCGAGAATTCTTTCCCTCATTCGACAGCTGACTTAGACCCTTATGGCGGGGAAGAAGCGTTTACAGTTCCTTTTACAGTTCCAAATGATGCATCTCCAGGTTACTTTAATTTTACTGTTGCTTTGGCTCTGGATGAGTCTGGGGTTACAGTTGACAACGTTGAATTATCGGTAAAGATTGAGTATTACGCTGAATTTGCCATAGATGTCATTGAGATAGAATCATTTGATGGCCCTGGTGCCACTCATGTATTTGGAGTAGAGCTAACTAACAATGCCAATGCTGAGGATACGATAGCATTATACGTTGATGACCTACCTGATGGTTGGAGTTACTGTATCGGTTTGGACTGTGCAACATCTATTACAGTTCTTAAAGGTCAGACAAAGAATTTCGAGTTGAAGATTACCTCTAGTCCTACCGAGGCAGCAGACACTATGAATGGTGCTTTCATGAGTCTGGTCGGAGTCTCAGGGCTTAACAACAAGGTAACCAGCTATGACACTTTTACAGTTTATACCAATCCAGTTTATCATTTGGATGTGGAAACACCTTCAGACCGAAAGGATGGCGAATCCGGGGAAACAATTCCATTCCAGCTTACAGTTACCAATAATGGTAATGCAGTTGATTACGTAAGCTTGCCATCAGCAATAGCTCCCGCAGGGTGGATTGCTACTTTTTCAGAATCATCATTCACTCTGGCCCCCTCTCAGTCCAAGGTAGTATACCTCAATGTGGAGATTCCAGCTAATGTATATGGAGGCGATAACGTAATTCAGGTCAAGGTATCCTCAGATCAATCTGGCCAAACTATAGATATGGAGTTTGTAATATATGTTCCTGAAATAGCCGATATCGATGTTGAATTGAAAACAACAGCTGGGGACGTGACTGCCGGAACCACTGGGAAATTCATCGTCAGACTGTCAAATAATGGCAATACAATAGAAAGTCTGAGTCTGTCAATTGAGGGAAAGCGTTCTTCGTGGTTCTCTCTTCCTTCTGATACAATTAATTTGGAACCAGGTGGTTATCAGGAGATTATTATTGAGGTCAAACCTCCAATCACTCAGGCGGCTGGAGAGATGTCAGGCACTCTGAATGTGACTTTGAGTAGCGATCCCTCGAAGACCACCAAGGTAGCCCTGCCTTTCACGGTCCTTAAGTCTTATGCGATTCCAGATGAAATTCCAGAAGAGGAAGATGAAGGTTTGTTTGGCCTTCCGGGTCCCGGCCTGATTTCGGTGTTGCTGGTAATCACGCTTCTATCACTTTTGAGGCGGAGAATCTGAATCTCAACTGTGGGTACGCCGATAGGGACGTACATTCGTTCAGGTAAGGCTTCTGAATTACCTGGTGAGGCAAATGAACTGGCGTCTGTCTTGGAAGAATACTCAGATTCCTTAATTGAGATAAATCTTGAGTCGAAAGGTATTCAATTATCACTAATTAGGGATGCAAGCATAATTCAGGCTAGGAGTAGGATAAAGAGTCAGTTAACTCCAGACAAGGATTTAATTCAGTCAATAGAAGCATTGAATGAGGCCCACGAAACGATCAACGTAGTGTCAGAGAGATTGACTGCCTGGTACACTCAAGTAACCGGGGAACCGCGAACAAAGGTTGAGGAGATATTGGGACAGAAGATCCTACCTTCTAGAATGGTAATTTTGAAAGATTTCTACCTGTCAAACAAGACACTCATTGCCGAGCTTTCGGAATATTTGGATCGAGAGTCTCCCAAGGTTTTTCCAAATCTAGTTAATGTTCTTGGTACACAACTGGCAGTCAGAATTGTAGCGGCTGCAGGAAGTTTGTCTAGATTGGCACGTATGCCAGCGTCTACGATTCAGTTGCTTGGAGCCGAGAAAGCCTTGTTCAGACATCTGTCTGATGGGTCTCCTCCCCCTAAACACGGCTTCCTGTATCAGCATCCGTCTGTAAAACAGGCGGTGAGAAAGGACAAGGGCCGTGTTTCTAGAAAATTAGCTGCAAAGGCAGCCATTGCCTCTAAGATTGAATATTATGGAGATAAGAATGAGTGAAAAAAACGGACTAAAATCCTGGCAAGCAACCTTTGGTTTTGGTTTGTTGATGGGTGCTGCGGATGCAGTTCCGGGAGTGAGTGGAGGTACAATTGCACTTATCATAGGTATCTATCAGAAGCTGATAAGCTCAATATCAACCTTTCTAGATTTTGTAAAGGACAAATTCCCGTTACATTCCAGATCTGAATTTTATTCTGCTTTTAATTTTCTCTTTCCACTAGGTTGTGGGATGTTGTGTTCTTATTATGTGGTCACCAAAATCTTGGTAGGGCCTGAGGATTCTCCTGGTTTATTGCGTCAAGATTCAACAGGACCTTACATATTCGCATTCTTTTTTGGTTTAGTACTCTTTAGCATAAGAGAACCATGGCGTTACGTCACTACTCCTGAGCTCAAGCACTATGTTCTGGCAGTAGTAGGAGTATTGATGGTTTTCATTTACACTAGCTTTACTTTAGAATCTGATAGTGACAGTAAAGTTATGCTAATTGTTGGCGGGATGTTTGCTCTCACAGCTATGTTGCTACCTGGTGTAAGTGGGGCTTTAGTCCTTCTAACCCTTGGGCAATACAATTCAATAGCTAGTTCGTTTCATGGAGGAGATCTGGAGCCACTTATGTATCTGATTCTGGGCGGCATAATCGGTTTGTTTACGTTTGTTCCAGTTATGAAGTACATGATGGAACAATATATTGGCAATACAATGGCAATGTTAGCCGGATTAATGTGTGGTTCGTTGATTACGTTGTGGCCTTGGAAGGAAAACTATGATGGAGAAGGACTGTCTCCCAATCTATATTTCCAGGTCCTTGAAGATTTTACTATTGTCTCTATATTCTTGACCTTCTTATTTTTTGGTGGCGGAATAGCGACTTCATATGGATTAAAGCAAATCGAGGTTCAAAACAAATCCTAAACTCCACGAGAGCTTTTAAAAAACCCTCCTTGTGAAGGCAATAATGCGAGTACTCATTGCGGGTGCTGGTGAGGTTGGATTCCGTGTCGCCCGGGACCTTGTTTATCGAGGGCACGAGGTGGCATTAGTAGATTCCAATCCCACTGCCGTAAAGCGTGCACAGACCCTTGATGCACAAGCCTTCCAGGGAAACGCCGCTTCGCCAAGGCTTCTGTTTGATGAAGCCTCTTTAGAGGAAGCAGATATATTTATTGGGGTAACTGGAAAGGATGAGGTTAACATATTGGGTTGTATTCTTGCCAAACAAGCAGGCTGTAATACTATAGCTCGAATCAATGATTCGGCATTCACGGATTTACCGTCCGAGCAAAACCATCAGCAGATATTTGGGGTTGACGCTTACGTTAGCCCGGATGAATTAGCAATGCACCGGATATGGCAAATTCTCTCTAGGCCAGCTCTGACCAGATTGGAACATTTTTCGGTGGGCAAACTTAGAATTTTGGAGGTCAGGCTGAGTGATAGTTCACCTTCTGTAGGTCGCCCTCTTGGGAATATTTCCTTGCCACCTCATTGCCGTATTGTTTTGATTGCGCGGGAGGAAGGCGTGATCATCCCTACGTCCAGCGACACATTGATGCCCAGAGATAGGATACTGATTTTACTTAGTGAATACAGTGAGTTAGAGGCATTGTCCGATGTATTAGGAATACCCAAGGAAATAACCGGTGAAAGGAATATCAAACGTATAATGATTGCTGGTACCAGCAAGATTGCTATCAGACTCGCTAAACAGGTTGCAAAAAGATACAAAGAGGTTGAAATTTACATTACAGAACCTGACAGGGAAATGGCCGAGATTGCTAGTTCCCAGCTTCCTGAAGAGGTTCGAGTATTGGTTGGTTCTCCAACCGATCGCCATTTTTTGAGAGAAGAGGGAATCCGTTACGAGGATTTGTTCGTCGCTGCTACTGACAGAGAGGACCTTAATGTTCTGAGCTGTCTATTAGCCAAGAAGGAAGGGGCGAAGCGTACTGTAGCCTTGGTCTACCAGACCGAGTTAGAGTACGTCGTTCAAGACACAGGTATTGATACTTTGATAAATCCAAAGAGAGTTACCGTTAATGCAATAATAAATCGAGTCACATCGACGGATGAGCTAGAGGGTATGGAAGAATTGGAGGGTGGTGATGCCTCGATTCGTGAGTTCTTGATTAAGGGTAAGAATGGAAAAAC
>Ga0310125_10000321_pt1 | contig 22228 bp, 19 predicted proteins | sample CB11b_Tmax_Bot8__FD_203508 | JGI IMG/M metagenome (GOLD analysis project Ga0310125, IMG submission 203508) | Marine microbial communities from Western Arctic Ocean, Canada - CB11b_Tmax_Bot8 | ecosystem: Environmental > Aquatic > Marine > Oceanic | place: Canada: Western Arctic Ocean | collected... | reverse complement strand
CGGCCGCAGCCGTGACGGCGGATCCGATTACCACCGCGGACGGCACGGTTTTTCGTAGCGCGTTGGTCGTGCACGGTGGCGGCAAGGAAGAGGCCCGCGGGATCCTGACCACAAAGGGCGAAATCCGAGAGCTTCACGCCAAGATGGAGCGGGAAACGGAGACCGTCAAGCAGCTTGAGGTGGACGTGGCTCGCTTTGCGGATCTTGCCACTCGGGCCGAGGCGGGAGTCAAGACGCTTCAGACCGAGGAGCACTCGGCCGAGAAGGAGCTCCTTGAACTAGAGCTCGGCGTGACTCGGGTCAACGACGAGCTCGCGGGGCTTGCCCAGAAGACTGGGTTGGTAGAGACCGAGCAACGGAGGGCGGAGGAGAAACGAGCGAGTCTGGATGCGCGGCAAGCCGAGGCCCGAGAGGCTATCGCGAGACTCGAGATCGAGCAACGGTCGGCGGACGAGCGATTCATGGTGTCGCAACGCCATTTGCTCGAGGCTCGCGAACGGGTCGAGGCGCTGGTCGCTCGGGTGACCGATGCAAAGGCCGGCCATGCGGCGCTGGCCGAGCGGGCGGCGGCGCTCACCGCCGATGTCATACGTCTCGGTGATGCGGCGCGTGATCTCGACGACCGGCTCGAACGGTGTCGCGAGTCAAATCGTCAGGCATCCGCGCAACGACAGATGCTGGAGGCCACAATTGTCGCGGCGAAGACGCAATTGGACGAGGACGTCTCACGTTTCGATCAGCTTCGCGGCGACGTGAAGACACTCGATGAGCGCGCAGACGACGTCCGCCAACGGATCGGGGATCAAGTCGACCAGTTGCGGTCGTCTCGTGAGTCGCTCGAGGACGTGCGTGCAGCAATCGCGCAGCTTGATGTGCAGCGAGTCACGGCTGAAGCCGACCTGGCTCATCTCGAAACGACGTGTCAGGAGACACTTCAGCTCACCCTCGAACTGGTCCGCGCCGAAGTAGAGCAGCTCGAGAACGACAGCGGTCTCGATGCGATCGGTGCCGTCGTTGCAGAGGGGACCGATGACACGGATCCGACAGAAGATTCGGACCGACATGGCCCTGGAGCCGAACCTGAGAAGGACGCGCTGAACGCTGAAAGCGACACAGACGCCGCCATCGATGCCACCAGCCCCCGCGACGGCGACGACGACACGCCTCAGACACCGGAAGAGCGTATTCTCGCGCTTCGAGAGAAGATCGAACGCCTAGGACCTGTGAATATGATGGCGATCGACGAGTTCGACACGCTCGAAGAACGTTTCGACTTTTTGACGACGCAGCGGCAGGACTTATTGGACTCGATTCGGTCGACCGGCGATGCGATCCGGCGCATCGACGTCACTACGCGCGAGCGCTTCCAGGAGGCGTTTGAAGCGGTCAACAATCACTTTCAGAAAATCTTTTCGACGCTGTTTGGTGGCGGTCGGGCCGGGCTGCTCCTGATCGATGACACCGACGTGCTGGAGAGCGGAATCGACATCATCGCCCAGCCTCCAGGCAAGCGCCTGCAGAGCGTTCAGCTGCTGTCGGGCGGAGAGAAAGCCCTTACCGCGATGGCCCTGATGTTCGCCATTTTCAAATTCAAGCCCAGTCCCTTCTGTCTGCTCGACGAGATCGACGCGCCGCTTGACGACGCTAATATTGGGCGCTTCGTCGAGATGCTGCGAGGGATGCAGGACTATACCCAATTTGTGCTGGTGACTCACAATCGAAAGACGATGGAGATCGCTGATCGGCTTTACGGGGTCACGATGGAAGAGCCAGGTGTTTCGAAGTTGATTTCTGTCGATCTCAACTAGTGGATAAATTTTTCTGCGACTGTCCACTTGCAAACGCTGGTCTCGTTCTCTGAATCAGTAATCCTGCACGACGTCGTGGGCTCTGGTCCTCTTATCTCACACCAGGACACGAGCTTGTGAACGAGGACAAGTCCACCCGCTATCACCGTCACCGACGCTGGGCGGAGTCGTTCGCGTTGGCGGTCCAGGCCGCCCCGTTGATCGCCTGCGTCGGACTTGGCCTCTCCCCGTGGGGCGTCGACCGCGCGCGCGAAATGGTCCGTTTCCTGACGCTTCCAGAAACCGCGCTGAGCGTCGCGGCGATTTTTGCCCTCATGCTCGCCGTCTTGGCCGACGTGCTCGCGTTGCCCGCGTCTTGGTATCGCCGTTTTTTTTTGGAGCATCGATATCGCGGCTCTCGGAACACAATGGTCGGCTGGCTGGTCGAAACCGTGGCCGCGATGCTCATGCACACAGCGGTCGTCGCGGTGGTGACCACTGTCGTCTATCTCGCTATCGACCTTTGGCCGACGCGTTGGTGGCTGGCGAGTGGGGGGCTCTTTGCGGTCGCAACGGTGGCACTCGCCCACGTCGGACCAGTGGTCGTCTTACCCGCGGTGTCGCGGGTGAGGCCGTTGACGAAAACGTCTCTCCGGAACCGCCTCCACGCGCTTGCTCGACGCGTCGGCGTTCCGCTGCTCGGCCTCTATGAGTGGACCCCTGGGGTGGGGCAGCCGTACCCGAATGCCGCGCTGGCGGGGCTGGGTAGAACGCGTCGCGTTCTACTCACGGACGGGTTGCTTGCTGACTTTAGCGACGACGAAATCGAGGTAGTCGTCGCGCACGAGATTGCCCACTATCTCCACCGAGACCTCTGGACGACCCTTGTCTCAGACGGTCTGATCGCAACCGCGGTATGCGGGTCGGCTCACGTCGTCGTCGACCACCTTCGGCTGATGCTGGGCGTTGCCTCGATTGGCGACCCCGCGGCGTTGCCCGCGCTTGCGCTGGTCGCTGGTCTCACATTGGGTGCCTTGTCGCCCGGCCGCAATCTCATTCTCCGCTGGCAAGAACGTCGGGCCGACCGGGATGCGGTCAGGATGACGGGCAATGCCCAGGCACTTATCTCTGGTGTCCGGCGATTGGCCGCGCAGAGCCTCGCGGAGGAGCGCCCACCGCGGGTCGCACGATGGCTACTGTCGACCCACCCTCCGTTCACCGACCGTGTCGTCGCCGCCGCGTTGTTGGCACGCGGCGAGCGACGCTAGCGCCCGCCTTGGTCCCGGTTTCCGTCTCGACCTCTGGGTCCGCGCGGACGTGAACGTCCGCGCGGTGGGCCATCGCTACCAGACCCTTCCCCGCGACTCGAACGGGGAGCGGCATCGCTCTCGCTCGTCCCTTCCGGAACGGGGAGCAACGCCTTTCTGCTCAGTCTGACTTTGCCAGACGGGTCGACGTTGATGACTTTGACCAACACCTGATCACCTTCCTGCAGTTCGTCGCGGACGTCTCCCACTCGGTAGTGCGCGATTTCCGATACATGAAGGAGTCCATCGATCCCAGGCAAGATTTCGACGAACGCGCCGAAGTCGGTGATCCTTTGTACTTTCCCGAGATATGTTTTGTTCATCTCCGGGCTAGCCGTCAGTTCTTCGATAATTGTGATGGCTTTTTGCGCTGAACTGGCATCCGGCGATGCAACGTTGATACGACCGTCGTCCTCGACATCGATCTTGACGCCGGTTCTCTCGACGATGCTCCGGATGGTCTTCCCGCCCGGGCCGATCACGTCTCGGATCTTGTCGACGGGGATGGTGATCGTGACGATTTGCGGCGCGTAGTTCGAGATTTCCGCACGCGGCGATTCGATCGTCGACTCCATCTTGTCGAGAATATGAAGACGTCCGGCCTTGGCCTGAGCCAGCGCGGCTTTCATAATCTCTGTGGTCACACCCGCGACTTTGATATCCATCTGGAGTGCGGTGATCCCCCCCCGCGTCCCTGCTACTTTGAAGTCCATGTCCCCGTAGTGGTCTTCCGCGCCGGCGATATCGCTGAGAACAGCGTGACGATTGCTGCCCTCTGTCTCATCCAGGATGAGGCCCATGGCGACGCCCGCTACCGGTGCCTTGAGCGGGACGCCTGCGTCCATCAATGCGAGCGAACCGCCACAGACGCTCGCCATGGACGAGGATCCGTTCGATTCGAGGATGTCAGAGACAACCCGCAGCGTATACGGAAAGTCCTCTTCCGCCGGTAGCACTGGGATGAGGCTGCGTTCGGCCAGGTTACCGTGGCCAATCTCTCGCCGTCCCGGTCCCCGGAGAAACTTGACTTCACCGACGGAGAACGGCGGGAAGTTGTAGTGAAGCATGAACCGTTTGTGGGTCTCACCGGTCACACCTTCGATTCTCTGCTGATCGTCTCGGGTGCCCAGGGTTGCGGTGACGAGCGCTTGGGTTTCCCCGCGCGTAAAGACCGCAGATCCGTGAACCCGAGGCAAGAGGCCGATCTCGGACGAGATATCGCGGATCTGGTCAAAGGCCCGCCCGTCCAGTCGCTTGCCGACCTCCAGTACCTCGTCCCGGAGGACCTTTTCTTTGAGGTCCTTGAATACTCGTTTGGCCTGGGATCGACGGTCGGATGAGCCACCGTCATCATCAGCGTAGGACGCCAACAGGGTCTCCTGCACTGCGTCGACCTGTGCGTAGCTCGCGAGCTTGTCTCGTATTCGCATGGCGTCCGCGAGTGGCTCGCGCACACTGTTTTCCACCTGCTTGGCCAACGCCTCATCAACGTGCGGCGCGGGGATGGTGACCTTTGGCTTCCCGGCGGCAGCGGCCAGCTCATCTATCGTATGGACGATGCCCTTGATCGCCGCATGCCCGGCTTCGAGAGCCTGCAGTATCTCTTCTTCAGAGATTTCCGTTGCTCCAGCCTCTACCATGACAACCGCGTCCTGGCTCCCGGCGATCAGAAGGTCGAGGCTGCTCTGCCGACGGTCGGCGTAGGTCGGGTTGACGATGAAGTTTCCGTCGACAAGGCCGACTCGCACGGCGGCGATGGTCTTCTGTAGTGGGATTGGCGACAGCGCCAGGGCGGCCGAGGCTCCGGTCAGGCCCAAGACGTCCGGGTCGTTGTCGGCATCCGACGAGATTACCCACGCGACAATCTGGGTCTCTCGATTCCATCCATCCGGGAAAAGCGGCCGAATGGGGCGGTCCGTCAGGCGGCTGGTTAGCACTTCCTTTTCGGTGGGTTTACCTTCCCGTTTGAAGAACCCGCCCGGGATGCGTCCCGACGCGTAGGTGTTGTCGCGGAAGTCAACGGTCAGCGGCAGGAAGTCGATGCCTTCGCGCGCGGTAGGCGCGTAGCAGGCGGTGACAAGTACCATGGTGTCACCGAATCTGACGACAACCGCCCCATCCGCTTGCTTCGCAAGCTTTCCCGTCTCGATGACGAGATCCGCGTGGCCGACTGTGAGCTGGCCAGTATGCATGTAGTCTGCTCCCAACAAAAGAGACGTCGTCGAGTAGGACGGCTCGGGGGAGGCGGCCCGAGTGTCGTGCCGCCTTCATTCTCGCGCGTGTCCGTCTACTTGCGGATACCGAGCCGCTTGATGAGACTCGTATAGCGCTCCACGTCCTTGCGCTTGACGTAGTCTAGGAGTCGTCGCCTTTGACCGACGAGCTTCAATAGCCCGCGTCTCGAGTGATGATCTTTGGAGTGAGTCTTGAAGTGCTCGGTGAGATACTTGATACGCCCACTCAATATTGCGACTTGCACTTCCGGTGAACCAGTGTCGCTGTCGTGGGTGCGATAAGAGCCGATAATGTCAGACTTTTGATCCCTGGAAAACGCCACTGCTCAACCTCCGCGAGCGGACCAGAAACGCGCTGTCGCGCGCACCAAACCGCCGCATAGAACCGTTTTTCTCCGCAGCTAACCGATCGAGTTTACACTAGAACGATCCGTGGCTGCAAAAGGTTTACCTGCCTCAGTCCCGCAGCCAGGGAATCCGTCTCCCCTATCGCTGATCCTTGCGGTTGCTCGGACACGCGCCCGCTGATCGCGACAAGATCGCCATCCGGCGCCAACACTTTGACGGAATTCCCAGCCGCAATCTCGGGGACGGCTTCGGCACTGTCGGGGTCTGGCACAAAAAAGTCGTCCGGACCGAGCGTGTTGCCGTGACGTACGCGTTGCATCCCACGTTCTGTGACCACAACATGTGGCAGCCGTGGCAACAGGCCAGACAACGGGACCAGACACTGCGCGATAGAAGTCGGGTCTTGTTCGAGGGCGTCCAGGGTGACGGCGTGATACAACCCGAAATCGCCGCTCTTTTCTCGTCGAAGTGCCTCCAGACATCCCCCGCAGCCGAGCGACTCGCCGAGGTCGTGGGCCAGCGACCGCACGTAGAATCCGGGCGCGCAGGCAATCCGACACGATATACGGCCGTCCACCATGGAATGGACTTCTATCGAGCGAAGCGTGACCTCGACCGGGGCGAGGGTCTTGACCTGCTTTTGTCGCGCTAAAGTGTAGGCGCGGACGCCCTGAATTTTCTTGGCCGAGTACGCGGGTGGTCGCTGGCCGCGCGTTCCGAGAAATTGGGCGAGGTGGACGTCGAGTGCTGCGCGAGTGACCTCCTGCGGAGACGTGGCGCTCTCGACCGCGGTCGGAGTCCCCGTCACATCGTATGTGTCGGTCACGAGTCCGAGACGTATTGCCGCATCGTAGACTTTGTCACCCTCGGCTAGCAACGACGCCAGGCGAGTTGCGCGCCCGACAACGAGCGGCAGTACCCCGGTGGCCAGCGGGTCGAGCGTGCCCAAATGGCCGACGCGACGGGTCTTGAGGCATCGTCGGGCACGAGAGACGACGTCATGAGATGTTATTCCGGACGGCTTGTCGACAACGAGGACCCCGCTGAGAACGCCGCTCGGGTCAACGTCGTTGCCGTTCCGCGATTGCCGCCGGGTCATGCGTCGCGAAGGTGGTTCGGTCCTGCCGTGGGGGCGTCGATTTCGGTCGAAACTGCCTCTACGACACGGCCGATGACGTCGGCCCGTGCCGCGTCATCTCCCGGCTCGATCGTGCAACCAGCGGCGTTGTAGTGACCGCCGCCGCCGTAGGCCGATGCGACGGCGCGGACGTCGATGTTGTCTTTCGACCGCAGGCTCACCCGCACATGGTCGTCCAGCGTTTTGAACATTGCGACCGCTTGAATGTCTCGAGCTGCGAGAGGCATGTTGACCAGACCCTCGAGGTCGTCCGGTGGGCACCCGGTATGTTCCAACGTCTGACGGTCAACCTCGAGCACGGCGACGTGTCCGTCACCGACAACGTCCATCTTGTCGAGTAGCGTTCCCGTCAAGCGTAGTCGGCCGACCGTTCCCTGCTGATACACACGGGCCGCGATATCCGGCGCCGACACTCCCGCCGCAACTGCTTGCCGGCAGATGTCGAATGTCTGTTCGCTGATGCTCGAGTGATGAAATGCCCCAGTATCGGTCAGGATGGCCACATACAAATGCGTGGCGATCGGTGCTGTCAAAGGGACATTCAACGCTGTGATGACCTCATACACCATTTCCCCGCACGCCGCTGCCGCTGGGTCGAACCAGTTGAGGTCTCCATACATCGCGTTTCCGTCGTGGTGATCGATATTGATGACGTAGTACGCGTCCAGCCCCGATACTTCGGTGCGGGCGAGCGAGCCACACTCTAAAATGATCGCGGCGTCAAAAGACCCATCCACGTGCGGGGCCACCGTAATCGTGTCGATACCCGGGAACGACTGCAGGAAAGCCGGTACCGCGTCGTGATTGACAACCTCGACATCTTTACCGAGGGCGCGCAGTGCGTAGGCGAGCGCGAGCTCTGAGCCGATGGAGTCGCCATCCGGGCGCGCATGCGACGAGAGGACAAAGCGCTGGCGAGTGGTAATGGCGGCAACGATGGATTCAAGGTCAGAAGTCATAAGGGAAACATGGGACAGGGAAGCTGCGAAGGCAGCCGCGGTCAACCGTCGTGGCCTTCGTCCGGGGGACGCGTCGCGGCGATCTCTGCGAATAGCTGGGCGACCCGATCCTGTCTCTCAACCGACTCGTCGTATTCAAACGAGAGCTCGGGTACATATCGGAGACGTAGTTGCCGCCCCAGTAGTCGCTTCAGGTATGGCCCGGTCTTCTGGAACGCACGTACAAGCGCTCGGCGGCCCTCCTGGTCAGCCGTTGCCGTGTAAAGAACATGGGCGTGCTGGAGGTCTTTGGACATCCGCACGTGCGTGAGCGTGACGCGTTGGAGGTCGGGATTACGCACCTCACGCTGCAGAAGGACACTGAGCTCTTCCCGAATGAGGTCGCCTACTCGTGCTGGCCGGGAGCCTTGAGGCATCGCTACAGTGCTCGCAAAGCCAAACCGGGAGCGTGTCGCTCAGCTGAGCCATTCAAGATCCGAACGCGTGATTGCACCGGGGTCCCTTCGTTCGATTTCATCGAGCGTCTTCTCAAGCGTTTGCTCGACAACCACCCGGGAAGAGCCGACGGTGACAATAGCGAGTCCCACACGTTGCCACAACTCTTGGTGCTCCACTTCGGCGACGGCGACATTGAGTAGATGCAGCCGGTCTTTGATTCCGCGAAGCACCCGTCGCTTGTCCTTCAGCGATCGCGCCGCCGGTAGATACAGCTCCAAGGACAACAGAGCGATAGCACGAGTCGACGAAGACACGCCACTAGCTTACCGTTGCCGCCACCTTTTCGACCGTAAACGACTCGATGACATCACCGATTTTTATATCCGAGAATCGTTCGAAAGCCATACCGAACTCAAAGCCCGTTTTGACTTCGTTCACATCATCCTTGAATCGACGCAGAGAGCCGATCCGGCCTTCGTGGACGACGACGCCGTCCCGCACTAGCCTGACCTTGGCTTCGCTGCTGCGGCTAATCTGACCCTCGGTGACCATGCACCCGGCTGCGGTCCCGAACTTTGGCACCTTGAACGTTTCTCGCACCGTCGCTGCCCCAAGTTGCTGCTCTCGCAACGTTGGCTCAAGGAGGCCCGCCATCGCTTGCTTGATCTCGTCGGTCACATGGTAGATGACCGAGTGCTTGCGAATATCGACGCCTTCGGCTTTGGCGATAGAGGCCGCGTTGCGGTCCGGACGGACATTGAACCCGATGATGATCGCGTTGGAGGTGGAGGCAAGAAGCACGTCAGATTCGCTGATGGCTCCGACACCCGTGTGGATGATCCCGATCTTGACGCGCTCGTCGCCAAGCTTTGCCAGCGTTTGCGCCAACACTTCGGCTGAGCCTTGAACGTCTGCCTTGATGATGATCGGGAGCTCTTTGGTGCTGCCTTCGGCCAGCTGTTGCTGTAGCGACTCCAATGTGATTCGTGAACTGCGGTCACCCAGCACCTTTTCTTTGGCGCTTGCTGAACGCAGCAGCGCGATCTGCCGGGCTTTCGCCGGGTCGTCGACCGCCTGGAACGCATCTCCGGGTTGAGGAATCCCGGTGAGACCCAGGACTTCCACCGGACTGGATGGACCAACTGTTTTGACTTGCGCACCGACGTCGTCAATCAAGGCCCGCACTCGGCCGACCACAGTGCCGGCGATAAAGTCGTCGCCGACATTGAGTGTGCCGTCCTGGACGAGAATCGTTGCGACTGGACCTCGTCCCCGGTCGACCTTTGCCTCGAGTACCGTTCCGCTCGCAACACGTTTTGGGTTCGCTTTGAACTCACCCAGCTCCGTCACCAGCAGAATCATTTCGAGGAGACCGTCGAGATTCTCCTCTTTCTTGGCGGACACCAAGACCATGACGGTATCCCCGCCCCACTCTTCTGGGGTGAGGCCAATCTCCGCCAGCTCTTGCTTCACACGATCCGGGTTCGCATTCGATTTGTCGATCTTATTGATGGCCACGATGATCGGCACTTCCGCCGCGCGGGCGTGGTCGATCGCTTCCTTCGTTTGCGGCATCACGCCGTCGTCCGCCGCGACGACAAGGACGACAATGTCCGTGACCCCCGCTCCGCGCGCCCGCATCGCGGTGAACGCCGCATGGCCGGGCGTATCCAGAAACACGACCCGGCGTTTCTTGACGCTGACGGTGTAGGCCCCGATGTGTTGTGTAATGCCACCGGCCTCCCGTTCCGCGACTCGCGACTTACGGATGACGTCGAGGAGCGAGGTCTTGCCGTGGTCTACGTGACCCATCACCGTGACGACCGGCTCCCGGGGCACCAGGTCTTCGGCCTTTGTCTCCTCCGCCTCGATGTGGACCATCTCCTCTTCGAAGCTCCGTATTTTGACATCGGCGCCAAACTCGCGCGCGATCATCGTTGCCGTCTCCGCGTCAAGAGTGGTGTTGATGGTCAGCATCATTCGCCGGTCGATGAGCTTCTTCAGCACATCTTTCGCCTTGACCTCGAGTCGGTCCGCGAGGTCCTTGACGGTCATGCCCTCAGCGAGGGTAATGGTGCGGGTAATCGGAGGCGGCGGCTTGGGGACGATCGGCGCTTGAATCTTTGTTCGTCGCTCGGAGCGTCTCCCTGGTGATCGGTATGGTCTGGGTGGCGGTCGGTAACCAACCGCTGGCCGTGCTGGCAATGGACGGGGGGTGCCGGGGCGAACGGGCTGTGACGGTAGTGGTCGCGGCCCACCCAGCGGCGGCCGGGCGGTACCAGGACCCGGTGTCGCCGGCCCTCGGGGCGGGGTGGGCCGCACAATTGGCACGGTTCTGGTGATGATCGCTCGTTTGGGACGCGGACGCGATTCCTCGACCCGCAACCTGAGGGTTGGCGGCACGATACGACCCGTTGGTTTTGCGATCACCGACGACATTGACGGCGGGCGACCCAGCGGCCGCGGCACGGCTACTCGCGTTGCGGCCGCCGGTTTCGGTGCGTCCGGTGTAGGCGATTGAGCAGCCATTGGTGTCTGGGGCGCGGCCGGCGACCGAGCTGCACCTGGCGTTTGTGGTACCGCTGCCGCTCTAGTTGGCGCTGGTGTTTGGGGCGCGGCCGGAGCTCGAGCTATGGCTGGCGTCTGGGGTACGGCCGGCGCCGGGGACGAAGCGGTTGGCGCCTTTGTCGTTGGTCGTGGCGTATCGAGCGGTGGGGGTACCACCACACCTCGTGCCGCAGGCGATGCTGCCTCTACGGATGGCGCCACTGGTGGCGTCTCGACCGGCGGCGGCGTAACGGCGACGGGTACGGTCTCGGTTTGTGACGTTGGTTGATCCCCTGTTGGCTTGCTCGCCGCAGTGGGCACAACCGCAGGGGCGATCGGTACGGGCGGGCGTGGTTCGATGGTTCGGATGGTTGGCGGGCGCAGTCGCGGGGGCTCGTTTTCAAGGCGAAGACCACGCATCCGCGGCGCCGGCCGTTCAACCGTCTCTACCGGCGCGGGCGTCACCGCAACTTCGGCGACCGGCGGTGGAGGCGGAGTGTCGGCACCTTGGTCCGGGGTAGCCGCGACGGCCACCGGCTCCGCGGCCGACTCGATCCCCTCATTACGACCGGCTTCCTCTACGTCGGGCTGACTCCGTGCGTCCTCGTCAACCTCCCGCGCGGCCTTTGCCAACTTGATCAGACGCGGTGGTCCGAGCTTTGGCTGAGGCGGTTCTTCGGGAGCCTGAGTCGCCTGACGTCCCTTCTTGGCGGCAGGCCGCGGCGCGGGCCCACTAAACATTTGGCTCCCCCGTCCGCGAGGGAGGTCAATCTTTCGGTCCCGGGACACACGGTCGACGAACTGGCGAGCGACGATCTCCTCGACCGTGCTGGACGCACTCTTTACGTCAATCCCGTGCTGCTCTTTGAGCAGATCGATGACTTCCTGGCTGGGGAGGTCGAGAACTTCCGCAACTTTGTATATGCGTATTGTGGACAAGTCGTGTCTCAGCGTGGTCAGCTCGTTGTCGTGGTATCGTCCTCGGCGGCCACCGTTTCGTCGCTTGGCCTCGTGGGGCTCGCCGCCGCCCCGTGTGCCTCTGCGGCCGCGGGATGTTCGTTGCTCGCTTCGGCCTCGCCCTGCTCCGCCTCGGCCACCTCCAGCGCGCCCTGCTCCGCCTCGGCCGCCTCCAGCGTGGCCTGTTCCAGCGCGGCCATTTGCTCTCGCACCGCTTCCTGCAGCTCCTCAGCGGTGGACTCCTCGACGCCGGCGACTTCGCCAATGCTGGCCGTGGTCGCTTCCAGCAGGTGTTCCGCGGTGTCGAGCCCGGCGTCGCTGAGTTTGAGTAACTGTTCTTCGCTGAGCCCCGGAAGGATCAGCGTGGCCGATTCCTCCGCTGCCTCAAATCGCGCTTCGACTTCCGCGCGCTTTTCTTCCTCGGACTTGATGTCGATTCTCCAACCGGTCAGCTTCGCCGCAAGTCGGACGTTTTGCCCTTTCTTGCCGATAGCCAGCGATAGCTGAGCGTCTTCCACAACGACTTCTACGATGCTTTCGACATCGTCAACGACGGTGACGCGCTGGACCCGGGCCGGGCTGATCGCGTTCGTCACAAACGTCACCGGGTCTTCAGACCACTCCACGATGTCTATCTTTTCTCCCCGCAGCTCCCGGATGATGGCTTGGACGCGGGTTCCTTTCATACCAACACACGCGCCGATGGGGTCAATATCTCGCTCGCGGGAATACACCGCCACCTTCGCCCGGTCTCCGGCTTCGCGTACCGCGCTGCGAATGACTACCGTGCCGTCGTAGATCTCAGGCACCTCTTGTTCAAACAGCTTCATCAAGAGGATCGGATCGGTACGAGAGAGAATGAGCTGTGGTCCTTTTGTATTCTTGTTGACCTCGCGTATGACGGCTCGAATTCGGTCGCCAGTGGTATAGTTTTCGGCCCGCGACTGCTCTCGTCGTGGCAGCAGGGCTTCTATCCGTCCGGATTCGACGACGATGTCACCGTTCTCGAACCGCTTCACCGTGCCCGACATCACATCACCGACGCGGTCGTTGTACTCTTCAAAAATGTTGTCGCGCTCGGCTTCCCGGACCTTCTGAAATATGACTTGCTTGGCGGTCTGGGCTGCAATCCGTCCCAGCACATCGGTGCGCTTTGGGAACTCGATCTCCATATCCACCTCAGCCTCGTCGCCGTAAATCTGCTGGGCTTCGGCGAGTCCGATCTCGGTGGTCGGGTCGGTCACCTCGGGGACAATCTGGCGGACGGCAAACAGCTCGACCTGTCCCGTCTCCTGGTTGAACTTCGTCCGGAGGTTTTCGTCAGACTTGTAGTACCGCCTGGACGCGGTAAGGACCGCATCTTCGATAGCGGTGATGATGACGTCCGGCTCGATGCCCTTCTCCTTCGCCAGCGCTTCGATCGTCTGCTGCAACGGGTTGTTCACAGCCATCGTCTTCAAAATTCAACGTCGAGCCGCGCGCGTGTCACAGACGCCCACGGGATCTCGTATGTCCGCGCGCCGACCGCGACCACTACACAGTCATCGGTGACGCGCTCAATGCGGCCGGCGATATGGCGCTGGCCGTCAATGGCTTCTGTCGTGACGATCTTCGAAAGACGACCGACGAAACGACGGCAGTCGCCCAGATGCCGCAACGGGCGGTCCAGGCCCGGTGACGACACTTCCAACGTATACCGATGGTCAAAGGTAAGGTCAGCGTCGAGCACCGCGCTCAAATCGCGACTCACTCGCTGGCAATCGTCGAGGCTTACCGACTCGTGCCCCGGGCCCATAGGTGCCTCGCCGGGCTTTTCTATCCGGTCAAGGAAGACCCGGAGTACCCACCCTATGGACTCTCGTCGAAGCTGTATGTCGAAGATATCCAGCCCAAACGTACCGGCCACGCCTTCCGCGATCCGCCGGGCCTCGCCTACGAGGTCTTCGTGCCCCACCTCACCCAAAAAATCGGTCCCCGAGACGCTCTAGTCCGGGTATTTCCTGCCCGCAAAAACAAAAAGCGGGCGAACGCCCACTTTTTTTGCAGGATCGACGTAAGCAGAATATAGCACGTCGACCCGAGACAGGGCCACTAATCAGAGAATTCACCCCGCGTTGACGACGTTGACTGGGTCCAGACGAGTGCGACAGTGGCCGTCGATCCCCCGCGGGCCCCACCACACTCTCTCGACGCACCCTAAGCGGGCAGTCCAACGCGACGCGAGCTTTCTGCGTCAGTGACTCCTTCGCCGCGTCAAAACGGGGGGCCCGTCTGGCGGTGTCGCTCTCAGCCGTATGTCCGTAAAAAGTCTCCTTCATGGCGGCCTGCGAGCCAGGCCGCGCGGTTGATCGCATGGCCAGAATCATCGATGCGGGACGCGTGCCCGCCGTCAAGACACGAGGATGCGCGGTTAGGGCGTGAGCCGATGCAGCATTCGGGGATACGGGATTGCTTCGCGGATGTGCTCGAGCCCACAGATCCATGCGACAGCCCGCTCGACCCCCATCCCAAACCCGCCATGCGGTACCGTACCGTAGCGGCGCAGGTCCAGATACCAGTCGAATGCTGCGGGAGGTAGGTTGTGGGCCGATATTCTCTCGCGAAGCAGCTGTTCATCGTCGAGCCGCTGTCCGCCGCCGATGATTTCGCCGTATCCCTCGGGTGCAAGCATGTCCACGGATAACGAAAGTTCGGGCCGGTCCGGGTCCGACTGCATATAAAACGCTTTGACCGATGCGGGGAACCGGTGGACGAGTACCGGGCGGTCAAATCGGCGCCCAAGCGCTGTTTCATCAGGGCCCCCGAAATCTCCGCCCCATTCAAATGTGTGACCCTCGTCCGTCAGGATTGTGACGGCTTCATCATAAGAAAGCCGTGGGAACGGGCTGGCCACGGCCTCGAGCGGAGACAGATTTCGTTCGAGGACTTCGAGCTCTCGCCGTCGCGTCTCCAGGACCCGGCTCACCACTGACACCACGAGCTGTTCGGCCAGCAACATGACGTCGTCCAGTGTGGCGTATGCCATTTCGGGCTCGACCATCCAGAATTCGGTCAGATGCCGTCGGGTCTTCGATTTTTCGGCGCGAAAGGTCGGGCCAAAGTTGTAGACCCGCCCGAGCGCCATTGCGTTTGCTTCGCCGTACAACTGTCCGCTTTGGGTCAAAAAGGCGGTCTGGTCGTCGAAGTAGGGGACGGCGAACAAGGTGCTTGTGCCTTCGCACGCTGCCGGCGTCAATATTGGCGTGTCGGCCAGGATGAAGCCCTGGCCGTTGAAGAAGTCACGAATGGCGTTGATGACTTCGTGTCGGACTCGCAGGATCGCTTGTTGACGGACGCTGCGTAGCCACAGATGTCGGTGATCTTGGAGAAACTCGACCCCATGCTCTTTTGGCGTAATGGGGTAGTCCTGGGATCCGCCTACCACGGTCATCGACGCCACATCCATCTCGTAGCCGCCGGGTGCCCGGGCGTCGGCTCGGACGGCCCCCCGAACGACCAGTGATGTTTCTTGGCCAAGGTGGTCGGCCGCGCTAAACGTGTCTTCTCCGACCGCCGCCTTTGACATCACGCCCTGGAGAAAGCCCGTCCCGTCGCGAATCGTGAGGAAGTGGATCTTTCCGCTTGAACGTCGATTGTGAAGCCAGCCCCGGAGCGTGACCTCCTGGCCCTCGTGGGAGGCGATGTCCTCGATGTAAACCGCCATAGGCCTCCGAGTGTAACAGCAGCGAACTCATCCGAGCTCGGGGATCACCGATGCGAGGATGGAACGCAAATTGTCGAAACGCTGGTGTCGATCAAACACCTGACGGAGATACCGCAGTGTCCGCGGGATGTCGTTTTCGTAGCGGGGGTTTCCCGTCGTGGCCTGGTAACCGAAGGTCCCCAGCGCTTTGAGATGACGCTGCACCGACATCACGGCGAACCGTCGAGGGAAGTCGCCCCCGGTATTCGACGGGACCGACCGCCGAAACGTGTCGATCATGTCATCGACAAACGCCGATTCCAGTTCGACATAGGAATCTCTGAGGAGCGACGCGACGTCGTAGGTGTTTGGCCCCATGCGGGCGTCTTGGAAGTCGATGACATACAGTGCATCACGGTGCCACATGAGGTTGCGGCTGTGAAAGTCACGGTGACAGAGCACGCGAGGTTCCGCGGCCAACTCCTCGGCCAACGCCGAGAACTCCGTGGTGAGGCCGGCACGACGCTGCGAAGTGAGTTTGATGGCCCGGTGCGCGGCCAAGAAATGCTCGACAAAGAACTCGAGCTCCCACCGAAGCTTCTTGACGTCAAACGCCAGGCTGAAAGGCTGATACTGTTCTCCCGTTTGGGCCCGCCCTTGGGTCTGGATACGCGCAATCAGTCTGATAGCTTCAACATATCGCGCGTGCCGTTGTGTCGCGGCAGCCCGCGACACATAGTCCTGCAGAGTCACATCCCCCAGGTCTTCGAGGGCGACAATGCCGAGGTTAGCATCATGTCCGCGGACCGTCGGCACCGGTATGGCCATGCGCCGGAACAGGTCGCCGACGTTGAGGAATGAGTCTGTATCGGGATCGAACGATGAGGGATGAAGGAGGAGCACCAGCGACGTGTGTACGGCCGGACTGACTCGGATGTAGCGACGGGTTGATGCGTCACCGGCGAGCGCATGGGTGCTGGTGTTGGCTGGAAACCCGTTTCTCAACAGCCATTCGTGCACGCGCTCACGTGCCGACTTTGGAGCGACTTCATCCGCCATTGTGGCCGTCAGGTGCAAGCGACGTGAACTTCGCGCCCTGCTCGACCCGTGTGATGATCATCCGCTCGCTGATGGTGCGGGCCGGAACCCGAACGCCATCGGTCACGATGCAATCCGTCAGCTGGCATTCCGCCTCGATGGTGACATCGTCCCAGACGACGGTGCGGCAGAGGACGGCGCTCTCGTCTATCTGGCAGCGGGTGCCGATGCTGACGTCGCCCCTCCCTTCGCCACGGGCAACCTCGACGGACACCTGCAAGTAGTCGGACGCGGTGCCAACCTCGCGAAATCTGGTCGAGACACGATGGGTCGCAATAGCGCCGTGAGCGTTGGCCAGCAGAGGACAGTACAGGTCTTCGAGCAAGGTTGCCGGTGTGTTTGCCGGGAGCGGATCGAACACCCGGGACTCGACAAGCTGGACCCCGACAAAGTGACAGCTTGGTTGACCGGGTTGGACAAATCCATCCACCCGGCCTGCGTCGTTGACCGTTAGTCCGCCGTAGCGGCTCGGGTTCGGGTTATCCGCGATCGCCATCGTCACAAGTCCCGCTGCGCGTTGGTGCGTCTCGTGTAGCGCCGCCAGGTCGACGTCCACCAAGGTGTCACCGTTGAGGATGAAGAAACGCTCACCGAGAAGCTCTCGGGCTCGACGAGGGCCGCCCCCGCTACCCAGCAGCACGGTCTCCCACGAATACCGAATGGGTATGCCCACCGAGTCTCCGTGCCCGAGCACCGACGTAATCGAATCCGGCCGATGATGCAGGTTCACGACCACCGCCGGTACGCCCTGGTCGGCGAGCGCGCGAACCAGCCGAAGGACGAGTGGAACACCCGCGACCGGCACCGCCGACTTTGCCCGCACCATCGTAAGGGGCATGAGCCGTGTCCCTCTTCCCGCAGTCAACACGAGTGCCGGAGGGAGCGATGGCACGGACGTGGTTTGACGTGGCACGTTACGACGGATTGCCCGAAGGCGTCTCGAAGAGCATGTGGCCCGTGTCGAGTCCCCTGGCTTGACGCTCTTTGAGAAAGAGCCCGCGGTAGGAGTCCAAGATGTAGTCACTCGGTTTCCGTCCGAGCGCGGCGGCGGTAGCGGTGATGCCGTGCTCGTCGCCTTCGAGCTCGGCGAATGTGCCTACGGGGGTCTCGTCGATGGCCAATACGACGCCGGGTCGCTCAAATTCCTCCCGGAACTTTTGATAGCGGAACCGGACGGTAAGGCCGATCCTGTTCAGCAGAGTCACGAGACGCTCTCCGTCGTCGACCGTTATTTCCACCTCTTCGCGGACCTTCATTGAGGCAACCTGAGGAGGGCCCTTGAACGTGAGCTTCGTCGTGTCGCCGTCCCGGCGGACACGAAGAAGGCATCGCGCGTTGGTGAGACGGCCATCCGGCCAGTCGTATACACGATCATCTTGCAGACGTCGGTCGCGGAGCGGCGTGGCACCGACCTGGATCAGCGCCGCTCGGGCTACGTCCGGCGATTCGAAGCGGAGTTTGATCTCCCGTTCAACGTAGGTCACGTGGTCTCGACGAAGGTCCTTAGATTAGACCACGGGTGGGTATCGGCGTGCGCCGTCTCCCAGAAAACCAGCGGCATCGCCAGACGTCATGAACTCGGTCTGCGAGCGAGGCCAGAGTCTTGGTTCAGGTTTGGGGCGCCCGTGTCGGAGGGACGTGTCACTACGTCAGACGTGTAGCGAATTGAGACGCGAGGAGTGGCGGCGCGTCGACTCCCTTGCTGAAGATCAAAACCTTGTGGGTGCTGCCGAGTCCACCGGGAACAACCAAAGTCTTGAGGGCGAGCCTGTGCTTGATGGCCGCGACCGGGTCAGCTGGTTCCGTCAGGCGCGTCGCGCCGAGCCCGAGCAAGAAATACGACTGGTCGATGACCGCTAATGTCTCGAAGCCCGAGTCTCGCGCCGTCGCTTGTATGGCACTGAGATCCACGTGCGCCGTGATGTCGTTGGCTCCCGGGTCGTCCAGCCACGGGAGGGTGGCTCCCGCTCGGTCTGGCCCCGTCTGACCGACGTGGCGCGTGTAGGTGGTGAGAGTTCCCATCGCGTGGGTGTCCGAATACAGCTCGTGCGCCTCGTGGCCGTAGTCCACGAGCACCAGGAACCCGCGCTCCAGATTGCGGCCGACGCTTTCGACCCAGCGGACGGCGGCGGGGCAGACTTCACCCCGGGCTCCGGGCGGAATCTGGATGTCGAAACGGGCGATGTGCTGCACGACATCGTCGCCGGGCGGACCCGGGCGCTCGACAAAGCGGACGGGACGGCCGTCGCTGGGTGTCACGATGTCGACGTAGATCTCACTGAGCCCCGGGTCGCCCATCACGACGGGGTGGACGGGTAGGGCATCGAGCAGCTCGTTAGCGAACACGATACCAGTGATCGGAGCCGGGAGCGTGGCCGTCGATGGTTCCCGCTTGGACTGGTGATCGCGCAGCGTGGTGTCGTGCGTCGCACGGGCGGTCTCGCTCCGCTCGACCAGCGTCAATCGGAGCGCGCGATAGAAAGCCGGGAACGAATGGCGCGCGGCGTTCAGGATGTCGCGGGACAGCCGACCATTGCCTGCCGCGGCTTCGACCAGGTCAATGCTGCCGCTCTTGGCCGCAGGTCCCGGCCTGAGAATCTCTCCCATTTGCGCGAACTGGGCCGAGAGAAGCTCGCCATAGAGCGGTCCAACATCGACGCTTGTAAAGAAGTCGCCCGCTCGCCCCGACCGTTGATCGGAGCGAGCGTAGTAGCCGAGCTCTGGGTGATAGAGCGCTAGCTCCATGTATTCCGCGAACCGCATTGGGCCCGCGGAGCGAATCCGCTGCCGAATGAGGTCGCGGAGCAACATACGCGCGCTATTCCTTGAGCACTTGCAGGAAAATCTGTGACCCGCCGCGTTGAATGAGCAAGAACGCCGTGCGGCCGGTCTCGACCATGTTGAGCTGCGCAACCGTTTCCGTCGCCCCCGAGACGTCGACGCGGTTGATGCGAAGGATGACATCGCCCGGCTGGATGCCGCTCGCTTCGCCCGAGCCGCCACTCTCGACATCGACGACGACCGCGCCCTGCGTTCCGTTCGGGAGACGCAGACGGCTCGAAACTTGCGGGGTCAAATCCTGCAACGAAATCCCAAAGCCTTCGCCCAGGCTATCAACGGGCTCTTCAACGACGGCGGCCGGACCGGCTTCGAGGTCTAGCTCGGCAATCGTGACGTCAAGCGTGACCTCTTCTCCGGCCCGAAGCACGACAACCGGCACGGTCGTTTCTGGTCGTGTGGCAACTACGCGGCTCTGGAGGTCCTGGGTGTTTTCCACCCGCTCGCCGTTGTATCGAATGATGACGTCGCCGGGTTGCATGTCGGCGTTGTCCGCTGGTCCGCCGCGCTCGACGGACGAGACAACCGCCCCCATGCGCTCTGTGAGACCAAGATCCTGATACGACTCACGCGAGACGTTCTGAATATTGACGCCAATTCGTCCCCGGGTGACCTTCCCGCTTCGGAGCTCCGGTAACACGTCACGGATTGTGTTGATAGGGAACGCAAAGCCAATGCCGACATTGGCCGCTCGGTCGGTCGCGATAGCGGTGTTAATACCGACGACCTCGCCCCGGATATTGAGCAGAGGACCACCGGAGTTACCTGGGTTGATCGCGGCATCGGTTTGCAGCACGTCCTGCGCGCGTCCGCGAACCGCTGTAAACGGGCGACCAACCGCCGAGATGACACCGACCGTGATGGTATGACCAAAGCCGAACGGGTTGCCGATCGCCATCACCCAGTCACCTGCCGCTATCTGACTCGAGTCGCCAAACGCGGCGACGGCTAGCTCAGTCTCCGGCATCTCCACCAACCGCAGCAGGGCGCTGTCGGTGAGCTGGTCTCGTCCCAGCACTTCCGCCTCGAAGAACAGACCTTCTTCGTCACCGAAGAAGTCGATCTCAATGCTGGTGGCGTTTTCAACCACGTGGTTATTGGTGAGAATTAGCCCGCTCTTGTCAATGACGAAGCCGGTGCCGGCCGATTGGACGGTGCGTTCGCGCTGACGCGGTTGGTTGTCAGGCTGGCCAAAGAAGCGACGAAAAAGGTCATCGCCGCCAAAGGGGTCGTTTCTTTGGCTCTGTTGCTGCGATTCGGTCCGGATATTGACCACCGTCGCGGTCTGGTTCCTTGCGATCTCGCGAAACGTGCCCGCATGGATCGGCCCGTCCAGCGGCGCGCTATTCAAAGGCGGGACATCGAAAGTCTGGGCAGACGAGGCCGGCGTCATGTCAAAACGTGACGCGATCACCATGCCGATGACCATAGACATTGCGGCAATCAGTCCGGCTGAATACAGCGTGCTTCTGCGTGTAGACATCATCTCCTCCGGCGGGGCGTACCCCGCTCGATCCCTTGGGCTTCTGGCGGCCTTCAGCACCCGCGCCTGTCAACGCTCGTTCCGGAAAGCGATGGCGACTTCGACCGCCCTTACTCACCAGAATGATTGTGGACCCGACATTAGCTTACCAGTCCGTTCGTCGTTGGTGCTGTCAGTGTCTATGTCCCAGTGGCCGGTGGTTTTCCCGCGCGACGCTCTGAGTCTCCAGTCATGGGCGCTGGCGTGGGCTTCGGGTTCGTCATGGAACCATAGAAAGTGGTCGCGCGCGGTTTCCGAGGTCGTCCAAATATACGCACTACGTTGGAAGGAGCGGGGCAATCTCGGTCTGGATTGGGCCGGTAACGGCCGCGCCCTCTTGCCCCACGAACATGTTGATTTCAGTGCGGAGGCCGAATGAGTCGAAATACACCCCCGGTTCGATCGTGAACCCGGTTCCAGGGAGCAGTCGCCGGGTATCGTGCGTTTCGTAGTCGTCCATGTGGACGCCGTTGCCGTGCACGGATTGCCCCAGGCTGTGACCGGTCCGGTGTACGAAGTATTGGCCAAGACCGGCATTTTCGATTTCACGCCGCGCCGCGTGGTCGACTTCCCACCCTTGGAGCTCGCGACCACTCGAAGCGGCGCTGGTCACCGCCGCGACAGCGGCGTCCCGGGCGGCGCAGATAACGGAGAAGGCTTTGGCGTATTCGTCAGGAACCTCGGGCCCGGCGAATCCCATCCAGGTGATGTCGGCAAATACTGCGCCGTCGGTTGGATGTTTGCCCCAGAGGTCGAGCAGGATCGGGTCGCCAGGCTCGATTCGTCGGCATCGGTCGGCGGTCGGGAGGTAGTGGGGGTCCCCTCCATTCTCACGGGCCGCCACAACGGGCGGGCAGTCTGTGATCAGGCCCTCGCTCTCGAACCAGGCCACCATCTCCCGCTGCACGTCAAACTCGGTCGTCGGCGTTTGTGAGCCGAGGCGCTCCGCGATCAGCGCGAACGCCCGATCCTTTATCCGGTAAAGACATTCTGATGCCGATCTGTGTGTCGCCAACGCGTCCGCGTTCCACACCGCTTCAAAACGCTGAACAAGATCTCCTGATGACACAACAGTGACTCCGAGACCACGGACCGCTTCAACCGTCCCCGCGTCGACGAGCGAGATATAAGGGATCTCTCCGTTCGGCGAATACTCCATTGCGAGGGTGTGACAATCTCCGATGATGGTCCTGAGGCCGTCGACCAGTTGCTGACGGTCGGCATACACCTCTCGCGTGCCAGGCACCTGACTCAAGCTGTGAGGCTCGATGCGGTGGACTAGCCCTCGGGGCTCACCGTGAGCGGGGATCAGGTAGTACCATCGACGCGTCGTGAGCTTCGATGCCCCGTCCAGCTGACAGATAGTGCGGGCA
>Ga0310125_10000320_pt1 | contig 22265 bp, 18 predicted proteins | sample CB11b_Tmax_Bot8__FD_203508 | JGI IMG/M metagenome (GOLD analysis project Ga0310125, IMG submission 203508) | Marine microbial communities from Western Arctic Ocean, Canada - CB11b_Tmax_Bot8 | ecosystem: Environmental > Aquatic > Marine > Oceanic | place: Canada: Western Arctic Ocean | collected... | reverse complement strand
CGAGTTGGAGCTGGAGTGGGGCGAGCGGGTGCAGCGGCTGGTGCCTTCGGCCGAGCGGATCCGCTTCACCAACAGCGGGACCGAGGCGACATTGATGGCCGTGCGGGTGGCCCGCATCGTCAGCGGCCGGACGAAGGTGTTGAAGTTTGCCGGTCACTTTCATGGCTGGCACGATCAACTGATCCCCGCCGCATCGCCTCCTCACGACGCCGAGTCCGGCTATAGCATGCCGGGGATCACAGAGGGGGTTTTCGGTGACCTGGTGATCGTCCCTCCGAATGATCTCGAGGCGGCTGCCGCGGCGATTGCCGAGCACCAGCCGGCGTGCGTGATCCACGAGGGCAACGGCAGCCGCTGGGGTGCTGTGCCCGTGCGGGCCGAGTTCCTGCAGGGGTTGCGACAGGTCACCGCCGAATCGGACACGATCCTGATTCTCGACGAAGTGATCACCGGATTCCGCGTGCACGAAGGGGGCTTCCAGTCGGTCTGCGAGATCGTCCCCGATATGACCACGATGGCGAAGGTCCTGGCCGGGGGCTTGCCCGGCGGATGCCTGGCCGGTCGAGCGGACCTGCTCGACGTGTTGGCGTTCGGCAATTCCCTGGGTAAGAAGATGAAGCACCCGGGCACGTTTAATGCCAATCCCCTTTCGGCGGCCGCCGGCTGTGCGGCCCTGGACGTGGTGGCCACCGGCGAGCCATCTCGCGTGGCCAACCGGCAGGCTGCTCGTTTGCGTCAGGGTCTCAACGCCCTGTTTGCCGAGAAGGGTGTGCCGTGGGTGGCCTACGGTGACTTCTCGGCCATCAAGCTCATTCCCGGTTACCAGGGACCGGCTCCCGAGGGCGACGACTGGGTTCCGTATGAGGGTGATTACCGGCGATTGGACGTGTCGTACGACGACTCGCTGGGCCACTCCTTCCGTTGTGCCTTGCTGCTGGGCGGAGTCGACTGGATGGGCTGGGCCGGGTCGACCTCCTCGGCACACACCGACGCCGACATTGAGGCCACCCTGTCAGGCTTCGCCACGGCGATCGATCTGCTGAGTGCCGACGGGCTGATTTCGGCCGCATGAGTGGCGGGGATTCGGGCGGGGTTGAGGCTTCCGGGAATCCGCTGCTGTCTGGTCCATTGAGGCAGACGGTGCTGGTGCTGGCTTGGCCTGTGTTGTGCGAACAGGTGCTGGGTTTCCTGGTGGGGCTGTACGACACCTGGTTGAGTGGTCGGATCGAGGGGATCAGCGAGGTGGCCACCGGAGCGGTGGGGCTGGCGGCCTACGTCGGCTGGCTGGCCTCGATGCTGTTCGGCCTGGTCGCCACCGGCACCACGGCTCTGGTGGCCCGTCATCGGGGTGCGGGGGAGTCGGCCGAGGCCAACCGGATCATGAACCGGTCGCTGGCGCTGGCGGGTGTGGCGGGAGGTGCGGTCTACGCGCTGATCTACCTGGCCGCACCGCTGATGGCCCGCTTGCTGGAGATGACTGGCGAGGAGGGTCGGATCGTGGTGCATTACCTGCGAGTCGACGGGGTGGGGCATGTGGCCACCGGGGTCACCCTGGCGGCGGCCGCGGCGTTGCGGGGCAGCGGCAACATGCGGACCCCGATGAAGGTGCTCGGCCTGGTCGGCATCCTGAATGTGATTGTCTCCACCGTGCTGGTGTTCGGTTGGGGTCAGGGAGGGGGCCTGGGGATCGAGCCGTGGGGAATCGACGGGATCGTGGCCGGCACGCTGGTGGCTCGATTTGCCGGGGGCCTGCTGATCGTGTTGGTACTGGCTCGAGGTGTTTCAGGTCTGAAGATCGAGGTGCGCCAGTTGCGAGTCGTTGGCAAGTCGGCTCGCCGGATCCTCAGGATCGGCGGCCCCGCCGCGATCGACGGAGCGATCACCTGGGGGGGGCAGTTTCTGTTCCTGATGATCATCGCCCGGCTGGACGACGCGGGTCGGGGCAGCGCGGTGTTTGCGGCTCACATCGTGGGTGTCCGTCTCGAGGGAATCACCTATCTGCCTGCGGTGGCCTGGGGTGCCGCGGCGGCGACACTGATCGGGCAGTCGCTGGGGGCGGGTCGGCCCGAACGGGCGATGGCCGCCGGCCACGAGACCGCCAAGCAGTGCGGTCTGCTCTCGCTCGTGATCGGGGTGATCTTCCTGGTCGCTGCGCCCTGGCTGTTTGGCCTGATGCACACTTCAGGTGCTGTTGTGGAGGAGGGGACTGTGCCGTTTCGTGTGAATGCGATGTTCCAGCTGCCCCTGGCGCTGTCGATCATCTACACCTCGGCGTTACGCGGAGCCGGTGATACGAAGTTCCCGCTGGTGGCTCACGTGGTCGGCATCTACGTGGTGCGGTTGCCGGTGGCCTGGTGGGCGGGCGTGGTACTGGGTGGGGGGTTGTTGGGAGCGTGGATCGCGATGAGCGCCGACGTGGTGGTCCGCTCGGTGTTGCTCGTGTGGCGGTACCGACGTGGGGGTTGGTTGCGGACTGAGGTCTAGGCGGAGTCTTGACGCTGGGGTCGGTGGGAGGATAATCGGGGCGTGGTGGCTGGCGTTCTCGGGCGGCCGACGGCGAGGCCCGAGAGGCTATCTCCAACTGCGGTGAGGCCGTGTGAACCGGGTCAGATCTTAACCGAAGCAGCCCTAAGCATTTTGGCTCTCAGGTGCACGCGGAGATAGCCTTTCGCGCCTTTCCGGCCGGCTCGCCACTCGACCCAACCGATCAATTCGCTCGTGCAGGATGCTCCGAGCCTTATGGACCCGATGGACCCGCAGTCGACTCACTACACCGTCCTGGCTCGCCGCTTCCGGCCTCAATCCTTCGACGAGGTGATCGGGCAGGAGCATGTTGCCGGCGGACTGCAGAACGCCATCAACACCGGCCGGGTCGCTCACGCCTACCTCTTCACAGGCGCCCGCGGGGTGGGCAAGACGTCGATGGCGAGAATCCTCGCCAAGACGCTCAACTGCCCCACACCCGTTGAGGGGCAACCCTGTCACGAATGCGATACCTGTCAGAGTATCGCGGCGGGGCAGGACGTCGATGTGCTGGAGATCGACGGGGCATCGAACCGACGGATCGACGACATCCGAGACCTCAGACGAAACGTTGGCGTCAAGAGCATGAGATCGCGGTTCAAGATCTACATCATCGACGAGGTGCACCAGCTGACGACCGAGGCCTTCAACGCCCTGTTGAAGACGCTCGAGGAGCCTCCTGAAAACGTCAAGTTCATCTTCTGCACGACCGAGCCGAATGCGTTGCCCGAGACGATCGTGTCTCGATGCCAGCGGTTCGACTTTGGACTGATCGGGCTGGACCTGATCGCGGCGCGTTTGAAGACGATTTCCGAGGCCGAGGGTGTGGCGGTCAGTGACGAGGCGGTGGAGCTGGTGGCACGCCGGGCCGGGGGGTCGATGCGGGACAGCCAGTCGATGTTCGATCAGCTGCTGGCCTTGGGACGCGGCCAGGTCGATGTCGGCGACGTGCATCAGTTGCTGGGCACGGCACCCGACGAATTGCTGCTGGCGATCGTGGAGCCCCTGGTCGAGCAACGTCCGGCCGAGGCGATCAAGGCCTTCGAAGTGGCCTTGGCCGCCGGGGCCCAGCAGGATGAGCTGCTCGGCCAGTTGATCGAGTGCAGTCGCGACCTGATGGTCGCAGCCAGCGGAGCTGAAAGCTCGACGTTCCGCAGCGTGGGGCCCGATGCAGGCGTTCGCCTGGCCGAGTGGGCCGAGACCTGGGGAGTCGAAACCGCGATCGCCGCGATGCAGGTACTGGCCGAAACCGTCAGCCGCGCCCGCTGGACTCGACAGTCGCGGGCACTGGCCGACCTGGCCCTGGTCCGGATCGCGACGCTCCAGCGGCTGACCGAGGTGAGTGGCTGGCTGCAGCAACTCGCCGAAGGGTCCGCCGCCGCGGTTCCCTCGACCGGGATCACTCAAAAAAAAACGGCTGAAATGACCACCCAGGACACCTCGCCTGCCGTTGCAGCCGAAACCACGACTCCCGAGCCGCAACCGCAGACATCAGACACCGAGGCGGCGGCCGCGGAGGACTTGGACCCGGAGCAGGCGGAGTCGGTTACCGAGGAGGCGGAGTCGGTTATCGAGGAGGCGGAGTCGGTTACCGAGGAGGCGGAGGAGTCGAAGGCGGAGGATGTGGCTGTTGAGGCAGCGGCGGAGTCGACTCCGTTTGAGTCTGGCCGCGAGGCTGTGATCTGGGACGAGGTGACCGGTCGGATCAGTGGTCTGCTGCGGGAACACGCGGAGCGGGTGGATCGAGTAGCAATTTCCGGGCCAAATCGTCTGGATCTCGTCTTTGCTGCGGAATATGATTTCCACCGTCGCTTCTGCGAGCGACCCGAGGAGATGCGGCGTCTGGAGCAGTTGCTGCGGGATGTGACCGGTGGCGTGGTCCAGGTGAGGCTGTTAGTGGAGGAACCGAAGGCGGAGGCTGTGTCGGAGGAGTCGGCGGCAATTGAGGAGAAGCCGGTGGCGATCGATCCGATGGTCGAGGAGGCTCAGAGCATCTTCGGGGCCAGCGTTCAGCGAGTCGTTCCGATCAATCGCCCGACATCCGACGATTGACCGGATGGCACTGCCTGAGTCCTGATGGACGCGGGGTGAACGGCGGGTCGGCAGTTGGTGTTGTTTTCGAGTTGTGCGTCTGGATGAGTTGAAGGAGAGGTCAAGAGATGTTCAAGGGGCTGGGCGACCTGGCGTCATTGATGAAGCAAGCTTCTCAGATGAAGGGCATGGTTGGCGAGATGCAGGAGAAGCTGGGCCGTGTCCGCGTGACGGGTTCGGCCGGGGGCGGGATGGTTGAGGTGGAGGTGTCCGGTCACCAGAAGGTGCTTTCGTGCACGATTTCTGAGCGTCTGGCGGCGACCGGTGACCGCGAGATGCTCGAGGACCTTGTGGTGGCGGCGACGAACCAGGCGATGGACAAGGCCCGCGAGGCGGCGGCAGCAGAGATGACCGAATTGACCGGCGGCCTGGACATGCCGGGACTCTCGGATGCTCTCTCCCAATTCACCGATGACAATCCGCCAACGGCCTGAGTGGTCGGGGCGTGACACGAGATACCTGACAATGGCTCGCAAGGATTTTGAGACCACCGATCATCCCTACGGCGAATCGGTGGGGTCGTTGATCAACGAGTTCGCCAAGCTGCCCGGGATTGGCCGCAAGAGTGCCGAGCGGTTGGCTCACCACGTGCTCTCGAGGCCCGCCGAGGAGGTGACCGGTCTCGCGGACGCGATCCGTCAGGTGAAGGAGTCGATCCGGTTCTGTGCGGTCTGTTTCAATTTGACCGAGGAGGAGTTGTGTGCGATCTGTCGCGACTCTCGTCGCAACCGCCAGGTCGTGTGCGTGGTCGAGCAGCCTCGCGACATCGTCTCGCTCGAAGCCGCCGGAGTCTTCGAGGGTGTCTATCACGTGCTCGGCGGCGCGCTCGCCCCGCTTTCGGGGATCGGCCCCGAGCAGCTGCGGATCGAACCTCTGCTGCGACGCATTCGCGAGGACGGTGTGGGTGAGGTGGTGATGGCGACCAATCCGACACTCGAAGGCGACGGCACAGCGCTTTACATCTCGAATCTGCTGGACAACCTCAACGTCCGGATCACTCGTTTGGCTCGCGGCATCGCCAGCGGCAGCGTACTCGAATTCGCCAACCGCGAAATGCTCGCAGACGCCATGCGCGGCCGCCAGCAATTCTGACACCCCGTTTCTGCGACACTCTCTTCGGTTCCCGTTCCTCCAGATCCCCACGACACTCCACCATGCCATTGCAGTTCTCACAGAACATGCGACTGGGCCAGCACATGAGCCAGCAGATGAAGCTGGCTCCGCGGATGATCCAGTCGATGGAGATTCTGCAGATGCAGCGGGAGGAGCTTGAGGCGAGGATCGAGCAGGAGAAGTTGGAGAACGTCACGCTTGAGGACGACGGGTCGGAACCTGGCGGCGAGGAGGATCCGGAGTCTGAGGCCTCGACGGCGACCGACGAGTCGTCGGAGGCGGAGGCGGAGGCGGAGGTGGAGGTGGAGCAGCAGGAGCTGGTGGTTGACGACTCGAGCAACAACGAGGAGGGCTTCGAGCGATTGGAGGAGATTGCACCGGAGTGGCCCGATGACAACGTATTCGAGTCGGGCCGCGTGTCATCGAACCGGGTCACCGATGCGGGTGAGCGGTATCACGACACGATGGCGAACATGGTGGCGCGGGCCCCGTCGCTGCTCGATCATCTGCTCGAACAGTGGGGCCTGGCCGAACTCGATGATGCCCAGAGATCCTTCGGCGAGTACGTGATCAGTCACCTGGACCGCAACGGCCGTCTGCAGACCCCGCTGGAAGACATCGTGCAGGTCTACGGTCGGCCGGTGCCCGAGGCTCTGGCGGTTGAGGTTCTTACCCGCATTCAGCAGCTCGATCCTCGAGGCGTCGGAGCTCGTGATGTCCGCGAGTGCCTGTTGCTGCAGTTGACCGAGTCGACTCCGTTCCGGGACGTACTGACCACGCTGATCAGCGGACATCTCGACGAACTGGCCAACAACCGCCTGCCTCACATCCAGAGGAAGACGGGTTACTCGATCGAGATGATCCAGGCGGCCAGCGAGCTGATGTTGCACCTGGATCCGTTCCCGGGCCGGCGGTTCGAGAGCGAGGTGGTGCGGCCGGTGAAGGCTGATCTGACGGTCGAGCTCGACGAGAGTGGACAGTGGGTGGTCGAGCCGGAGTACGAGAGCCAGCCTCGATTGCGACTGAGCCGACAGTATCAGGAGCTGCTGCAGAAGGGCTCGACCGCCGACAAGCAGACTCGCGAGTATCTCAAGAAGAAGGTCGAATCGGCGAGGTGGTTGATGGAGGCGATTGAGCAGCGGTCCAAGACCGTGCGTCAGGTGGCCCAGGTCATCGTCGACCGCCAGTGTGCCTTCCTGGTGGATGGTCCCGAGGCGATCGTGCCACTGAAGATGCAGCAGGTTGCCGACGAGGTGGGTGTGCACGTGACAACCGTGTCCCGGGCGGTCGACGGGAAGTGGCTGCAGACTCCCCGGGGTCTGTTTGCCCTGAGGTCGTTTTTCGGGGGCGGGACGACGACGTCCGAGGGAGAGGACGTGGCGTGGGAGATCATCCGGTTGAAGATGAAGGAGATCATCGACAACGAGGACAAGTCGCGGCCGCTATCGGACGACGCCCTCGTCGATGCGCTCTCGGCCCAGGGTTTCCAGCTGGCTCGTCGCACGGTGACCAAGTACCGCCAGCGGCTCGACATTCCCTCGTCGCGCCAGCGTCGCGAGTTCTAGTCGAGCTGGTGTTCGTATCCCAGTGGCGGCAGCGGCACACTGCGTCCGTCGGGCATCAGCAGTTCGGCCGAGTTCCCTTCGACGATTTCGCCGATGTCGGCCAGCGGAGTCTCGAAGGGCGGTGCCGCGATCAGCTGGGCGGCGGTCTCGGGTTTGACGGCGGCGAGCAATTCGAAGTCCTCGCCATCTGAGATCGCGTGGGCCAATGCCGTGCGGCCGTCGGGGGAAAATTCCGTGTCGGGGCGTGGTTCTCTGAGCGGGATGTCCCGGGCCCTCAGCCTGGCCCCCACGCGACTCTCGGCCAGCATGTGATGCAGGTCGGCGGCCAATCCGTCGCTGATGTCGATCAGGGCGTGCAGGCCGCCGGAATCGCAAAGCGCCCTGGCCTCGTCCAGCCGCGGTGTGAATTCCAGGTGGTGTCGATGGCGACTTTGGCCCAGGCAGCCGGTCAGCAGCAGTCGATCTCCGGGTCGTGCTCCGCTGCGAAGGACTGGTCCGCCGGGCAACGGGGTTCCGATCACGGTCACGCTGAGGACCAGCGGCCCATCGGTGGACGTGGTATCTCCGCCGGCCAGGGCCACCCCGGTCGCTTCGGCGAGTCCCACCAGGCCCTCGTGCAGTCTCTGCCCGAGTTCCTCATCGCGGCCACGGGGCAGTGCGACTGAGACGACGGCGGCGACGGGTCGGCCGGCCATCGCGGCGATGTCGCTGAGATTCACCGCCAGTGCCTTGCGGCCGACCTGTTCGGGAGTGGCGAGTTGGAGGTCGAAATGAACGCCTTCGACGAGCATATCGACGGCCAGGAGTGCGGAATCGGGTTCCGGCCAACTCAGCACGGCGGCGTCGTCGCCGATGCCGACTTCGAGACGGGGATGCGACCCCACGCGGCGTCGAATCCAATCGATCAGTGCGAACTCACCGCCTGGGCGGCGGGGTGGCACGGGTGGCTGAGCGGACACGGCGGGGTTCCGGAGTCTCGGTTGCCCGTCGATTCTACCGGCCCGGCCCGCTCAGCGCGCGGCCGACTCGACCGGCAAGTGCCCAAACAGCGTCTCGCGTCCCCGCAGCACGTAGAACTTGACGGGGTTGAACTTGCGAAGTTGCGGGTGATCGAGCACCCAGCGGACGTTGTCCAGGTTGACCGTTTCCCATTCGTGCAGACCCACCAGCACGTCTCCCTGCCGGATCCCGTGCGAGGCACCCGGTCCGTTCTCACGGACATCGGTGACTCTCAGGCCACCGCGGTAATGCTCGAGCACCTCGAGGCCGTGCCGCTTCTGCAGCTCGCGGGTCTTGACCACTTCGAACCTCAGTCCGAAGGCCTGCCAGGCCTGTTGTGCCGCGGGGGCCAGGTTGATGGTGGCTGTGGTGGTTGCGGTGGCGTCGGAGTGTGCGGAGTTTTTGCGGACGGCCAGTACCAGCGAGAGCCTGGTCGATTTGCCTGCTCGGTCGACGGTCAGCTCGACCTTGTTTCCGGCCTTCTGGCCGAGCAGAGAGCGTTCGAAGTCGACGGCGTCGACGACGGTTGTTTTTCCCGAGCGAAGGATCACGTCACCGGTCTTGAGTCCGGCGTTGGCGGCGGGGCTGTTCTTGACGGTTCCGGTAACGACCAGCCGCAGGCGTGCTCCCTGCTTGTCGTCGTTGGTCTTGATGCCGTGCCAGGTCTGGCCGAGCCGATCGATGGCGATCAGCTTGGCGATCACCCGGCGTGCGTCGTCGATCGGGATGGCGAACCCGATCCGTTGGGCTCCGGCCCGAATCGCCACGTTGATGCCCACGACGTTGCCTTCGAGGTTGATCAGCGGGCCGCCACTGTTACCGGGGTTGATGCTCGCGTCGGTCTGGATCAGGTTGTGGTAGGTCTGTTTGTCGTTGACTTCGACCTCGCGGTGCAGCGCACTGATGATGCCGCAGGTCACGGTATCTTCATAGCCGTAGGCGTTTCCGACGGCGAAGACGGTTTCTGCGAGCATCAGGTCGCTGGAGGTCCCCAGGGGCATTTCGGGCAGCGGGTGTCCGGCATCGACCTTGATGACGGCCAGGTCGGCCTGGCGATCGAAGGAAACGACGCGGGCCTTGTGAACGCCTCCATCCGAGAGCGTGACTCTGAGCCAGTCGACTCCGGCGATCACGTGGTAATTGGTGATGATGTAGCCACGGGCGTCGAAGACCACGCCGGTGCCCATGCCACTGACCTTTTGTCCGCCACGGGTCGCATACAGCACGCTCTCGGCCGTGACCGTCTTCTCGCTGCGGATATTGACTACCGCGGGGGTGATCTGCCGGACGGCACGGACCGCCGGGGTTTCGCGGATCGAGCCTGCCTGGAGGTCTGCCGTGAGGCCGGCAGTGATCAGGAACAGGAGGATCAAGCCGGCGAGGTGGCGGGTGAACTTCGGAGGCATTTTCATTGGTGCAACTGTGAGTTTCGGGGCGGCGGAGGCAGTCTCTCGGGGACGTGGCCAGCCATCCTGAGGCCCGCGAAGTGGTCGCTCCATCAGCTCTCCGCACAGCGATTGATCGGCACTCCGTCCGGCGGTGCTTGAAATCACCAACCCGATAACGCATAACGGCCCCTCTCGCGGGCAGCAGCCGGAGGGGTCAACCGCCTGTAGCGACTGTTCGGTCGCTACAATCGGACAGTTGCTGCAACCGGACAATCCGTACGATCGGAACAGGCCACATGCCCAGTCGTGAACAACTCGAGCAATTGCTTGCAGACGATCCGACCGACGTGTTCCTGATTTACGCTGTGGCGATGGCGTTTGCGTCGGAGGGAGACACCGCCGAGGCGATCGACAAGCTTGCCACATTGGTGGAGGCGCAGCCCGATTACGTGCCCGCGTGGTTTCAGCGAGGTCAGTTGCTGGCTGGTGCCAGCCGGGTGCAGGAGGCTTGTGAGGTCCTGACCGAGGGGATCGGGGTGGCACGTCGCGTCGGGGACGCGCATGCGGAGGGCGAAATGACCGAATTCCTGGAGTCGCTGTGACGAATTCGGCCTGGCCGCAGCTGGATCCCGCGTTGATTGAGCCGCTGTCGGCTCTGAGAGGGCATTCCGCTGAGCTGGACGATGCGAGCCACTGGCCGTCGGACAGCCTGGCGGTTCTGGGTGAGGCGGGCGTACTGGGGTGGGTGATTCCTCGAGAATACGGTGGTGGGGAGTTCTCGGGGTCGGGTCTCCTTGAGGGGTACCTGCAATTGGCGAGGGAGTGCCTGGTGAGCACGTTCGTGCTGACCCAGCGGAACGCGGCCTGCCAGAGGATCGCGATGTCGGAGAACGAGTCGTTGAAGGCGGAACTGCTGCCGCGGCTGGTCAGCTCAGATGTGTTTGCCACGGTGGGAATATCGCACCTGACAACTTCCCGACAGCACCTCTCGCGACCGGCCGTCGAGGTGAAGATCGAAGGGTCGCGTCTGCAGCTGGACGGCGTGGTTCCCTGGGTCACCGGCGCCGGGCAGGCCGACTGGGTGCTGACCGGCGGGACCTGTGAAGATGGCAATCAGGTGCTGGTGGTCTTGCCGATGGACACACCGGGGATCAGCGTGCTGCCGGCACAGGCTCTGTTGGCCCTGGATTCGTCTCAGACCGCCTCGATTCGTCTCGAGGGGGTCTCGCTTGACGCGTCGCAGCTGGTGGCCGGTCCGGTACCGGGGGTGATGCAAAGCGGAGGCCGGGGGGGGACCGGATCGCTGGGTACATCCGCACTGGCCGTGGGTGCCGCGACGGCCTGCCTCGATCGATTGGCTCTGGAAGCCGAAAAACGAGTGGACCTCTGCGAGGTGCTGGAGCCTCTGACTCGAGAGCGTGACGCTGTGGTGAGCGATCTGCTGGCCGCGGCTGGCGAGACGTCTGTGAGCGAGTCGCCGGAGTTGAGCAACGAGTCGTTGCGTCAGCGGAGCAATTCGCTGGTGCTGCGTGCGGCTCAGGCCTACCTGGCGGCGAGCAAGGGAGCGGGTTTCACCGCGTCGCATCCCGCCGCGCGGGCGGTACGCGAGTCGATGTTCTTCCTGGTCTGGAGCTGCCCCCAGGCGGTGATCGCCGCGAATCTCAGGGAGTTCGCCGGAGTGCTTGACGGTCCGGGCTGCTAGCTCTCGTCGAGTCCTTCGTTGAGTCCCTGCAGGTCATCGGGCAGGAACCGTCCGTCACGGCGAATCACTTCGCCATCAAACGCGATCTCGCCTCCGCCGTATTCGGGAGTCTGGATCAGCACCAGGTCCCAGTGAATGCGGCTGCGGTTGCCGTTGTCGGCTTCGTCGTAGGCCTGGCCGGGGGTGAGGTGAAACGAGCCTCCGATTTTTTCGTCAAAAAGCGTATCGAGCATCGGGTGCTTGACGCGGTTGTTGGTGCCCAGGGACCATTCGCCGATGTAGCGAGCCCCCTCGTCGGCATCGAGGATCTCGTTGAGCCTTTCGGTTTCGCCACCGCAGTCGGCCTCGACGATCTTGCCGTTCTCGAAGGTGAACCCGATGCTGTCGAAGACGGTGCCCTGATACAGCGACTGCGTGTTGTAGCGGATGGTGCCGTTGATGCTGTCGCGGATCGGTGCGGTGAAGCACTCGCCGTCGGGGATGTTCCGCAGTCCCGAGCAGGGAATGACCGGGATGTCGGTGATCGAGAATCTAAGATCGGTGCCGGGGGCGGTGATGTGCACCTCGGAGGCGGCTTCCATGCGTGCTTTCAGCGGCTTGAGATCTTCGGCCATCCTGGCGTAGTCGGCGGTGCAGACGTCGAAGAAGAAGTCCTCAAAACCGCTGGTGCTCATGTGAGCCGATTGGGCCATCGACTCGGTGGGGTAGCGGAGCACGACCCAGCGTGTGTCGGGGACGCGGACCTGGCTGTGAACCGGGTGCCACCAATGGGCCTGGTAGAGATCCATCTGGTCACCGGGGACATCGGCGAAACCGTTGCTGTTGGCCGCTCCGCGGATGCCGACGTAGCAGTCCATCTGTTGCATCTGGTGTCGTTCGAGTTCTCCGCACAGCCCGAGACTCTCGGGGGTGCCGGTGCGGTAGAGGCTGCGGAGGATCGTGTTGTTTTTCCAGCTGACCACCGGGATCGCCTGCCGTTCCGCTGCTCCCTCGACCAGGGCACAGACCAGTGCCGGATCGGGAAGGTCAAAGGCCTCGATCAGGATCTTCTCGCCGGCGGTGATCCGGCAGCTGTGGTCCAGGAGCGTGGAGGCGAGAGTCTGGATACGTGGGTCTTGCATGGCGGGTGGGTGCGGCTGGGTACGGCTGGGGAAATTGAAGCGGGGTCCTGCCTGGTGATCGGCATGCCCGGCTCTAGCCAAGCACGAACATGGCGATCATGTAGAGCACGGCGGACATGATGGCGGCTATCGGGACGGTGATCAACCAGCCCCCGAAGATGTCTCGGGTCACCGAGCGGTCCACGCTGGCCAGGCCACGGGCGAGTCCGACTCCCAGGATCGAACCGACCAGCGTGTGGGTGGTCGAGACGGGCAGTCCCATGCGGCTGCAGGCGAGCACCACGATGGTGGCCGCGGTGTTGGCTGCGATGCCGCGAGACGGGGTCAGCTGGGTAATTTTTTCACCCACGGTCGTCATCACGCGGTAGCCGTAGGTCGAGAGTCCGATCACGATCCCGATGCCTCCCATGGTCAGCACCCACACCGGCACCGGCACCGACGACTTCATGTCGCCGGTGACCACGATGTCGACGACGGCGGCCAGGGGGCCGACCGAGTTGGCCACGTCGTTGGCTCCGTGAGAAAAGGCGACACAGCAGGACGTGATCACGACCAGGGGAGCGAACATGCGTTCGACCATTTCGAGCTGGTCGGCGAGAGGTTCGGCGTAGCGTCCGGCGAGGTTTCGGAGGAGGAAGACGTAGGCGGCGACGAAGGACAGGGCTCCGATCGCGACCGAAATGTAGATCGCGGCCGAATCGGCGTGATCGCCGGTCATCCAGGCGGGCAGCGAATCCTGCTGCTCCTTGAAGACGTGTTTGAGTCCCTTCCAGAGGATCGAGAGTGCCATGACGAAGCCGACGAGGAACACCAGGAAGGGGGCGTAGCGGATCGCGGCACGAGTCGGGGCCTGGCGCCCCAGCACCGTGGCCAGGATCAGCTTGAAGAGTACGTAGGCGATCAGGCAGCCCAGGACCGGCGAGATGAACCAACTGGCGACGATCTCACCCATCTTCGACCAGTTGATCGCACCGAATCCGAACGCCACGATGCCGAAACCGGTGACGGCTCCAACGATCGAGTGTGTGGTGGAGACGGGCATGCCGAAGGAGCTGGCCAGGTGAAGCCAGATCGCAGCGGCCAACAGCGAGCAGGACATGCCGATCGCGAGTCGAAAGGCGGTGGGGGAGAGTGCTGGCTTGGCGGGCGTTTCGGTCGCCTTCGCCGGTTGACTGGCCGTGTCGTCCCCGCCGGCTTGCTGCGCACGGTCCTCGGCGGCGATCCCGACCGCTGTGGGTCGTACGATCCCCTTGCGAATGGTGTCGGTGACGTGGGCCCCGACGAGCACCGCACCGAGGAACTCGCAGATCGCCGCAGCGATTACGGCGTTGCGAACCGTCAGCGACCTCGACCCCACAGCGGCCGCCATCGAATTGGCGACGTCGTTGGCCCCGATGTTCCAGGCCATGTAGAAGCCGAGCAGGGCCGGCACGATCAGGAGCAGCCAGGTTCCGTCCACGGAGAGTGCGTCTTGCTGTGTGGGGTAATTGAGCCGTGTGGTGGGCTGGGTTCAGCCCTTGATGATCATGGCTCTGAGCATGTCACCGGTGTTCTCGGCCGAGTCGGCGATCTGACCCAGAGCCTGCTGCATCTTCTCGTAGAAGGAAATCGTCACCGGGTCGAGTTCCGATTCCATGTCGTACACTTTTTGACTGAGTTTCCTCTGGAGCCGATCCGCCTTCCATTCCTCTTCGCCGAGCGTGCTGATCAGTTCGAGGATCCGAGTCGCCTCGGCACCCTCGAACGATGTCTCGGCCAACTCGATCAGTGCCGCCGCCGCCTGGTACATGGTCCCGGCCACCTGCAGCACCTGTTCGGCGACTTCGCGAAAACCAGGGACCAGATCTTCGTGGACGTGCGTCTTGCGGATCACCAGGATCACCGCGAAGTCCTCGACTCCGTCGGCAATGTTGTCCTGACAGTGGAGGAAGCGGTCGAGATCTTCTCGGGAGACCGGCAGGAAGAACCGCCTGGGGAGCTGTTCGCGGATGCGGTGCTTGATCTGGTCGGCTTCGTATTCGAGCTTCGAGACCTGGTCGTGCAACCGGTTGACCTCATCATGGTCGTCGGTCACCGCCGCCTCAATCAGCGGGCTGAGCAACTGGACACACTCGTCCACCTTGCTGGCGTGCTCGACGAGTGGATGAAAGGGGGAGCTGCCGAAGACCTGCTGGATCAAGCTCATGTCGGTCCCTGACTGGAAGCGCCGAATTGCCACCAGACCTCTGGTGGCCGTCCACATGCCGGCAGATTCTAGCGTGGACGGAGCACTTCACAAGCCTCCAGCCGGGCAATCCCGGAGTGGTTTCCGGGCCGCCTCATCGACTCACTCGTCGGCGTTTCAGCTGTCCGAAACTTCGGTCGCCCGGCTCGCGGCTCGACGCAGTCGCGAAAAGAGTCCGACGTGTGGGCGGGCCGGTTGGTGGTCGGCGTGGGGGCCTTCGGTTTCAGGCAGCACCACGTCGTACTCGGTGACGTCGACGGCCTGCCCGGCTGGGGTTGTGGAGTCCGAGTCGCTCGAGGCGGCCAGGTCCCAGGCGATTCCGTCTCCCAGGGTCCGTGGCTGCGGTGGCTGCGGTGGCTGCGGTGGGTCGCTCTCTGAGCCGACTTCGACCGAGCAGAAGCCGTCATCGGTCTGGCTCAATTCGATCTGCGATGCCGAGTGGTCCTGGGGGGCACGTTGTCTGAGGTGATCGGCGGCGGTGTCGTTGGCGGTGTCATTGGCGGACCGGTCGGGGTCGTTGAATCTCAGCGGCAGGCGTCGGGATTCGGTGAGTGCATCGAGGACCTGTCCTCGAGTGATCGGCCTGGTGGCCGACCAGGCACCTCGCTGCAGGCTGGCGTCGGCGAGGTGATTGAGGCAGCGTGGTGAGCCGTCGCAGACAATCGCCAGCAACTCGATCGCCTCGTCGCTCATGACTTCACGAGGATCACCGCCGGCAAAGCGGATCCGTGACACGAGGTAGTCCTGCGATTCGGCCCGCGTCAGGGGTTGCACTCGAGCTTGTGCCCGGACGCGTTGGTTGAGTCCATCGAGCCTGGGGTCGGCGAGTTGTTCTTCGAGTTCGCACTGTCCGGCCAGTAGCAGCCGCACGAGTGGTCGGCCATGGGAGTCGAGGTTGGTCAGCCCGCGGAGTTCCTCGAGGATGGGGATGGTGAGCCGATGGGCTTCGTCCACGGCCAGCAGGATGCCGTCGGTGGTGGCGGGCAGTCCCAGGATCGCGTCGGCGACTGAGAGCCTGAGGTCCTGATCGTCCTGCTGACGGTGGGGGCGTCCCATTGCGTGGAGGATCGATTTGAGCAGTTCACCGGGCTGGTCGAACTGTCCGGTCCTCAGGCAGATCCCCAACAGCGACGAGGTCAGATCGCGAGTCATCGCCAGCATGCAGATCGTTTTGCCCGAGCCCGGGGGCCCGGTCAAGACGGCGATGCCCTGTCCGGAGGTGAGGCAACTGGCGAGGTCACCCAACTGGGTGCCCAGGTCGCCGTAGTTCACCAGCGCGGCCGGGTCGGGGGAGGCGGGGAAGGGTGTGTGGGCGAGGTTGTAGAATGACTCGTACATGGCGGGATGCGAGTTTCTGTAGGAGGAAGGCCGCAGACGTTGGGCGAGGCGTCTGGGGAGGCGGGAAGTGTGTGAGTTGTTGCAGCGGCAGCACCCAATTCGCTCTTCGGCGCCTTTCAGGTGCTCTCTTGAGCAACTTCGTCAGAATCGTCACAACCGGACCTGCCCGAGGCGTGGTCGGAGTCTGAGGCGGTCTCGAGTCTCGAGGGCTTCCTCTGGTGTTGTGCCCCGGGTAGACTCGAGGTGTGCCCGGCCCGGTTGGCCCGGGCCTGACAACTCCGCACCGGATGCGGCCCTGTGCGATGGGCCGTTGGCATGTCCGAAGCGACTATTCCGTTCGATGATCCCGAGGAGATCCGAACTCTCCTGGGGGCCCGAGACGAGCACCTGCGCCGTGTGCGGGAATCGGTCGGGGTCGATGTTGTCTTCCGCGACGACACGCTGAAGTTGCAGGGCGACACCGAGTCGGTCAACCAGGGCGTGGCGGTGATTGGTCGTCTGCGCGAGATGATCGACGAGGCGGGCGAGCTGCGGACCGACGACGTGTTGAATGTGCTCGCCCAGGACATCGCGGCTCGTGAGAGTACAGCGGTCGCAGGTGTCGAGCTCGAGGTGTCAGTCGCCGGTGATGGGAATCGGATCGAGTTGTTCGACGCGGCCGCCATGGTGCGGCCCAAGACACCTGGCCAGGAGATCTACGTCAACGCGATTCGCGGCAACGACCTGGTCTTCTGTACCGGTCCTGCCGGCAGCGGCAAGACGTATCTGGCGGTGGCGATGGCACTGTCCGCGTTGCGATCCGAGCAGGTCCGCAAGATCGTGCTGGTGCGTCCCGCGGTCGAGGCGGGCGAGAAGCTGGGTTTCTTGCCCGGTGACGTGACGGCAAAGGTCAACCCGTACCTGAGACCCCTGCTGGACGCCCTGGCCGATATTCTCAGCTACGACCAGGTCCGTCGTTACGTTGAGCACGACGTGATCGAGATCGTTCCGCTGGCTTTCATGCGTGGCCGCACGCTCAACGAGACCTTCATCATTCTCGACGAGGCCCAGAACGCGACGCGGACGCAGATAAAGATGTTCCTGACCCGGATGGGGCAGGGCTCGAAGATCGTGGTCACCGGCGATACCACGCAGGTCGACTTGCCCGATCATCTTGCCGGAGGTTTACCGGATGCGATCAAACGATTGAAGTCGATCGATGGTGTGGACGTGGTCCGGCTACGGGGTCGCGACATCTTGCGGCACCGGCTGGTCTCTGAAATCGTCGCAGCCTACGCGAAGCCGTCATCCAGCGGGCAGTGATCCCAAAGAGGATCGGTACGAGTATCAGCCGAGGATTCGAGGATGTCGTGGTTTGGCCCCAAGTCGTCGCGTGCTACGCGGACGGTACGTGCTGCCGAAATCGGCAGCGCGTCGTCGCTGAGCGGCTGGCTGCGACACACGCTGGGTGACCGCGGAGTCCAGTTGCGGCTGCTGATGAGCCTGGTCGCGGTGGCGGCGATGCTAGTCGTCGTCGAGGGCTGGCGTCCTCCTCAGACTTGGCGAATCGGCGATCGGCCGACGGCGGGGATCGACGATCCGGCGGCTTCGGCCGGTGGCCGACCTCTGGTCGAGGCGGGCCAGGCGATCGATGCGGCGGCGTTGCAGCGGATCCAGCAGATTCACCAGGACCGTGGCTCTTCGCAGGTACAGCGTCTGTCGCGGGGTACAACCGTGGTTGTGTTGCTGGTGGTGTTGATGGCACTCAACGGAGCCTGGCTGATCCGGACCGAGCCGGAACTGGTCAGGCGTGCCGGGCGGCTGGGGGTCTACCTGGCCAGCGTGGTGCTGGCCGTGGGGGTGGGTCGTTTGTTGTCCTACGATCCGTGGCGGGCCGAGGTGATCCCGTTGTTGCTGACCGTAGTGATCTTCGCGATTGCCTGGAACCAGGTGCTGGCGATCATCACCGCGCTGACCATCTCGCTGTTGCTGACGCTCTCGACGGTCGGCACGATCGGTCACTTCATCGTGCTGCTCTCGGTCTCGGCCACCGCCATCCTGCCGCTGACCCGAGTCTCCTCGCGATCGACACTCATCAAGGTCGGATTCTGGTCGGGGCTGGTGTACGTGCTGGTCGGCTGGGGCGCGCTGGCGATCACGTCGAGCGAGCCGGGTGGTGTGCCGTGGGAGCCGGGCGTGTTGTGGCCTGCGGTGCGAGGCTTCCTGTGGTGCCTGGTGGCCGGCTACCTGGTCGCGGGCAGTCTGCCCTTCATCGAGTCGGCATTTGGCGTGGTCACCGACATCAGCCTGCTCGAGATGGGCGACGTGTCGCATCCCTTGCTCCAGGAACTGGTCCAGCGTGCTCCGGGCACCTACAACCACTCGATCGTCGTCGGCACGATTGGCGAGGTGGCTGCCGATCGCATCGGGGCCAACGGGCTGCTGGTGCGGGTGGCAGCCTACTTCCACGACATCGGCAAGATGCTGAAGCCCGAGTACTTCATCGAGAACACGACCGAGGAGACCCGGAGTCGTCACGAGCAGTTGGCTCCGGCGATGAGCACCCTGATCATCATCGGCCACGTCAAGGACGGGGTCGAGTTGGCTCGACAGCACAACCTGCCCGCGGCTCTGATCGAGTTCATCGAGCAGCACCACGGGACGACTCTGGTCGAGTACTTTTTCCACGAGGCCGAGCGGCAGGCTGGAGACGATCCCGACTACCGTACCGATGCGCTCGAATCGTCTTTCCGCTATCCCGGTCCCCGGCCGCAGACTCGTGAGGCAGGAGTCATGATGCTGTCCGACGCGGTCGAGAGTGCCAGCAGAACGGTTTCCGAACCCACCCCCAAGCGGCTCGAGAGCCTGGTACACCGCGTGACCAACAACCGGTTACTCGATGGACAGTTCGAACAAAGCGGCCTGACCCTGACGGACCTCAGCCAGATCGAAGAGTCTCTGACGAAATCTCTGATTGGAATCTACCACGGCCGCGTGACGTATCCCGAGCAACGGACGGCGTGAGTGTGAGTGACGAGAACGAGCCTGCGGAGTTGGGTGGCTGGAAGATCGACGTGGTCGATCGCACGGGTGAGTGTGCGGTTGCGGTCGAGCGTTTGTCTGAGCTGGCCGAGCGGGTATTGCGAGACGAGCGGGTTGAGGAGGCCGAGGTGGGCGTGGCGATCGTCGACGATCTCGAGATGGCTCGTCTGCACGTTCAGTTTCTGCAGATCGACGGACCCACCGATGTGCTCACCTTTCCGCTCCACGGCGACAGCCTCGAGACCTGGTCCGGCCCGCTCGAGGCTCTCCGCGGTGCGGACCGCAGGATTGGCGGCGAAGTGGTGATCGGAGGCGACACGGCCGGGCGGGTGGCTGGGGAGTTGGGAACCGACGTGTCCGAGGAGGTGATCCTGTACCTGGTCCATGGCCTGCTGCACCTGTGCGGCTACGACGACCAGGACGAGTTGCAGCGGCAGCAGATGCGTCGTCGCGAGGCTGAGGTGTTGTCATTGCTCGAGGTGGCGGCGAGGGTTGAGCGATGAGTGATCCGGCGGCCACGATTGGGGCGGCCCTTTGCCTGCTGGTGCTGGTGAGCCTGGTCTCGCTGGCGGCCAGCAGCCTGCGGGGGTTCTCACGCAGCCGTCTTGAAGCGACCTGCAGCAACCGGGGTTGTCCCGAGCTGTTTGGGATTATCCTGGCCCGTCGCGAGCGAGTGCAGTTGGCGGTCAACAGTCTGCATGCCGCGGCGCTGGTCGCTGCGGCGGCGTGGGGCGGCTGGTGGTGGGGACAGGCGGCAGCGGATTGGGGAGAGTGGTCTCTGGCCGGCGTGGTCGTCGCGGCGTTGCTGGCATTGCTGGTGGTCGAGGTCGTTGTGCCCTGGACCGTGGGCCGGGTGTGGGGTGAGGCGTTCCTGGTCGCCAGTTGGCGGGGGCTGGTCGCGGTGACCTGGGTCCTGGCCCCGCTCTCGGCTCTGATCGGACAACTCGATCGACTCTGCCATCGGGTTGCCGGTCGGCCCGAGCCGGTCGCCGGTGACCTGGCGGCACTCAGCGAGGAAATCCGCAGCGTGGTCGACGAGGGTCAACGGGGGGGCCTGATCGAATCGGCCGCGCGGGCGATGATCCACCGCGTGATGGAACTGCACGACGAGGATGCTGCGGCGGTGATGACGCCGCGGACCGACATGATCTGCCTGCGGGTCGACACGTCGCTGGAAGACGCACGCCGACAGCTGCTCGAGGCCGGCCACACCCGGGTGCCCGTCGTGGGCGAGACAACCGACGATATCGTCGGCATCCTGTATGCCAAGGACCTGCTCGGGCACCTCGCCGACGACAGCCCTGCGGTTGATGCGGGGCTGCGGGATGTTGTCCGCGAGCCCTTCTACGTGCCCGAAACCACCGGCATCGACACCCTGCTGGAAACTCTCAAGCACGAACAGGTCCACCTGGCGATCGTGCTCGACGAGTACGGCGGCGTGGCAGGCCTGGTGACGCTCGAGGACATCCTCGAGGAGATCGTGGGGGAGATCGAGGACGAGTACGACGTGGGAGGAGGCGACCTGGTTCGCTCGATCGGGCCGGGGGTGATCGAGGTCGACGCGAGAGCCCACATCGATGATCTCAACGAACGCTTTGGCTACGGGATGCCCGAAGACGAGGACTACGACACGCTGGGAGGCTTTGTCATCACCCGCTTCGGGCGGATCCCGACTCCGGGCGAGTCGCTGGAATGGGGGCAGTGGCGACTCTGTGTCGACGCCGCCGACAAGCGACGTGTCAGGCGGGTGCGGGTCGAGAGCCGTGTCGAGGAGCCGGCTCCAGAGCCGGCCGCAGATGAAGCGGAACCGGCTGCCTGACCGGCGCTTGGTCTACCAGTGTGCGTTGGGACCGGCTGGGACCGGCACCCGAAACTGTGCCGCGTCGTCCCTCTGATGGTGTTCCGTCCGGACCCGTTCGATTGCCAGGTCGAATTCCCGACGGGTTGTCACCTGTTGAAATCGGTGCCTGAGTGCCGGCCTGACTCTCATCGACTTCAGGTACCAGTGAATCATCTTGCGGAAGCCGATGATCGCCTTGGCTTCGCCCTTCTGCTGCACCAGGTAGTCGAGCTGTTCCAGCAGCAGTTCCATGCGTTGGTCGAACCCACCGGGGGGATCCCAGTTCCCGGTCTGCTCCCATTGCAGCAGCTGTCGGAAGATCCACGGGTTGGCCAATGCGCCTCGACCGATCGAGATGCCATCGCAGCCGGTGACTTCGAGCATGCGGATGGCATCTTCGACGCTGAGGATGTCTCCGTTGCCGATCACCGGGATCGAGTCGACCGCTTCGACGACCTGTCGGATCCCCTCGAGATCGACTCGACCGCCGAATCCCTGTTCGCGTGTGCGGCCGTGGATCGCAATCCCCGCCACCCCGGCCTCTTCGAAGGCTCGAGCGAACGACGGGGCGGTCAGTGACTTGTCGTCCCAGCCGAGCCGCATCTTGACGGTGACCGGCAGCGAGACCGCTTCGACCACCGACCGGACCAGTTCGACTGCCGAATCGGACTCTTTCATCAACGCGGCACCCGCCCCGTGTCCGGCGACCTTGGGGACGGGGCAGCCCATGTTGATGTCGATCGAATCGAGCTGAAAATCGGTTTCCAGCAGACGGGCCGCGTCGGCGAGGTAGCGAGGTTCGCTGCCGAAGACCTGGACCGACAGTGGCGTGTCCTCGGGGCAGGTCTGCACCAGTTCCAGGGCCTTGTGACGCATGGCCAGCAGGCTGCGGGCATTGACCAGGTCGGTGGTACACAGCCCGACGCCGCCCCGCCGACGGATCATCCTTCGAAACGGCAGGTTGGTGAAACCGGCCAGCGGCGAGAGCAGGTAGCGGGTGGGCAGTTGCAGCGGTCCGTAGCTGAGTGGGCGGGGCACGAACCTGGAGTCCGCCGCACCTGGCTGCTGGTGCCCCAAAACGCTCATCTCTGGCTGACTCCCAACTCGGCCTCGCAGGCGGCCACCACCCGCGCCTGGGCCTCCTCGATCTCCTCGTTGGTCAGCGTCCGCTGGTCCGAGCGGTACCCGATCGTGATCACGTACGACTTCTTGTTGGCGGGGATCTGCTGTCCCTGGTACTGGCCGCCGAAGGAGATGCTGTCGAGCAGCGGCCCGGAGTTCTCGCGGACGACCGATTCGAGAGCGTCCCAGGAGACGTGCAGGTCGAGCAGGAAGTTGAG
>Ga0310125_10000319_pt1 | contig 22274 bp, 20 predicted proteins | sample CB11b_Tmax_Bot8__FD_203508 | JGI IMG/M metagenome (GOLD analysis project Ga0310125, IMG submission 203508) | Marine microbial communities from Western Arctic Ocean, Canada - CB11b_Tmax_Bot8 | ecosystem: Environmental > Aquatic > Marine > Oceanic | place: Canada: Western Arctic Ocean | collected... | reverse complement strand
CAGGTTGACGTTGTAATTTAGTTGCAAAGGCGTATGTTTAAATAAGTAAGCCATGACCTTCTGGTCATCGGCATCTTTCTTAATTTCAAGTTCGACCCGAACGTCGTCGGTAGAGATGTCACGAACATCCAGCAGTTGGGGCAGTTTTCGGGTCACGGCAACTTCCGCAATACGCTCAACGAGGACGCTTTTGTTGACCGTGTATGGAACGGACTTGATGAATATCGTCTTGGTACTACGCTTCGCGGGCCCCTTTTCCCAGGTGGCTCGCAAACGTATTGGTCCGCTTCCCGTTTGATAAATGGATTTCAACTCCGCGGGGGAGTTGAGAATCTGACCGCCGGTAGGAAAGTCGGGACCTTTGATGCTCGTGCATAACTGAGGGGTTTTTAGTTCGGGTTTGTCCAGTAATCGCAGTAAAGCTGTACAAACCTCTCCAAGGTTGTGAGGAGGAATATTGGTGGCCATCCCCACGGCAATGCCGGTTGAGCCGTTGACCAGGAGGTTGGGTATCCGCGCGGGTAGTACAACCGGCTCATCGCGGGTTCCATCATAATTGGGTCGCATGGCGACCGTGTCCTGCCCAATTTCGATGAGCATCTCGTTGGCAATTTGATCCAAACGGCACTCGGTATAGCGCATCGCGGCAGCAGCATCACCGTCCAGGGAGCCAAAATTGCCGCTGCCATCAACTAGGGGCACTCGCAGGGAAAACGGTTGCGCCATACGGACCAACGCATCGTAGATCGCGGTATCCCCGTGTGGGTGATAACTGCCCATTACATCACCCACGATCTTGGCACATTTGCGATGTTTGGCATCCGCAGTCATCCGCTGTTGCCACATCGTGTAGAGAATGCGTCGTTGCACGGGCTTAAGACCGTCCCGTACATCGGGCAACGCGCGACTTGTGATGACGGAAAGGGCATAATTCAGATAGCGGCTGCGGGCCACCTCATGTAGAGCAACCCAGTGGCCATTGCCTCCGGGAGAGGCATCGCCTGAAGCAGCGTCGATGTTTGGGTCATCAAACAGGGTACGCTGAGATTTTCTTTTGGTGCGGCGTTTGGCCAACGAAGTGGCCCTCCTTGGCGTGTTTTGAATGGTGTTCGGCATCCAATGCCGAGTTCGCGCCTAAATTAGGCATTTGGTGACGAAAGTACAAGTCCTGCGCAGCTATGCCCCAAGCCGATAAACTATGTAGGTATGCAACGTATACTTGCGATAGACCCGGGCTTACGGATCGTTGGTTACGCGGTGGTGGACTTGGCTGACAATGCCTTAGAGCCCAAGTGCATCGATGCGGGGAAGATCGCGTTGGATACAGGACTGCGGATTGAAGGGCGGTTGGGGCAACTATATGACGATTTGGCAGGTCTCATCGAAGAGCATCATCCGCATCATTTGGCTGTCGAAAAGCTTTTTTCCCATTACCGCCATCCGCGAACGGCGATTCTCATGGGTCATGCACGCGGAGTGGTCCTGCTTTGTGCACAGCAGGCTAATATCCCGGTCCAAGATTTGTCGGCAACCGAGGTGAAGAAAGCAATTACCGGTTACGGCCATGCATCGAAGCAGCAGATACAACTGGCTGTTCAGAGCCAGTGCCGACTGCCCGAACCACCCAACCCTCCCGATGTGGCGGATGCCATTGCCATTGCTATTACATTTGCACGGCGAATTGGGTTGGCGCAGATCCAACCCTAGCTGGGCGCAAGTCGATTTTTTTCCCATGGTCTGTACTTGTCTGTTTTACGTGACCATGCCCCTTGATTGGATCGTTTCTAAAGTGATGCATATAGGTTTGTGGCAATGCAACGGTCTGATCAGGATTTTCTTCTTCTCAGGAAAAAGCCACCCCCTATGCCCATCGGTTTGTTCTGCGTATTCAATACCAATTTGCCTGATTCTGATGCTCTTACGTGAAATGGGTTAGTCAATCATTGCCTCAAGGACCTGGAATATTCCCTTGCAGAACGCCGGCAGGTCATCTGGTTTGCGGCTGGATACGAAATGGCGGTCGACAACCACGGGTTCATCCACCCAGGTGGCACCCGCGTTGATGAGATCGTCCTTAATCCCCAATGATCCCGTCGCTTTTACACCGTGGTAAACGCCAGCCGAAATGGCGATCCAACCACCATGACAGATCGCTGCGATCATTTTGGCAGATTCATTGAATTCGCGAATGAGTTCGAGTGCCTTCGGTTCGCGTCGAAGTTTATCCGGCATCCAGCCTCCGGGAAGGATCAGCCCCTGAAAATCCTGGCTGTCTATGTCATGAATGCAAGCGTCACTGATACATGGATAGCCGTTCTTTCCGTGATAGGTGGCGCCAGCTTCGGTTGCTGCCACCGTAACAGTTCGGCCTTCTTCCAGAAGGCGGAGTTTGGGATACCACAACTCAAGATCCTCGTAGTCGGATCCAGTCAGGATTAGGATATGTTGTGTGTGCATGGCGAGGTCCATTTTCACCTGTGGTGTGGGTCCATTATAAGATGGCTGTATTGTACGCCAACGCAAGGGGTGCCCTGTTATGAAAAGTCAGAGGATGAGCCGGATCTTCGAAGCGCTGGACAGTTTCGAGATTGAATTACCCAGTTGGGGTTTTGCCGACACGGGGACACGGTTCGGCAAGTTTTTCCAGGAGGCGTCTGCATCTACGACAGAGGAAAAGTTTCATGATGCCGGGCTAGTTCATCAGCTTACCGGCGCATGTCCAACCGTGGCCGTACATGTGCTTTGGGATTTTCAGGCCGGGCAACATCCGCGTGAGGTGGTACGGCTGGCTAGAAAATATAAGGTTGGCATCGGATCCATTAATCCGAACCTTTTTCAGGATCAGTGTTACAAGTTGGGTTCATTTTGTTCGCCCGATGCGGCTGCTCGTCGTGCAGCGATGACCCATGCGCTCGATTGTGTGGACATCGGTCGAACGGTTAAAAGCAAATACTTGACCTTTTGGTTAGGTGACGGGACGAACTATCCAGGGCAGGACAATATTGTTCGTCGCAAGAGGGACCTGCAGAAAGCATTTCGACGAGTTGCGGAGAAGATGCCATCGCGAATGACAATGTTGATTGAATACAAGCCGTTTGAACCGGCCTTTTACCACACGGATATTGCGGACTGGGGGATGGCCTACGTATTCTGCAAATATGCCTCTTCCAGGATGGGAGGAAGGCGAGCGAAGGTTTTAGTGGATGCCGGTCACCATTATCAGTCAGTTAATATCGAACATATCGTCGCCTTTCTGTTGGATGAAGGCATGATTGGTGGTTTCCACTTTAATGATCGCAAGTATGCCGACGATGATTTAACACTTGGCTCAATTGACCCCTACGGTGCCTTTCGTATCTTCAATCAGATCGTCCAGAATACGTTTGACACGGGAAAAGCCCCGAAGCTCGCTTATATGATTGACCAGTCACACAACCTCAAGCCGAAAATAGAAGCGATGGTGCAGTCGGTTGATCTGGCGCAGCGCTTGTTTGTGAAGGCTCACCTTGTTGATCGCAAGACCTTGGCCCGTGTGCAGCACAAGGGAGATATTGTTGCTGCTGAGCGGTTGTTGCAGGATGCATACGAGACAGATGTTCGCCACGTTGTCAGGGATTGGCGTGCCAGCAGAAAACTTCCTCTCGACCCTCTGGGTGAGTTGCGATCTTCTGGTGTCATCAATCGTCTAGGTCGCCAGCGTAGTGCCGCACGCAAGGCACGCGGTGAGGTTCAGGTCGCATCATATGCTTGAGTTGGTCATATTCAGATCATGTATTTAATTTGGGAATGTCGTATTGATTACGCCAACATTAAACTATATGACAAACGTATTTTTTGATGTTCGTGTCAACGATGTCTTGCCAGAAGTCCTATTGGATTTGGGTATCACCAGGCCCATACTGATAACCGATCCGGGGCTGAAGGAATTAGGCATCCTTGATCGGCTTGGAGTTGATGTTGAGGCGGTCTATGACCAAGTGCAGACCAATCCGTCGGAAGCCAGTGCGATGAAGGCTCTGGATGTCTATTTGGAAAATGAATGTGATGGGTGTGTGGGCATCGGTGGTGGCTCATCAATGGACTTGGCCAAGGTGGTGGCCTTGCTGGTTGGCCATAATCCTCCTTTGTGTCAATATGCATTCATTCACGGCGGGGTAAAACAAATCAAACCAAGCCTAATGCCACCGGTCGTGGCAGTCCCAACAACAGCAGGTAGTGGTAGCGAGGTGGGGCGTGCGGCGTTGGTAAGTCTTGATACCGGAGACAAGTTGGCGCTGATCAGTCCGGCGCTGGTGCCCAAGGTGGCAGTTTGCGACCCAGATCTGACATTATCCATGCCGACAGGACTTACAGCAGCCACTGGGATGGATGCGATTTCGCACTGCGTCGAGACATATTGTAGTCCAAGATTCAACCCGATCGCCGAGTCCATTGCAATTGATGGTCTTGCGCGTGGGTGGGAAAATATTCGCAAGGTAACTATGGATGGGACCGATCGAAATGCACGCCTGGAAATGTTGACGGCCGCTCTGGCCGGTGGTCTCACATTTCAAAAGGGGCTCGGTGCGGTTCATAGCCTTAGTCATGCATTGGGCGCGTTTGTTAAAAGGCCGTTGCATCATGGAACGCTCAACGCGATCTTTCTTCCCCATGTGGTACGGTTTAATCTTAAAGATTGTCGCCAGAAGCTGCAGATTATTTCGGATCGACTGCACCTGGATTCTGCGGATGGATTACCGGATGCATTGGCGGAACTTGTCTTAGACCTGGGATTGCCAACATGCCTAAAAGAGTTGGGTGTAACTGCTGAAGATCTGCAGCCGTTTGCGGCCAAGGCATTGGCAGATCATTGCAGTGTGACGAATCCTAGAACCATGAGCATCGATGACTGTGTGATGCTTTATGATGCGGCATTATGATGTAATTAAAGAATGCAGGTGTTTGATTACGTGATCCAACACGCCACAGTTCAGGCTTTCAAACTTTTTGAATGCTGGCAGTCGCTTGGTGGTTTTTACCGAGAAATAAACACGCGGCTATTTATCTAGAGGGCTACTGTAGCGAGAAAAGGCGTTGGGGTATCTTGTCATATTACTGGTCGTAATGAGGAGTGTACGGTTCCTGTCATGTCCTCAAGGTACAGAGTGATTCGGAGATGGAGAGTTTACGGTCCCAAAGAAGAGTATTAGTCCAACGGGGGCCGATATCCCGCCCTGCAGCCTGGTGCTTCTCCCACCTCTACTTGATGTACATGTACAGATTGGGGTAGTTGCTTGGCGACCTGTTGACCGATCCATTGGGCAACTCGTTCGGCCGTTGGGTTGACTCGACCATTACTGAATGGTTCGACGTCATTGAGGTTACTTGTGTCGAGCTGGGCAATCAGGGCATCAACGATTCGTTCTAACTCATGAAAATCCATGACAATTTCGATCTTGTCAAGGTGTTGTGAGGCGACCGTGAGGTCAACAGTCCAGTTGTGTCCGTGCAGTGGTTCAATACTGCCGTCATAAAGACGGAGCGCATGGGCTGCAGAAAAAACGCGGTGGATGGTGATTTCGAACATGCGACATACTGTCCCCGCTGGACTCGAATCAGGCAACCTTACGGGTGCCCCAACCCCCTTGGGGAGTGACGCCGGTGGTCGGGGCTTTCGGAGCCGCAACTGGTGTTTTCGCCCCTTTGGAACAAGGGCATGGTGTGGTATTTGTTGTGTTTTTTTTATCATTGTGGCAAGGCATCACGATAACGGCATGCGAAACCGGTGAATCTGATTACTTTTCAGTGCCTGCCAGATTTAGATATGCTCATGGGCCATGGTTTCAATCACACTGACTGGTCTTCGCAAGTGTTTTGGCTCAACGGTGGCGGTTGATGGGGTCGATCTAAGCGTTGACAGGGGCAACCTGTTTTTTCTGCTCGGCCCCAGCGGATGCGGTAAGACAACACTATTGCGGATGATTGCCGGATTTACTGAGCCCACGGCCGGATCGATTCAGTTTGATGGTAAAGACGTGACCTGCCTGGCCGCCAATCGCCGCAGTTGTGGAATGGTCTTTCAGAACTACGCCCTGTGGCCGCACATGTCAGTCCGACAGAATGTCGGGTTCGGCCTCGAAGTGCGCAAAGTGAGTGGTCAGTCCAAGATGACACGAATTGATCAGGCTCTGGATCGTGTCAAGATGGGAAAGTATGCCCACCGCAAACCCAATGAGCTTTCCGGTGGGCAGCAGCAGCGTGTGGCATTGGCTAGGGCATTGGTCATCGAGCCAAGCGTGCTACTGCTTGATGAGCCGTTGAGCAACCTGGACGCGAGGTTACGGCTTGAACTGCGCGGGAAAATCAAGCAGATTTGCAAAGAGGCCAACATCACAACCGTTTATGTCACTCATGATCAGGCCGAAGCGCTCTCCATGGCGGACACTATTGCCGTACTCAATGCCGGTAAAGTAATCCAAATGGGAACACCGCATGACTTGTATCGGCATCCCCAATATCAATTCGTGGCTGATTTCCTGGGTGACAGTAATTTCCTGCTGGCCCAGATCGCAGGTCGTGACGGTGATTCGGTGATCCTCAATTGCAAGGTCGGCCGGATACGATCGTCAACGTTTCCAAAGGATGTGCCGACCACCGGAAACGTGACGTGTTCGATCCGACCTGGCGCGATTCGTATTGCCTGTGGCCGCGGAACTCAAGTACCTGATCAGGTGAACCACATTGCCAACGTGCAGTGCCATCAGATGACTTATCTGGGTGAAATGGGCCAGTATGAGGTTATTGTGGGTGACTCGCTGCCGTTAAGGATTTGTGAACTGAACCCAGACCTGGTCAGCCGTGTCAATAAGACACTTGACATTGAGTTTGATTCTCAAGACGTGGTGATTCTTAATGATTGACTTTATCGCAGTTTGAGCGATCCGAGAGCCACCACGGCGAAAATGGCACTGAGCAGCCAGAATCGAACCACAACCTGCTGTTCGGTCCAGCCTACCAAGTGAAAATGGTGGTGAATTGGTGCGCACTTAAAGAGGCGTCCACCTCCCGTCAAGCGGAAATATCCAATCTGTAACATGACTGACAATGTTTCGGTAACAAAAATACCACCAATAATAAAAAGCAGGAATTCCTGTCGGATCACGACGGCGATGTAACCAAGCAGTCCACCGAGTGTCAGTGAGCCAATGTCACCCATAAAGACTTGCGCTGGATTGCAGTTGAACCACAAGAATCCAAGACAACTGCCAACCATCGCGCCAGCCACAACAGCCAGTTCCCCACTAAGTGGGATGAAAGGTACCAGTAGGGGTTTGGCAATAGCGCTATCGCCAGCGATGAATGCCAGGGCGAGAAAGGCCGCAGCGCAAATTGCAGCAATCCCGGTTGCCAGGCCATCCATTCCATCAGTCAGGTTGACTGCGTTGGAAGATCCTGCGATTACAATGACAGCCAGTAACAGAAATTGCCACGTGCCCAGCACAATGACATTAGAGACATATCGTTCACCGTCGAAAGTCCAGCTTTTGCTGAAAGGCAGGGTCAAACTATGGCTCATGTCACGGATTTCTTGTGCCTGGGGTTCGATCTTGTGAATTCCGTGATGGTGAATGAAGATGCCCAGTACAACTGCCAAGGCGACTTGGCAAACGAATTTTTCCCAGAATTTGAGTCCTTCACGTGAACCAATGCTGCGGCGGGCACTGGTAAGCTTAAGCCAGTCATCAATCATTCCCAGAATGCTAAGCCAGACAATGCATAGCAATGCCATGATTACGTAGAAACTTCCCAGGTCAGCCAGTAGCAATGTGCTTATGAGAATCGATAGGCTGATCATGATCCCGCCCATCGTGGGCGTGTTCGTTTTTTGCTTCATGATCTGGTTTAAATCCTCATGATAGAATTGAGGATTGTCGCCAATTTTCTGTTTAATCAACCAACGGATAGTTGGGCGGGCGATGACGATGACAATCAGGAAACTGAGAATGATCGCAGCAATCGCACGGAACGAGACATAGCTGAGGACGCGGAAGAACCCCAGCCCGTGGCTATCAAGCCAATTCTGAAATAGTTCGTATAGATTGAATACCATGATCCCTGATGCTGCAATTCTACATGGCTTTCAGCCAGTTTTCGATAGCTGGAATCAACCGCTCTAGTTTCATTGCACGGGAAGCTTTGATCAGTACGACATCACCGGGAGATAGTACCCCGATAATTTGTGTTGGTAAGTTATCATGCCACTGGGTAAATGTGTGGATATCGCCATCTGGCCATCGCCGAGATAAGGGTTCTGAGGCGAATCTGGCCAGTTCGCCGATCAGGATTGCGACCGTGGCACCTGGTGGTGCAAGGCGACCCGCTGCGGCAACCAATCTTCCTAACCGCTGGTGTTCCCTAACCGCCCTTTCACCCAGTTCGAGCATGTCACCAAGAATCATGATACGACGGCTTGGGGTACCACCATTACGGCGTGCAAGAGTGACAATTGCCTGCTGCATGGAGGCTGGGTTGGCATTGTAGGCATCGTTAATGATCGTGATCTGGTTTGGAGCCGAGCCGATGACCATTGTTTCAAGCCGCATCGGGATCGGGCGAATCGCAGCCAGGGCATCTGCGATCTTGCTGCCCGGTAAGCCCATCCACCGGCCAATGGCTACTGCGGCGAGGGCATTGGTGGCATTGTGTACGCCGGGCATTGGTAAGTCGATGCACAGGCCATCATTTGTGGTAAACCCAATCTGGTCGACATGCTGTTTGATCTGGGTGATTTGGACTTGGTTATGTGGGCGTTTGCCGAACCAGATTACCTTGCAATGACGCTCAAATTGATCAGTGCATTCATGAAAGGCAGTTGGTTTCAAGGTGTCACCATGCAACAGCATGACACCGTTTGTGTCGACATGCTGAAATAATGAAAGTTTTTCGCGGGTAATGGCATTTAAATTTTCAAAATTTCCGATATGCGCACAGCTGATATTTGTCAGGACAGCGGCATCTGGACGAGTGATCTGTCCCAACGTTGAGATTTCGCCTGGGTGATTGGTCCCAATTTCCACCACAACATAATTGTCATCAGTTGATGCCCCTAGCAGTGTTAATGGGACACCGATGTGATTGTTGAAGCTCCGTGGACTCTGGGTGCCTTGGTATGTGGAGGCCAAGACCGTGTGGATCATGTGCCGCGTGGTGGTCTTTCCATTAGAACCAGTGACGGCAATCACCTTTGTGCCTGCTTGACGCAATGTCTCACGATATGCCGATGCAAGCTGTCCAAGTGCTTCAATCGTATCATTGACCTGTAATACTGGCGTTGACTGGCAAGCAGATACCGGTCGGTCCACCAGAAGCATCTGAGCGCCAGCACTGATGGCTTGCGTTAGGAAATCATGTCCATCAAAACTTTCACCCTGTATAGCCACGAAGACCTGCCCTCGCTGCAGTGTTCGAGTGTCGATGCTGATACCCGTCAAGCACTTGTTGTGCGAGGTGGGATCTAAACGCCATGAACCACCCACAATCTTATGTAGGTGGTGGGGCGTCCAAAAGTTAGATTTGTTGAGTTGGTTTTTGATTCAGAGCCTCGACTGCATGAAGTCGGTCGTCGAAAGGATATCGGATACCGTTGATTTCCTGGTAGGTTTCATGTCCCTTGCCTGCCAACAGGACGGTGTCAGCATCAGCCGCCTGGGTAATGACCAATTCAATGGCCTTGCCCCGGTCTGGTTCGATACGGACTTTCATTTCCGCGGGCACGCCCTTGAGGATACCACCGATGATGACCTGTGGTGGTTCAGTCCGGGGATTGTCCGATGTGATAACCACATGATCAGCCAATTTGCAGGCAACGGCCGCCATTTCAGCTCGTTTGGTGGTGTCGCGGTCGCCTCCGGCTCCGAATAGTGCGATCAGGCGCCCTTTTGTCAAAGGTCGCAGGCTATTGAGAGCATGCTGGAGCGCGTCAGGCGTGTGAGCATAGTCCACGACGACAAGCGGTCCGTGGTGATGGGGCGTCCCGACAGGCTCGAGGCGACCAGGAACAGCCGGACAGGTTCCCATCTTCTGTACGAGTTGTATTGTTGGAAAGGTCAAGACCGAGGCTGCGGCCAATGCCTGCAGGGCGTTATAGACGTTATGCCTGCCAATAAAAGGTAACTTCAAATCAGTATGACCCCATGGTCCATGAAAGGCGATATGGCTGTGGTTAGATGCCAGTTGAAGGATTTTTGCGAAGCAGGTGTTATCAGAAGGTGGGCAAGTTGCCGGTGCTTGTAGGGTACAGGGAATCACTTGCGCCTGGCAATTGCGCAACATGGCGGGTGCGTGTGGATCATCCTTGTTGACGACTGCAGTGGCCTGTTTGGAGAGTTGGCTAAATAACCGCGTCTTGGCAGCTGCGTACTGATCAACTGTTTCATGGTAGTCCAAGTGGTCGCTGGCGAGGTTGGTGAAGATGGCAACGTCAAAGCAGCAGGCATCCGTACGCCCTTGGCTAAGTGCATGACTTGAGACCTCGATGACTGCGGCTTTGCAGCCATTGGCGACCATTCGACTCTGTATGGCTGCGAGTTCTAACGCACCTGGAGTGGTAAGATTGGCAGTTTGGGTGCTCCTGCCGTCATTGACCCATATCGTGCCAATGACGCCACACTGGATACCGGTTTGGTTCAGTAGATGAGCCAGCATGAGGCTAGTGGTGGTTTTACCATTGGTTCCGGTAATACCGATGATTTTGAGCTTTTTACTCGGATAGTCATAGAATCGTTCAGCAAGCTGGCCAACCAGGACTTGATTGATGCAGGAACCTGCGAGCCAGGTAACCGATCTGTCGGCACCGGACCGAAGCGTCTGCATATAGTCTTTATGGCAGATGATCGCATCCGTACCTTGCTCAATGGCTTCCAGGACATGTTGCTTGATGGTGGGCTCATGGTTGCCACGAGCAATGAATAGAGAGCCACGCTTCTGCCTCGATATCTGGCGTGTGTCGTCGCTCAGATTGTGTATAGGGATATCTGCCGAGCCACTAACGAGGCTTAGATCCATTCCTTCCATCAGGTCGTGCAAGAGCATCGTGGATGACAATCCTGACCCTACATGCGCACGTAGATTCCGCCGTAATTCGGCGAACCAGTTAATATTCAGTTTGTATTATCGGAAATAACCTGGCAAGATCGCAAGAGAATTACCAAGCGGTACCCCCCGACCGCAAATGGACTGCTTAACTTTCGGCTTTGTGGAAAAAGGATGATTTATGGAGACCTGGAAGCCCGTCACGTGGTCTTGGATCTAGTTATAGCTTGGCCGCTGCGGCATGCGACCCACCGGTTCGGCGGATCCAGACGCTGTCTCGACCTCGCTGGCCATTAAGGCGTGTGAGCCGGTCAAGATAGGTCTGCAGAGAATGAACTTGAAATGAATGGAGGAAATCCTCACCTGCCGATGGGTTCTGTTCTTGGATAGAGCTGATGATTTCCTCTTTATTCATTCGAAGATACTCCGATTATTAAGGACTGGATTGATGCCGCTGGCAAGTCATCGGCCGGTCGATGTCTGTACCTTGAGCCAATATAACCCCCCCGGACTCGCCACAAGCGTCTACCGGCTATTTTCCCGGTGGTTAGATATGCTAGGTGTGGCGTTTTAATTCTAATTCATGACGGGTCAACTCGGTATCCTTCTTCGGGTTTCATATTAGAATGGAAGTGGTTCTTTCAGCGAGTTGATATAGGAAGACTGTTGGTGTCCATTACCGTGCAAAGCCCCTACAGTGGCCGACCGGTTAAGGTTCGTGACGAAGATGTCGGCCGGGCGGTACGTGATGAAGAAGGGCGGATCTTTTTCGTTTTGCCCAATCCGGAAAGTGGAGGCCACTTTGGGTCCCGGACCCGCAGTGGGAAACAGAGGCCCCAGGCGGTGACTCCAGATCCTGATGTGTCGCTTTCCCCGTCCTCCGCGGCGTCTGAAGTAGACCTGGACCAGTGCCACGATGCGACCGGTGAGCAACGGTCCTGTGTTCGTGGGAAGTTGGTTATCGTCGTCCTGATCATCATTATGGCGGTTTTGGTCTATCTTTTTTCACCACTGGGTCCTTACAGCTGGGGAAAAATGCGGTTCGGGACAAGTCCCGGTGGCCATTTGCAGGTCGAATCCGATTGATTGCAATCGTTTGGCTTTTCCCGTGGAGCGAAGATTGGAAACCTGAGCATGCGCTGGTTGCTGTTGGCAATACTCGTGATTGACTTGGTCATTGTGGCATGGTTATTCACTGGTACACAGTCTCAACAGGAAGCTGATTTCATATTTGTCTGTGGTACCGCCCATCGCAGGCTGGATCCACAGCGGATGAGCTGGGGCATTGACCTGCGAATTGCAGAATGCCTATTCGACCCACTGACTAGGATCAAGCTTCCGGAGATGGTTGTTGAACCTGCCGCGGCTGAACGGTGGCAGGTTAGTGAAGACGGGAGGACTTATACCTTCTACATTCGAAGCAATGCCCGGTGGAGTAATGGCGATCCGGTTAAAGCTTCGGACTTTGTTTATGCCTGGCGGCGTGCGCTGATGCCGGACTTGGTGGCAGATTACTCGCAGTTGCTTTGGGTTATTGATGGTGCGGAGAGATTCCACATATGGCGGCAGCGGCAGTTGATGGAGTATGCCGCGGGCGAACCAGATCCCGAGATTGCTAAGCAGTTCTACCATGATGCATTAGATAAATTCGATAAGTGGGTTGCTGTGCGGGCGCAAGGTGATAAAACACTGGTTGTCAAACTGGTCAGGCCCGTTCACTATTTTCTGCAATTATGCGCCTTTGGTACCTATATGCCTGTGCACCAGCTAACGGTTGAAAGCCAGACGACTATTGATCGGCATTCGGGTCGATTGGTGCAGGACCCTTCGTGGACGAATCCCCGGAAGTTGGTGTGTAATGGTCCCTACGTGCTGTCTCGGCGCCGGTTTAAACGTGATCTTTTGATGGTGGCCAATCCACACTATTGGAATCGTGCTGCAATGGGGAACCAAAGCATTTTAGAATTAATCATTCAGAATCCCGCTAACGCTCTCATGTTGTATGAAATGGGACAGGTACATTGGCTGCCTGATATACCTTCCAGCGGAGCAATTGCTGCAGACCTACTCGATCAGAGGCGTGAGGATGTCCACATCGCCGCCGCAGCGGGGACATATTTTTATAACTTCAATTGTAAATCCACACTATTGGACGGGTCAGACAATCCTTTGGCAGATCCACGTGTGCGTCGTGCCCTGGCGATGGGTATTGATCGCCCCAGTATTGTCGAAAATATTACCCGTTTGCAACAACGCCCAGCCAAGAGTTTTACGCCATTCGGTGCGATCCCTGGATTTGATCCGCCCCGTGAGGCCGGGGTAAGTTTTGACCCGCGGCGGGCTCGCTCGCTGCTTGCTGAAGCGGGATACGACTCGATCCATGGCGGCAAGCAACTCAAAGGCCTATCGATCCTATATAACACTGGTTCTGGTCACGAGCGGATTGCACAGGCTATCAAGCGCACGTGGGAGCATGAACTCGGGGTTATCGTTAAATTGGAAGGTCAAGAGGTTGCATCGTTTGGTGAACGGCTAAAGAATCATGACTTTACCATCGCTCGGGCAGGTTGGTTTGGAGACTACCGTGATCCGACAACCTTTCTGGATAAGTTTAGAACTGGCAACGGGAATAATGACGCGGCGTATAGCAATTTGGCGTTTGACCGACTTATGCAAGACGCATCATCCGAACTGCACCCTATTAAACGAATGGCCATTTTGCGCCAAGCTGAATCACTGATGCTTTTGGAACAACCAATTGCGCCGATTTACCAGTACGTAAACTTCCAAATGTTCAAGAAAGATCACGTCAAGAATATGTTTCCTAATCCATGGAATTATAGACGCCTTGAACTCGTGGAAGTCAATTCGGTGGCAGGTGATTAGGGCGGCCGGTAATGGTTCATTTGATTTTAATGCGGTTGATACAAACTCCACTGATTCTCGTGGCAATCTTTATGATTACGTTTGTATGTGCATGGCTGATACCTGGCGATCCCCTGGAGCGTCCCGAAGGGCAACGGCCACCCATTGAAATCCGGGTTGCCATGGCTAAACAGTACAACCTCGACTCGCCCGGGTCGTTTCTGACGGGTTATGTACATAATTTGCTGACCAAGTTCGATTTAGGACCGAGTTTGCAGTACCGCGATCAACGCGTCAACGAGATTATTGCATCGGGATTGCCTGTCAGCGCGTTGTTGGGTGTGGCGGCGCTCCTTGTTGCGCTGCATATCGGTCTTGTAGCTGGTGTGTTGGGGGCATTGCGGCCGGGCACTATTCTGGATCTGTCAAGTCTTGGGGTTGCTGTTGTGGGCGTGAGCCTGCCGACATTTGTTACGGGCTCGATTCTCCTGGTCGTATTTGCAAATCTATTGCAACTGGCACCGGTGGGTGGCTGGGGGACTGCAAGGCACCTGATGTTACCTTCGCTGGCCCTGGGTTTGTTACCAGGCGCTTACATCGCTCGTTTAGTTCGTCTTGGCCTGGCCGATGTGATGGCGAGCGATTACATTCGCACCGCATTGGCCAAGGGGCTATCTTCACGCGGTGTCCTATTTAAGCATGCACTTAAAGTCGCATTTCTACCGGTGTTAAGCTATTTGGGGCCTGCAGCAGCATTTGTTGTTACAGGTTCATTTGTGGTCGAAATGGTTTTTGCGATTCCCGGTATGGGAGAACATTTTGTCAATGCGGTGCTCAATAAGGACCAGTTCTTGATTCTTGGCGTGGTGTTGGTCTACTCAGTTCTTCTGGTTCTGTTTAATCTTGTGGTGGATGTGGCTTATGCTTGGTTGGACCCCCGTATCGAGTTGACATGATTGATGTGGTTATAATTGAACTTGCAGCCTGCAGCAGGACTTGGTGTGCCGAGAACGCCGGAATTTTGATAAACCGGCGGTAAGGCGTTGTATTATCGATCGGTGGCGGTAAAATAGGGCTTTATTTTATCCCAATGATCCATCTGGTGAACTTCGGCATTGTCAATGTCGCTGCATGAGACCACAAAATCCTTGGAGGACAGAACGTTGTTGGCTCTTGTTGAGGCCAGCCGCGCGATCATTCGTGAATCCCAACTGGATCGCGTATTGAGCCATGTGGCTGAGCAGGGGGCAATTGTGCTCGACGCCGAGGCCGCCAGCGTGTTGCTGCTGGATCCAGATCGTGATGAACTCGTCTTTGCGGCGGCTACCGGTCCTAAAGGGATTGAACTGGTGGGTGAACGATTTGACGCCAAACTCGGTGTTGTCGGCGAAGCGCTGCGCACCGGACGTCCCCTGCGTGTCGATGACGTGTCCGGTCACAATAATTTCTTTTCCGGCATTGATGCCAAGACCCAGATGCACACCCGCAGCCTCATTGCGGCACCATTGATCCATTTAGATGAGCCGGTTGGGGTGCTTGAGGTCATGAATCCTAAACGCCAGCGTAATTTCACGGATTCGGATCTCGACTTGGTTCACGTGTTAGCAAATCTTGCTGCCGCGGCAGTTTTGCGAGGAAAAGATTATGATCGCGTTAGTCGTGACAATCGCGCTCTGCGTGAATCCATCGGTTATCCGCAAATCATTGGTCAATCAGCAGCCATCCAGCAGGTTTTGGAGCTTTGCCGTAAGGTTGCCGCTTCCAATGTGACGGTCATGGTTTCAGGAGAAACCGGAACGGGTAAGGAACTGATTGCGCGGGCTATTCATGATTTTTCGCCACGCCATGACAAGCCATTTGTTGCCGTAAATTGTGCGGCACTGACCGAATCACTTCTTGAAAGTGAGTTGTTTGGTCATGAAAAAGGCGCCTTTACCGGTGCCACCGAGCGGAAGCTTGGTCGTTTTGAACTGGCCGAAGGCGGAACACTGTTGCTTGATGAACTTGGTGAGATGACTCACGTTACACAGGTTAAGTTGCTGCGTGTCTTGCAGGAACGCGAATTTGTACGTGTAGGCGGAACACAGACCATTGTATGTGATGTCCGCATCGTTGCAGCGACTAATCGGGACCTGAAGAAGGATATTGATGAGGGGAGATTCCGGGAAGATCTTTACTATCGGCTTAACGTGTTCCCCATCGAGGTGCCGCCACTACGTAATCGTTTGGAGGATTTGCCTGTTTTGGTGGACTATTTCACCAAACAGCTTGCTCCTGATCTTGGTATTACGGAGCTGCGCATTTCAGATGGTGCTGTAGCTGCTCTCAATGCCTACGATTGGCCTGGAAATGTTCGTGAGTTGCGGAATGTCATTGAGCGCGGGATTCTTCTTTCTGACCACGGCAATATGACGCAGGCGAACTTACCGCCTGAGATTGCGCATCATGGTTCAGACGCCACCATTGAGTCGGCTCCCAGCAGTGCCATAAGTCAGCAGCCAGGTGATGGATCCAAGTTGGCGGCGCAAGAAAGGGCCATCATCCTGAATGCGCTAACACAATCTGGATGGAATCAATCGGCAGCAGCGCGGGCATTGGGGATCACGCGTGATCACCTGCGGTATCGAATTAAAAAATACGATCTTAAGCGGCCCTAGTTCCCCACCTGATCCCGATTCAGTTTATACAATGGTGAGAGTCAATGCTGGACCAGATACATTGAAGCTGTCTACATGATTCCTACACCACCACCACGACCACCCCAATCAGGATTTTTGTATCTGCCACCGTATCGCATTCAAGGGTATTCCATTGGTGGCGAGGAGACCGTTGTACAGGTCCCGGAACTGCACATCTGCTTCGATATCGGGCGGTGTCCACGTTTTGCGCTGAATAGTTCCTATGTGGCGCTGAGCCATGGTCACATGGACCATGCTGCCGGCCTGCCATACTATTTTTCTCAACGTTTCTTCCAGGGAATGGATGTCGGTCATGTCGTGTGTCACCCTCGGCTTGCCGATCCCATTCGCAATATTATGCATGCATGGGTTGACCTTGAAGCACAGCGGACGCCCTATAAGGTGTTGCCTCTGGCATCCGATGAGCAGGTCGAGATTAAGAACAATATCTTCCTGCGAGCATTTACCACGCACCACACGGTGCCCTCGTTGGGTTTTGTGGTGGTTGAACGTCGTAGCAAGCTTAAACCCGAGTTGGCTGGCCTGCCTCAGGAGAAATTGGTCCAGTTAAAGAAACAAGGGGAGGATATTACCCAAATCACTGAAATCCCCCTGGTTTGCTATTCCGGTGATACATGCATGGGCAAACATTTTGACCGACCGGATGTACGGCAGGCGAAGATTCTTATTACCGAATGCACATTTGTCGATCCAGAACACAAGAGTCGAGCGGATGTGGGTAAGCACATGCACCTTAGTGATTTGGTCGAGTTACTTGATCGTGTTGAATCCGAAGCAGTGGTCCTTACCCATCTTTCGCGCCGAACTCATATTGCCGCCGCGCGTGACCATGTTCATGATCAGATTCCCGCTCGACACCGTAGCCGTGTATTTCTCCTGATGGATAGTCGGACAAATCGGGCGCGATATGATCAACAGCAACTCGTTCTAAGCCAGGCAGACACAACGGGCAAACGCGTCAGTCTGTGATATTTCTGAGCGACGGTGCCGCGACCATGGTCAACCGTTTACACGCAAATCAGTTGCAGATAAATGTTCATTCAACGGTTGCCGTATGCGCAGATCCGGAAGATGACAAATTCTTACTTGCCGAAGCCGAACGGCTGGCCGTTGATTTGAAGCTGCCATTGTTGGATCAGCTTCAAAATCATGATATTGAGATGATCCTGGCAGCAACGCCAAGGCGGCTGGAACTAAGGATTATCGGTGGCGATCCGGTGCTTTGCGGTGGGCGGTCGGTGTATGTCAACTTGGATAAGATCGACACACGGTCATCGGCCGGCCGACGTGCCGGTCAGCCTTTGGCCAAGGCGGTTGGCTTGAGTCACCGTGCGTCGGCCCCAACGATCATCGATGCAACTGCCGGTTATGGTGAAGATGCATACCTATTGGCCGGTTTGGGATGCCAAGTTCTTGCCATCGAGCGTCAGCCGCTTGTCGTTGCGCTTTGTCGCGACGGCCTGTTGCGTGCCGATGCCGTGTTGGATCCAGGTGGTCATGGTCGGATTCATCTTATTCAGGCTGATTCACATCATGTGTTGAACGGGTTGATTGAAAAGAACGGCATCAGGGATAGTTTGGATCTTCCAGCGTATCTCAAGCATTTCATCGTTCCAGATGTTGTGTACCTGGACCCCATGTTTCCCCCGGCACGCAAGGCAGCTGAGCGCAAGCCAATGCGCGTTTTAAGGAGACTTGTGGGTGATGATTGTGATGCGGATCAGCTATTGCAAGTCGCATTGAAGGTGGCACGCAACCGCGTGGTTGTCAAACGTCCACTCCACGGCCCCTTCCTGGCTGATAGGCCAACAACGATCCACAAAGGCAACGCTACGCGTTACGATGTCTACATGACTAGATAACAATAACGCGTTGGGAATCAAATCTACATTTCAGTGTATCGAGGTCTTTTATGTTACCGATGATCGGCATGTTAAAGGATGGATGACTAGCGGTCTTTGCTGTCGGGTGAATTGAGGCGATAGAAATCACGGGCATTGTCGCAATACAGTTTCTTTAGCTCACTTGTGCTGCAGCCACTGAAGGCCCAGTCGACGGTGGCCACCCACTCTGCATAGGTTGTGGCTAGTGTGGATATGAACCAGTCGCCACCGAAGATGACCCGGTCAAAGCCAAAGCATTCAATGACATGATCAAAGTAGGGTCGCAGGTCATCTCGATTCCAAATGTCATGATTTGCTTCGGTCACCATCCCCGAGATTTTGCAGTGTACGTTTGATAACTCGGCAAGCGATCGGATATCCGCTTTCCACGGCTCAAAGAGCTGGTCCTTGATCTTCGGCTTGCCTATGTGATCGAGAATGAAATGCACATCCGGGCATGCACGAACCATTTCAGAAACATGACTGAGGTGATGATGATAAACGCAGATATCAAAGCTGTAGTCAAATGCGGGCAGGCATCGCAAGCCCTCAAGAAATGACGGCTGCACGCAGAAATCGATTGCTTCGGTCTGCAAAAGACGGCGAACACCTTTGATGAGCGAGTTTTGCTTGTATGTTTCAAGCTCAACAGTCACCTCTGATCCGTTTTCCATTAACGCGCATGCAATGATTCCCTTGAGCCGTGGATCTTCGCAGGCCAATTCCGTTGCCCATTGCACTTCATCGGACCGATTATCAAAATCGCAGACGATCTCCATGAATAGAAACGAATCGATATCAATCGATTGGGTATGAGTTTGAAACGTTGCTAGATCAACGGACTTATGGAGTGTTGGTGCTTCATCCCGAAGGTTTGTATAGCGAATACGGTTCAGGTTTGTCAGATGAACATGGGTATCGACGATTGGGAACTCAGGCATCCTTTGACCTCCGATGTGTCATGACCAATGCGACGGGTATCAGTGGTGTAGTTTCGTTGTTAGACCTCCGTCAATGATCACTTCGATACCGTTGATGAAGCTGCCTAAGTCCGTGCAGGCGAACGTGATGAAATGACCAATATCCTCAGGCGTTCCAATCCTTCCGGTCGGGTGCATGGCATTAACCCGTTCGAGCGTGGCTTGCCGGTCATCCTGGGAATCGAGCCAAACTTTAGTCATCCCGGCATTGATGAATCCTGGGCTGACGGTAATGGCACGTATTCCATGACGCCCTAGATCCTGGCACAGGCTATGCGTCATGGCCACGATGCCACCTTTGGCAGCGGCGTAGGCGGCCAGGTCTGGAATGGTTGCTGTTGCATGCACGCTGGCAATGTTGACGACAATGGCATTGTTGGATGTTTTCAACATGGGTAAGGCGGACTTGATTAGCAAAAAGATGCCTTTGAGGTCAACATTTTGAGTACGATCCCATTGTTCGATGGTCATGTCCTCAATGCTGCAGAAGTACTCAACTGCGGCATTGTTTACAAGGATATCGAGGCCGCCAAATTCTGCCGTCACTTTATCCATCACGCCACGGACCATTGCTGGATCAGAAATGTCGGCATGGACAAATAAACTTTTGCGTCCCAGTGCAGTAATAGCATCAACGGTGGCTTGGCCCTTGTCGGCCTCGATATCAACTACGACAACATCGGCGCCGGCGCCAGCCAGGGCCAAAGCGATTCCCTGGCCGATTCCCTGGGCAGCTCCCGTGACTAATGCCACACGATTGTTAAGTAATAATTCCATATTTCGTTCGAAAAACGTCCTTGGCGGGTCTATAGAACTCTAAAGTGTAACGGCAGTGTTCTTGCCGGGGTTTTTGCAAACCACTGTTAATGTCTGACCAGAAGCCAGCGGCACATAAACACTTTATCATAATCATAAAGTCTTCTGGATCACGAAATTAATTGCAGTGCTAATGCATGAAAGGAGATCCCGGTGTCCAGCTTCGACGGTTTAAACTTGTCACTTGGAAGTCTGCCCCGCATATCCCACGCTAAAAGTCGCTCGATCAGCGCCGAAAACATCACTGGTGAAAAAGGCCAAGGTGGCAGGGCGGTAGAGGGGACACGGCTGCTGTCCGAATCGATGCGGCAAAGGCTGGACAATTGGTACGGAGAAGGCTCATGGCCGGAGCCTGGCGGGTTTGACTGCGCTAGGGAACTCGGCGTGGGTTGGAAGGTGTCGCCATCGATCATGGTTGGCCCTGGCGAAACTGCTGACCTGGCCCGGATTTCGGGTGGCGGTGCCATCCAGCATATTTGGATGTACATTGCCGGTGATCCTCGCCGTCGTCGACTTGATATTCTGCGTATGTTCTGGGACGAGGAAACCCACCCTTCTGTGGAATGCCCAATCGGTGATTTTTTTGCCAGTGGCTGGGGGCATGTGAGTACCGTTAATTCATTGCCAGTGTGCGTGAATCCTAATGGGGCCTTGAACTGCTATTGGCTCATGCCGTTTCAGCGTAGTGCTAAGATCACCCTCGGAAATCTTAATGACAAACCGATTCAAGTGTTCTATCAGATTGATTACACGCTAACGGATGTTCCCAAGGACGCGGCCTACTTCCATGCTCAGTTTCGACGTGCCAATCCGGTACCTCATAAGCAGCCCTATACCATCCTTGATGGCGTCATCGGGTGTGGACACTTTGTTGGTACCTATTTGTGCTGGGGGACAAGTCTTGCTGGCTGGTGGGGAGAAGGTGAAGCGAAATTTTATCTTGACGGGGATGACGAGTTTCCCACCATTTGTGGAACAGGGACGGAAGATTACTTCTGTGGCGCTGCCGGTTTCGGACGCAATGGTGAGTACGTGGAGTTTAATACGCCGTATACCGGTTTAACGCAGGTTATCAATCCCTACGCGAAGTTTGATTACTACGGGACGTCACCAACAAAGATGCGATTCGGAATGTACCGGTGGCACATTAACGATCCAGTGCGATTTGAAAAGGATTTTCGTGTGACTATTCAGGCACTGGGATGGAAGCGGAAAATGGTTCTACTGGAGGATGACATCTCTTCAGTTGCATTCTGGTATCAAACGGAGCCTCATGTCACCTTCCCCAAGGTTTCTGATAGGACCTGCTTGGAAGTGTTTTGAGGCGGATGTAACCTGATGGCGGTTAGCTGCGGACGAGCAGTTGTTTTCCAGCATTGTTGCGAAGATAATATGTCCGCTATAGAACTCCTGTCGCCTAATAGGAGAATGATTCCCAGAAGCAAGTCATACGAGTGATCTTTAGCCGATCGACTAACCCCTTTGGGTAGTGTGGGTGTTAGAGGTCGTCAGCAGTCTGCGATAAGAGGTGACGGCAATGTATGAATTAGTTTCCGGTACATTTTCATCCATCAAAGTTGCGGCGATTTCGCTCAAGCCAGTTAAATGGAATAAATTAGCCAACGCGGACAAACTTGAATCCATGTTCAGAAAAGCCGCTAGGACCAAAGCAGAACTTCTAGTGGCCACGGAGGGTGTACTTGAAGGTTACATCGTAAATGAAGTAATTAGTGATCGGACCAAGATAGAGGCAATGCGCCAGGTTGCAGAGCCTATTGATGGACCCAACATCCGAAGGTTTAGGAGTCTTGCGCGATCGCTCAAGAAGTCTCTTGCCTTTGGGTTTGCCGAACGGATTGGGACGGAAATATTTAATGCTGCGATCTTCATTGATCACCAGGGAAGGATTGCAGGCAAGTACCACAAAACCCAACTGTCCGAGGGGACAGATCAGTCTTGTA
>Ga0310125_10000318_pt1 | contig 22276 bp, 10 predicted proteins | sample CB11b_Tmax_Bot8__FD_203508 | JGI IMG/M metagenome (GOLD analysis project Ga0310125, IMG submission 203508) | Marine microbial communities from Western Arctic Ocean, Canada - CB11b_Tmax_Bot8 | ecosystem: Environmental > Aquatic > Marine > Oceanic | place: Canada: Western Arctic Ocean | collected... | reverse complement strand
GTCGTGGGACGCGTTTGGATTTGAAATGAGAAGTGCATCTTCTCTTCCATCCCCAGGTACACTCCACCCGTACCTCGGTCATCCAAAAGTACCCACGGCATCCACTGTTTCAAATTGCCACCAGTGGCGGCGATGTTCACCGGCACCTGCCCGGCTCCGTCACCCGAGGTTTCAGATTGAGGACCAACGTAATGCTTTCGGACTGTACTTTCGTGATCTCCAAAGGTCCACAGGGTGACGTCGTGTTCGGCAGGTGGATTCAAGGCAATACTCAAGTTGGGTATTGGGTGCAGCACAATCTCCTGACTGGATTCGTTGATCAAGCGAAAAGTGTGTTGGACCGGTCCTGGCAATTGGGCAGATGCCGCCCACCACACCGATTCAAGCGCAAGTGCCGGCATTTGCGCACAGGTGAAAGTCAGGGTAACCGTTTCCCCATGGGGAGCTGACGCCTGGGTTGTTTTTTGGAATGTCCAAGTCGCTGAATTGACGAGCTCCGCTCGCTTCTCGGTTGCACGATCCAGGTCACCGGCTTCCACAGCCGACAATCGCTGTTTTTTCGCGGGACTGGCCGGCCCACGAACTTCAAGCCATGATGGCAACCGGATCACTACGGGCTGACTGGCCCAATTCCACTGGACGTCGGGATTGGCCAACTTGTAGATCACTAACTGATCCATTAAATCCACACCGACCGTCACTTCCGTATCGGCAGTGGACAAGGTCCAGGCATCCTTTTTACCGGAAGCAACTTTCAAAAGAGCCGGATCGGCCCCCACGGTGGGGTTAGCTATGCCTGTGAAAAAGACCAGCCATACTCCCGTGAATTGGATTTTGAAAATAAAGCTGCACAACCGCTTCCAATTTTTAATATTAATAATTGAATCTCTTTCTTGTTGTTTGTGGCGTTCTGTTTTTGAAAACTCTGTTCAAAAGGCATTAACATTTCCGCCGGCCATATCCCTGACAACACCAAGCTGCTAACCCGCTTCCCCGTCCATCATAACGAATTGCTGGCTACGATTGCAGACTACTGGAAGTGGGCGCTATTTTTCCCCAAGCATCACATCGACTGACATGTTCCTACAATTTTTAGAGCCCTTTTCGAATACAGAAACATTTCACCGTTTTCCAGCACGGAGAGGAATGATCGTACGAGAGCCGTCAACCTATAAAGACTAGCGGATTTTATTTTTCCCCAGGCCAGCTCGGACGTGATGGTTCGGATGTTGTACAAGGCGATGGACGTTGGAACGCGTCTGGAAAGGCCCCATGAATTCATCAAGACTTGCCGCTGGCCATGTACAGAAGGTAAATTATGGGATGTTTTGCAACTCCAGGTGGAAAAATGGGAACATTCAAAACAGGGATCTCCTCATGCACTTTTCCCGTATCTTCTTAATTTTTTTCAGCTTGCAAGCTTTTGCCGTTGGGGCGGATGACCAACCGATCCATTTGGAAATCTCCAGATCGTCGATTGCTCAAAGTAGTCGGAAGTGGATTTGGTTCCAAGCTCGAACTGCCTATGTCAAAGGCGGCAGGCAAATGTGGGTGACAACCATGTCGCAAACCTGGCACGACAAAACCCATGATTATCGTGATGTCTACCAGACAATCAGTCGCGATGGCGGCGCGACCTGGTCACCTGCCAGGGCGATTCCATCGTTAAGGCTGAAGACGACCTTGGAGGGCTATGAGGTGGCACCCGCCGATTTATGGTCGAAATGGCATGCCAACAGTGGAACCATTCTCACAACAGGTGTCACGTTTCATTTTTCCGGTGGCTCAAAAGAACATCATTTAAGACAGCAAGTTGCCTATGCCGTGATGGATCCACAAACATCAACTTGGGGTCCCCTGCAAGTGTTGGCACTGCCGGAAAAGGACCACCAAAACCAGAGAATCCTGGCCGCCAGTGCCGGCTGTAGCCAACGTGTCGACCTGTCCGACGGAGACATTTTGCTGCCGGTGCGTTACTTTCAAGCCGGTCCCTTCACTGGTAAAGAAACATTTGACTATAGCGACGCCAATATCGTCTATCACTCGATTGTTGCCCGCTGTCGATTTGACGGCCAACGACTGAAATACAAAGAACATGGTACCGAACTTACCTTATCAAAGGACGAATCACACAAACTGGCCAAGCGATGGGGCGTTCAAGTGAGTGGTCGTGGCCTGTACGAACCCTCCTTGACAAAGTTCAAAAGCAAGTACTACATGACGCTGCGCTCCGATCACAGTGCGTTTGTCACCAAGGGCACCGATGGAATTCACTTTGAGCCGGCCCGCGAGTGGACCTTTGATAACGGACAATGGCTGGGCAGTTACTGTACCCAACAGCATTGGCTCACTGTCGGTGGTGGATTGTTTCTGGTCTACACCCGTACGGCTGCCAACAACGATCACGTTTTTCGCCATCGTGCACCACTGTTCATTGCTCAGGTTGACCCGGACCACCTGCACGTTATCCGGGCTACAGAACGTGTTGTCTTTCCTGAAAATCATGCGGCATTAGGAAATTTCGGCATTTGTCCCGTTAGTCAATCTGAGAGCTGGATCACGGTTGGCGAGCGCACCGAAATTGGCAAACGCAAAGGAGAACAGAGTCATGTTCTGCTGGCAAAGATAATTGCCGTTCACCAGTGAACAAGAACAACCGGCCACACCCCAATCCAACGGACGTGAGTTCAATCGTGCAGCCTGAGAGTTGTTGTAAAGCTCGAACTGAAAAAAACTCACCAACCATGGGAAATTGGCGGTCGATTTGACTTGGCCCGGCGTCGGCCAATTCAACATTTCCAACCCCACCAATACCCCTTGTGGAGCTAGTGAGTGATTTGCTGCATTTTATCGGTGTCCGTCAGCTTGATGTGAATCCCAGACCGCCGGTTATACCAAAATCTCTTTGACCACTTCCCCATGGACATTCGTCAGACGGCGCTGAATTCCATTGTGATAGAACGTTAGCCTCTCATGATGGATGCCAAACAGGTGTAAGACCGTCGCATGAAAGTCGTGCCACGGAATGGGACGCTCGGCCACTTTCCAGCCCAACTCGTCAGTCGATCCAAACGCCATGCCCGGTCGGACACCTGCACCCGCCATCCAAATCGAGAATCCATAACGATTGTGGTCACGGCCTGCGCCAATCACGCCCTCGGCAGATTGTGCGAAAGGCGTGCGACCAAATTCGGTGGTGAACAACACGAGCGTATCTTCCAACAAACCGCGTTGCCGGAGATCTTGTAGAAGTGCGGCCACGGGTTTGTCAATCCGTCCCGCTTCATGCGAATGATTCTGTTTCACATCTTCATGTGCGTCCCAACTGGCCCGTGGCATACCTGCGATCGGACCACCAGAATAAAGTTGAACAAAACGGACACCACGCTCGACCAAACGCCGAGCAAGCAAACAGCGACGCCCCATGTCGGCAGTGTTTTCATCATTCATCCCATAAGCGTCGTGTGTGGCTTGAGGTTCTGCCGACAGATCGCTAACCTCAGGAACTGACAGTTGCATTTGGGCTGCCAATTGATAGCTTCGGATTCGGTCCAAAAGAATGGCATCTTCACCAGCGCGTACAGCGTGATCTTGATTGATGGCATCCACAAACTCTCGGGTCGCCTGGTCAGCACCTGCGGCAAGTTGCACGGCGGGGAATAGGTCTCGCACTGGTTGATTGCCCCCCCTGAATTCCACACCCTGCGAATGGCCGGGAAGAAATGCATTTGACCAATTCGCAGCACCACCGTTTGGCCCGCCGCGCTGGTCCGAAAGGACAACGTAGGCTGGCAAATTTTCCGTCTCCGAACCCAAGCCAAAAGACAGCCAGCTACCCATGGAAGGGAAGCCGTTGGCTTCGAAACCCGAATTTTCCAGAAACAGGGCTGGCGTGTGATTCGCTGAATTGGCTTCCATCGATTTCAAGATTGTCAATTCATCAGCCAATCGAGCGATGTGAGGAAACATGTCGGAAATCATCAAACCACTTTGACCGCGTGGTTTGAAATTAAAATCAGGCTTACGTAACAGGCCAACCTTGCCAAAGAAAATGTCCGGTTTCTTGTCGTACTGCAGTGTCTTTCCATGGTTTGCCTCAAGAGCCGGTTTGTAATCAAACGAGTCGATATGACTCATCCCCCCGACCAGGCAGATGTGGATCGCACGTTTTGCGGCAGGCTGATACGTCATTGCCGGCACTAGCGATGACTGAGCCCGAAGCTGCTGATCGCGAGCAAAAAGACTGAGTAACGCCGTGGCACCCAACCCGTTGGAGCCCCAATGAAACCATTCGCGACGATTCAATTTCCGTGCTGGGATCATCTTGTTTTTCCAGGCATCAATCAACAATGATAAATTCGTTTGCATTAAAAAGACCTCGGCATAATATTGCCAGGCCGTGTGTGTCCACAAGTTCGACAGAGAGTTGCCGTTCGTATTCATTCGGTTTGCGGCCAACGGCCAGCTGCCATGCATAATCGACCTGCAAAACCATGTCGCCGTCCACAGCGCCCGCTATGCGATCGGAAAAATAATGGCTCATCCGCAACACGAACGCGTTGTTCAACAGGCTCAATGCCTGTAACGGAGTGGTTGTCACCGCTCGCCGCGGCGCCGTGGCCGATGGATCGGGGCAGTCAAACGTGTCCAGCAGTGCGCTGCGACCGCCCCGCGGACTGAATCGATAAATCGTGCGGCGGAACCAGGCATCCCCGTCAACGTCCAGCGGCTCATAATAGGTTGTTCCATTGTTTTCCGTTGCAGTCACATCTTCAAAACCGGCCCCTCCCATCGTCAGATTCAACTTGCCAGCCACCGCGAGCATCGAATCTCGAATAACTTCTGCCTCGAGCCGTCGCGGTTTCATTCTCCACAGCAAACGATTGTCGGCATCGATGGCTTGTGCAGCAGCGTTTGCAGCAGAGGCCTGCCGATAAGTAGACGAAGTTACCATGAGTCGGTGTATTGGTTTGAGTCGGAAATCGCTTGCCTTCAACTGATCTGCCAACCAATCGATCAACTCCGGATGACTCGGGCGCCCTCCGTTAAATCCGAAATCGCTCGGCGTATCAACCAACCCGTTGCCGAAATGGTAATGCCACATACGATTCACAATCACTCGGGCAAACAGGCTGTTATTTTCACCGGTGATCCAGGCCGCAAGCTGCCGTCGCCGTTCCGAATCGGCAGCGTTGGCTGTCAGCTGAAATTCCGCATCGACGCCAGTGACCGACGCGACACCACCGGGTGTAACAACTTCACCTTCACGATCGATATCACCGCGGTGTAGAAACTTCGTCGACTCGGGTATGTCTGTCGGAGCGACAGAATACATCACGCGCTTTGAATTCTCACGAACGTCTTCGAGCTGTGTGCGGTACTCTGCTATTTCCACCTTCAACCGCACACGTTGCTCTCGTTGCTGCGGGGATAACCACTCAACGATCTCGGTTTCTGCCACATAGTCCAAACGGGCTCCCGCGGACAGGGCAACTTCATCAGCCGATAAAACTCGGTCGTAAAGGCTCGCCCGCAAAATCTTTCCACGCAGATACCTGTCGCCGCCTGCAGGTTTATGTCGCAAACCAAAGACGATGTGTGCCTTATTTTCGTCATAGCGAACCAAATCCGATTTTCGAATCCCGCGACCGTAAGGTTTGCCGTCACGATAGCCAATGATCGTACCGTCGGCTTGATAAACAATTGCGACATGAACAGGGCGGCTAACCGCTTCCTGTTCCTGGGGTCCTTCAAAGGACTTGGTCCGTACGAAACCATCACTACCTGCCATCCAAAGGTTCGCTGTTTTTTCGGCAAATACGATTGAATCAAATCGCCGGCCGCTTTCAGTTTCGAGGCTAATCACACCTCCACCCGATTGATCAAGTGTTTCAAGATGAACCCACGCTTCGAGCGTTTTTTCCTTGATCGTTTTGTTGATTGCCGCTGTTTCAACATAACTCGTACCATCCAACACTAGCGCGCCTGATTGGAGTGTAGCAGAACCAACCCCTTTTCCATGGAGATTGCCAATTCGATCCTGCAGATCGTCATCGAATTCCCATTGGGCGTACGGCGCTGGCGGTTTTGGCTTTGGCAACACTCCTTTTGAACGCAACTTGAGGATTGCCTCGCGGGCAGCAACATCTATCCTAGCCAACGACTTGGACAGGCGGTTTATTTCGGCGTTGAGACCAGCAATCCGTAATTTCTCGTCGGCAGATCGTTCCGCCCGTTCACCATGATTCACACCAGCAAGGGTCGCTGTCAGACGATAATATTCAACCTGTCGGATGGGATCAAATTTGTGATCGTGACATCGTGCACAGTTAGCAGTCAGCCCTAAAAACGTCTGACAAATGGTACCGACAAGTTCTTCCAGTTCATCCTGTCGAGCGAGTTTTTTCATTCGCACACTCTGACCTACGACCGTGTTGTGAACGCCAGCCACGAGAAAACCAGCAGCCGCCACGCCCTGAGGACCCGGTTTTTCCAAATCCCCAATCAATTGCATCCGGACGAATTCATCGTACGGCAAGTCATCGTTCAATGCTTGAATCACCCAATCTCGGTAGTACCAGAAATTTCGCCGAGGAGTGTTACGTTCAAAACCGTTACTCTCACCGAAACGTACGATGTCCAACCAATGTCTTCCCCATCGTTCACCGTATCGAGGTGATTCGAGCAGCTTATTGACAATTTTCAGGTAGGCTTTGTCGGAAGGATCCTTTTCGAATTTGGCAATCTCGTCAGAAGTGGGTGGCAATCCAATCAGGTCAAAATAAAGTCTCCGCATCAACGAACGGGCATTGGCCTGTGGCGACGGTGAGAGCCCGGCACTCTGCAACTTCGCCAGGATAAAGTTGTCAATGCCGTTTCGGGGCCAATTCGCATTGGCCAACTCGGGTGGTGATGGCTGCTGTAAAGGCCGCAGTGACCACCAATCGTACCCAGCTCGACGATCGGTGGTGTAACGAAAACGATCAATCGACTCGGCACCCCACGGAACACCCACTGTGATCCATTTCCGCAAAGCATCTTTTTCTACTGCTGTAAGCGGATGTTTGGGTGGCATCTCGTCAGCAAGCACCAACTCCCATAATCGACTTTTCTCAAGATCGCCAGCAACCAACACGGCACCATTATCACCACCTGCAAGTGCTGCCTGGCGCTGGGAGAGATCAAGCCCTGCTTTTGGTTCTGTCCCAGCATGACACTCCAAACATCGTGCAGCCAGAAGCGGGGCGATCTGCTTATCAAAATCGATCGAGTCCGCCGCGCAACTTGACTCTAATGCAACAGCCTGAATCAACATCAGGCAAATCATCCAGTGGTAAAAAAGGGGGCTCATGATGTTTTCAAGATGTGAAGAACTGTCTTAAATCCTCCTTGACGACATCCTCTGGGGACGTGCTTACATTGTACACGCAAGCTTCCCCCAAACCAATGTGCCGGATACCACGACAACCGCTTTGTACGGAAGACTCAAGTCGACATAAAGCCGTACGCGTGTCCCCTACACTGGTGTATGCCGACCCGTGTTTCTTCAGCTCGCTCGAGACTCGGATGACAATGCACTCCGACCATCGCTCCGGCTGCCGCCAGCCGGTTGGCAATGCCTCCCGGCCCGAAAGATCTTCAAAGGAATGTTGCAACTTCAATCTCCTGTTCAATCGACCGTTGGTACGCAAAACAGGCCCGCATGATGGCACAGATGAAACAAAGTTTCACTACCAAAGTGAGAAGCTGTTGAATTGGCTCTGCAAGTCAAGCCAATTCAACTCGGAAAAAGTTGCTTCGGTTTCGATCATCAGTATACTGAATCTCTGCTCCGCCAAAAGGATGTTGTGGTTATACTGGAGTCATCAGCACCAACAAATCTCTGGCTGTCGCCTATCCGTTTACGAGCATAAGACCCGAGATGAAATGGCTCACCAAACGGCCAACGCGGTTTTCGACACCTGAATCAAGAAAGACTAGACATGCCTTCCGGCTCGAATTTCTACAAGGCCCGAAATTTCGAGCCCTTAGAGGCGCGGCTGATGCTAAGCTTCACGGAAGTCGCTGCGGGAACTTTGGGAATTGCGTTCGATAGCAGCGGACCTTTCTGGATTGACTACGACAACGACGGCTGGGTCGATGCGGCTACTGACCACGGGATATTTCGGAACCAAGGTGGCACATTCAGCCGGGTCCCTGGTAGTCAGCCCATCCCCGATGCGGGACAAGCTGCCTACACGGGTGATTTCAACAACGACGGTTGGTTGGACATCCACCACAACTGGCACGGCTGTTGTCCCAGGTTTCTAATCAACCGCGCAGGCTCCGGACAATTCGATAAGGTCGAAATCTCTTTACCAGCGGTTGTTGACGGATACAACGGCACGGCCAGTATGGGAAGCGCTCTGGGTGACTTCAACAACGACGGCTGGTTGGACGTCTACATCGGTGGTTACGAACACTGGCCCGACCGCGAATATCCTGACCGCCTGATCCTCAGCAGACCGGATCCCACCCAAGTGGGCGGCCGCAACTTCGAGATGACCTGGCAGCAAAGCCCCATCCTGCGGGCGCGGGGCGTCACGGCCGCCGATTTTAACGAGGATGGACACATCGACGTTTATGTCTCCAACTACCGCTTGCAAGGCAACCTGCTCTGGGTCAATGACCGCAGTGGTTCGGATTTCCCTTTCACATTTGGCAGCGACACCTACAACGCGCTTGGCGGTCACGGTCACTCGATCGGATCAGCTTTCGGCGATCTGGACAGTGATGGTCACCTGGACATTTTCGCCGGTAACTTCTCACACACGGGCCAACCACAATCTCGAGTCTTGCTCAACCAAGGCCCGGCGGGCGATTATCACTTCACCGATCTGGGCCCCAGCGGCATCCACTGGAAGGAGTCCTGGTCCTCACCGGTGCTGGCCGACTTTGACAACGATGGAATGCTGGACGTGTTCTTCTCGGCACTCAGTTCTTATGGCAACAGCAGTTCGCTGTTTCGCAATACGGGCAGCCCGGGCGCCCCTCAGTTCTCTGAGGTCAGTCTACCCGCAAGTGTCGAGGGATACTTGGTCTCCTGGGCCGATTGGGACAACGACGGCGACATGGATCTGGCCACCGGATCACCCAACCGTTTCTTTCGTAACGACAACAACAACGGTAACAGCTGGTTGAAAGTCGCTTTGCGAGCACCAGGCGCCCGAGGTGTCAATGGTGCGGCCATCGGCGCTATCGCACGCGTACGGGCCGGCGATCTCATCGTCACCCGGCAGGTCGAGGCGGGCACCGGCCAGGGCAACCAAAGCGAATTGATACTGCATTTCGGACTGGGCAACACGCCCGGCCCGGTTGAAGTGGAAATTAGCTGGCCCGATGGTACGGTGCGAACGATCCAAACGTCCGTCAACCAGACGATCGACATTCATTATGGATCGTCACCAAATCGAGACGTTTTTACCGCGTATGAAGACCAAGTCTTGTCGCTCAATACTGCGACAGGCCTTTTGAGCAATGACTTTTTGAGCCCCGATGGTCCTGAGGTCACGGCCCAAGTCGTGGAGCGGCCATTGCACGGCCAGGTCACCGTCAATCCGGACGGTTCGTTCCAGTACACACCCGACACCAATTATAACGGCGCGGACACATTTACCTACCGTCTGGTGGGAGATCCCAATACTACAGGTGTGGGTTGGGTTACGATTCATGTCGAGCCGACACAGGATCCCCCCATGGCTGTCGATGATGTCATTGTGGTTAAAGAGAACAAGGTTTTCGCCACAGGACTCCCCCAAGAAACGGTGGTTCCCTTCGGAGCTATTTGGAAATACTCCGACCGTGGTATCGACCTGGGTACCGCCTGGCAAGAACCGATGTTCGACGACTCGTCGTGGTTGAGTGGACCGGCCGAAATCGGATACGGGGACGGCGACGAGCAAACGACAGTTCGATTCGACAGCGACTCGTTTTTTGCCACGGCATATTTTCGTACCGATTTCCAGGCGACCTCGATCGACTCATTAAATGACTTGACATTAAAACTTCTACGAGACGATGCAGCTGCAGTCTATCTCAATGGTATAGAAATTCATCGTGATCCCACATTGCCGCCCGATGCGAATTTCAACACCTACGTTGGTAAATCCATACCCAATGAATCCGAATTTGAAGCCTTTGTCATCGATGCAACCACCTTGGTCGAAGGCACCAATCGATTAGCTGTGGAGGTACACCAAAAAGATCCGGCCAACAACGATATGAGTTTCGACCTTGCCCTGGACGCCAATTCAGGCGGGACAGTCCTGCTGCCGGCCGGATCGGATTGGAAGTATTTGGCCAACGGATCTAACCTGGAAACGGCCTGGCGTGAAACGGCTTATGACGACAGCAAGTGGCCAGGTGGTACGGCGCAATTCGGTTTCGGAGACGGTGATGAGGTAACGGAGATTACCTCCAGGTTTACCGAAGACTTCAAAATCCCCACAACTTATTTTCGCCACACTTTTGAAGTGACTGATGCTGAGCGGATTTCGGATTTCGTGATCCATCTGGTCCGAGACGACGGTATCGCAGTTTACCTGAACGGGTTCGAGATTGCGCGTGACAATTTATCCTCTGGCGCGACATTCGGTACTTACGCGTTGTTCAAAGATGAGATTGAGGGCGAAACGGCAACGTTTTCTACTTTCCATGTGCCAGACGGGATGATCATCAACGGCGACAATGTTTTGGCTGTCGAAATACATCAGATTGCCGCTACCAGTACAGATATCTCACTCGATTTGGAAATGATCGTCCAGCGTGATGTTGAATTGGGTGTGCTGGAAAACGACATTGAAATTGACGGTGATGGGATGATCGCCGAGTTACTCGAGCCGCCGCAACATGGCACGGTCGTGATGACGCACAGTGGTCAATTCAGCTACACACCTGATGCCGGGTTTAAGGGCACCGACAGTTTCAGCTACCGCAACATGGACGTTACGATTGACGAACCGCAAACCTTTGTAGAATTTGGATCTTCCTGGAGATTCCTGGACGACGGTTCTGACCAGGGGGTTGCCTGGCAGCAACCCGATTTTAATGATTCGACCTGGTCCACTGGTGAAGCTGAGCTGGGATACGGGGACGGAGACGAAGTGACCGTCCTCAGTTTCGGCCCACATGAAAATCACAAGTATGCAACGAATTACTTTAGAACCGACTTCGAAATCCGTGCTGTAGGCAATGCTGATTTCACGGCCAGTTTACTTCGCGACGACGCGGCGGCGGTCTATGTGAATGGCATCGCGGTTTATCGCGATGCCAATTTAATCTCTGGCGCAGGCTACAGTGATTATGCTCTCACGACCATCTCTGATGAAACGCCACCGGTAAGTTTTTCCATCCCGGCTGTTTATTTTAAGACGGGTCAAAATACCTTGGCGGTGGAAGTTCATCAAGCAAGTGGCACCAGTTCCGACATGAGCTTTGATTTCCAGCTCGTCGGATTTGAATCTGGTTCCTTTGGGTCGGACGAGGGCCTCGTCACCATCACGGTCGAGGAGGCCAACGATGTCCCCATCGCGACCGACGACCAATATTCGACATCTCCATCGCAGATGCTCGTGGTGAATCAACACTTCGGTGTACTCAGCAACGACACCGATGATGAAAACGACCCCTTGTCCGCTGTTGTTGTGACATTACCGCCCCATGGTAACCTGGCGTTGTCCTCTGATGGTTCTTTCTCATACTCACCGGATGCGGGTTTTGAAGGACAGGACTCTTTTCTCTATCGAGCGCTCGATGGCGATGGTACGGACGTTACTAACCTGATTCGACAGGGCAGCAATTGGCATTATCTGGACGATGGCTCCAACCAGGGAACTGCCTGGCTGACAAACGATTTTGACAGTTCAGCGTGGTCGGTAGGTCAAACCCAACTTGGCTACGGCGATGGTGACGAGCAGACGGTCATCCGGTTCGGTGAAGATCCTGACAACAAACACGCGACAACCTATTTCCGCAAAGAGTTTAATGTTGCCGTTGCCGAACGAGTGAACACCCTCACAGCCTGGTTACTGCGTGACGATGGTGCTGCGGTTTATCTTAATGGGGTTGAGATTCACCGGGATGATGGCGTGCCGGCCAATGCCACATTCGATGTCTATGTTAAGGATCTCGGGGAAAATGTGGGAATTACCTTTTTCGTTTCTCCAAACTTGTTGCTCGAGGGGGCCAACGTCATCGCCGTCGAGGTCCATCAACAGGCGCCCAGCAGTTCCGATCTCAGTTTCGACTTCAGCCTGACATCTGAAATTTCCCTGTCCACGCCGGCGACGGTGGTCATCGATGTCAGCTCGACACCTTCGTTATTGGGTGATGTCAATTTGGACGGCCATCTCAACGCGGCCGATATCGACGATTTGTATGCCGCAATGGACTCCGGAACAAGCGATTTACAATACGATGTCGACAAAAACCAGTCGATAGATCCGGCGGACGTGGACTATCTGATCACCACGATTTTGAACACGACACGCGGTGATACCGACCTGGACGGTGACGTCGATACGGGTGACCTGACCAGAGCCATCATCGGCTTTAACGGCGCTGGGGGCGAGGGAAAAGGCTGGGCAGATGGCGATACCAATGGTGATGGTGATGTCGACACGGGCGATTTGACGACGGCCATCATTCGCTTCACGGGCGCGTCAAACGGGTAATAGAATCTCTTTTTGGCGGTTGGCCAATTCCACCGGGGATGCACGCAGCAAATTCAAACAACAGAATTTTCATGGGTACCTTGAACCCAGCGAGACACGTGCTGGCAAATCACCGTGCCCGTTACTACCAAGACCAACTTTGGGTTGCCTAACTGTTGTGAAAACGAGATAACTGGCAGAATGGATTTTGATATCAGAGTAATTTCATTCAGGAAAAAGTTGCTCTTGTTTCCTCCCTCATTCGACTGGGATTTGAACCAGGGGGATCTCAATGAATACGGCATCAGCATCTCCTACCCTGCAGCATTGGCCCTTGCTCTGCACAGATTTTATCGTTGAAGAAGTAAGCTCTCAGAAAACGGATGGGACAATCCTCGATCCGACAACCATGGGACACGATCGCATCACCAGGTTCTACCTCCCATGAACTCCACGTCGTACGACATTCTGGTTCGCGCCGGCCGTATCGTCTGTCCGAAGTCCGGTCACGATGCACCGGGTACCATCGCCATTTCCAAGGGACGGATCATGGCTATCGATCCGCCCAACAACTCAACCGCCAAAGATAGACTCAATTTACCCAATGCGGTCCTGTTGCCCGGCTTGGTGGACCTGCATGCACATCCGGCTTGCAGCGGCTCGAAATACGGTGTCGACCCAGATCTCGAATTTCTTCCTCGGGGCGTTACTACCGTACTCTCGCAGGGGGATGCCGGAGCCGACAACTGGACCAACTACCACGCTGAAACCATTAAAAGTTCGAAGACACGAGTCCGGCTGGCAATCAACATTTCCCGGCATGGTGAAAATACTGAACGGCCCTGCCTCGACGATCCCAGTTGGCTCGACGTTGACAAGTGTGTCGCAACGATTAACGTTGGTGGTTCTTTGATTTGGGGGATTGCTGTCAATTGTAGCCGAGCGTCGGCCGGTAACACCGATCCACGCCTGGCGTTGCAGTTGGCTCTCGAAGCGGCCCGTTCCACCCAGCGTCCTCTCTTGTACGGAATGAGAGAGCCCGACGATTGGTCGTTCGCCGAGCAGCTCGAATGGTTGCGTCCCAACGATGTAGTCACCTACACGTTTCGTCGCGAACCGTATGGAATTGTTGCTGGCGGTCGTGTCCGACCTGAGGTGAAAGCGGCCCGCGAGAAGGGCATACTCTTCGACGTCGGCCACGGTATGGCATCACTGGATTTCAACGTGCTCGAAGTGGCGCTCGCCGAGGGCTTTTTGCCCGATACAATCTCGACCGACCAATACGCTCGTCACGTCAAAAGCGCGCCGCAACACGATCTGCCTCGGACAATGTCCAAGCTGTTGGCCGCCGGCATGAACGAGTTCGATATCTTCAGGGCAGTCACCATGAAACCCGCCGAGGTATTGGGACTAACCGACGAAGCTGGCGTCCTCCGACCCGGTGCGCCGGCCGACCTCACCCTACTGACGTTCCGTGATGACGCGGCAGCTCTGAAAGACGTCCACGGTGTCATTCGTCCCGGTGGCTGCTGGGAGGCAGTACTCACGATTCGTGAGGGTACGACGATCACCCCCGACGGCGCACCAGTTTAGCTGTACGAAGTTGCCAGGACACACTGGCAGCACCTTAAGCGGTACTTCAGGAGCAAGTTTGGCAAAAACCAGAAACACTTTCTCATGATTTTTGTTTTCATCTTCACAAATGTCCTGTTAAACTCAATAGTTGTGTTGTTTATTTTAAATAGCCAGAACGCTGCAGGCTGGTAATACCCATCCGTGGTGGAACCCCCGGCACAGCACAAAACGAATAACGTCATGACCCGGATTTGCAAATCACCCTACCCCACACAATGTTTTGTTATCGCTCGTTTTCTTTGTTTGGCGATCTCCATAGCCTGGCTTCTTCCGCTGCGACCCACGGCTGCGCTTACGATTAACCTGACCTTTGACTCGGACGCCTCGGATTCTCCGACTTTCGATCCGACCGCCGCGCTGCTGGCACCGATCGTGCGCGCGGCCGCCGATCATTGGGAGGATATCATTCACGATATGGGAACGCTGGAAATCAATTATTACTACGATGACTTGTCTAGCGACACGCTTGGCCAACATCACAATTTGGCAACCAGCGGAGGCAAACCGACCGAGGCCAGAGTTCGATTTGATACCGTGAAAAATAGCATCGAGCGAAACTGGTACTTCGATCCAACTCCGACCAACCACAGCGAATACGATCTGGAACAGACACTCTATCGTGATCTGGATGCCAGTAAACAAACCGATTGGTTTAACGGTTCGCCACCTGACTTGTTGGAGGTTGGCTACCGTGGCAATGTGTCTGCGACAGCGCCCGCTGCGGCCATCGGAGCCTATGACATCTTCAGCACAGCGATTCACGAAATCGGCCATGCCGTTGGCCTGACCAGTAATGTTTCAAGTGGAGAGTACGCTGACGGTGATTACGACGTTGCCTCCAATCTGGTAGGTGGCGCCGTGATGGCTATCGAAGGTAATGCGCACATCGATCCCAGGATTGCGCTGATGTGTTCTGGTTGCGGTAATGAAGATCTTCGGCGCATGCCGACGGCTACGGATGTCTTTGCCGCGGCTACCGGTTCCGGTTGGACCAATTTGGATCTATTTCGTCAAGACATGTGGAGTGCCGGCGATATGAATGCCGCCTCCCGATGGGAAGGAAACAAAATTCCAGGCAGCCAGGATGATGCCTTCGTGCGGCATGAGCACACTGGAACCATGACGGACGACTTGCATTTTCAAAATATTACAATTGCCGAGGGCAGCTGGGTAAAGACCTCTACCCATACTCTCGAAATCGACAACGACACGGTACTACGAAAAAACAGCTCTGAGACCACCCAACTGTTTGTCGACACCGGGGGAACACTGATGACAGAAGATTTACGGCTGTTTGGTGCTGAATTGGATATGTCCGGTGGTACGGTCCTGATCAGCGACTATTTCGAAATTCAACCAGATGACGAAGACACAACCAGCTGGCATGGCCTGATTACGGGTAACGGAATCATTGACGTCGCTGACCAGCTCGAGAACGACGGCATCATCCGGCCCGATGGCGGAGCGCTAACGTTCCGCAGTGTTTCGACCGATGCCTGGGACCTCGATGGTAATAGGGGTACAGGTGAGCTGGATGCCAGTGATGGTGATGTCATCTTCGATTCGGGTGGATTGCGCGACGAGCATGACGGACAAATCATCATCGGCGACGGCCATTTTGTAAGATTTGATTTTGACTGGGAATTAGGGTCCGGAGGCGACATGCATTTGGACGGAACCAGCCTGGCAACAGCCGAATTACTGGGGCCTGGAACGGCTACCTTTTCCGGTGATATCACGGCCACCGGTAAATCCTCGCTAGACACGAATCTGGTATTTCATTCAACTGCCGATGTCACGCTGACTGACGCCGATACCGAACTCAAACTGGGAAAACAAACAACCGATTTGATTATCTACAACGGCGGCAATTTTATGGGGCCCGGAAAACTCGAACAGAACGGTAACGCGACGGTAGCCGGTGGAAGCACCGTCGACATCTCGGTAGCCACTTTCGACTTTGACGGTTCATCAGCCAGCAATACGACGATCGAAACGGGTGCCACGCTGAATGTTGCCAGTGACATGTTACATGATTCGTACAGTAGTGATCTGATCGTGCAAGGCACGTTAAACATGGATCTTGTTACGAGCTCTTCCTGGTCACTTGAGGGAAGCCTTGTTGTCAATGGAGGAGGCGAAATCAATGGGGATGAACTTATCCTGACTGGCGCACTTAGCACGGCCGTCGGCGGTGCAGGCACTATCAACGCACCACTTGATATTCACCCCAGCGCCTCGCTGGAAATTACCGCCGCTGGCGACACTCTCGACCTGGCAGGATTGACCACCTGGAGAGGTCCGGCAAACGTCACTGGATTTGGCCACATCATTCAAAACGGCGACGCCCATTTTACTAGTGATACGACCATTGCCGTCAACACGTACAACATGGATGGAATCAATTTGAGCACGATCACGATCGACCCCAATGTTACTGTAACTCTTGACGTACATGCCATTGACTCAGGAACCGACGGTTTTGACGGCACGCTGAATCTCAACAGCAGTACGATTGTCGTCAATACGACCGACGCCTGGTCCATGGAAGGCACAACGAATATGGATACGGCAGCGGGTGTAGCCCGCATCAGCGGCAGTCAAATCGTGATTGTTGAAACATTGAATACCACCGGCGAAGGGGTCGCTCACATTGACGCCGATGCCGTCATTGAAACCGATGCAAATATGACCGTCGCAAACAATACCACATTGAAAATCAACGGAACAACTTCGCTAAAGGGAGGATCATTCAACACCGGACCGGCTACGACCAGTGAATCCCTCAGTCGAGTCGAACTTGATGGTTTGACCAATTACGATGGTGGAACAATTACCGTCAGTGGTGTCTTACGACAAAACGGAAATGCTTCGGTCAATTCAGACATCACGATCAACGGAGACTATTTCGATATGGATGGTTCAACAGGCGAAATGTCCAATTGGAATCTCGACAAAGATTTAACACTCAATGTTCTGGGCATCGAAGATCGCACGACAAACAATCTCTTTAACGGTACGATCGACTTAAACAGTTCTGACAGTACACTGACCGTCAACACTGCAACCCCCTGGACCATGGATGGAACCCTCCAGATTTCCACTTCCACCATCATGACTCTTCCATCGATAGCGGGCCAGAACTTTATCCTTTCTGGAAAGGCCAACATCGATGGTGGTACACGTTTTGACGCCATTGTCGAAATCACAGGCACGGTCAATTTACTCACGGCCACGTCAAGGCTGGCCGTGTCAGGTGGAAATTTAACCGACATCAATACGATTCATGGCGGAACCATCACCGGTCCGACTGACAGTAGCTTGCGAGCAATAACAGGACATAGCCTCGTCGGCTATGGTAACATCAACACGGGCGTCGATTTTTTCAGTGGTTCGGAGCTGTTGGCCGATGACGGTACGTTGACCATCGACGGATCCTTCATCGCACTGGGAAAAATCGGCACCCACGACGCTGATGGTCTGTTAAATATCGTCAATGCCTGGGACACGAATATTGCCGATCGCTTGGAGCTTAACGGCGGAGCGGTGACAGGCGCTCTGATCACCAACGGAGGTCAGACGATCGGCCAGGGTGATATAACCACAGACGGATTTGATAACGTTGGCACCCTTTCTGCCGAGGGAGGCACGCTCACGCTGAACACAACGGCAATTCCTGATTTAGATGGGACGGCAAATGTCGGTGTGATTAATGCCGTCTCTGGCAACGTGCACGTTGCTACGGCAGGAGGTAGTTCAAAATTCCTGGGAACACTGAATATCAATCGTGGCTACGAATTTCGCATGACGTCACACGGACTCGACAGCCGAGGTAGCATCAACATGAACGGTGGTACTCTCGCCGTGGCGAATTTGCAACAATCCGGTCAGTTGCTGATTAACGCCGGTGCCGTTTCAACACTCCGTTCCCCAGACATTCATTTCACAGCCTCCGGTAACAATTCGATCGATGACGAATTGCAAGTCGAGGGTGCTGCCGAAATTCATGTCGGTGCAACACTTAAAGGATTGGGACGCTTAGTAGCTAACAACGGATCTGAGATACGTCTGCAAAATGGTACGACCGTGGGTGTCAATGTGCTCAATCACGGTAAGATCGAAATTGGTTCACTATTCGGAATTACCAAGCTAATCAGTTATGAGCAGGCCTCTAACGGACAGTGGAAGGTTGAATTAGCAGGCACCATTCCAACCACTGAACATGATGTAATGCGTGTCTCAGAAACAGCGGTGGTCGACGGATTACTAGCACTTCAACCGGTCGCACCCTATGCTGATCCGGCCGTGCGCGGGATGTCAGACGAATTCGCGATTTTGGAGGCTGGCAGTGTTGTCGGCAATTTTACGACGGTGGAATATGACAATATTCCATTATCATCTACCTTTTTAGAAACCGATGGTTCCTTCCGCAGCCATCAGGGCATCGGGTTGTTTCGCAACATAACCTATACTGCGGCGGCCGTTGTCTTTGAAAATCTATTGGCCAACGCAGGGGACACCGATGGTGACCGGGACGTTGACACGGTTGATTTGACGCAAATGATCATGAACTTCACGGGGGCAACAGGAAGCGGTGGAACCTGGTTAACAGGAGATACAGACGATGACGACGACGTTGATACGGTTGACCTGACAGCGGCAATCATGAACTACACCGGGCCCCTGAATGCTGCGGTGACCGTCGTACCCGAACCATCCAGCTTGTTACTGCTGGTACTGGCGACCGGTTGCTTGTCGGTTACCAGGGCAAAAAACTGTCGCCATTAGTACCGTCTACTCGCTATCACTGGCCGTCCCCACCGACAATTGACTCACCGGGTCTTGTTGCCGATTATCCAATTCCAGCAGTCACGCCGCAGGCAAGCATCCAGAATGCCAAAGACGCACCATCAAGATCTGGTAGCGCGATACAACCCCGTAGAATCCAATGCATTGGGCCAGTTGTTAAACTGTAACGTTTCTACCGGTCAAACCGATTCTGCCGCGTCGAGGCGATTTTACAGTCTGGTAAAGTCGATACAGATCATGTGATGATCCGATGTGGTGTGCCCTTTCCCAAGCAGGTCTTGCTTGTCACTTCACCGGCAGGGATGCTCAATCGTGCTGCATAATCTGTTTGCCTTCGTTCTGCTCATGACGACACCAGCTCCGGTGATCGGCCAAGACGCGCAGCGGCATTCCCCATTCGGCGTGGCTCACGTTGTGTTCGTGCCAAAAGAAGCTTTGCCCATTAGACAGCCACAACAGCGATTCGCAAAGTCACTCGGGCTTGATGATCTGAAGCACATGGCTTTGCAGAACAATCCAACACTCGCCGCGGCAGCGGCCCGGATCAATGTTGCCCGCGGACGGCAACTGCAGGCCGGATTGTATCCAAATCCAGTGATCGGGTATCACGCTACGGAAATCGGGAATCTGGAGACGGCCGGGGCACAAGGCGCGTTTGTCACTCAGCGATTCATTACCGGTGGCAAGCTACAGCTCGATCGGACGATTGCCGGAAAAGACATCGACGAAACCCACCTGCAACTTCACGTTCAGCAACAACGGGTGCTAAGTGATGTCCGAGTGCGCTTCTATGATGCGCTCGTTGCTCAACGTCGAGTTGATCTAACAAAGGAACTTGCTCGCATCGGTAATGAGCTTGTAAAAGCGACCGAAACATTGATCGCAGGGCGGCAAGGCACTGAAAATGATTTGCTGCAGGCCGAGATCAAGGCCGATGAATCCCACATTTTGCTTGGCAACGCCACGAACGAACACACTGAAACATGGCGAAGGCTGGCTGCCGTTGTTGGTATGCCAGCGATGCGGACAACAGCACTTGCTGGCAAACTTGACGACCAACTGTTAAATTTTGATTGGGACAGTTGTTATGCCATGGTGCTTGGAAATAACCTGGAACTCAATGCGGCTCGCACACGAGTACAACGGGCAAGTGTCGTGATTCGTCGGGCCAAGAGAGAGCCGATCCCCAATGTTGATCTTTCAGTAAGCTTAAGACACCACAACGTTACCGGCAGTAACGTGGCGAATGTACAGCTCGGAATTCCCATCCCTGTCTTCAATAAAAACCAAGGCAACATTCGCAGTGCGAAAGCCGAGTGGGTCGCTGCCCGCAATGAGGTCAAACGTATCGAGCTCGAATTGCAAGATCAGTTGGCAGTGGCCTATCGACGGTACGCTAATGCACGTCAACAGATGGATCGATACAGTCAAAGGATGGTACCCCGAGCTAAACAATCGCTGCAACTTGTGACCGACGGCTACGAAAAGGGACAGGTCGAATATTTGACCTTACTGACTGCTCAACAAACCTATCTCCAGGTCAATCTGTCGTATCTGGCTTCCTTACGAGAGTTTCGGGCCGCCGAAAGCATCATTAAAGGCCAGCTTTTGACAGGCAGTTTGGCTCAACATCGCTGATTTGCTGTAAGTTCAGATTGCGGATCCAGCAAAAGCTGTATATCATGGAGATGTAGTGATAAAGGAAGGGTGCATGTTCGATCGTCTTGTTTCCCTGGTAATGATCTTTGCGGTTATTGCCTGCCCGATGTGTTGTGGCAACCGCGCCGGTCAGTGCTGCGCTGCTGATCTGTGCCGCTTGGGAAAACAAGCTTCACCCACTTGTCCTATTCACCGAACGATAGAAGGCTGCTTCAATGAAACGGCACAGGACCACGACGGACGTGGCCCCCGTCGGTGTCCGGAAAAATCATCGTGTCAGGGGATTTGTGGTGGTGCTGTTTTTGAAAAACCCTGTGAATTGACTAATCTTGACGCTTATTTCTTTTCACCATGGGTTGATGACAACGGCTCTATCGTTTCATTGTTGGCACATTTCCGCACGTCCGGTGCCAGGTATCATCATGGCAGTGACGCCACCAATCACGGTCGCTTCGTGCGCACGCTGCACTCATCGTTTTTGTGGTGATGAGTCCTGAGCAACGAGTTCCCAGCTGTTAACGAACTCTGCCGCTCCTTTCTACCGGTTCTCGATGCGAGAGGTTTTTCCGTATTGGGAGAAATGCTTAGAAAACTTGACTAAGAATCCCTTGATATCATGTTTTTCCGCCTGCTCCCCTGGGAGTACGCAATTCGAAACTTGTTTCGGCGCCCGTTGCGAACGTGCCTGACGCTGGGAGGCCTGACGACCGTGATCGTCCTGGTCTTCGTCGTTGTCGGATTTATCCGGGGACTGGGGCGGTCGCTGGCTATCAGTGGCAATCCACAGACGGCGCTTATTTTTTCGCTCGCCATGGGAGAGAATCTTGAATACTCCTCAATCCCGATGCGGACCAGCGATCTCATTCCAGCGAGTGTCGCAGGCATTCAAGAACGCTTCGGCCAGAAGTATGTATCACCTGAGCTGTACCTGGGTACCCAGGTCAACGTGGGACAAAGGGAAGCTTCAATGGGTCTTGTCCGTGGCGTCACCCGGTCGGCTTTGCTTGTTCGCGATCAAGCTGAGATCGAAAAAGGAGACTGGCCTGGAACGGGCGAAGTCATCATCGGTCGCCTGACGGCTGCAAAACTCGGAGCCACCCAGGCGGAGATGAGTATTGGTCAATCCATTTCATTCGAAGGACGTAAATGGAAAATCAGCGGTGTATTCTCCGCAGGTGGATCGGCCTTCGAGTCCGAAGCCTGGTGTCGCCTCGATGAACTGCAACAGGCAATGAAGAGACAAGACCTTAGCATCGTTGCAGTGACGCTGGCGGCCGATGGCGGTTTCGCCAACCTTGACTTGTTCTGTAAAGAGCGGCTCGACCTTGAACTCCAGACCATGCAAGAGACTCAATACTACGACTCGTTGCAAAAGGACTATGGCCCCGTAAGATGGCTGGCATGGCTGGTTGTCTCGCTCGTGTCGGCAGCCGGCATTTTTGCCGCTTTGAATACGATGTATGGTTCCGTGGTCGGGCGAATTG
>Ga0310125_10000316_pt1 | contig 22305 bp, 25 predicted proteins | sample CB11b_Tmax_Bot8__FD_203508 | JGI IMG/M metagenome (GOLD analysis project Ga0310125, IMG submission 203508) | Marine microbial communities from Western Arctic Ocean, Canada - CB11b_Tmax_Bot8 | ecosystem: Environmental > Aquatic > Marine > Oceanic | place: Canada: Western Arctic Ocean | collected... | reverse complement strand
GTGTGCTCTGCACCGGGATCATCAAGAGACCGTCGCTGAGTGTCAGCGGTCGTTGCCCGAGATCACCGATCATGACACAGTTGCCGCCTTTGACGACACCGGGCAGGTGGTGGGTGGCGTCGTATTTCTTGCCTTCGTGAACGATCTGCTCGTCGACAAGAAGCGTGCGACCCCCATCGACGGAGACCGAGTAGTGCAGGGCCCAGTTGCGCATCCCTTCCAGTGGGTCATCGCTGGGTAAGACTCCCTCCGTCCAGACACTGACATAGCGACCACTCACGGGGTCGACATAGCCACCACGAGGATGGCGGCGACCCGTACCATCGGCGTGGTCGAATTTCATCGCCCACGGTGTAGGATCACTCCAGGTGCGACCATTGTCTTCGGAGGAGCGCAAGAAGGCAGCGTCGACGGTGTCGGAACGACTCGTCAGGCTGTGGATGCTGATCAGCCGCCCTCCGGTTTTTTCGGTGTAATAACTGCCTCCCAAGACGCCGATGCCCGGTCCGGGAGAAGGGACGAGCGCTTCACGCTTTGTTACTTCGGCGCGCAACATCAGCAAACCCGAAAACCGGGTTGTACCGCCCGGGCGCGGCCGATGCTGGCAAGTGTCGACAGCAGGGTCATGACACCGCTGACGCCCTGCATTGGATTGGCGCGCCAGATCTTCACCTCCACACCATCCCCCTCGGCGTCGAGTTCGATGATGGACCGGTCGAGGGCGGGGTCGGCGACGAGGACGGAGCGTGTGCGATCGAAACCGATGCCGGCGAGGGCGACGGCGGCATGGGAGTTGACGTTGCGTGGGAACAGAGGGCACAACTCACGCGTGGGCCCATCGTAGAGCACGGTCTCCGCCGTCATGCTCTCAGGATCGAACTGGGGGGCGGCGGAGAAGTCGAAACTGCGCACCGGTTTCTTCATGACGATGGTCACGGTTTGCCAACGTTCCCTGCCTTCCTCCAGTGCTTCGAGACCGACGACGGCGCCGTGAGGGACGAAGATGCGTGTGCCGGCTGTTGCGGATGTGGCCAGCAGTGCGGCCTCCAGTTCGGCGTCGGCGAAGGCCGTCAGTGACAGTGGCATGTAGTCGGTGCTCTGCAAGAAATTGCAGCCCTGTTCCCGGGTGATATCCGGGTGGGCGAGTTCGACGATCAGATCTACCGAGTAGCTGGCAAAGTCGGCGAGTTGCTTGAGGACCTGTTCATCAGGCAGCGCGCAGAGCTTGTCACGGCTGCGATTGTAGACAAAGCCGATATCCAGCCCCAGTTCGGGTCGCGTCGTAACCTGTTCGTAGATGTACTGGCCGATGTATCCATAACCGATCAGGCCGATGCGGGGACGGTCGTTCATGAAGATGCAGCTCCTTGGCGCAACCGACCGAGTCGGTGGCTGAGGGGGTCGCCGAGGCGCTCGAACAGCCTCTGTGGCGTCAGGTGTGTTGTCTCTACAACCCATTCGACCTCGCGCCGCAGGGGAGAGTCGAAAATGCCCGGGTCATCGGCACCGATGACGAGATCGACGTCGGACTGGATGAAACGGTGCACGGGGTGTAATTCAGGGCTGGGTACGCTGCCGAGTCGAAGATTTGAGCTCGGGCAGGATTCGATGACGGCGCCGATACGGGTGATCTCGCGCAGCGCGTAGTCCTGACGGTGGATGACCTGCTCGAGGCGGTGATCGTCGTACGGCCGATGCAGTAGCTGGTCAGGACTGCTGCCCCTCAGTTGCTCACGTTCGACTGCCAGAGCGGCGGTATCGATTTCTACGCCAGCGTCCTCCAGCCCCTTGTGATGGGTCAGATCGTAGTCGATCTGGTCGAGGCGCTCGGAGACCTTCTCGCGGACATGAGAGCCGCCTCGTCGGCCTGCCGCCACCACCGGGTCGAGGCCCAGGGCGGTGCAGTGGCCGAGACGGCGCGCGCCGAGTTCGGCCGCTTCGTGGCACCAGCGCACGGCGCTTTCCAGGGATTTGTCGAAGTAGATCTCGCCCACGTGATAGAGGATCTCGAGGGCGTGTGCCGGATTCGCCGCGTTGTCGTCGTGTATGCGGCGAACCACGTCGGCAGCGCTACGCGGGGGGAACCCTTCTTCCACGTTGCAGAAATCGACACCGACGATGCCCTCATGGAGATCCGGTTTGTCATCCAGTAACTGGCGCAACTCGAGATATGCAGGCATAGCTGCCGAACGCGGCAGGGAGGGCACGTAACGAGCGATAAATCCGTCCGTACAGGCGTCGATTGAAAGCTGTGCGGTAAGGCGGTGGAAGCGGACGAAACCCTCGGGGTCGCCGGTGTCGGGTGCATTGGATCGCATCTCGACGTATCGTACCCCCTCGATACGATGGCGGTCCAACGCCCGACGTGGTCCCTCGAGTTCACCATCGGGTATGTGCTGGATGTAATGTCTGATGATGGCGATGAGCAGATTGAACTTCGCCTGGAAACGCGAAAAATCCGGACCGTCCTCTTCGGTGAAGATGAAGTGCCTGCGTATGGCATCGATGCCGGACGAGTCGCCGGCAACCACTCGTGCGAACCACTCAGATGGATCGGGACGCAGGCCGTAGGCCATGTCGAAGGCATCGACAAATATGGACCAGTCGATGTCGCGATAATACGGGGCAGCAAGTTCGATCAGATCGTCAACGGAGAAGCAACCGCCCATGTGGACGTGCAATTCACAAGTTTTCAGAGGTGCCAGGGGATCGGTTGAGATGTCATCCATGAGGACCCAAGATAGGGGCCCGACCGATTGGAGACAGGACCGGTGCGCGGTATCTTACCAGAAAACAGACAGGAGAGAGTGACATGGAATACCGCCGCATGGGACGCACAGGGCTCAAGGTTTCGGAGTTGTGTCTGGGAACGATGACCTTTGGCCACAGCGCCGACGAAGAGGAATCGCGTAAGATGGTGGATCTCGCCATCGACTCAGGGATCAATTTCTTCGACACGGCCAACTCGTATGCCGACAGTCGCTCAGAGCAGTATCTGGGCAATATCCTCAAGGGTCGTCGCCGCGACCAGGTGATTGCGACGAAATTCTTCAATCCAATGGGCCCTGGTCCGAATGAATCCGGTATGTCGCGAGTACATATCATGAACGCCGTCGAGGACAGTCTACGTCGGCTGCAGACGGACTGGATCGACATCTATTACATCCATCACGTCGACACTCAGACACCACTGGAGGAGATGCTGAGGGCCCAGGATGACCTGGTGCGTCAGGGCAAGGTCCGCTACACGGCGTGCAGCAACTACCAGGCGTGGCGGTTGATGGAGGCTCTGGGTATTGCCGAGCGCAACGGTTGGGCGAGTTTTGATTGCTTCCAGCCGCAATACAGTCTGGTGGTGCGTGATATCGAGCAGGAGTTGATCCCACTCTGTCAGTACAAGGGATTGGGCGTGGTGGTGTGGGCGCCCATGGCGGGTGGTTTTCTCACGGGTAAGTACAAACCTGGGGAACGCACCGCTGCAGGCACACGCTCCGAAGAGGGCTGGGCGTATCCTTCGAGTTATTTTGCCGCCAACGCAGATGACACGCTGACGGCACTGCTGGAAGTCTCCGAGTCGTTGGGTCGGAGTCCCTCCCAGGTGGCCGTGTGCTGGGTCGTCGAGCAGCCCGGCATCACCTCGGCGATCGTCGGGTCGAGGACAGCCAAGCAACTCGAGGACACCCTTGGTGCGGCTACGTTTAGCTTGTCTGCCGAGGCCGGTGAGAAGTTGTCGAGTGTGTCGCACCTGCCGCACCGTTATCCGGAAGCCATGGAAGCCGGTATGCATGAACGACGGGATGCAGCCGTTGGCACCCAGACGAAGCTCTGATGTAGATGTTCGCCTGGGCATGAGGTGAATGCGACCTTCGTCGACAGGACCAGGCAGCACTAGCGCAACAGCGCGGACTTGATCCAACCCCACGAGGTGGAGCCCACTGCCGTCTGTGATTCGCCCGGCGACAGCGCCTCGAGGCTGGCAATCGTCGCCGAGCCATTCGTCCCACCGAAAACCAGGACGACACCATCCACGACGACGACGGAGGCGCCGTAACGGGGTTCGTTCAGGTCGGTCATCGAACTCCAGGCGTGGGCCCAGTGATAGGGGCCGAACGTCTGCATATGGGTTCTTCCGTGACGACAGACGCTGGTCAACCGGCGGCAGAGGCACACCCGGTGCCCGTGCCCAGTCCTTCCCCGGAGTTGCCGAAAGATCTGGACGAGGGCATCGCGTTGGCCGAACGGAAGATCGTCGAGCAGGCCGTGCAATAAGTGGGAGGCAATGTCTCCGAAGCGGCGAGACTTCTGGGGACGAGTCGCACGAGGCTGTATCGGATCCTTCGTGCTCGGCAGTGAAGTACCCAATCAGAGACTGGCCAACCAGTCCTGCGAGGTCGCGATCGTACCAAAACTCGACATGAGGTCGATGGCCGCTTCGTGCATCTGCGCCGATTTTCCCAATGGGGTCGACGATCTCGTTCTATAGATCCATAAGAAGCAGCGCTGTGTTCATTTCAGGCTCCGATTATCGGACCACTGGATCCACCAGCCCCCAGGCGTTGTCTCGCACAACAACGCGATCCTCCTTGCGCATAGCACCGCGTTCCGTCTTGTGACGGAACCAGTTGTGATCGATGACGATCTCATCCTCCGGCGTACCACGGATGACGATGGCGCAACGACGGTCGGCACGAAATGTATTGTGATGCACGTGCATCCAACCGCCCGCCACATCGGTGCCGTCCTTGCGATCGCGACCACCGTGCATGTCGAAGCAATGACTGAGGGTGCGGCCGAGTTCGACATTGTGACGCGCTTCATAACCTGAGCCTCCACGCCCGGTGCCGGCGATGGAGTGGCGGTTGGCGTCGAACAGATTGCCCTCGATGACCGACTCGGCAATGTCGTGGCTGATGCCGTAGCCCAACCCCTGATACTGATTGTGATGGATGAAGTTGTGCTGCACGAGGTGCCCGTCGCCGCGATTCAGGCGGATGGCGGAATGACTCCAGCCGGCGAGTTCGCAGTTGTCGACGCGCAGACGGGAGTGCGCCGTAGCGATACCGTCGGAGGTAGGGAACTTGTAGTAATACTCGTGCCCCCCGTGGCCTTCGCGGAAGGAGCGCGAGTGGTGCTCCAGACATTGCCTTGGATTCGGTCCCTGCAGGCGGAGCCCGGTGACGCGTGCATCCGCTCCGGTGACCTGAACCAGCGGTCGCGTGGCGAAGGCGTCGGAACGGATGAGTCCGCCCGGTGCACCATCGATGCCCCGATCACTGGCAAGGGTGACGCCACCGGACAACGCCAGCACCAGCTCATCGACGTAGATCCGTTCCGTGCATTCTATGACGGCATCGCCGGAGACGTAGACTGTATCACCGGACTTTGCGCCGGCGAGAGCCTCGATCAGTTCATCCAGGTGCCCGACGGGTGGACCGGTAGGACGGATGGTTTCGGTGTAGCCAGTTCCACCGCCAAGAGGACGTCCCCGTTTGGCGGTGGCACCGCAGGACTTGCGACCGGTACCGGTGTGGGTTGGACCTCGAAGGATGGGGCGAGCGCCGAACATGTCATTCTCCAGTTTCAGGACTGGAGGAACTTAGTCTGATTGTGTGCTGAGAGACACAGTCGTGTGTGCTTTGGGCGTTTTGCCCTGTTGCTCACGGCGATGTTCGCACTGAATGGTCTCATCGCTGGTTCCCACTGACAGATTGCGCGTCGGTTAAGGAGCAAGATCGGGGCCGCGGTTAATCGTCCGGAATCCAGGAATCCCCGTTTTACTGCCGCAGCACCCGACAGATGTGCCCCGTCGTATCCTCGCAGTACCACAGGTCGCCATCGACGATGGTCATGCCGTGGCTGAATGGGGCGTCGGCGGGTAGGGCGAGGATCTCCAGACAGTCCCCGGTGATGACGTCGTAGCGGTAGATCGTGTTCAGCGTGGTGTCGTTGCACCAGACCGTTCGCCGGGCAGCATCAGCCCAGGCCAAACCGTGGGGGCGGTCGCCGAAGGCCAGTGGAAACCAGCTGCAGCCGGTGATCGATGGACGGTCGTCAGCATCGGGCTGCAGGTCGAGGCGGAAGATCGCCCGGCCGGGTGGTGACGACGCCCACATGTGGGTGCCATCCCACTCCAACCCGTGGAAGCCGGTATGCTGGCCGGTCACGGGTTCCTTGGAAAAACCGACGATCCCCGTGCCGACGCCGCGATGATCGACATGGTAGACGGTGTCGTCCCCCTCGATCACGGTCAGATCGGGGGCGTGGGTGCCGGACATTATGGTGATCAGTTTGTCCTTCCAGGGCATGACGATGACGCCACTCGGGCCGGTGGAGCCGGCGCCGAAGCTGCTCTGCTTTCTTGCTCCGCGCGGATCCTGAACCGTGATCAGCGCGCCATCGGCCTGGTCGGCGACGAGCAGACGATCGGTTGGGATGTCGTATAGGAGTCCGTTGGGTTTGGCGCCCTCCTTCTCCAGCGTGAACAAGACTTCTACCTCGGCTCGACTCACACGTACATGATGCATCGACATCAGTGAATCTCCACGCCGGCGTCGGCGGCAATGCGGTGGGCGTTGCTGGCTGCGAGGGGATACCTCTCATTGGGCAGGTGTTCGAGCAACATGTATCCATCGGGGTCAAGCTGCTGCCATAACTGCAACAGATACCCGAGGTCGAGGTTCCCTTCGCCGGGTACTTCTTCGTCGATGTGGCTGACAAAACCGTCGCGCACGGCGGCGTCTTTCAGGTGACCGCAGCCGGCGATGGGTCCCATGAGTCGGAAGATGTCATCGAGACGGGCACGCGAGTTGTAGACCTGGTGCACGGCCTGGAAGTGGTTGCAGCAGTCCATGACGACGCGCATTCGGTCCGAGCCGACATCGGCCAGGATCGAGGCGTTGGTTTCGGGGGAGTCCATGATTGTCAGCAGATGGGTTTCCACGACCATGGTGACAGCCGCGGCTTCAGCTTTGTCGGCGATGGCGCGCAGGGACGCGACGAGTCGCTCGCGGCATTCGGGGCGATGATTTTCGGCTGCGGCGCTGTAGGAACCGCGGGGGTTGAGACTGCCCGTGCGAATCAGGCAGTAGTGGGCCTGCAATTCGGCAGCGACTTCGATACCACGCCCGATGTTATCCAGCAGCGGGGCGGTGACTGTCGCATCCGGATCGAACAGACACTGACCGTAGCCGAGTCCGAACTGCACGAAGTCCATACCCGCCGCTTCGACTGCGCCGCGCACCTTGGCGCATTGCACGGAGCTCACCTCACCGAGCCCGTCGATGGGAGCATGGCTGGCAGCGCCGGTGAGCTGCAGGTTGGCGATGGCCGCCAGGTGGCTGGCATCGAGATCACGAAAATCAGCGGGCGTCATGCCCACAACGCCGAGTCGCATAAGTAGCTCCGGAAAATGTGTGAAGTGTGGCTGGGTGATCGTGTTGAAAGGTAGCTGACCTGAGACCCGTGGCAAAGATCTGCGCAACAGCGCGCTTGCCTCGTGGCGCCCCTTGGAGTGGTCCAATATCTTTCCCTGTCATGCCAACTCTTATTCTGCCCGTCGTCGCCGCCCTCTCCGGTCTGTACACCTCCCTCTGGGGGGCGTTCAAGGATTCCCCATACGAGGGGTTCAAACCGAAAACCTTTGGGCGCAGCGTCTACTTCAATGTCGTCATCTTCGTCGTTCTGTACAGTCTGCCCATGTTTCATGATCGGGTCATGAGTCTCGGCTTGTTCCAACTTTTCTTCCTGACTATGGGGTTGGAACGATTCCTCGCCGAGATCTACAAGGGTTTCTTTCGCACCGAAGACCAGGACAAGTATTTCGTGCCGTCGCGCATCACCTTTTTTGGCCATCACGTTGCCAGTGACATTGCGCGTTATGCCGTAGGCACGCTGATCGTTACCATCGTCTTCGCTGTGGTGTTGATCGACGTCGCCATCGACCAGTTCCTGTGGTTTGCCGTCATCGCCTATGGAACCGGTCTACTGGTGTCCCTGGGTGGCGCCTACAAAGACGCACCTTTCGAGGGTTTCAAACCCCTCAAGTTTCAGCGTTCGGGCGTCGTGCTGGCCGTGCTCAGCCCGTTGTTCTTCTTCTTGAACGACGCCCAGGCGCCCGTCTCAATCGGCTTTCTGATCTACATGAATGGCGGACTCGAACGTTTCGCCGTGGAGTACTACAAGACCTACATCCAGCGCAACATGTCGGGGAAATTTCGTCCCGATATCGAACGCCATCAGCACGAATTGGAAACGCGCGAGAAGTATCACTACGCCGCGCTCGTGATCATGGTGGGTCTCGTCGCGCTCTACACCTGGGAACTTTAGGAGCGTGTCCAAGTATCCCATTTGGGCTACGGCCGCGCCCTTGACGCCGCTCACTGCGTTGCGCTCGCTCTCTGAATTCACCAATTCAGATCACTCGCGCGCCTTGTGAGCGGCGCCAATGACACGACCTCGCCTACAAAGCGAATACTCGGACACGCTCCGGTAGCGCGGCTCGATGTTGTATGACGCCGTCATTGTGGGCTCCGGTTTCGGCGGCGCCTTCACCGCACTGGCGCTGACCGAAGCGGGGCTTCGGGTCCTGTTGCTGGAGCGTGGGCAACCCGTAGCACGGGATGATGGCGATTGGGATCCGCGTCAGATTCTGCTCGGTGAGCGCTACCGTGGTGCCCCCGTTCAAGTGCGTCAGTATGGGGCACGCAAGTACAGTGACATGCACCATCATGAGGTCGTCGGTGGCAGTTCCGTATTCTACGGTGGCGCCTCACTGCGCATGCGCCCCGCCGATCTGGAACGCTGGCCCATCACCTACGACGATCTCGAGCCGCACTACACGCGCGCCGAGGCGCTGCTGGATGTACATGGCATCGCTGGTGCCGATCCCCATGATCCGCCGCGCTCTGCACCCTATCCCCGTGCGTCTATCGATTTCACCTCCCCAGCGAAGAGAATTCACGATGCGGCACGGACCCTCGGGCACCGTCCCTTCGCCTTGCCCATGGCGTTGAACTTTCGCGATGACTCGCGACCTCTGTGCATTCTGTGCAATACCTGTGACGGTTATCCGTGCCGTATTGAAGCGAAGAACGACCTCACGGCGACCGTGCCGCGACAGGCGCAGACACAAGGGTTGGAGATCCGCGCCGGTGTGATCGCCAAGCGACTGGTGAGCGATGGCGCACGCGTGCGGGAGCTGGAATGTGTTGATGGGGAAACGGGGGAGGACTATGTCTTTACCGGCTCCCGATACATCGTCGCCGGTGGTGCTTTGCAGACACCGGCGCTGCTGTTGCGTTCCGGCCTTGGCGCAACGCCGGGTGGGCGATGGGTTGGTCGCCGCCTGATGCGACACTGCAATGCCGTCGTTACGGGTGTCTTCCGCAAGCGCACGAATCCCGAGGCTACGTTCCACAAGCAGCTGTGCTTCACGGATTTCTATGACGACATGCGCGACCGATTCGGTACGGCAACGGGAACGATCCAGGATATCTACACGCCCGCGCGGCAGGTGATCGAACATCATGCCCCACCGGGGTTGCGATGGGCTGCCGGATGGTTGACGGCGTTCATGCAGAATCTGCTCTGCATCGCAGAAGATGATCCGCGTGTCGATAACAGAGTCACACTCGGTGAGCCGGATCGTTTCGGCGTCGCGGCGCCACGAGTGGATCACGAGTATTGTGCGGCGGACTACGAGCGTCGCGATTATCTGGTCGCAAGGGCCCGGCGGGTGCTGCAGGTGGCAGGGGCATGGACGACGAGGGTTTACGAGATCGACAGTTTCTCCCACGGTGTCGGTTCCGTCGGCATGGCGTCGACACCCGAACAGGGGGCCCTCGACGCGCAGTGCAAGGTATGGGGGATGGACAATTTGTGGGTCCCCGACGGTTCTGCATTCAGCACCAGCAGTGGCGTGAATCCAAGTCTGACGATCGCCGCCAACGCCCTGCGTGTGACGCCCGCGATGATCGCCACGAACGCATGAGTGAGGAGGACGGGATGCCCCGAATCGGACTGAGTGGTTGCGGCGCCATCGGTGCTCAGCATGCCGGGAATCTGGCGAAACGCGGCGTCGAGCTGGTGTTCCACAACCGTACGCGGTCCAAAGCGGAAGAGTTCGGCAGCCGCTTCAACGGCAAGGTGAGTGGCGGGTATGAAGCGCTGGTGGAGGGCTGTGACGCGATCGTCATCGCCACACCACCGGAGCAACACATGCCACAGGTGCTGGCGGCGTTGGCGGCGGGCAAGCCGGTGATGGTGGAGAAACCACTGTGCGCAACCGTCCAGGAGTTGGCACAGATCGAAGCGGCGGCCGAGGCTGCACCGGCCAAAGCCTTCGTGCTGATTGCCGAGAACTACTACTACAAACCGTCGCTGGCGCTGATGCGCGAAACCATCACCTGGGACGGCATCGGTGCCGTGCAGTCCATGAACGTAAAAAAGCTGACCCAGCAGAATGCCGAAAGTTGGAAGGCGGCATACGGTGCATTGCTGGAGGGCGGCATCCATTTTGTAGCGCTCGTAGCGGATCTGGCGGATGCCGCTCTGGCCAGGGTGAAACCAGCAGATGTGAATGGCGCCATGGAGAGCGGTGAAGGGGCCACCCTCGTGGCGCCGCCGGTGCCGATCGAGACACCGGAGTCAGTGCACGCAGAGTTTCCCACGGTGACAGCGGGAGATGCGGCGGAGCGGCAGTCGCGGCTGATGCTGACTTACGATGGCGGCCTTGAGGTCAATCTGCACTACGCCTGGGATGTGCCGTCGCTGATGAAAGGCACGTTCCAGCACTCCCGTGTGCACGGGGATACGGGTCGTATCCTTTTTGAAAGCAATGGCATCTACGTCGACGTGCGTGGCCCCGGGCGGAAGGGTCTTGCCTTTCCCGGTTTCGGTGATCTGATGGGGTACGGTGCAATGACCGACGACTTCCTTGCCTGCATCGCCACGGGGGACACACCGTATTCGAATCTGGCCCGGGCGCGGCGAGATCTTGACATCGTGTTCGGGGCCTACCAATCCCTGCCCTGAGGAGGCGTCAACACCATGCTCACCAACCCGCAGCTCAGACACTTCGAAGCCTTCGGATACGTCTTTCTTCGGCAGCTTTTTGATGGCCACGAGATGGCGCGGCTCACGGAAACCTTCGACCATACGCTGCAGGAGGTGCGCAACAACGGCGACGACGCACGGGATCAGAGTCTCGTAGAGCAGGTTGAAACCACGCCGGGTCTGTGCTGGCTGCTGGAGGATGGTCGCATCCTGGATGGTGTCGAAGAGCTGGCGGGAGCGGACTTCATCTGGGGTGGTTCCGAGTGCAACATCACCGCACACGGATCGCACCCGTGGCATGCCGACCGTTTCGGTTCGTCGGAGACGGAGTTCACACGTGTGAAGGTGATGATCTATCTGGACGAGACGCGAGCCGATCATGGCTGTCTACGCGTGCTGCCCGGATCGCACCGTGATCCCTACCACACGACACTGGAACCCCTGCTGGCCCAGGATGAGGGCGTCGCCGAACGTACTCTGGGTGTGAGCGGCGAGGATGTCCCCAGCGTCTTCGTCGAGGCGGCACCGGGAGATGTGCTGTTCTTCAACCAGACCCTGTGGCACGGTGTCTTCAACAGCTTCCCAGGACGGCGTTTTGTGGCGCTGAAGTTTGCCGAGCGTCCAAGTTCTTCTGTGCACATCAGATCGCTGGACAAGTACAGCGCCGGTGTGGTGTTTCGCCCGCATGTGGCACTTGTTGAACACAGCGATCCGCGGTTGCGCGGAATGGTGGCGGGACTGGTCGACTTGGCCCCCGCACGATGACGCCCTTCGACCACAGGATTGAGCACGTCAGTTTTCGCATGACCCAGCGACACATGCCCGCGTCCGAAGAAGGTTTGCGGCAACTGCGCGAGGCCATCGAGCGCCTCAGTCCAAACACCCTCATCGCCGATGGAGCGGCGCGCAACGAGGTCTACAGGATCCCCCCGGTCCGTACGGCAAATGGCAGGCCGATCTCGAGGAACTCTACGGCACGGCCCAGGCTGGCCTCATCGATGTATTGCTGATGGACGTGGGCGCTATGGGTTTCACCCCGTGGCGAGAGGTGATGCCCAGACTGCTGGCCCTTGGCGCACAGGGTTCACCACATGCCTGGAGTGAACCCTTCAAGGCCTACACACTGCTCAGGTTGGCTGTGCCTACGGTGGTGTGCCCATCGTCGAAGGGGTGGGGCGAAGGCGGTCATGGCGGCCGACATCCGACTCAGATCTGCCCCGGCGCCACTGCCCGGACGTTGCTGCAGGCTGAAGATCTCGCGCTGGAAACGGGAGCGGATCATGGCACCCGAGGCAAGGTCTGGTTCTTCGCCCTCCTCGACAACCTGATGCGGGTCCTGGCATCGGCCCTGACACTGACCTATTCGACGAAGGTCTCATGGGCGTACAATACACCCTCAACTCCGGCGCTGATACGGCGGGAGCGATCGTCATCTTCCTCGGCGCCCTCTCTGGCGTGGGCGAGATCACTATTCGGGTGTGCTGCGGCGGGCCATCGGTATCAGAGGTGGTGCCGACGACGCCGACGAGCCCATGAGATATCGTCTCGCTTTCTGGGGCGCCTGCTTCGCGGTGGTCGGTATCCCACTCTGGTTTGCCATACTCGTATTTGGCATCTACGCACTCCTGGTGATGTTCGTTACGCGAATGGACGGGCTTCTTTGGTCTGCTGGCTGCCATGGGTATTTTCGGCTGGCAGCTGGGGGAAGAAATTTATGCAAGGGGCGCGTTGAACTCGGAGTAGGGGACCTTCGGTGAATCCGGTTGGATCTTCAACAACACCTTCATCCGAGATATCCTGCTAAAGGAACGTGCCCACAGCCCGGACTGGACGGAGGTCGGTTTTCTCGGCTTTGGCGGTGTCGTGATGTCGGGCCTGCTATATCTGCGCAGCGCGTTCTACTGGTGGCGCCTGCACCCCATCGGTTACATCACCACCGACATTGGTCAGGGGCTCTGGTTCTCGGATTGGCTTGGGTGGCTGATCAAACGATCCGTGCTCAAGTACGAGGGGGGCGCCGCATTCCAGCGACTGATCCCATTCTTCATCGGCCTCTTCGTGGGCCAACTGTTCATGGCTGCCTTCTGGATCGTGATCGGTCTGCTCGATGGGGAGGTCGGCGTGCAGCTATTGTGAAGGACCGGTCTCTTCCCAGGGCCGCTCGGCACGGGCGCCGAATTCTCCACCGCCAGAGCGGCGACAGAGGTCAGACGGCCATCGATGCTGACGAAAGTGCGTTCGAAGTTGTCCCCATCGGCCATCGGGAAGCCCTGCATATCACCATAGTCGTGACAGAGCATGGCGCGGGCCTCGGCCCGAAACCAGACGCCTGGCATGGTCTGGCTTTCCACATCATAGTGTGCGAGGTGCCCGTCCGCCTCGATCTGCCATACATTGTCGCGTGATGCCGAGCGATACCTTTTGTTCCTGGCATGTATTCCAGGTGCTCGGGAAAGTTGATGAAGACGGTACCACCCCACGGTGCGACCACGTGAAGACCATAGGCCATGCGGACATCGGGATCGGCGGAGTTGGTTGCCGGATCGACATAGAAGCGGACACTCATGATGTTCTTGTCTGCGTCGGATAAGAAGGGGTCCCAATGAAGATCACGAGCATGCATACCCACAAGTTCAGCGTGCCCACGGGCCAACAGATTCGCGACCCGGCGACGGGTGAATTGTTGTGCAGTACGTCAAAGCCATGGTTGTTCCTCAAGATCGAGACGGACACAGGGATCACCGGTTGGGGGGAGGGCACGGGCGAGTGGCTCACCGAACCTGTGGAAGCGACACTGCATTCATGGCGTGAATTGCTCATCGGTCGCGATCCCCTGCCGGTGGCGGCGATCTGTGATGACATTCAGGATCGTGTTCCGTGGAAAGGTGGGCCCGTCTTCGGTAGCGCCATCGCCGCCGTCAACGCCGCACTCTACGATATTGCCGGCAAGGCCTGGGGGGTTGCGGCACATACGATCCTGGGGGGCAGTCGGCGCGATCGAGTGCGGGTATACAGCGGCATCGCCATGGATGATGTGGAGGCCGCCGTCGACGGTGCACTGGCGATCCGCGACAAAGGCTACGCCGGGGTCAAAGGCAATCCACTCGAGACGCGCACCTGGCCAAGAGACACGGCCGCCGTGGCGCACTCGACGCGTTGTGTGCGGGCCATGCGTGAAGCGGCGGGGGATGACTTCGATCTGCTCCTCGACGCCCACGGCAGTCCGACCCCGGAATTGAGCCTGGCGTATGCCGCCGCCATCGCACCGTATCAGCCTCTCTTTCTGGAGGAACCGGTGAAGGTCGGATCGGTGGCGGCGCTCCTCGAGGTGTCACGCAAGAGTGCCGTGCCCATCGCAACCGGAGAAAAGCTGTTCAGTCTGCGTGATTTTCTGCCACTCATCGAGGCCCGAGCCTGCGCCTATCTACAGCCCGACGTCTGTCACTGTTTTGGCATCACGGGGCTGGTGGAGATCGGCCGCGCCGCACGCGAGGCGCAGATGTTGATGGCACCGCACAATGCCGGTGGACCGTTGGCCCTGGCGGCGTCCCTGACGGCTGACGCGGTGACGCCCAACTTTCTGATCCAGGAACTGCAGGACGGCTGGTTCCGGCGTTTCGGCGACTACGTCGAGCACGACTGGTCGATCGCCGACGGACACATCAACGTCTCCGCTGCGCCCGGGTTGGGTGTGACGGTGAAAGAGCAGGACATCGTCGACCTGCCATACGAGCCGATGCCATACCGACAGTATCGCCACGCCGACGGCAGTTGGAAAGGCTGGTAACGGCAATGCGGCGCTGGCCGTTTAGCGTTACCGTTAGACATTACCCGAAACGCACCAGAGGAGTTCCCGGACATGCCGCTTGTCACTCCCCTCGCTGTCGAAGATGACGAAGAGGTCGCCAAACTCCCCGAGTTCTTCAATGAAACTCTCGGGTATTGTCCCAACAGTGTGCTGACGATGATGCGTCGACCAGCGATCGCCAAGGCCTTCATCGAGTTGAACATGGCTGTCATGAAAAATGATGGCCGTGTCACCAGTGCCTTGAAGAGGATGGTCGGTTATGTAGCCAGCACGCAGCGGGCTGTCGCTACTGTCAGGCACACACCATTCGGGCAGCAGAGCGATATGGCGCCGACACAGAGCAGTTGCAGAACATCTGGGAGTATCGGATCCACCCCGCATTCGACGAAGCGGAGAGGGTTGCACTGGACCTGGCTCTGGCGGCGTCGACCATTCCGAATGCGGTCGATGACGAACTGCAGAGACGCCTCCGAGAAAGCTGGGACGATGGAGAGATCGTTGAGTTGCTTGGTGTCATCGGTCTTTTTGGTCTATTGAACCGATGGAACGACAGCATGGCATCGAAGGGGAGGCGATTTTGCAGTTCCGGGTCTTTCGCGGCACCGCCACCTTTACGCTGCACGCGATGCAACTGAATGGTGAAGCCCAGCCCGGTTCCGTGGTGCTCGCAGTGGTGGCTGACATGATCGCCTGCGACGTAGAAGACTGACGGGGGTCAGAGGAGGTCGGCATGAAGGATGCACGTGAATCCAGAACCATCAATTGGTATCGAACGCCGTTGGCAAGGGAGCAACTCAGAGAGTTGAATCAAGCGAGCGATCTGAAGGCGTCGCTGCAGGTTCTCGGTCACCTGAGTCTCATCGGCCTGACGGCGACAGTGGCGTGGTTCGTACAGGATCGAGTGTGGTTGCTGTTGCCGGTGCTGTTTTTGCACGGCACGGTGTATGTCTTTCTGCTCAATGCCACACACGAACTGTCGCATGGGTCGGTGTTCCGCACACGGGTACTCAATCGCTTCTTTCTGCGCTTGTTCTGCTTTCTCGGTTGGCGCAACCACGTCCTGTTCTGGACCAGTCACGCCGAGCACCACAAATACACCCTGCATCCGCCGGACGATCTGGAAGTCGTGCTACCGAGTCGAGTGACATTTCTGGCGTTGCTGCGAGTCAGCCTGTTCGACCCGCGCATTTTTTACGCAACCCTGCGCAAGACGGTGGTGCATGCAGCAGGACGTGTCGAGGGAGAATGGGAGCAGCATCTGTTTGCCGACAATCCGAAGCGCCGGCGGGCACTGGCCAACTCGGCGCGGGGACTGTTGGTGGGCCATGCCATACTGGTGAGCTTCTCTCTGTATCTCGGTCTGTGGTTGATCCCTGTGTTGACGACACTAGGTGCGTTTTATGGTGGGTGGTTGCGTTTCCTATGCAACAACACTCAACACGCCGGTCTGCAGGACGATGTCGCCGACTTTCGCCTGTGCACGCGCACCGTGTGGCTCGGGTGGCTGACACGGTTTCTCTACTGGCATATGAACTTCCACATCGAGCACCACATGTTCGCCGCCGTGCCCTGCTACAATCTGGGACGATTGCACCGCGCCATCCGGCACGACTTGCCCGACACGCCGCGCGGACTGTGGAAGGCGTGGCGCCAGATTCTGCTGGTATTGCAGCGCCAGCAGACCGAACCCGAGTATCAGTTCATCCCCCCGTTGCCGGCGCCGGTGACGTCATCATGACGGACGTCTCCCGCGGATCGATCCTTCTCGTCGATGATGACGATCTCGTATTGCGCAGTCTGAGCATGGCGCTGGGGGATGCGGGCTTCAACGTTACCACCGCCGACAATGGTCGTTGCCGTCGAACTCTGTGAGGGTGAGGTCTTCGACGTGGTCGTCTGCGATATGCGCATGCCGGGTATGAGTGGGATCGAAACCCTGCGCGCTATCAAGGCGGTGCGGCCGCAGGTGCGCACCATCGTTATCACCGGCTACGCCGAAGATCCTCAGTCTCCCGCAAACCTTTCGACGACAGCCTCCTCGTGCACAGTCTCGAGAGAAATATCGAAGGTCTGCGGCTGTTGCAGGAGAATGCGCGTCTTACCGAGGAGCTGAAAGCGGCCAGTGCACAGCCCCATCGGCAAGAAGGGTCTGTTCGAAGAGGCGGATGGTGGCACGCTATTTCTCGACGAGGTTGGAGAGATGAACAGCGCCATGCGTCTTCTTCACGTCCTGCACATGAAGGACCGGGGCGCCCTGGATGAACTGTTCCTGAGAGGCCGTCGGTGCGTTTGGCTTCCTTTCTGTCAGAGGACGAGAGCCGGCAATTTGGGAGATGTACCAGCTGACCACAAGTTGGCACGTGGCTCACGTGGGCTCGACATTTCGTATCCTATCTGCTCGCACAAAGAGTGAGGAGAGATGATGGACAAAGGTGTCGTACAACAGATTCGCCTGGCGATCGATGAGCAACGACTGGTCGATACGGCGATCAAGCTGATCGAGATCCCCAGTCCGACGCGAAGTGCCGGGGCGGTGGCGGATCGGCTGGCCCAGATCCTCAGCGAGGATGGATTTGTCGTCGAAAGGCCCATCGCTGACTGGCCGGATGCACCGGCTGTGGCGGTGCGCTTCGACACTGGCTCCGCTGGACGTGTGCTGCAATTCGACGGGCATCTGGACACGGTGCATCTGCCATTTGTGCCCCCACGCCACGAGAATGGCTGTCTGTATGGATCCGGGTCCAGCGACATGAAGGGCGGTATCGCCGCCTTCGTCGAGGCGTTGCGGGTATTGCGCGACACGGAGACACTCCGGCAGGGCGGCATCCTGATCACGGCACACGATCACCACGAGGGCCCCTGGGGTGATCGGCGACAACTTTATGCCTTGATCGGCGAAGGGTATGTGGGGGATGCGGTGATGCTGCCGGAATATCTGGCGGACTGTCTGCCCGTCGCCGGCCGTGGTATGGGGATTTTTGAGGTGCGCATCTGCAGGGATGGGACACAGGTACACGAGGTATTTCGGCCCGAAGGCACACCCGACGTGCTGGGCACAGGTGCCCAACTGGTGGTGGAGTGTCAGCAGTTGGCAACGAGGTTGGCACAGATCACACATCCCTACGCTGGTTCTGATTCGGCGTTCGTCGGTCGTATCCAGTCAGGGGAGATCTACAACCAGTCGCCGACGGAGTGTGTCGTTGCCGGCACACGTCGCTGGGTGACACCGGGAACCATCGAAGAGGTGGAGACGGAATTCGCTGGTCTGTTGGATCGGCTCGCTCAGCGTACAGGTACACTCATCGAACATGATTTCGAAGTCCAGGGCGATGCCTTTCGAATAAAACTCGATGACCCGTTGATCGGAGCTTTTCAATCGGCGTACGGAGGCTGCACTGGCGCCGTCTTGCCTCTAGGGAGCAAGCCATTTGTCGATGATGGCAATTCGTTTTCGCGACTCGCCGGCATTTCCGCACTCACACATGGTCCGGCGGCGACGGGGGCCCACACCCTGAACGAAGAGGTCCCGGTGGCGGAATTGGTGCGTGTCGCTCAGGTATACGCGCTAACGGCGATCGGCTACTGCCACCACTCTGCGGGGACAAAGTGAATATCGATGAGCGCCAGGCGCGCCTGCTCAAACTCACGTCCATCGATTTTCGTTCGACCGAACAGTTTGTGGAGGAGCCCTTTATCGTGTCCCGTGCCGAGGGACTCTACTACTGGGATACGGAGGGCAAGCGTTACTTCGATGCCATTGGCGGGATTTTCGCCGCCAGTCTCGGCCACGGGCACCCACGCGTGCTCGAAGCCATGCGACGGCAGATGGAGCAACTCAGTTTCGCGCCTCCCATGCATGGCATTGCCGACGTGACCCTTGATTTCGTCGAACGTCTGGGGTCCGTGACTCCGGAAAACTTGAATTTCGTCAAACCCTTCAGTGGTGGCTCGGAGTCGATCGAGGCAGCGATGAAGTTCACCCGTCAATACTTCAAACAGACGGGCCAACCGGAGAAGTACAAATTCGTCAGTCGGTATCAGGGATACCACGGCGGCACGTTCGGGGCCATGGCGGCCAGTGGCACGGGCAAACGCAAGACGCCATTCGAACCGCAGATGGGTGGGTTCCTCAAGGTTTTCTCCCCGACCTACTATCGCGATCGTTTCAGCTGTTGGGAGGAGTGCAATCGCTTCTGCGCACGCATGTTCGAGGATGTCATCCTCAGCGAGGATCCCCGCACCGTGGCAGGGGTCATCGTCGAGCCCATCGGCAATACGGGGGGGACCGTCACGCCGACGGATGAATACTTCCAGATTCTGCGTCAGATCTGCGACGAATATGAGGTGTTACTGATCTTCGATGAGATCATCACCGGTTACGGCCGCACGGGAAACATGTTCGCCGCCCAGACCTTTGGTGTGACGCCGGACATTCTCTGCGGTGGCAAGGGGCTGTCGAGTGGCGCCGTACCTCTGGGAGCGATGATCGCACGCGAGAATCTCGGCGACGCATTCTACGGTTCCGAAGCAGAGGATGTGAACTTCGCCCATGGTCACACCTTTGCCGGCAATCCACTGGCCAGTGCCGTCGGCATCGCCGTCATCGACGAGATCGTCGACAACGACCTGGCGCAGGGCGCACAAGAGCTGGGGGTGTATCTGGTGGACAAACTGCGCGGGTTGGAGAAGTATGGTGTGGTGCGAGAGATCCGCGGCAAGGGATTGCTGCGTGGCGTGGAGTTGATGCGCGAGGGAGAGCCCTGTCCGGAATTGGGTGTGGCGCTGAAGAAGACGGCCCTCGACAATGGCCTCGTGATGCGCATCGATCCCCTCTGGTTTGCCGTGGCACCGGCATTGATCGTCGGCAAGGACGACATAGATGAGTTATACGGACTGGTGGAGCAGAGCGTCACGGATGCGTTGGCCGTGCTTGATTAGCAGCTGCTACCTTCGTAGACCAACGAACAACACGAAGGGATATCGAAGTCCGCAGGAGGCCACCGTGAGATACCAGTACTACATCTGCGTGTATTCACCGATATCCGTTTCGGCGGCAACCAGCTCGCCGTCGTGCCCGAAGCCGAAGGGCTGTCGGCTGAGGACATGCAGCGGATCACCAGGGAATTCGACTTCTCGGAGAGTACCTTTGTCCTGCCCGCAGAGCAGGGCAACAGACCCGTGTTCTCTTTGAGGAGGGGGCGGGGATCGTGCCAGTGGAGATCCACCAGCGGCAACAGGCCCCCCTGTGGTGTGAGCTCGTCGCTCCCCAGCCGGTCTCCCTGGGACAGACCATCAGCGTAGATACGGCTGCTGCTGTGTCGCTGAAATCTGCGGATCTCGTCGACTCATATCCGCCACAACAGGCATCGGTAGGCATGCCATTTCTGATGGTTGAAGTCCAGGATCGCGCCGTCCTCGAACGCGCACAGGCCAATGTCGCCGGCATGGAGGAGCTTGCCGCGCAGGATGTGACACCGGATGTGCATCTGTTCGTGGCGATGAGGGCTTCGACTTGCGGGCACGGATGTTCGCCCCGAGAAGAAAGGCGGGGAGGTGACCGGCACCTGGATTGGCGGTTGCAGCGTCATGGTCGCCGATGGGCAGATCGAGGTCGGTTGAGGTCTAGCAGAAGGCTTTCATCGACGTGCGCACCAGATAGAGGCCGGGTCCTTGCTCCTGAGCGGGTGACAGATCGTAGAACAGGGTCGCCAGCGTGTCGCCGTCGAGTTGAACGGTGCGTGGCCAACCACGACCGCCGATGCGACGCCCGGGATTGTAGACCTCCACGGCGCCACCGGTTTCCCACGTGCGGCCGTCGTCTCGTGACAGGATCAATTCGTAGCTGAACTCACCATCCACGCCGACACCGTAGACGATGGACGTGAAGACGACCCAGCCATTGTCCAGGGGGGTGAGATCGTATCCGGCGACACCAAAATGACCAAAGGCCTGCAGTGTGTCCCACGTCTGGCCAGCGTCGGTTGAGCGCAGGCCGCGCACCATGTTGCCGCCGACACCGACGGGCACCGGCGCCTGGCTCTGCGGTGCGCCACTGATGAAGGCGCCACTGTTGGTGCGCACAATGGGGACCATGCCGTGATTGCCACCGTTGCCAAAGGTGCCGAATCGATCCGCCTGGGCATCGTATGACACGGTGCGGTCATAGAAGGGACAGACCCATTCGTGGGCGGAGAGTTCGACGACGGGATGGCGCATGCAGGTATAGTTGCTGCGCCCCGTTACGGGATAACTTTTCTGCGGCGACCAGCTGTGGCCACCGTCGGCACTGATCGAATAACTGGGCACACGCCAGGCGTCGTCAGCCGATTTGTAGTAGCAGGACCAGTTGAGCAGGATGCGGCCATCCTGCAGTCTCGTCAGAGAGCCTGGGTAGATGGAGTTGTCGGTGATCTCGCTGATCGGCGCCGGGGTGCTCCAGGTCCGGCCGCCGTCGGCGGAGCGGCACAGGAGCAGTTCTTTGCCGCCGCCGCCCTGGATGTTGTAGACGGCAAGCAGGTCCCCGTCCTCGGTTCGGCACAAGGCGGGATGCACGTGCCCGTCGATGACGTCGGCGATACGGATGGGGCTATTTTCAGTCGAGGACACGGTCACCTCCTGAGGATATCTGGTCAAGACTCTGTCGTTCTTGCGGCGTCATCGACCACCCGACAGCGCCGACATTCTCCTCCATGTGGGCCACCGTATCGCCACCGGTGATCGCCGCCGTAACCTCTGGATGGGACAGAACCCAGTTGATGGCTGTCTGCGCCGGTGTGCGGCCATGGGCAGCGGCGATCTCGTGCAGACGGGTCAGCGTAGCGCTGGCTTCACCAAGGTGGTCTTCAAGTTGCCCCATTCGTCCAGTGGAATAAAGAGTTCCCGCTGGCGCTGCTTGCCCCGGCGTGTAGGCGCCTGACAGCAGTCCCACTCCCAGTGGACTGTAGGTCATGACGCCAAAGCCCTGGTCGCGCTGGGCGGGCCACATCTCCTCCTCCAGCGTGCGGTTGAGCAGGTTGTAGGGATTCTGGATACAGAGCAGAGGATCGAGGCCGAGGCGGTCCTGTGTCCACAAGGCCTTGAGCACCTGCCACGCCTGATAGTTCGACACGCCCACATACCGTGTCTTGCCGGCACGGACCACGTCTTCGAGGGCACGAAGCGTTTCCTCCAGCGGTGTCTCGTCGTCCCAGACATGCAGGATGTAGACGTCGAGATGATCGGTCTCGAGTCGTGCAAGTGTGCGGTCGATCTCGCGCAGGATGTGGTATCGGGAGCAGCCCCCATCGTTGGGGCCATCGCCGATCTCACTGGCTACCTTTGATGTGATGACGAGATCATCACGATGGCGCTTCAGGACCCGTGCCAGCACCCGTTCTGACGTGCCGGCATTTTCGCGTGCGTCGTTGAAGCCATAGATGTTGGCGCAGTCGATGAAGTTGATGCCC
>Ga0310125_10000314_pt1 | contig 22366 bp, 16 predicted proteins | sample CB11b_Tmax_Bot8__FD_203508 | JGI IMG/M metagenome (GOLD analysis project Ga0310125, IMG submission 203508) | Marine microbial communities from Western Arctic Ocean, Canada - CB11b_Tmax_Bot8 | ecosystem: Environmental > Aquatic > Marine > Oceanic | place: Canada: Western Arctic Ocean | collected... | reverse complement strand
CTTGAGTTGGACCGTGAGCCAGGCCTTGCCGAGAAGCGTGTTCTGGAACAGCTTGCCGCCGCTGATCAGGTCGAGTGCTCCGTCGTTGTTGAAGTCGGCCCAGGCGGCCTGGTAGGTCGGTGGCAGACCGGCCACTCCGGCGGCGGCACTGACGTCGGTCACCTTGAACGCTCCGTCGTTGCGGAACAGGACAGGGTTGTTCTTGCGGCCGAATGAAGCGGTGCCATAAACGGTGGTGAAGAACACGTCGAGGTTCCCGTCGTTGTCGTAGTCTCCGACGCTCGGCGTCGCGTAGGACTCCTGGTAGTGCACGCCGCAGGGACCGAGGTCCTTGAACTTGAAGCCCTGCTTGGCTCCGAGGTTCTGCAGGAATCTCGACTTGGGCTGGTCGCCTCGACCGTCGACGTGAGCGAAGTTGCCGGCGAAGAGGTCGATCAGTCCGTCGTTGTTGAAATCGCCCCAGGCCGATCCGATCGAGTGGCCACCGCCGAACCCGGCCGAGGTGGCGATCACGCCGAACTTCTTGGCCGATTCGGTGAAGGCGGCCTTACCGTCGTTGAGCCACAACAGGTTGGGCTGCAGTCGGTAGCTGGAGACGTAGACGTCGAGGTCACCGTCCTGGTCGAAGTCGCACGCCGTGACTCCCCGGGCCCGGGTCTGGCTCTTGGACACCGCCAGCTTGAATGACTTGCCCTTCTGGCTGAGCAGGATCTGGTAGGGCCAGGTGATCCCCTTGCCCCAGTCCTCGTAGCCTCCGACATAGATGTCCACGAACCCGTCGCCGTTGAAGTCGCCCCAGCAGGCTCCTCGCGAGACCGACGGAGGCAGCTCGGGCAGCTTGACCTTCGTGAATTTCATGTTGCCGGCGTTGCGATACAGCGACCGGGCCGACCAGGAAAACAGGTCGACCAGCCCGTCGTTGTCGAAGTCGGCGGCGACCGAGGTCGGCACGTCGGCGACCCGTTTGAAGGTCTTGCCCTGCTCGTTCTTCCAGACTCCTCCGGTACTGCACAGGTCGACCCAGCCATCGTTGTCGAGGTCGACCCAGCAGGCGGCGCCGTTGGGGCTCGTGAGACCGGTGGCCTTCGTCACGTCCTTGAACGCCGGCGTCTGTGCCGCAAGCGGGCTCGCCACAAGAGTGGCAAGCAGGGTGACGCCCAGGACGAACTGTCGTTGGCAACGACCAGGCAGCAGCAGCAGACGATTCATGGCACGGTCCTTCCGGGTCCCTTGAGAGTGTCTTTGATCAACCGCAGAGTGATTGGCCCGCGTCGACGCGGGGCAAGGTATTATTGGAAATTCCCGCCACCCGGGCCACCCACTCGCACCTCTCAAGAGCCTCGGCCATCCTCCACGGCAGTCGCCTCCACCCAATCACCTCCTTATACTGGTCACCTGACGCATTCCCGAATCGATCGTCACGGATCGGAGCCTCCACTTTGACCACTCGATGCCAGCTCATGACCTGCGTTTTCGCCACGGCCACGGCGATGGTGCTGGCAGCGGCGACGGTGTCGGCGGCCGATAAGCCTCCGGCCAAGTCCCGCGTCGACTTCTCTCGCTCGATCCGACCCCTGTTGGCCAACAAGTGCCTGAAGTGTCATGGTCCGGGGCGCAAGCAGCAGGCGGGAGACCTGCGGCTGGACCTGGCCAAGAGCGCCATCGGCACGGCGATCGTCCCGGGCAAGCCGCAAGAGAGCGAGGTGATCAGGCGGATCACCAGCCAGGATCCTGACAAGAAGATGCCTCCGCCAGAGAGCAAGCTCGATCTGACCGCGGCGGAGATCGAGTTGCTGAAGAGGTGGGTTTTCGAGGGGGCCGACTACACGGTGCACTGGTCGTTTGCCACACCGGTGCGGCCGACGGTGCCCAAGGTGAGTCGTGAAGACTGGATTCTCAACACCATCGACCGATTCGTGCTCGCACGGATCGATAGCGCCGGGCTGAAGCCGTCACCGGCCGCGGGCAGGGCCGCGTTGATCCGGCGTCTGACACTGGACCTGACCGGACTGCCTCCCACCGGAGCTGAGATCGACCGGTTCCTGGCCGACACCACTCCGCAGGCCTACGAGCGGCTGGTCGACCGCCTGCTGAGTTCTCAGCATTACGGCGAGCGGATGGCTCAGACGTGGCTCGACCTGGCCCGCTTCGGTGATACCAACGGCTACGAAAACGACAGCGATCGTTCGATGTGGCTTTATCGCGACTGGGTCATCAACGCCTTCAACACCAACATGCCATTCGACCGGTTCACCGTAGAGCAGGTTGCCGGAGATCTGATGCCGCACAGCAGCAGTGCGCAGCGGATCGCCAGCGGGTTCAATCGCAACACGACGTACAACGAGGAGGGTGGGTCGGACCCCGAGGAGTTCCAGGTGGTCTACGCGGTCGAGCGGGCCAGCACCACCGGCACGGTGTTCCTGGGTCTGACGCTCGGTTGTGCTCAGTGTCACGAACACAAGTACGACCCGATTTCGCAGGAGGAGTTCTACAGCTTCTACGCGTTCTTCAACAGCGTCGACGGCGAGAAGGGGGCCCAGGGTCACGACATCCCGTTGCCCCCGCTGCTGGTACTCTCGACCCCCCAACAGGCGGCACAGGCCCGGCAACTGGTCAGCGATCTCGAGACGCTCGACAAGACAATCGTCACCGAGTTGGCCAGGGTGAAGCTGCCGGCACCTCCGGGGCCAACCGACACGGCTGCAAGCAGCGACGGCCTGGATCCTCCCCCGCCCCCCAAGCCCACCTCGATAGACCCCGACGCCCATTTCGACCGACAGGACCAGTGGGAGATTCACGCCAGGCAGCATCTTTTGGACAAACTCCCCAAGGAGATCCGCAAGCTGGTCGAGCTGGCTGCGGACCGTCGAGACGACACTCAAAAGAAGACCCTGGCCAACCACTTCATCCGCTTCGGGTACACCGCGGCCCGCAAGGTCTTTGCTCCGCTCAACGCTCGCCACAAGCAGCTCAGCGACCGCCAGTCGCAGCTGAAGTCAACGACACCGACCACGATGGTGATGAAGGAGATGGCCGAGCCTCGACCGGCGTTTTTGCTCTTGCGTGGTGACTTTCAGCAGAAGGGCACGCGGGTCGAAGCCAACGTGCCGGCGATCTTCAAGGCGTTGCCCGAAGGGGCGCCGCGGAACCGGCTGGGGTTGGCTCGCTGGCTGGTCGACCCCGAGCATCCTCTGACAGCACGCGTGGCGGTCAATCGACTCTGGACCAGGTTCTTCGGCAGCGGGTTGGTTCGCACGCCCGAGGACTTCGGCGTGCGGGGTGAGTTTCCCACTCATCCGGGTCTGCTCGACTGGTTGGCCGTCGAGTTCATGCGAATCGGCTGGAACGTGAAGGCGTTGCAGAAGCAGATCGTGATGTCGGCCACCTACCGCCAGGCGTCGCGATACGACCCGGCCACCGGCAGAACCGACCCCTACAACCGGCTGCTGACTCGCCAGAACCGCTTCCGGCTCAGTGCCGAGTCGATCCGCGACATGGCCCTAGCCTCGGGGGGACTGCTCGATGACCGGATCGGTGGTCCGAGCGTGTATCCGTTCCAGCCCGAGGGCTATTACAGCGACAAGGGTCGCTGGAAGTGGCCACAGAGCACCGGTCGCGATCTGTATCGACGCGGGATCTACACCTTCTGGCGGCGGACCACCACCTATCCCAGCTTCCAGATCTTCGATGCTCCGACTCGCGAGACCTGCACCGTAGTGCGGCCTCGCACCAACACTCCGCTGCAGGCCCTGGTGACGCTCAACGAACGAACCTTCGTCCAGGCGGCTCATGGCCTGGCCACGCGAGTGCTGCGTGGTGCGGATGATTCGAAAGTCTCGCGGCTGGAACGTGCGTTTCGGGTGGTTTTGGGAAGACGGCCTCAGGAGTCGGAACAGAAGATCCTTGACCGGATCCTCGAGGACCAACTCAAGCACTTCGGCAAGAATCCCACGGCGGCCCAGGCGTTGATCGCCCAGGGCACCGCTTCCTCAAAGGGGCTCGACCCGGCCACCCTGGCCGCCTGGACGAGCCTGGCCAATGTCCTGTTGAACCTCGACGAGGCGATCACCAGGGAATGAATGACATGACACGATCGGTACTGCCAGATTGCTCGAACGCGCTCGAGCCCGTTTCGCCCCGCCGCCAGTTCCTGGCTCGAACCTCCGGCGGACTCGGAGCCGCCGCACTCGCAGCCCTGATGCAGGATCACCTCACCGCAGCCCCCACCGCCACCGCAGCTCCCTCCGACGGCCGACGGCCAGGCACTCTGTCGACCACTCATCTTCCGGCTCGTGCCAAGCGAGTGATCTACCTGTTCATGGCGGGTGGTCCTTCGCAGATCGACACGTTTGATCCGAAGCCGAAGCTCGAGGAGCTCAACGGTCAGGAGCTGCCTGCTGAGGTACGTGGCAAGCAGCGGATCACCTTGATGACTCGCAAGCAGAAGCAGTTGCAGATTGCTGCATCTCCGATCAAGTTCCGTCAGTTCGGTGAATCGGGGCAGGTTTTGAATGTGCACATGCCGGAATTGGCGAAGGTGTGTGACGAGATTGCGATCGTACGGTCGTTGCACAGCGAGCCGATCAACCATGACCCGGCGGTGAACATGTTGCAGACCGGTGCCGGTCGAACGGGCCGGCCGTGCATGGGTTCGTGGGTGTCGTGGGGCTTGGGGAGTGAAAACCGCAGCATGCCCGATTTCGTGGTGTTGCTCTCGGGCACCAGGGGCCAGCCGGTCATCTCGCGGTACTACCACAGTGGCTTCCTGCCGGGCCGTCACCAGGGCGTGCAGTTCCAGTCTCAGGGCGACCCGGTGCTGTTTCTGTCGAACCCTCAGGGGATCGACAGGCGGACCAGGGGCCGGCTGATCCGGGGGATCAATGAGCTGAACAAGCGTCGGCTGGAGGTGGTACGGGATCCGGAGATCGAGGCCCGGATCGATTCGTTCGAACTGGCCTACCGCATGCAGAGCAGCGTGCCGGAGATGATGGATCTCTCGGGTGAACCCAAGCACATCCACGAGATGTACGGGACTCAGCCGGGCAAGGTCTCATTTGCCAACAACTGCCTGCTGGCTCGTCGGATGATCGAGCGGGGTGTGCGGTTCGTGCAGTTGTACCAGCGTGGCTGGGACATGCACGGCGACATCAAGAACCGGATGCCGAAGCAGTGTGCCGAGGTCGATCGGCCGACCGCGGCGTTGCTGCGGGACCTGCGGCAGCGCGGCCTGCTCGACGAGACCCTGATCATCTGGGGAGGTGAGTTTGGCCGAACGACCTATTGCCAGGGCGAGCTGAACGCGACGTTCGGCCGCGACCATCATCCTCGCTGCTTCAACGCCTGGCTGGCAGGCGGCGGCATCCGCGGCGGGGTCACTCATGGTGCCACCGACGAGTTCGGTTACAACGTGGTCGAGGACCCGGTGCATGTTCACGACCTGCAGGCCACGGTGCTGCATTGCCTGGGGATCGACCACGAACGCCTGGTGTATCGGTTCCAGGGCCGCGACCAGCGATTGACCGATATCGGAGGACAGGCGGTGGCCGAGCTCCTGGCCTGAACTGGGCCTGAACCGGTCTTGAACCGGTCTTGAACCGGTCTTGAACCGGTCTTGAACCGGGCCGTTGACCTGACCTTCTCTTCTCCAGATCGACTCCATGACGACACCTACGGTCGAGACTCGTTCAAGCGGGCTTGAGTGTGGTGAGCCTCTACGAGGCTGGCTTTCCACGGCGGTCGAGCTGGGTGCATCGGACCTGCACGTGGTCTGCGGGTACCCTCCGGTGCTGCGGATCCATGGAAACCTGGACCCGATCGGCAGCGAGCCACTCGAGGGAGACCCGACTGCCGAGTTGCTGGTGCGGTTGTGTCCCGAGGCACTCCGCGAGAAGTTCCTGGCCGATCAGAACCTCGATTTTTCGTTCGAGCTGGAGATCGAGGGTCGATCGTGCCGGTTCCGGGCCAACCTGTTCTTCAGTGGTGGTGCCGCGGGTGCCTGCTTCCGGCTGATCCCTTCAGAAATCCCCGATCTCGACTGGGCCGGGTTCCCCTCCGAGATTGCCAACCGTTTGGCCCGGGTCCGCAACGGCCTGGTGCTGATCTCGGGCGTCGCCGGATCGGGCAAGTCGACCACTCTGGCGATGATCATCGACCTGATCAATCGCCAGGGCGGACGTCGGATCATCACGGTCGAGGAGCCGGTGGAGTATCTGATTCCCCGGTCCGCCGGTTCGGTGGTGACTCAGCGGGAGGTGGGAGTCGACGTCGGTTCGTTTGCCGACGGTCTGAAGTACGGCCTGCGACAGGATCCGGACGTGATCCTGGTCGGAGAAATCCGCGACCGCGAGACGGCCCAGATGGCGTTGACGGCAGCCGAGACTGGTCATGTTGTGTATTCGACGGTGCACACCCGGGACGCCAAGGGAGCGGTATCGCGATACACCGACCTGTTTCCCAACGACGTGCAGGGTGAGATCCGGGCCCAGTTGGCTCTGGGGTTGCGGGCGGTGATCAGCCAGCACCTGTTGCCCAGCGTGCAGCCTGGTGAGAAACGTCAGTTGGCGTTGGAGATCATGCTGACCAACTCGGCGATCTCGAGTGCGATCCGAGTTGGCAAGTTGCAGTCGATCGACAACTGCATCCAGACCGGTCGCGACGCGGGGATGGTGACGTTGGACGAGTCGATCCGGCGTCTGCTGAGCGAGGGGCGGATCAACCGCCAGACGGCCTCACACTTCGTGTCGGACCCGGCCGTGCTGGGCTAAGTCTCACTCAAGCGGCGGCAGCGACTCGGGAGCGATGAAGCCCTGGCGGGTGGCTTCGGATTGTTGCTGGTCCCAGGTCGTCGGGTCGTCGGTCTGCAGCAATTCGTAGAACAGAGACTTGTAGGTCGAGGGGACCGCGCCGGCCTGTCGCATTCGTTCCAACGCGGGGCCGGTGTTGGGTTCGGAACTGAACACACAGTCCTCGAGCAGAAACACCTCGTAGCCCAATTCGATCAGGCCCAGCACCGATTGCAGCACGCAGACGTCGGTTTCGGAACCGGCCACTGCCAGGCGAGGTCGGTCGAGTTGTGCCAGCGCGGTGACGATCTCGGGTTCACCGGCCAGTGAGTAGGACTGCTTGTTGAAGGTCTGTGCGGTGTCGGGCAGGTGCGGGACCAGTCGTGGGTCGAGTTGTCCCTTTTCGGCAACCGGCTCCTCGAACGTGGCCAGCACGGGGAGCTGGAACCAGTTGCAGATGATCAGCAGTTGCTCGAGCCGCGCCAGCACCGGCTCGGCGGCAGTGTGACAGCTGTCGACGAATCTCGGCTGCACATCGATCAGCACGACTGCCAGTTCGGGTGGGCGTACCAGGAGGCCTGGTGAATCGGTGGTGGTACCGGCTGGCATGCTGAGGCATCTCGTACAGTGAGTGGCCTGGGGAGTCGAGATCCTGCGCTGGGCCCAGGATGAGAATTGGTTTGGCTCAGGAAGGCAGGTCGGATGTCCCGTCTGAGGATGCGGCGATGGCCTGCAGGTGATCGATACCAAGATACAGGCGATAGGGGTGTCCGGGCAGTTCGGCGAAGCCCCACTTTCGATAGAAGTCGCGGGAGCGATCGTCGAGGCTGTCGAGAATCACGGCGACGAAGGGAAACGTGGCTCCGGCGTCGAGGCAGTCGTTGAGAGCCTGGGCCAGGAGTCGGCTGCCGAGTCGCTGGTGCTGGTGGTCTCGGTTGACGCCGAGCCAGGCGAGTACGGCGACCGGCAGCATCCGGCGTGGCAACGGGTGAGCGAGTTCGGGAGGGAGATCTCCGAAGTCGGCCTGGCCGGTTGCCAGTGTGTAGTAGCCGGCGATGGCTCCAGCGGCGTCCAGCAGGACTCGGGTCACCGAGAGGTGCTTGCGTTGACTTTGCAGGGCACCGGTTGCCAGCCAGTCGTTGACTTCGTCGAGGCCGCAATCGAATGCGCGGCGGGGATGACTTCGTGAAAGGGACTCGATGTGGTAGTCGGCTGGAAAGTCGACCCGGCTCACATCTCGCCCCGCATCAGGCTGCCGAGCTGCCGTTGGGAGTCGCTGAGTTCTGGCGGCGATTTCAGTGCCTGCCAGAACTGCAGCTGCTCGTCGGGGCTCAGGGAAATCGTCTGCTGGTTGGCCGCTTCGACTTCTCGACGTGCCTGGCTCAGGGTGACCAGTCGCACGTAGTCACTGACGCTGACTCGCCGCAATTGTGCGGCCCGTGCCAGCACCTCCTTGCTCTCGCCATCGAGTCGGACCATCAGGGGGCTCGCTGACTGCCTGCGCGCAGATCGATCGGGTTTCTTTGTCATGCTCCGCGCCTTCTACCAGCCTTCCACCGACTATCGTATTGCATAATGCAATACAGTCAATGTCGGGCCAGGGCATCGGCGGGGATCAGCGGAATCGTCGCGTGGCCGGCCTATTTCTTTGGTGCGGCGGCTGGTGTCTTGAGCAGTTCGCCGACACGTCGTGCGACGGCTTTGCCGCGTAGGTTGGCGGCCTGGACGATGCCCTGTCGGTCGACCAGCAGGTTCATCGGGATGCTGTGCACGTCGAAGAGCACGGCCACCTCGTTCTTCCACTTCTTGCCGTCGTAGTGGTGCAGCCAGTCCATTTTCTCGCGCGAGATGAACTCGTCGAGCGTTTGCTGTTTGTCGTCGAGGCTGATCGAGACGATCTGGAATCCCTTTTTGGCGAACTTCCGGTGCGCGTCCTGCAGGTACGGCAATTCGGCCAGGCAGGGTCGGCACCAGGTGGCCCAGAAGTCGATCAGCACGACCTGGCCTTTGAGTTGTGCCGTGTCGATCTGGCCGGGTGCATTGTGTCGTGCGACCTGGAATTCCTTCAGCGGCCGTCCGACCATTCTCAAGGGTGCGAACTGCATCTGCATCCGCGGTACGAGCCGGTCTTTTCCGGCGGCGAGCATCTGGGATTCGACGTGGTCCATGAAGTCACGAGCTTCTTTGAGTCGACCGAGCAGGACGAGTGCATGGGCCCGTTCGCGGCCGTAGCGTTCCGGCTGATCGGGGTAGTCGGCCATCAGTTCATCGAGTCGATCGAGCGCCGGCTGGGGCTGGTCGGAAAACAGCAGGGCTCCGGCTTCGCGGATCCGGGCCAGGCGGGTGTGCTTGCCTTCGGGGAAGGCGTCCAGCAGCGTGCGGTAGGCTGCGGCGGCGTGGCTGTAGCGTTTGAGCATCCAGAGGCTCAGGCCTCGGACATAAAGAGCTTCCTGGCGGTGCTTCGACTTGGGATACGCCTTGAGAAACTCCTCGAGCCGCTGGACTCCTGCCTCGGTCGGCCGTGCAAAGACCAGCGTGCCGCGTCGTCGCACCTGCAGCTGTTTCTCGATGGCCCGGAAGGCGGCTGTATCGTCGTTCGGTTTTCCCAGCGGTCGCGGTTTGGTCAGCGGTTGGGTTGTGCCGACGACCCGCGGCCGTTTTGCTCGGACCAGTGGTGCGATCCGGGATGCGGCCACGGTGAGCTTAAAGACCATCTGCAGGTTTTCCTGCTTCTTCTTTGTCTGGCGGTAGTAGAGCGAGGAGGTCCGTGAGACGAGTCCGACGATATTTCCCTTGAGGTCGAGCACCGGGCAGCCGCTGGAGCCTCGACCGTAATCCGCCGTGATCGACATCACCTCGGTCCGCCCCTGCTGTCCGCTCTCGGCGAAGTAGCGGGCAACGACCCCGTCGCTGAAGTGGAAGAAGTGTTTGTCGGGGTGGCTCATCACTCGGATCGGCGAACCCGGCAGGGGGTTGTTGCCCAGGGGCAGTGCGGGGAGCGATTTCCCACCGGCGGTGTCCAGTCGGAGGACGGCCAGGTCATCGGCTCGGCTGCCGGCCAGAACTTCCTTGACCGGGATCACGGTGCCATCGGCGGTCATGGCAACGATCGTCTCGCGTTTCTGGTCGGGGCGGCTGCGGATGACATGGTCGTTGGTCAGCACTTCACCGGTCTGACCGATGACGACTCCGCCGGCCACCGTCGCGTGCAGCTTGGTGCAGCGATTGCAGTAGTAGAGGCTGCTGATGATCAGCACGCTCTGTCGGGATTTCCGGAACAGCTCGGGTCCGCTGAGGACTTTCGTCGACGGTTTTGCCAGCTTGACGGTGTACCCGGTTTGCTTGAGTCCGTCCTGCAGCTTGGCGTAGGGGGTGGTGCGGCCCGCCTTGATCAGCTTTTCGCCTTCGCGGACCAGTGCCAGCATGCGGCCCTGGTCACCGGTGCGGATCCGGGAGTTGGCGGATTTTTCCGGCACAGCCGACTTGGTGGGCGGCTGGTCCTGAGCCGAGAGCGGGGCGGTGAGGGCCAAGAGTGCGGCCAGGGCGGGTGCGATGAGCAGAGTGGAGACGCGTGCGACCATGACTTGTGCTCCGGGACTCGATCCACGGCCCGGCGGCGCCCGGGTTCTGGTTCCCTCCGTCATACCGCCCCGCACGGCCGGTGTCAAAACTCGGAGGTGTCAATCCAGCGACCAGCCCTTGCGGTATTCGGGATGCACGAATCTCTCGGCCCCGGCGCAATTGCTCGCCTTCATGGTCTCGCCGTCCCAGTCGAGTGTCTGTCCGGTTCTCAGGGCGACGTTCCCCACCAGGAAGGCCTCGCTCAGTCGTCCGGCGTATTCGAAGTTGGACATCGTGGGTGACCCGGTCTTGGCCGCGTCGATCCATTCCTGCTGATGGCCGATGCGGGCCCTGGGCAGGGTGGGGGCCGGTGGGATGTAATCGGCAAACTGCGTCGCAGGCAGCAGCTTGTGAAAGGCCCCGTACATGTCGGTTTGCAGCAGCCGGCCGCGGTCGCCGATCAGCAGCGATCCGTTTGAGGGAATTGGCTCACCCAGGAACAGTTCCCCTGGCGGTTTTCGGCCCGCTTCGTACCAGGTGACCGTCACCGGTGGCTGTTGGCCTCGGGCGGGGAAGTCGAAGACCATCTCGGCCCACTTCGGAGCGGTTTCGGCCATCAGGCCTTCCGAGCGGGTCGAGACCCGGGTGGGGTACTGCAGGTCGAGTGCCAGGTAGGCCATGTTGACGGTATGGCAGATGATGTCGCCCAGTACTCCGGTGCCGAAGTCCCACCAGCCTCTCCAGGTGAACGGATGGTAGATCGGGTGATAGGGACGCAGTGGTGCGGGTCCGAGGAAGAGGTCCCAGTTGAGGTGAGTCGGGACGGGCGGTTTTTTTGTGGGGCGGGCGATGGACTGTTTCCAGAACGAGAGTGGCCGGTCGCTCCAGGTGTGCACCTGGGTCACCCTGCCGATCGCTCCGGATTGGATGATCTCGACCGCTCGGCGGAAACTCGGTTCATAGGTCCCGTGGTTGCCCATCTGTGTGGCAACTTTCGTCTCACGAGCCACCTCACGCATCCGTCTCACTTCGCCGATGGTGCGGGCGAGCGGTTTTTCGCAGTAGACGTGCTTGCCGTGCCTCATGGCGTCGATGGCGATCACGGCGTGGCTGTGATCGGGCGTGCTGACGACGACCGCATCGATATTGTTCTGCCGTTCGAGCATTCGGCGAAAGTCGCTCCAGCGTCGCGCCTGCGGGTACTTCTCGAAATTCGGACCGGCGTACTTCTGGTCGATATCGCACAGTGCCACGATGTTCTCGCGAGCCATCCGCGGCAGGTTGAGCACACCGCCGACTCCACCCTTGCCGACTCCGACGAGGGCGATGTTGAGTTTTTCGTTGGCCGAGCGAATGGCCGAGGCTTGGCTTGAGGGGTTGAAGCCGATGGAGGTGGCGGCTGCACCGGCGGCCAGGAAGTGGCGGCGAGTCATCTCGGGCCAGGGCATCTCGGGCGGCTTCATCGGGGCGCCTGCAGGGCAGGGCGGGGCAGGGCGGGGCGGGAGGTCTGATTGTCAGTTGCGTGGTTTGACGGGCAGAGCGAGTTGGTGGACGTGTTTGCCCGAGAAGAGGTAGAGCGTATTGGCTTCGCGCCAGGCGCTGATGGCTCCATCAGAGCCTTCCCACTTCACGTGGCCTCGTTTGTCGCGGGTGATCGATTTGAAGTCGGAGGTGTATCCATAGATCAGTCGCGGATCACCATCAAAGGGTTGGCTTTCCTGCCAGGCGACGAGGTAGCGGTGAGTTCCCTTGTCGGACTTACCGAGGTAGCCCAGGAATCCCGGCCGGTAGACTCCCTTGCGGCCGCCTTGGCCGTCATCGGCGTGCAGGATGGGGTTCTGCTTGAAGTAGTCAAAGGAGACGCCATCTCGCGAGGTGGCAAAGCCGAGTCGTGTGGGTCGTCCGTCGTTGGAGGTGCCTCGGATGAACCCCAGCCAGCGGCCGTCGGGGAGGCGGTGGACGGAGTTGTAGGACGAGGCTTCGTTGGCCCAGGGTTTGCTGGTGGTTGGGAGCACGGGCAGCCAGGCCGGGACGGTGCTCTTGAGTGTGCCGGGCAGGATGGTCCAGCGGTGCGAGGCGAGGTCGGGGCAGGTGGCCAGTGCGGTGGGCTGAAAATTGGTGGTGGCGGTGTGGGCGTGGTTGAAGAAGTGGAAGTAGAGAAACCAGATTTTTTTGGCGGGGTTCCAGACGACCCAGGGGCTGGAGTTGTGCGAGGGGTCGTCGGGGTTCCTGGAGCTGGCGTGAAAGCTGGGTACGACCTGGTTGTCGGTCCGGCCCGGCACGGTGACCTTCTTGGAAAAGGGGCCGGTGATCGAGTCGGAGACGGCCACACCGATTCCCGAGCGGGGATCGTGGTGTGCGTAGAACAGGTAGTACTTGTTGTCGGGCCGCGGGCCGTGGGTGTTTCTGACCAGCGAGGGGTAGCCGACCGTGTTGCCGCCTCCCCTGGGCCAATTGGGGTTCTTCCAGGTCGAGTGTTCCCAGTCCTCGGTCTGCCTGAGCACCTGGTCGGTACGTTTCAGGACCAGCGGCAGTTCGCCGTCGAGATCGGTGAGGTCAACGACCTGAGAATTGTTGTCCAGCGGCGAGGCGGCTGGGGTTTGAGCGGCTAGCGGGTGGGAGCACCCGATTCCGATCAGGACCCAGGTGGCGAGCCAGCTTCGAGGAGAGAGCCCGGTGATCACTGACACGCGGCGTTCTCGCTAGCTCAGTTCTTCGATCGGCTTCCCGAACGGCAGCGTGATGATCGGGCGTCCGGAGTGATCGAGGTAGTGTCGTTGTGTGTCGATGCCCAGGTGGCGGTACATCGTGGCGAGCACATCCTGGGGCGACTTGGGGTTTTCGAGCGGGTAGGCGCCTTTGCTGTCGGAGGAGCCGACGACGCGTCCTCCCTGGACCGGTCCTCCGGCCATCACGGCGCTGAAGACGTTGGGGTAGTGGTCGCGGCCGTTGGTCTTGTTGAGCTTGGGGGTGCGTCCGAATTCGCCCCAGGCCACGACCAGGGTGGATTCGAGCAGTCCTCGTTCGTGCATGTCCTCGATCAGTGCCGAGAAGCTCTGGTCCCAGCGGGGCAGGAACCCGTTCTTCATCGAGTCGACCCCCTCGACGTGGGTATCCCACCAGCGGCAGTCGACGGTGACCAGCCGGACTCCCGCCTCGACCAGGCGTCGACCCAGGACCAGGCGTTGGCAGAAGGCGCTGGCGCTGCAGCGCCTGGGATCCATCGGGTTGTAGCGTTCGATGAACCCGTAGCGTTCTCTGAGGCTGCGGGGCTCGGAATCGAGGTCGAACGCACGTCGGGCCCGGTCGGAGCTGAGGATCCCGTAGGCCTGTTGCTGGAAGTCGCTGATCGCGTCGAGTTGTCCCGACTGGTCGACATCCTTGCGGAAGCGATCAAATGTCTTCAGCAGCGCCTTGCGGTCGCCGAACCGCCGGTCGCTGATGCCCTCGACCAGCGAGAAGTTCCTGAGCTGAAACGGCTGGTGAGTGGCGGGGTCGCTGAGAGTTTCAAAGGGCTTGTGGGCGACTCCGAGGTAGGCCGAATCGGTGCCGGGGACCTGGCGGGGGATCATCACGTAGGGGGGCAGTTCGGGGGTCAGGTGTCCGAGTTGTTCGGAGACGATCGAGCCGCAGCTGGGGTGGATGTTGACTGCGGGGTCGGGGCCGGGCGGGTGTCCGGTAAAGAGGATCTGGTCACCGGCGGAGTGTCCGGCGTTCTTGTGGTGCAGGCTGCGGATGATCGACCACTTGTCCATCACCTGGGCACAGCGGGGCAGCATGTCACAGATCTCGATCCCCGGCACGCGGGTCTGGGTGGCTCCGAACGCCCCGCGGTACTCGGCCGGGGCTTCCATCTTGGGGTCCCAGGTCTCGTGTTGCGACGGACCGCCTCTCATCCAGAGGATCAGGACCGAGTGTTCCTTGCGTGCCCGGTTTCCGGCCTGGGCCTCGATCGAGAGCAATTCGGGCAACGAGAGTCCGGCCAGCCCGAGTCCTCCGGCGCGGAGGAACCCTCGACGGCCGAGACCGGTCTGTTGCTGGAATTCGGGGCAGCCCTGGGGGATGTGTCGTGGCGCCATGCGGAGGTGACCCGAAGAAGACGGTATCGGTGTCCACTCAGGATATCGTCATTTCGCACGCGCCGCAAAGAGCATCACTGGTGAGGCTTGTGGTGGCGGGTCGATCAGGCGGCCGCGCCCCAGTTGCCCAGCCCGGCAAAGACGGCTGCGGCCGAGGCCCGGATCGGCATCCACATCTCAACCAGGAATCCCATGGGGTGGGGTGTCTCCGGAGCGTGACACCGGGCTCGAACAGGTTGCGTCGACTGCGGACTAGATCGAAGTGGTTGCGTTGAGGCCAGAGCAGTTTCTTGCCCGAAGGGACGCATTTACAGGTGCAGTGGTGTGTGTGCGAGATTGCCATACCAGGCTTGAGGTGCATTGAACGGGGTGTTCCATGAGCCCGGGTTCTCGTTTCAATTGTGATGATGAGGATCACAGATGAGCGGCGATGACGGCAAGACGGAACGACTCCACTCGCTGGATGCGCTGCGTGCGTGGATGATGCTCCTGGGTCTGGCACTTCATGCGGCGTGGTTGATGCAGCCGGAGTAGTTCTTTAACACGCGGTCCGATCCTCGCGGCCACGAGGGGTTTCAGGACTTCCTTGGCTGGGTCCACGTGTTTCGCATGCAGGCATTTTTTGTGATTGCCGGCTTCTTTGCTCACTTGCTGATTGCCAGGCGGGGCTTGGTCTCGTTTCTGGTCAACAGGGCGTGGCGGGTCCTGTTGCCGTTTGTCGTCTTGATACTGGTGCTCTTTCCGCTGTCTCGTTGGCAGGTAATCAGGGGCGGATTCCAGACCGAGAGAATCCAGTCGGAGCTGAGTGTGTGGGACTATACGGTGGATCATTTCTTGGAGTTGCCGGGAAAGCTGGGCAACCAGTGGCCCTATCACCTCTGGTTCCTCGAGACGCTGTGCCTGGTCTACGCAATAGGAGTCGGCTGTGATCGGCTCTTCGATCGGTCTGGGGTCCATCGGCGACGGGTGCAGTCGGCATTCGAGTCAGTTGTCGGTTCGCGGTGGTGCATTCCGGTTCTGGCCCTTCCGGTGGCTGGGCTGCTCCTGTGGGCCGGTACGTGGTTTGGGATTAACGCGGGGCCGCAGAGTCCCAACTGGATCGGGACGCTGAACTTCTGGTTCAGATTCGGGGTCGGGTGGTGTCTGTATGGGTGTCCCGAGTTGATTTCGAGGATTTCGAGGATTTCGAGGCACTGGCAGATCAAGATGGTCGTCGGCTCGGTGTTGGCATTGGTGCTCGCATCGATTTTCTACGGTGACTGGGCGGAGCATCGCGTCCGCGTGAGTCCGACTCCTAGGGCGATGAATCTGACGGTCGTGGCCGATTACGCAAAGCTGCGTGAGCACTTGCTCTCGAGTGGCACATCACCGGTGGATGAGATTCGGGGTGCCATTGGAGAGCGAATCGGTCGGGAGTACCTTGCACTGGTGCAAAGGAGCGAGACCCTGTCGACGGACCAGGTCTTCGGGCTGGTCATGGAATTCAACAGCAAAGTCATCGGCTCGAAGGACTTCGCGACTCGGGGTCGATGCCATGGGGCTGGACAACCATCCCGAGTGGGGCGAATGGGGCGAGTGGGGCGAGTGGGGCGAGTGGGCTCGGCTGCCGGTGTCAGATCGGCCCGAGGCGGTTCGCGGGCCGATCAACGAAGCACTACTGAAGGCGGCGTTCGGCGAGTCCTTGCACCCAAGTCGCGGACGGCCGCTGGGTCAGGCGGTCCTCTACTTCTACGCCTACGGTTTGTGTGTTTGGCTGATGGTGAACGCCTGGTTCGGGTTCTTCGAGGAGTACTTCGGCGGTGACCATGCCAAGGTGCGGTACTACTCGGACGCGGCCTACTGGCTGTACCTGGTGCACATCCCGATCCAGTTCGAAATGTCGTTGTGGCTGGGCGAGTATTCCTGGCATCCGATGCTGAAATTCCTGGTGTACCTCGGGGGAGCCCTGGTGGTGAGTGTGCCGTCTTATCACTTCCTGGTCCGCTCGACCTGGGTCGGCCATTGATTGAACGGTCGTCGGTACCAGAAGCGGCCGTTCCTGGAGTCGGCGTTGTTGCCGATCCGGCAGGCAGACGAGAGAGGGACGGGCTGAGTCGAGCGGCGTGGCGGTGGTGGCGATGTTGCCGGTCGGGAAGAGTGCGGTCTACAATCGGGGTATGAACGCAGGCATGCCGACGCCGTTGACGGAACTGTTGACCTATTCGCAGCGGCCGCAGTTGAGCAACGCCACGATGCTGCTGGCCTTCAGCGGGTGGATGGACGGCGGCGATGTGTCCACCGGCACGATCCAGCGGCTGGTCGACCTGGTCGATGCGAAGCCGTTTGCCGAGATCGACCCCGATCCGTTCTACATCTACAACTTCCCCGGCTCGATGGAGATGTCGGCGTTGTTTCGGCCCGAGATCAAGGTCGAGGACGGGCTGGTCACCTCGATCGAACTGCCCTCGACCCAGTTCTTTGCCAGCGACGAACACAACCTGCTGATGTTCATCGGCAAGGAGCCGAACCTGAAATGGCAGGCGTTTGCCGATTGCCTGTTTCACCTGGCACACGATACGGGGGTGACGCGGATCCTGTTCGTGGGCTCCTTCGGCGGAGCCGTGCCGCACACTCGAGATCCGAGACTCTACACGACCTGCTCGAAACCGGATCTGCTGACCGAGATGGAGCAGTTCGGGATGAGGCGGACTGGGTACGAGGGGCCGGGTTCGTTCATGAGCTACCTGATGAGCCGTGCCGAGGATGCGGGGCTCGAGATGGTCTCGCTGATCGCCGAAATCCCTCACTACCTGACCGTCACCAATCCCTCGAGCATCGAGGCGGTCAGTCGACGCCTGGCCAAGATCCTGCAGCTGCCCTTGGAACTCGATGAGCTGCGCTCGGCGAGTACCGAGTGGGAACTGGAGGTCTCGAGTGCGATCGACGAGAACGACGAGCTGGTCGAGCGGGTGCGTGAGTACGAGGAGGCCTACGACAACGAGTTGCTGGGGATCGAGCCCGAGGTCGACGTGATGGGGCCCGATGATCTCGGCGACGTGGATGGGCTGATCCTGGATGACCTGGGCCCCGACGAGTAGGTCGCCGCGGTCCGATCTAGTACGCCATCGCCGCGGGCGTGGTGCGGTCGATCGGGACGTCGATCAGCCGGGGTCGCGGATCGGCCAGCGCCTCGCTCAGTACCTCGGTCAACTCGTCCGGCTCGCTGACCCGGCAGGCTTCCACGCCCAGTGACCCGGCCAGTTGTACGAGATCGACTTCGGGCTGGACCAGGTCCATGCCGATGTAGCGGCCCTGGGCGGCGTGAGGCAGTCCGATGCCGCGGGCTCCGACCTTGAGGATCTGGTACTGGGCGTTGTTGGGGATCACGAAGGTGACCGGGATGTTGTAGCGGGCCGCGGTCCACAGGCCCTGGATGCCATACATCGCAGCACCCTCGCCGATGATGCCCAACACCGGTCGGTCGGGCCAGGCCAGCTGAACACCGATCGCGCAGTTGAGTCCCCAGCCCAGGCCCCAGCCTCGGTGGCCGAAGTACCCGCTGGGGTCGTTGATCGCGCCGAGCCGTTCGAGGTAGGTGTTGGTCGTGGTCACGGCCTCCTCGATGACCGCGACGTTGGGAGGCAGGGCCCGGGCGATCGATGACATCAGGGCCAGGGAGGTCAGGGGGCGGCGGTCGAGTTCGGCGGCGGCCTGGGCCTCGAGAGCGGCGCGGGCTTCGGCGTGAGTCGATTCGCGAAGGGTGCGTCGCTGTGAGATCGACTCGTGCTGGGCGGGCGTCTGATGCTCGGCGAGTTGTTGGGCCAGTTCGGCCAGGGTCGGCTTCAGTCCGCCGTAGACGGCCACCTCGGTCGGGTAGTTCTTGCGCAGCTCCCAGGCATCGTGATCCACGTGCACCAGTCGGACGTGCTGGGGGATGGCACGCTCGGGTTCGTAGTGGACGTAGAGCCTGAGCACGTCGAGGCCGACGGCGAGCACGACGTCGAATTCGGAGAGTCGCTCGTGGATCTCGGGTGCCCACAGTGGCAGGCCCGGTGCCGAGAGCGGGTGGGTGCAGGGGAAGGCGAGTCGTCCGTGGGTGGTGCCCGCTTCGCTGATGACCGGGGCGCCGAGTGCCTCGGCGACCTCGACCAACTCGCCCACCGCGTCGCTCTCGACCACACGACTGCCGGCCAGGATCGCCGGGTTGGTGGCGGTCGCAAGTACGTCGACGGCGCGGAGCAGTTCGGCCAGGGGCGGACGGAACGTCGAGTCGATCGGGGTGGGGGGGGTGAGGTCCAGGGCCGGGGCCTGTTGCTGCTGGACGTCGACGGGGATCGAGAGAAAGACGGGGCCGGTGGGAGGCATCAACGCGGTCTGGATCGCTCGACGCATCGCCGCCGGGATGTCCTCGACACGCTGCACTTCGGCTGACCACTTCGTCCACGGTCGAGCCACCTCGACCATCTCGCCCCACAGGATCGGTTCGGTGAAACGGAGACGGCGGTCCTGCTGGCCGGCGGTGACGATCAACGGAGTGCCGGCACGATGGGCGTTGTAGAGCATGCCCAGGCCGTTGCCCAGGCCCGGGCTGATGTGCAGGTTGACCACGCCCGGTTGTCGAGTCGCCTGGGCGTATCCCTCGGCAATCCCCATCACCGGGACCTCCTGCAGGCCGAGGATGTATTTGAGGCGGGACTCCGAGACCATCGCGTCGGTCAACGGCAACTCGGTGGAACCGGGGTTGCCGAAGACGTAGCTGACGCCGGCAGAGGCCAGCATCTCGAGCATGATCTGGGCGCCGTTCATGGGCGGGGACGCGTCGGGGGCGGAGGAGGGAGGCCGAGATGCCGTGACTGATCAGGATAGGGGATCGCGGCCGGGGATTCACGTCGATCAGTTCCACTCAAGAAAACTCCACAAAACCGCCGATTCTGTTATTGACACTGTTATATAACACTGTAATATCCAGTCATGATCAACTTGTGCACGATTGGTGAGTTGAGTGACCGTGTGGGTCGGGTGTTGTCGTTGGTCGGTGGTGATTACCAGGCATCGGGTCGGATCACGGCGGTGCCAGACATCCGCACGCTGCGTTACTACACGACTCTCGGCCTGTTGTCTCCGCCCGAGGAGACACGAGGCCGAACGGCTCTATACGGCCGTCGTCACCTGGCCGAGGCGGTGGCGATCAAGCGTCTGCAGGCTTCCGGCGAGTCGCTGCAGTCGATCCAGCAGCGGCTACTGGGGGCGACGGCCACTCAGCTGGAGCAGTGGGCCAACATCCCTGCTTCGATCTGGGACCAATTGGACCGTTCGTCTCCCGAGTCGTCTCCCGAGTCGTCTCCCGAGTCGTCTCCCGAGTCGTCTCCCGAGTCGTCTCCCGAGATGTCTCCCGAGATGTCTCCCGAGATGTCCTCACCGGTCCCGGCGTCCTATTCGCCCGAGCCGGCGATGCAGATGTCTTTCCTGAGAGCCCTGGATGTCGAGGAATCCGCCCCGATCGATTCTCAGTCCGAGTCGATCTCGAAGTTCTGGTCTGCCGCCCCCGAGTCGCCTCGGTCTTCATCGACTTCGGGCCAGCTTGCTTTTCAGTGGGAGCTGGTCCCCGGCGTCCGGGTGACCTGGGACGACGCTTCGCAGGCCGGCCGGGCTGCTGCGGACCCCGACTGGCGTCGGGCGGTATCGGCGCTGGCCTTTCAGGCGGCCCGCATCGTGGTGGAATCGGGAGACGAATTGGCCTGATAGGTCCGGCAGCCAGCTCACGACAATCCCAAGCAACATTGAGACAGAGAAATCACAGAGAAAACGGAGAGAATCATGATCCAGGAACGAGTACTGCCCGTATTGGACCTGTCCCCATCCCTGACTTCGGAATCAACAGCCGGCTTCGGTGCCCTGGAGACATCACGCGGCTGTTTGCCTCTTGTGGCAATGGACGTCACCTCCGAAGTTTCGGGGCTCTGGTCTCGGACCCGGGTCATTCAGACCTACAGCAACACGACCGACGGTCCGATCGAGGCGACATACATCTTCCCGTTGCCTGATCGAGCCGCTGTGCATTCGTGCGTGTTGCAGATTGGCGAGCGTCGAGTGGAAGCGGAGTTGAAGGAGCGAGCCGCTGCACGTGCCGAGTACGACGAGGCGATTGCGGGTGGTCATCGTGCGGCGATTGCCGAGGAGGACCGCAGCGGGGTCTTCAGCCTGCGAGCCGGCAACATTCCATCCGGCGAGCGTGTGCGGGTGGAGTTCGAGATGGTGGGCCCATTGGAGATCGACAGTGGCGAGGCCACGTTTCGCTTTCCGCTGGTCGTGGCACCTCGCTACGTGCCCGGCTTGAAGCTGGCGGGTCTTTCGGTCGGCCCGGGGACGGTGTCTGACACCGACTCGGTCCCCGACGCCTCGCGGGTGACTCCACCGGTGCTCTTGCCCGGTTTCCCCAACCCGGTGGACTTGTCGCTGAGCGTGACGATCGATCCTGCCGGCCTGGAGCCTGCCGGGGGCACCTGGCGTGATCAGCTTCGCTGCACGTTGCACTCGGTTGTCACAGAATCGGGTTCGCCCTTTACGGTCCAGCTGCGTCCTGGCGAGCGATTGGACCGCGACTTCGTGCTTCGGTTCCCGGTCACGTCTGCTCGAACCACGGGCACTTTGCAGCTCAGCCCGGCGACAGAGACCGGTGCGGGCACACTGGCGGTGACGTTGATCCCCGACGACCTGGCAGCGGAGTCGGTAACGCGGCCCCGGGACGTGGTGGTGCTGGTGGACCGTTCCGGCAGCATGCACGGCTGGAAGATGGTCGCAGCCCGGCGTGCGGCGGGTCGCCTGATCGACAGCCTGGGTGATGACGACCGATTCGGAGTCATCGCATTTGATCACCAGATCGAGACCGAGTTCGAGGGCCTGCAATCGGCCAGTGATCGGAACCGTTTTCGTGCTGTCTCCTGGATGTCCCATCTCGAGTCGTGTGGTGGAACCGAGATGGGGGAAGCGTTGGAGATGGCGGCGCGTTGGTTGTCGGAGGTCAGTGGAGGTGAAGACCGTGAGCCGATCATCGTGCTGGTCACCGACGGGCAGGTGGCCGGCGAGGACCTGCTGCTGCGACAGCTGAAAGACGCATCGGGCCCGCGGGTGCCTCGCGTCTTCGCCGTCGGCATCGACCAGGCGGTCAATGCCGGTTTTCTTCATCGGCTTTCGGAGCTGGGGGGTGGTTTGTGCGAGTTGGTCGAGAGTGAGGATCGGCTCGACGAGGTGATGGACCGCATCGCCCGCCGGCTGTGTCCTCCGCGGCTGGAGGAACTCTCGATCGAATCCGACGACATCGAGTGGGACGCCGAGAGCCTGGTGCCGGGTCGATTGCCGGACCTGTTTGCCGGACGCCCGGTCACGATCCTGGCTCGTCACACCAGCGGCGGTGGTGGTGGCGGGACGGTGGTGATCCGGGCCCGGCGGCCTGACGGTACGAGTTGGGAGTCGCGGCTGGAGGCAACTGCGGGTGACGAGTCGATTCTAGCCAGTGCCTGGGGTCGTCATCGGGTCCGCGAGCTTGAGGACCGCGTGGCGGCCGGGGGGTACGACGACGTCGAAGAGTTACAGCGCGAGATCGTGCTGGTGTCGTTGGAGAGCGGGGTGCTGAGTCGTTACACGGCGTTTGTGGCGGTCGACGAGGCCGAGACGATCGACGTCCAGGCTCCTGTGCAGGAAATTGTCCAGCCGGTTGAAATGGCGGCTGGCTGGACGGCCTCGGCGATGCAAAGTCACTTCGTCATGAGGTGTAACGAGTCACCCCCGTCGTCTCCCGGAGATTGGGACATACTGCGGTGCAACTATGCGGCTCCTGCACCTGAATCCAGCACAGTGTTTCAAGGGCAGCCTGTTCTCGAGAAGTCTCTTGAGGCACTCGAGCTGTTCAGGTCGATGCAGCCGATCGAGGACGCGGTGGATGCGGTGGATGCGGTGGATGCGGTG
>Ga0310125_10000313_pt1 | contig 22373 bp, 12 predicted proteins | sample CB11b_Tmax_Bot8__FD_203508 | JGI IMG/M metagenome (GOLD analysis project Ga0310125, IMG submission 203508) | Marine microbial communities from Western Arctic Ocean, Canada - CB11b_Tmax_Bot8 | ecosystem: Environmental > Aquatic > Marine > Oceanic | place: Canada: Western Arctic Ocean | collected... | reverse complement strand
GCCGCAGACCCTGTTCACGCCACCGGAGATGATCGTGGGGCCGGCGACGATCAGTGAATGACCTGCTGCGGGCGGATCGATTGACCAGAGTTTCTTGAGGCTCTTGACCGTGATCGGTTTTCCCTTGCGGTCCTTCTTCTGTAACTCGACCAGCTCATACGCGGTGACCGTCTTGGCCGAGGCCCGTACGAGACGGGTGTGCTTGTTGGACAGGGCGGCAATCGGACCCATGCGTTGAGGCGATCCGTCTCCGGCGAGACCGGAGGTGGCGTCGAAGGGGAAGCCGACGTTGAAGAACCAGTCGCCCAGGGCGGTGACCCGGTCGCCACCCATGCGGCGGTGTGCGGCCAGGTGAAAGTACTTCAGCTTGCCGGTTGTGCGTTCGAAGACCGCTGGAACGGCCCGGCCGGTCGGCACAAACAGGTTGGCTCCTGACACGACCAGGTGTCCCTGTGCGGCGACACCGCTCTTGCCATAGGCCCCCTCGTGAGGCTGAGGCATGTAGATGGATCCGGTCTTGCGGTTGGACCACAGCCGCTTGCCGTTTCGGGCATCCAGGGCGTGCAGATGGAATCCGTCGGTGGGCCAGACACCGGCGCCGAAGTAGATCACGCCATCAGAGACCACCGGGCCACCGCGGGCGGGCCAGGCAGATGTCATGCGGTCGTTGCCCAGCACCATGCGGCTTCGGGGTCCACCGCGGAACTTCCACATCAAGTGGCCGTCACTGGCCGCCAGGCAATACAGGAAGCCGTCGTCGCTGGCGACAAAGACCTGCTGCTTCCAGGCGACCGGGGCCAGGCGGATCGGGCCGTCGGTACAGAAGGTCCATCGAGTCTTCCCGGTGGCAGCGTCGAGGGCGTAGAGCGTGTCATCGGCCGAGCTGCCAAAAAACAGCAGCCCGCCGGTACTCACCGGCTGAAAGGACCGGTCGAACTGCATGCGGATGTTCGTCGGCCACGCCCGGGACGGGGCGTGGGCTGACTGGTAGGTCCAGGCAAGAGCCAAGGGGCTGGCCAACCTCTCGGTGACAAAACCACTGCGTGCTGCATCAGCGCGATACTGTGGCCAGTCCCCCGCGGTGGCTGTCACGGAGGTGAGCAGCCAGAGCACGAGAACAAGCAAGGCTCTACCGGTCATTGGCCCGAGTTCCTGCACTGTGATGGGTTCTGTCGAGTCCATGAGTTCACGGATCACCACCAGTCTCGCCCGGATCGGAAGTGGATTTCAAGCAACTCGCCTGTCGGGAAGACCGACCACGTGCTGCGAAGAGATTTCCGTTTCATTTTCAGGATCTTTACTCCTCTACGTTGGTACAGTCACAGCAGATGTGAACAATCGCTGGTCAACCTGGTCGCGATTCCCTGGTGAGAGAGGGCTGCCTTTGCGGGCAGTGAGAGACTGATGAGCCACGATTCCGTTGAGAGACGAACAGCCGATTCAAGCCGTCGATGGACTCGAGTCGTTGCGATCTGGCTGGTGCTTGCTCCGAACGTGCTGGCTCTCGCAGCCGACAACGTGCCCACGTATCGCTGGAAACCGGTGACGCTGAAGGCTCCGTTTGCCGCGAGGGATGGAGCAGGGGCGGTGGTTTACAAGGGACGGATGTGGCTGCTGGGCGGCTGGAACCCTGGCGACAAGGTTCACTTTCCTCGCATCTGCAACAACGAGGTCTGGAGTTCACGCGACGGCCTGGACTGGAAACTGGATAAACCCAACACCTTTCTCGATCTGAAGTTCGATACGTCTCGCGACTGGGAAGGTCGTCACACGGCCGGTTACGTGGTCTACCGGAAAAAGATGTGGATCATCGGTGGAGACGTGAACCAGGGTCACTACCAGAACGATGTCTGGAATTCGACGGACGGTCGGACCTGGGTCCATGTCAACAAGGGGCACGACGTGCCCTGGGGTCCGCGGGCTCTGCACTACACCTTCGTGTTGGATAACAAGATCTGGATTCTCGGTGGCCAGACCATGCCCGCTTTCTCGAAGCCGAAGACCAAGGAGAAGTTCTATCAGGACTGCTGGAACACGACCGATGGGGTTCACTGGACGCGGGTGAGTCCCCGCGAGCCGGTTTGGTCGCCCCGCGGCATGATCGGTGGCAGCGTGGTTTTTAAGGATCGGGTCTGGGTACTGGGCGGAGGAACCTACGACACCCCCACGACGAAAACACGGAAATTCCACGATGACGTGTGGAGTTCGGCCGACGGTGTCCGGTGGAAACGACACGTCGAGCACGCTGCCTGGGAACCCAGGCAGTATCACGATGTGGCCGTCTACGATGGTCGCATGTGGGTCATGGAGGGCTACACCAAGGGAGTAGGAAACCGAAAGGATGTCTGGCATTCCGACGACGGGATCCATTGGCACGAGGTCCCAAAGACACCCTGGAAGCCTCGCCATGCCGCCAGCGTGTTCGTGTTCAAGAACTCTCTGTGGATGGTCATGGGCAACAACATGGAACCGGATGTCTGGAGGCTGGATCGGGCGAGTCGCTAGTGCCGGACCGGCCTGATTGAATCACCGCGGCGGCACCCGCGGGCATCGTCGACACCGCTTGACCCTGCCGGGTCCATGGAGATACGGTTGTTCATGACCGCCGTTTCCAGGGATATCAGCCCGTGCGCCGCCACCTGCTTCCGCTGCTGGGCACGCTGTTGCTGCTCTCCACGGGGGTGACGGCCGAGATCGTGGTGCGGCCGACGCTGATCCGGCTCGATCGCCCCGAATCTTCCCAGCAGGTGTTGGTGACCGGGAGCGATCCAGCCGGTCGACCCGTGGACCTGACCCGCAAGGCCAGTTTCCGCGTTCTCGACCCGAAGATCGCCGGGATCGATCGAAACGGTCGGGTGGAGCCGCGTGAAGAGGGTCGCACGCGGCTCGTGGTCGAGGTGGCTGGCACGCGATCGGACGTCGAGATTCTCGTCGAGGGGCAGACCACTCCGCGACCGGTCTCGTTCCAACACGAGGTCATTCCGATCCTGACGAAGGCCCGCTGCAATGCGGCGGCCTGTCACGGCAAGGCCGAGGGGCAAAACGGCTTCAAGCTGAGTGTTTTCGGCTACGACCCCGTCGCCGATCACGAGGCATTGGTTCACGAGAGCCGGCAACGTCGGGTCGTACTGACGGCACCCGGCTCGAGCCTGCTGATCCGCAAGTCGTCGGCCGAGACGCCTCACGGCGGTGGCAGGATGATCAAACCCGGCTCCTTGTCCTACCGGCGGCTGAGTCGCTGGGTGGCCGAGGGTGCGAGGTTCGCTGTTGGCGGGGTCCGTGTCACCGCCGTGGTGATCGAACCTCCTTCCCGCACACTCCATGAAAAGGAGTTCCAGCAGATCCAGGTCACCGCGATCGCCGCCGACGGCCGCCGCCATTGCGTCACCTCGGAGGCCGAGTTTTCCTCGAATGCCGAGTTGGTGGCCCATGTCGATGAATCCGGGTGGGTCCAGGCCGGGGACGTGGCCGGAGAGGCCGTGATCCTGGTCCGTTACATGGGGCAGGTTGCCGCCTGCCGTATAACTCGCCCACGTCCTGATGTGAAGTTTGCCCGGCCCGCGGTGCAGAACTTCATTGACGACCTGGCCTGGGACAAGCTTGCCCAGTTGGGCCTTCCTCCCAGCGACAGGGCCGATGACGCGATGTTTCTGAGGCGGGTCTTCCTGGACACGATTGGGACCCTGCCGACCGCCACCGAGGCCCGTCGGTTTCTTGCCGATCGGCACCCCGACCGGCGTCGGCGGCTGGTCGATCGCCTGCTGGGGCGGGATGAGTATGCCGATTTCCACGCCCTCCGCTGGGCCGACATCCTGCGAGTCGATCGCGACCGGGTGACGCCCGAGGGGGCGGTCGCCATGACCGGCTGGCTGAAACAGCAATTCGCGAAGAACCGGCCCTACGATGCCTTCGTGCGAGATATCCTGACCGCTCGTGGTGACACGCTCGCCGAAGGACCCGCCGCACTGTACCGCGTGCTGGAAAAGCCCGAGGAACTTAGCCGTTCCATCAGCCAGCTCTTCCTGGGCGTGAGGATCGAATGTGCCCAGTGTCATCATCACCCCTTCGAGAAGTGGAGCCAGGCCGACTACTTCGCGTTCGCCGGGTTCTTCACCGGGCTGAAGCGGAAGTCATTGCCCGGCGGCAACCAGGCGTTGCTGGTGACCGCCGGCAGCGACCTGAAGCACGCCCGCTCTGGTGAACTGGTCCCAACCCGCGCACTGGGAGCGACGGCGGCGGCAGATTTCACACGTGTCAGCGATCGCAGGGAAGTCCTGGCCGACTGGATGACATCGCCGGAGAATCCCTTCTTCGTCCGGGCCATCGCCAACCGGCTCTGGGCACATTACTTCGGACGAGGACTCGTCGAGCCGATCGATGACCTGCGGGAGACCAATCCCGCGGTCAACGAACCCCTGCTGGCTGCGGTGGCCAGTCACCTGGTCGAGGTGAAATTCGACCTGAAGGCCTTCACCCGGACACTGCTTGGTTCGAGGCTTTACCAGCTCTCCAGCGTCGCCCGGGCGGAGAACAATGACGACCTGCAGAATTTCTCTCACGCGATCCCCAAGGCGTTGCCGGCGGAGGTGCTGCTCGACGCGATCTGCCAGGTCACCGGGGTCCCCGAAAAATTCAATGGTTGGCCGCGGGGTTACCGGGCGATCCAGATCTGGGACAACCGGATGCCCTCCTACTTCTTCCGAATCTTCGGACGGCCGGTTCGGGCCAGCGTGTGTGAATGCGAGCGGAGCAACGAGCCGAGCATTTCCCAGGCCTTGCACCTGATCAATTCTCCCGAGATCCAGGCGAAGCTCATTGCCGAGAACGGGATGGCTCGCCGATTAGCCAACTCGAAGCTGAATCACGACGCGATCATCGACGAGCTGTTTCTCTCGACGGTGAGTCGTTTCCCACGGGACGACGAACGGACTCTCTTCCGCGAGGTCTTCGCAACGACGGATCGTCGCGAGGCCGTGGCCGACTGTCTCTGGACGCTGCTGAACTCCAAGTTGTTCCTGTACAACCACTAGGCGACAAATTCCTTCGTCGGATTCTCAAGGTCACCCCGACCGGTTTTCGATATAATCATTGGGTTGGCCACAACGGTCGGCCATCGCAGCAGGAAGTTGATCATGCTGAGCTGGGATCTCGGACACGGCCGCGGACGATTCTGTGACGGTCTCTCGCGACGCGACGCGTTGAAGCTGGGCGGGACCGGTCTGCTGGGAGGTCTCACGTTGCCGGGGCTGTTGCGGTTGCAGGCCGAGGCGGCCCTGCCGCGGGAGCCGACCGCCACGTCGTGCATCATGCTGTTCCTGGAAGGTGGCCCGAGTACGATCGACATGTGGGACCTCAAGCCCGAGGCCCCTCGAGAAATCCGCGGACCATACCAGCAGATTCCCACGTCGGTTGCCGGGACGTTCTTTGGCGAACACCAGCCGCTGTGCGCGAAGATCGCCGAGAAGTTCACGGTGCTGCGGTCTCACAGCCATGCCGACAACGGGCATTCGACCGGTTACCACTACGTGATGACCGGCCGCAAGGCACCGTTTTCCGACGGCAATCTCCGTGTCCCCACCAATGACCTCTACCCCTCGATTGGTTCGATGGTCGCCCGCGAGGTCGGGCGTGACGGCTCGCTGCCGCCCTACATCAACCTGCCCAACCCGATGGGAGCCGGTGGGCCGGGGTTCTTCGGAGCCGAGTTCGCTCCCTTCGTGATCGAGTCCGACCCGGTGCAGCCGGACTTCCAGGTCAAGGACCTGCGGGTCTCCGCCGGCCGACCTGCGAAACGACTGTCGCGGCGCCGCCGCCTGCTGGATCGCTTCGAGCAACTTCACGGGCGTGAACCGCTTCCCGGCCGTGCCGGTGTGATGTCGACCTATTACCAGAAGGCCTACGACCTGATCGCCTCGCCGAAAGCCCGCCGGGCCTTCGATGTTCAGCTCGAGAACGAGACGATGCGACAGCGATACGGCTACACGTCGCTGGGACAGTGTTCGTTGCTGGCTCGCCGCCTGGTCGAAGCCGGTTGCCGGTTCGTCGGGATTGATCACGGCAGTTGGGATACTCACTTCGACTGCTTCCCCAGCCAGGAGAAGGACCTGTTCCCCCACGCCGACCGGGCGTTCAGTGCCCTGGTCACCGACCTGGAGGACCGTGGCCTGCTGGAGAGCACGTTGGTGGTGATGATGGGCGAGATGGGTCGGACGCCACGGATCAATGGTCGAGCCGGTCGCGACCACTGGTCGCAGGCCCAGAGCGTGCTGTTTGCCGGTGGCGGGATTCGGCCCGGGCGGATCGTCGGGGCAACCGATAAGCAGGCCGCGTCGCCCGTCAGCGATCCTGTCGGCGTCGACGACCTGCTCAGGACCATCCTGAACCTGATGGGCATCGATTCCGAGCGGATCTACCACACGCCGCTGGGTCGCCCGGTTCCCCTGGTCAAGGACGGCCGCTTCCTCGATGAGCTGGTCTGACCGACGACGGCCCGGGGGGAGATGTTGACCACCACGACACCACGGCCAGCCGGCCCCCTGCTCACGATCGCGATGCTGTTGTCGGTCGCCTGGCCGTCAACCGCCGTGGCGCAGAAAGCTTCCGATCCGGGACTCGGTTATATGTATCCTCCCGTCGTCACGGTGGGCCGGACGACCGACGTCACGATCGCCGGCAGCGATTGGACACCCGATCTGCAGGTCATCGTGCACGACCCCCGTGTCACTCTCGAGACGGTTGGCCGGCCCGGGTCACTGCTGGTTCCCGAGCCGCCCTTCGTCGTCGGCCCCAAGGCCTACAGTCCACCGCCCCTGCCCCGCGAGCAGCGGGCACGAATCACTGTTCCCAAGGACTTTCCCACGGGACCGGTCTACTGGCAGGTGGCCAATGCCAACGGTGCCAGCCAGGTCGGTGTCTTCTTTGTCATCGAGCGGCCCGAGGTGATCGAGCCGGCCGATCGCAGCCGAGAGATTCGGCTCGAGACGCTCCCGGTGATGGTCTCGGGCCGATTGCGACGCAACGAGGAAATCGATCGCTATCTCTTTACCGCCACCCGGACGGGCGCGGTGACCTGCACGCTGTGGGCCCGCCGCATCGGTTCGAATTTTCGTGGCGTGTTGGAGGTCCGTGACGCGAAGGGGAAACTGCTGGCCCAGCGTGCCGACACGACCGGCCACGACCTGTCGCTGACTTTCGGCGTGAAGCAGAAGCAACGCTATAGCGTTGCGGTGCGTGAACTGGATTTCCGCGGTCATCGTTCTTACGTCTACCGCCTGCAGGTCCGCGACGGCGGTCGCGTGCTGGCCACGTTGCCGGCCAGCGTACAGCGTGGGACCAGCCGCGATGTGCTGGTCCGGATCGCCACCGGCAACGGGGGCACGCGAACCGTCTCCCGCGGACTCTCGATTGCCGGCGATGCACCCGCGACCGTCCCACTGGGACTCGATGGTCTCCCGTACACGGTCCCTGTCAGCGGGCTGGTGGAAACAACCGAGGCCCAGTTGCGGGGTGCCGCGGTTGACGGGCCCGTGCAGTTTCCCGGGATCCCCGCCGCCGTCACCGGCGAACTGGAAACGCCCGACCAGGTCGACAGTTGGCAGTTCACGGCGGCGAAGGGACGACGGGTCCGGATCGAGGTGTTCGCGGCACGGCTCGGCGGGGCACTGGACACCTCGCTGGAGCTGGTCGGCCCGGATGGCAAGACGGTTGCCACCGCCGACGACGTGGCGGGAACAACCGACGCCCGCCTGGCATTACTATTGCCCTCTGAAGGGACCTACACCCTGAGACTGAGCGACCTGGCCGGACGCTCCGCTCGAGGTCACCGTGTCTACCGGCTGGTCGTGGGCGATGACCGGCCCGGTTTTGCGGTGACCGCCCCACAGCAGGTCAAGCTGCGGCTGGGCGGGTCGCTGGAATTGCCGGTCAAGGTGACGCGATCCGGTGGCTTCGATGGGCCGATCACGCTCGAAGTCCAGGGACTGTCCGAGGGAGTGACGGTGACGGCCGGAGAGGAGATCCCCGGTGACAAGTCCGAGACGAAGCTGAAATTCCAGGCGGCCGCGAATGCCGCGACACTCTCGCGGCTGATCCGGATCGTCTCCCGGACACGGGTCGCCGGGCAGGATGTCGAGATGCCGGTCCTGGTTCCCTCGGGAGTCAACAAGGCACCTCGAGATTCCGCCGAGGGCCTGGTCCCGGGCATACTGCTGACCACGACGATGAAACCGCGAACCACGATTCGTCCGGTCGAGTCCGACGAGCGGACCGTCCACCGCGGTTCGACGCACCCGGCACCGATCCGGGTCGAACGACTCGAAGGCTTCCAGGGTGACGTCCTGGTCTGTCTCGACGGCACCCAGCCGGCCAAGTTCCGACAGGGACTGCTGGCTCCCGACGTCATCATGCCTCGTGGAACAAACGAGGTCTTCGTCCCCTGCTTTGTTCCCCAGTTGGCTGAAACACTCGATGCCTACCGGGTGTCGATGGTTGCGGTCACCCGCGTCAAGGACCCACGCGGACGCACGCGGTACCTGTTGAGCAAGATGAACGGCAACACCAGTGTGGCGATCACCGTCGAGGGGGGCCTGTTGACACTGGGGCGGACCAGTGACGAACCACTTCGCGTGAAGGCGAATAACGGGTTTCAGCTACCGGTGCAATTGTCGCGTTCGGCCAAGCTCACCGAATCGGTCCGGTTTGACGTCAGCTTTCCTCGGTCCCTGGAGGGGAAGCTGAAGGCCGGATCGTTGACGACCAGCCGCTCGGGCCGGATCGAGCTTCCGATCGCCAGGACCGGCACGGCGAAACTCACCGGCCGTCACCTGCTGCGGGTCCGCGCGCTGGCCCGGCAGAAATTTGAAATGCCCCGTCTCGATCGCTCCAGTGGTATTACGCCGCTTGAGCCGCAGTTACTGGAGATCCTCGATTCGGGACACCTGCCGGTCATCGCCGGGGTGTCCGTCGAGGTCGATTTCGGAGACTAGGTGCCCCACCGGCTCTGCGGTGGGTGTTTTTTGGTGTGCTGACAACCGGGCGTGGGCGGAACCGGGCGTGGGCGGAACCGGGCGTGGGCGGAACCGGAGCTGTGGGAGGGCTGGTCATGCGACGTCTTTTGCCACTCGTTGTTGTCCTGGCCCTGGGTTGTGACGTCACGATTGCCAACGCCGCGGACGTGCCGGCGAAGTCACTGGGTGATCTGACCGGTCCCTGGCAGTTGTTCGTGGACGATTCCCTGGTCGCGGAAAAGGCGAACGTGGTTCGCGCCTATCATGCCTTCACCAAGTACCCGGGAAACCCGGTGCTCTCGCCCGACAAGCCGTGGGAGGGTCGTCGCTCGTACCTCTACGGTACCGTCCTGCCCAACGAAGCCAGCGACGGCTATCGGATGTGGTACCAGTCGTACAACGAACATGGCAATTTCGGCGGCAGGCGTGGTTACGGGAATGCCTACGCAACCAGCAAGGACGGGATCAACTGGGTCAAGCCGAACCTGGGTGTCTTCCCGTGGAAGAACTCGACCCGGAACAACATGTTCCTGGTCCGGAAGCACAGTCCCGGAGACGACCACAACCCGCAGATTCTCCACACGCCGTGGGACAAGGACCCGCGGAAGAAGTACCGGATGATCACCTTCGCCTACGCGGCCAACCGGAAAAAAACTCGTAGCGACGAGGGATACTGGGGCTCGTTTTCACCCGACGGGATCCACTGGACCGATGTGGACAGGAATCCCGTCCTGCCCGACGGGGGTGATGTCGGGAATTTCACTTGGGACCCGCACCGCAAGAGGTACATGGCAACGGTGAAGATCTGGGCCACCGTACCTCGTCGCGAAGGGTATCGCCGCTGCATTGGCCTGACGTCGACCAGGGATTTCCAGAATTGGCCCCATCCCGAGTTGGTGCTCGTTCCCGACGAGATTGACGACAGCATGCACCCCGGACGGATGGGCATTCAGTTCTACGGACTCAGCTCCTTTGCCTACGAGTCCGGCTACATCGGTTTCCTTTGGATCTTCCGGACCGGCTCGGGTGGCCAGATCTATATCCAGCTGGTCAGCAGCCGCGACGGCATCAACTGGACTCGCGTGGAGCCGACCAGGGGGGTCCGGCCGGCGGCATTGCTCTACGGACCGGACGGCAGTTGGGACGCGGGTTGTCTCTTCTCAGCCAGTCAGCCCCTGGTTGAAGGCGACACGATCAAGCTCTGGTACGGTGCCTGGGACAAGGATCATCGGAAACCGGACGCTGAGATCACCGGACGGGTCGGCCTGGCAACCCTGCGGAAAGACGGGTTTGCCTCGCTCGACGCCGGTGAGCAGACCGGGACCGTCACGACAAGGCTGTTGAAGGGCCTGCAGGGGCCGCTGTCGGTCAATGCCCGGAGTAAGGGCGGAGAACTCAGGGCCGAGGTGCTCGACGCGAGTGGCAAGGTGCTGCCCGGTTACAGCAGGAAGGACTGCCGGGCCGTCAGTGGAGATGGCATCGACCAGTTGATCACGTGGAAGGAGCAGGCCGAGCTGCCCGGGTCGGACAGGGCAAAGCGGCTGCGTTTTGTCTTCAGGAACACGTCGCTGTATTCCTTCCGTGCAGGTCCACGTGTCGATGTCGACGACCGGGCTGCCGTCTTTCGGGCGTTCTTTGATTTCGAAGGGGACAGCGGCACGGTCGCGACCGACAAGGCCACCGCCGACGGGCTCCAGCAGGCCCGTTTCCACAACAAGGTGAACGTGACCAGGGACCCGGCCAACTCGTGTGGTGAGTCCTCGCTGGCCTTCACCGGTGATGCGAAGACCCTGAGTACCTTCCAGGTTCTCGACACGATGAACCTTGGACGGAACTTCACGCTGGCGGCGAAAGTGAAGACCAGCAGCAAGAGACTGACGCGGCTGTTCAGTACCTATCGGGGCTGTGATCTCCCGGTGACCGGCGAGTTGATTTTCGACTTCAATCCCACTGACGGCTCGGTCCGTTTTATTGCCAATGGTCAGACCATTGCGGCGGCGAAGTGCCGGATTTCGACCGATCGGTACCACCACTACGCCGTGACCTATGACGAGGGTGAGGTGAAATTGTATTTCGACGGCAAGCAGGTCGGCTCGGGCCGGCTACGGTCCGGCACGTGCTACTACATCTACAACGACGTCAAGTCGGTCCGAAATCGCTTCAACGGGCTGGACCGGAAGACGGTTGCCGGGATTTACCTCTCCAGCGACCTGCGTGTCGGCGAAGACGCGGCCGGGCGATTCGAGATCTTCGACCGGAATCTGAAACCGCCTGGTGTCACCGGTCCGGTCATCACCGGTCCGGACCAGCAGCTCATCGGCTTCGTCGACGACATCCTGGTCACCCGTCGCAGCCTGGCCGCAAGGGAAATCGCCGACCTGGCCAGGCCGTGATCACTTGGCTGCTTTCGGATTTGTCACCGGCACGCTGCCCCGGTCGCACAGGATCCTCCACTTGCCGTCTTTCTTGACCAGCACGGCCGTGTAGAGTCCCGAGCGGGGCTGCTGCTTGTCGGTGTGGCCGGTGTCATCCCACCTGCCATTTTCGACGACGATTTTTCGAGTGAGGAATCGTCGTGACACGAGTGTTTGCTTGGTCTTGATGTTCGGGTTCTTGGTGAACATCTCGGCATAGCCCTTGGCGATCGCTGCCCGCCCCTTTTGTGTTTCGCCATAGAAATCGATGGCATCCGCGTCCTTGGCATACAACTTTCCCAGGGCCTCGGCGTCGTGCCTGTTGAATGCCGTTTCCCAGGACTTGAGCGCCGCGTTGAGCGCTTTCGTCTCGTCGGACTTCCCCTGGAGTGCCCAGGTTGCTCCGGTGCCCGCGAGGAAGATCACACCTGCCAGAATCCATAAGTGTCGTTTCATTGTTCTGCTGTCTCATCAGGGGGGGGTGAACGCGACTGGAGTCTAATAACCCGGATAGGGTGGCTTCTACCGATGCGTGGAAGAATGTGATCGTTACACTGTGCCGATGGTGACTGCCGGTTTCCGTCGTGCTCGGGACATTAGCGAGAAACGTTGGATCGCGGTTTTCGAGCACTCTCGATGAAGGGACCCGTTATGAAACCCCTGGCTTGGCTGTTGTCGGTGATCGTGCTGGCTGCCGTTTCTGCTCCCTCGACCGGCTTGGCCGAGTGGCAGCCGCATGTCGTGCGACAACTCAACGGGAAGGCTGGGCCGTTCCGGCTGCCGGCACGGTTTCAGATCGTCACCGAGAGCTGGAACCGGGTGGTCGCGGTTCCCTACATCGTCAACATGCCCGAGAAGGACCGGGTGTTGATGCTGGTCGGGTGTGACTATCCCCACCGAGCGTTCGTACTGACCAGTGACGATCACGGCGCGACCTGGACGGATCCCCGTCCGGCCCGTGTCGGAAAAGACGGCAAGCCATCGATTGGGATGGGCACGGCGCTGGCGTATCTCGGTAAGGGAAAGTTGATGTTCTACGAGAGCGGTGGCTTGGCAGTCGGGCCACCCTCGCGATGGTTCAGTTCCGACTACGGAAAGACCTGGGGAAACCCGGTGCCCATCGCGGTTTCGTCGGACAAGATGGCCTGGCACATCTGGGATCCGCCGCTCGTTGAGCGTCATCCCAAAACCGGGAAGGTCACCCGGCTGGCCGAAACCGGTTACCGGCAATCCGGAACGAGTTCCAGTGCCTCTGTTCGATTCAGCGGTGACCAGGGACGGACCTGGAAAAAGTCCATCCAGGTTCCGCAGTGGCGAGGCGCCAACGAGGTGTACCTGTTTCGCGCCGGCAACGGTCATTTGCTGGCAGCCTGTCGCACCGATGTGCCACGGCGTCTGAAGGGCAAGACACTGGATCACTACGAGGGACTGGGGGTCTCGATCTCCCGGGACGACGGTCTCACGTGGTCGCCGGTCAAGAAGATCTACGACTACGGCCGCCATCACCAGTCGCTGGTGCTGATGCCCAACAAGGACATCGTGATGACCTACGTGGTGAGACTGGGCTACGTCGACGACAAGGACGGGTTTCCGCAATTCGGGATCGAAGCGGTGGTCAGCCACGATCACGGGGTGAACTGGGACCTCGATCACCGTTACCTGTTGCACGTCTGGCCGGGCAAGCGCAAGGGGGAGACCTACTGGTGGCCCAGCAGCCAGTCCACGTCATCAACGCTGCTGCCCGACGGGTCGATTCTCACGGCGTTCGGGACCGGATACCGCATCCGGGCCGGCAAGGACAGTCCTCAGGCTCCCCGAGACGTCGGGCTGGTCAAGTGGCGTCTGAACACCAGGCCGGTCAATGCTGACAGGAGTGTTCGGGACGCTTCATTCGATTCGGATCGACGCAACGTGTTCGATCCGAAGTCCTAGGGTGTGATTGTGGTCACCGTCACTTCTTCTCGACTAATCTATGGTCCGAGTTCGAAGATGTCAGTCGCCAGAGAATTGGGAACATTGTCATGATTGCTTGCAGGAACCTGGCTCACGTCGTTTGCACCATCGTGATGGTGCTGCTGCTTCCGGCCGCCGCTGCCGCCCAGGGCCTGGAACACGTGAAGGCGAACTACACGAAGTACGAGTACCTGATCCCGATGCGCGACGGGAAACGGTTGTTCACCTCGGTCTACGTGCCCAAGGACGATTCGCAGACGTACCCGATCCTGATGAAGCGAACCCCCTACAGTGCCCGGCCCTACGGGGCAGACCAGTACCCCGAGAACCTCGGGCCGTCTCCGCTGTTTGCCAAGGAGGGGTACATCTTCGTCTACCAGGACGTGCGCGGCCGCTGGATGTCGGAGGGGGAATTCGTCCACATGCGACCCCATCTCTCGAAGAAGACCAAGAAGACGGAAATCGACGAGAGCACCGACACCTGGGACACCGTCGAGTGGCTGATCAAGCGCGTCCGTGGCCACAACGGCCGAGTGGGCATCGCCGGCATTTCCTATCCGGGGTTCTACACGGCCGCCGGGATCATCGACTCGCACCCGGCCATCAAGGCCGCCTCGCCCCAGGCACCGGTCAACGACTGGTTCATCGGGGACGACTGGCACCACAACGGGGCCTTCTTCCTGGCACACATGTTCAACTGGATGTCTCGCAACGGACGCAAACGTCCCGAACCGACCAAGAAGTTCGCGCGCGCGACATTCGACTACGGCACCCCGGACGGCTACGAGTTTTATCGCCGCATCAGGACGCTCTCCGAAATCGACAAGAAGTACCTCAAGGGTGATGTGCCCTTCTGGCTCGAGACCATCCGGCACGGGACCTACGACGAGTTCTGGAAGTCACGCAACATCCGGCCCCATCTGAACAACGTCAATGCCGCGGTGATGACCGTCGGCGGGTGGTTCGACGCTGAGAACCTCTTCGGGGCCCTCGAGACCTACAAGTCGATCGAGGCCCGAAACCCCAAAACCGTCAACACGCTGGTGATGGGGCCCTGGCGACATGGCGGATGGGCCCGGGGTGAGGGCTCGTTCTTCGGCGACATTCCCTTCAACGCCAAGACCTCGGAGTTCTACCGCGAGAAGATCGAGTTCCCGTTCTTCCAGCGGCACCTGAAGGGCAAGGGGGATTCCAAGCACCCCGAGGCCTGGGTCTTTGAAATGGGCACCAACCAGTGGCGGAGGTATGCCAAGTGGCCGCCCAAGGTTGCCCGCTCGAAGTCGCTCTACTTCCACGCCGGTGAACGGCTCGCGTTCGACCCACCTGTCAGGAACGGTGACAAGAACGGTGATCGGGGGGATTACGACCAGTATTTCAGCGATCCGAACAAGCCCGTTCCGTACATGAACGGCATCCTCGCGGGCATGAAGGCCGAGTACATGATCGCCGACCAGCGGTTCGCGTCACGGCGTCCCGACGTGCTGGTCTACCAGACCGAAGAACTGGAAGAGGACGTGACACTCGTGGGGCCGATCGAGGTCGACCTGACGGTGTCGACCTCGGGCACCGACAGCGACTGGGTGGTGAAGCTGATCGACGTCTACCCCGACGATTACCCGGACCCGGCGAAGAACCCCACGCAAGTCCGCATGGGCGGCTACCAGCAGCTTGTCCGAGGCGACGTGATTCGAGGCAAGTTCCGCAAGAGTATGGAGAAGCCCGAGCCGTTCGAACCGAACACGCCGTCACGGGTCCGGTTCACCATGCCCGACACCTATCACTGTTTCCGCTCGGGCCACCGCATCATGGTCCAGGTGCAGAGCTCGTGGTTCCCACTGGTCGATCGGAACCCGCAGAAGTTCTGTGACATCTTCCGGGCCGTCGAGTCGGACTACCAGGCGGCCACGCAGCGAGTCTACCGCTCGCCGACGAAACTCTCCCGATTAAAAGTGATGGTGTTGCCCTAGCAGATGGCCACCGCACAGCACGCCAGTGTCATGCACAATCGGAGAGATCGAATGTGTCATCGTCTGTTGATCATCCTGGCCGGCTGCCTGGTTTCGGTGGCAGGGTCCGTGCCGCTGGAGGCGGCGGAAAAGCCGCCTAACGTGCTGCTGATCATGGCCGATGATCTCGGGTTCTCTGACCTGGGCTGTTACGGCGGCGAGATCGAAACCCCACACCTGGATGCATTGGCCGGCAACGGTCTGCGATTCACCCAGTTCTACAACACGGCCCGGTGCTGGCCGACCCGGGCGGCATTGCTGACCGGGTACTACGCCCAGCAGGTCCGTCGGGACATCATTTCGGGTTTGTGGATCCTGGCAATTGCTCCGTCGTGCGATCACCGCCAGTAACGCGGCGCTGAGAGGGTTTGAGCTGAAAAACCGGTCCGTGCCGGAAATTATCGAGCCGGCCTGATGGGACCTTTGGGGCGGTGGATAAACGACAGTCTTTTGCTAGAATCTCGCGTCCAGCGTGTAATACCCGTTGCTTGGCATGCTGAGTCGCGTTGAACGCAAGTGAGTTAGACAGGGGAGTGACTGTGGACCAGAAAATCTTGTGGGAGTTGATTTTCGGCCTTATTGGCGGTCTGGGTATATTCCTGCTCGGCATGAAGAACATGTCCGAAGGCATGCAGGCCGTGGCTGGTGGCGGCTTACGGCGGATGATTGGCATCGCCACGAACAATCGCATCTCCGCAACGGGCGTGGGCCTGGCTGTTACCTGCCTCGTCCAATCAAGCTCCATCACCACCGTGATGGTGGTCGGATTCGTCAACAGCGGATTGATGACGCTGACTCAATCAGTCGGTGTGATCATGGGTTCCAATATTGGCACCACGGTCACCGGCTGGATTCTTGTCCTCAAGATCGGCAAGTACGGACTGCCGATCCTGGGCCTGGCCGCGTTCACCTACTTGTTCTCCAAGGGCGACCGTGTCCGCTACATCGCGATGGCGATCATGGGCATTGGGATGGTCTTCTTCGGGCTGGAGCTGATGAAGGAGGCCTGTTCGCATATCAGGGCATTGCCCGAGTTCAGGGAGTGGCTTGGTCACTTCAATGCCGAGTCGTTCGTCGGCATGGTGCAGTGCATGCTGGTCGGCTGTGTCCTGACCGTGATGGTCCAGTCGTCCTCTGCCACGCTGGGAATCACCATTGCCCTGGCATTGACTGGCGTCATCTCTTATCCAACTGCCGCCGCATTAGTGCTGGGCGAGAACATCGGCACGACCATTACCGCCTTACTTGCATCCATCGGAGCAAACACTAACGCCCGCCGTGCCGCCTACTTTCATGTGCTCTTCAATATGATCGGCGTCTGCTGGATTGGCGCCATCTTCTTTATGTATGTGGAATTCATCCCCTGGGCGATCGGTGTTGATGTGACGTACGCAGTTCCGGATGCGAAGGGCAACATGATATATCCACATACCACCGCTGCCATCGCCGCGACGCACTCCATCTTCAACATTATCAACACGGCGTTGTTCCTGCCATTTGCTCATACCCTTGCCAGGATGCTGACCCGCGTCGTGCCAGACCGCGAGGCCAAGGAAGCTCCTCGCCTGACGAACCTCGATGTTCGCATGCTGGAAACACCGGTCGTTGGCATTGAGCAATCGCGTGTGGAAGTGCTGCGTATGGCATATAGTTGCAAGGACATGATGGGCTGGCTGAAGACGTCGGCGGCTGAAGATGAGCCGGATCCAAAGCGGGTCAAGAAGCTGCAACAGGTGGAAAAGGATCTCGACACGATGCAGGATGAATTCGTCACGTTCATGACGAACCTGTTGTCCGGTAATGTTCCCCATCAGGTGATCGAGGAGGGACGTCAGCAGTTGCGGATGGCGGACGAGTACGAGTCAATCAGCGATTGCCTTGCCAGCATTCAGAAGTTTCAGTTGAAGTTGGGAAAACAGGGACATCGCTTTTCAGAGGATCAACGCGCAGAACTCAAGGTACTGCATGACCTGGTCGCTGATTTACTGGATCTCGTTCTCGATGCTTACGAGCAGCGAGAGCCGGACGCCATGCCCTCTGCGAGTGAGTTGGCGTCGACAATATCCAAGCGGGCCAAGGAACTGCGTAACAACCATATCAGCGGCCTGAGCGAGACAAGGACGGAGCCTTACGTGAACCTCGCCTACACCTCATCCGTGGCAGCCTATCGCTCGGTGCGGGACCATGTCGTCAATATCACCGAAGCGATGAACGAAGAGAATTGAGTCATCCCGGGTGTTCCCAAGGGGGTTCGTTCGGGAGGCCGGGGCCAGCGGCCGACCTGGGCACAACTGCTGCCGGTCATGCTCGGGCCGGCCGGGTACCGCTCGTACCACTCGGGCAAATGGCATATCGATGGCATGCCACTGAAGAACGGGTTCGATCGTTCCTACTACCTGGGTGACCAGGGGAGGTTCTTCAGCCCGCGGGATCACTACGAGGATGACAAGCGGCTCCCCGCGGTCGAAAGAGGCTCGGGTTACTACGCCACCAATGCGATCACCGATCACGCCATCAGGTGCCTGGAGGAACACGCCGAGCAACATGCCGGGCAACCGTTCTTTCATTACCTGGCCTTCACGGCTCCGCATTTCCCGCTGCACGCACTGCCCGAGGACATCGCCCGCTACCGCAAACGTTACCGCCGGTCCTGGGCGAAGGTTCGTAAGAAACGCTGGGAACGCCTGCAGAAGATCGGCATCGTCAAGGGACGACTCTCGGACGTCGAACGAGATCTTGGCCCCCCGTATCACTTCCCCGAGGCCCTGGAACAACTGGGGCCGGGCGAGGTCAATCGTCCCCTGCCGTGGAAGGACCTGACGGCCGAACAACGGGAGTTCCAGTCGACGAAAATGGCGATCCATGCCGCGATGATCGATCGCATGGACCGGGGGATCGGGCGGGTGCTCGATCAACTGCGAAAGATGAAGGCCTTCGACAACACGTTGATCCTGTTCCTGTCCGACAACGGCTGCAGTGCCGAGATCATGGTCCGCAATGACGGACACGATCCGAAGGCTCCGTTGGGGTCGGCCGCGACACACCTGTGCCTGGGCCCCGGCTGGTCCACGACCTGCAACACGCCATTCCGGCGGCACAAGACCTGGGTCCACGAGGGTGGCTGTGCCACGCCGCTGATCGCGCACTGGCCCGGGGGGATCCGGACCCGCGGCGAATTGCGGCACACCGCCGGGCACGTGATCGATATCGTGCCGACCATCCTGGAACTCGCCGGGGCGAAACGGCTGCCCGCCGATGCACCAGGGGCACCGGGCAAGAGCCTGGTGGCGGCACTGGGCAAGGATGTCGCCATTCAACGAGACTCGCTGTGGTGGTTGCACGACGGCCATCGCGCGATCCGCAAGGGCGACTGGAAACTCGTCGTGGCCAAGGGCGAGCAGCCCGAGTTGTTCAACCTCCGCGAGGATCGCACCGAAACTAAAGATCTCGCCGCCAGGTACCCCGACAGGGCCAAACAACTGGCCGCCGAGTGGGACAGGCAACTGGTCGCCTTCCGCGAGTTGGCCCTGCGAGACCGCAAGGACCGCCCTGCCCCGAAACGCTCGAAGACGACACCCAACGTGGTCCTGATCTTCGCCGACGACCAGGGCTACCAGGACCTGGGAGTCTTCGGTTCACCCAACATCAAGACACCTCACGTCGACCGGATGGCCGGGGAGGGGATGCGGTTCACCGACTTCTACTCGGCGGCGTCGGTCTGCACGCCCAGCCGGGCGGCACTGATGACCGGCTGCTACCCGGAACGGGTCGGCCGCCTCGGGGTACTGTTTCCTCGTGACAAGATCGGGTTGAACCCCAGCGAGATGACCATCGCCGAGTTGCTCAAGACACGCGGCTACGCCACCGCCTGCATCGGCAAGTGGCACCTGGGTCACAAGCAGAAGTTCCTGCCGACCAACCACGGTTTCGACACCTATTTCGGCATCCCCTACTCCAACGACATGGACGCCGATCCGGCCACGCAACTCGCTGAGAGTATCCGCTGGCGAAACGGGTTCACCGAGGAGAAGTTCCGGCAGTTGACGCCGAACAACCGCCGGGCCGGACCGCCATTGTTTCGAGGGACACGGGTCGTCGAGTTCCCCGTCGATCAGAACACGTTGACCAGGCGGTACACCGAGGAGGCAGTCCGGTTCATCACGGCCAACCAGGACAGGCCGTTCTTTGTCTACCTGCCACACACGATGCCGCACATCCCGCTGTTCGCCACGCCCGAGTTCTCGGGTAAGTCGGCCGCCGGCCTGTACGGGGACACGATCGAGGAGATGGACTGGTCGGTTGGCCAGATCATGGCCACGCTGCGGAAGCTGCAACTGGATCGGAACACGCTGGTGATCTACACCTCCGACAACGGTCCGTGGAACCTCAAGGGCAACGCCACCGACAAGGTGAAGGGCAACAAGAACCGCCGCATCGGCGGCTCGGCATTGCCCTTGCGTGGTTACAAGTTCCAGCAGTTCGAGGGGGGCATGCGCGAGCCGACGGTCATGTGGTGGCCGGGGCGAATTCCAGCTGGTTCGGTCTGCCGGGAACTGGCCGGCACGATCGATATCTTGCCCACTCTCGCGGCCATCACGGGTGCCGCGCTGCCGAAGCAGAAGATCGATGGGCACAACATCCTGCCGCTTCTGGAAGGCCGCAAGGGGGCCCGCAGTCCGCACAAGGCCTATTTCTACCAGTCGAAGGGGGTGCGGATCGGGGAATGGAAGCTGCTGGAATTGGGAGCCCGCAACAAGCCGAAGCGGCAACTGCTGTTCAACCTCTCCAGCGACATCGGGGAAAAGAACAACGTCGCCGCCGAGCACCCCGACATCGTCAAGCGGCTCTCCGAGGCTCTGTCGGATTTCAAGGCCCGGATGAAATCCGAGGGCCGCCCGAGAGGCAGTCTCTGAGACGACCCAGGCCCGAACCCCGCTTCCCGGCGTCGGGAATGGTCCAGCCGATGTTCGGATCAATCGTAGGATTGCAGGTAGTGGTTGTGCCGGATGCCGGGCTCGAATGAATAGAGCTTGGCGTTCTTGAGGTGGAACCGCAGTCGAAGCGGACGCCCCTGCAGCAGGTGGCAGTCGGTGTCGGCCTTCCAGGTCACGACGTGGCGGACGCTGTCGCCGGTGATCGGTTTGCAGTCGCCCCGGGCGAAGCCCTTGATGACGGTTCCGTTCACGTCGAGAGCTTCCACGACAAGCGATCCACCCTTCGCGTTGGCGTTGACGACCAGCGTGTCGCCCAGGAACACGATCGGCCTGGTCGTCAGCGACCCCTGCCGGGCGGTTTCCACCGAGACGAATCCGTCGAGCCTCAGAGTTGCCAGGCCGATGGCGTGGTCGGGCTTGTCCTTGTGGGCAGCGGCCCAGTGCCGGGCGCTGATGCCGGCGTAGTAGAAGCGGATCTCGTCGCCAACAACCAGCGGTGGGTGGTGAGGGTAGATCTGGCCCCAGTCCCAGTCCTTCTTGAACCTGCCGTAGGGCAGAAACGTTGCGGATTCCGCCGCGCGTTTCCAGTCTCGATCTTCACGAAGCTGGCTGGCGGTGATCGCTCCGTCCCCCAGGACTCGCTGCCACGTGACGCCGTTTCGGCTGAAGACCAGTTGGGCATCGACCCGGTCCATCCACGGCTGGTCATCGGGGATCGGTTTCCGGGTTTCGCCGTGATAGGTGTTGAGCAGCCCGATGTAGATGCCCGCGTAGGGCATCACCGTCATCGTGTAGTGGTTGGTCATGAACGGCTGATCCAGCTTGCTCATCGTGCCTCCCAGCCTCGACTTGCCCGGGATCACTGTCAGCTTGGGTGACCAATGCAGGAAGTCCGTGCTCTCGATTCGAGCGATCTTCCTGATGTTGGGCGGACCGAAGCGGAGGTAGGCGACGTAGCGGGAGAGTCGAGCGTCCCAGTACGGAGCGATTTGCGTGTCGCTGTAGGGAATCAGTGGATTGCGAGCCTCGGGCTTCCAGTGGATTCCGTCCGCCGAGTACGCCACGCAGCCCGACAGAGACGACTTGAGCGTGGGTTGGGCCGAGTACATCATCTTGAAGCGGCGGCCGGGGTCGGTTTCACGCCGGTCGATGATGATGCCCGGTGCAGAAACCCAACGCTCCTTCGGTTCGAAAATCGCGAGGTTGGTGCCGGTCGACCTGTCGGTGATCGGCCTCTCCCACCGGATGCCATCCCTCGAGACCGCGTAGCCCACCGTGGCGTTGGAGGCCTGGGGGTCGCTCCAGATCTGGTACCACATCTTGAACAGCCCGTCTCGCTCGTCGTGAACGACCGTGCCGAAGTCGATCGCCTGCTCGCGGCTGTGCTTGAGCAACAACGGATTCCGTGGGTGCTTGACGGGCTGGTTCAGAACCTTGCGGACGCCTTTCAGTTTGGCGATGACGTGGTTGTCGATGAAGAGTTGTTTGCCGTGGAGGATCAAGGCACTGCCGGCGATCACATCGTCGAGCTCCTTGAATGTCCCCGGCGGTGCCTTGCGGAACTGGGCGTGCAGCGAACTGGTGCAGAGACAGGTCACCAAACCGATTGTCAGCAGGGTTCTCATGGGGATTTCCCGGTCATGGGCTACACGTGTGATTGGGCATCATCCCTGCCAGAATGTTCTCAGACAAGGCGCGCCGAGACAGCAGCATGCCCCGACGGTTTTCCGGAAAGCGGATGGCTCCCACGGTGGTGGCTGCGGTGGCTGCGGTGGCTGCGGTGTTGTCTGGGTGTGGTGACACGTCGGCGATCGCTGAATTCAACAAGGGTGAGGATTTGGCCAGGGCCGGGGACTGGGCTGCTGCGGTGCCCTGCTACACCGAGGCCATTCGCCTGGATCCTGAATTCGCAGAGGCCTACTGCAAGCGGGGCAACGCGTATCTGAACCTGTCCAGGCACGACAAGGCGATCGAGGACTACACCGAGGCGATCAACCTGGAACCCGGTTCTGCTCACGCCTACTACAAGCGGGGGATCGCGAACTTCGACAAGAAGGAGTA
>Ga0310125_10000310_pt1 | contig 22409 bp, 15 predicted proteins | sample CB11b_Tmax_Bot8__FD_203508 | JGI IMG/M metagenome (GOLD analysis project Ga0310125, IMG submission 203508) | Marine microbial communities from Western Arctic Ocean, Canada - CB11b_Tmax_Bot8 | ecosystem: Environmental > Aquatic > Marine > Oceanic | place: Canada: Western Arctic Ocean | collected... | reverse complement strand
ACAAGGAAGTACAGGGCAATCATCTGCTGATGCGTCTGTTTGGCGCCAAGGTCGAAGTTCTGCCCGACGAGGAGCGGCACCTGCAGGGCGAACGGATCCGTCAGCGCGTCGATGATCTGCGCGCCCAAGGCCGCAAGGTCTACCACCCGCGGCTTGACGACACCGTCGATCTCGACGCCCTCGCCTACGCCGAGTCTGCCCTGGAGATCGTGCAGCAGTCCCGCGGGCTCGGCATCGAACCCAAATATCTCTACTGTGCCGCTCTCGACACCACGCAGGCAGGGATTGGCTTGGGCATGACCTTCCTCGAAAGTGGGATCCACGTACGCGGATTTTCTCCCTTCGAGAAGCAGACGGAGCGATTTCAGGAGATGGCGCGGATCGCCAATCAAGGCGCCGGACGTATCGGCCTTGGCACCACCATGGGGCCGGATGATTTCGACAACGACGACGGCTTCGTGGGCGAACGATATGGCGTACCCACTCCCGCCTGTCTCGAGGCGATCCGGACGACGGCGCGGACCGAAGGCCTGCTGCTCGATCCGGTGTACACCGGCAAGGCGATGGCCGCCCTCTTCGAGCACATTCGCGAGGGCAAACTGACCCAGGCCGACGGCCCTGTCGTTTTTCTACATACCGGTGGCTACTCGGCTCTATTCGGCTACGCGAAGGACGTGCTGGACTAGTTCTCGCGGTGGTTCAAGCGCTGGCCGGATGCTGGTGACGGGCTCCTCGATACCGGGTCTGGCTGGGTAGGCGAGTTGGCCGGCCAGATTGTGCACCAGTTCTCTGTCGATGCTGTTGCGTGGATCCCGCCAGATGTCCTTCGATGCGCCGGTGAAGGTGAGTTCCCACAACATGGATCGCCATGCGGCGCCGACCCGCCCTGAACTACCGTACTTCCACCTCCTCACCAACAAACAACCTCCTCACCCAACCCACAATATCCTCCGCCAAAGAATACATGACAGGCACCAACACCAACGTCAGGAACGTGGCAAACAGAATACCCGCGATCACCGCAATCGCCATCGGCGCCCACCAGGCCGCTTGTTCCCCACCCCAGAACAGATCCGGATTCAGACTCGTGTAGAGCCCGAAGAAGTCGAAGTTCAAACCGATTGCGAGCGGCACCAACCCCAACGCCGTGGTGATCGCCGTGAGAATCACCGGGCGCAGACGAGTACGCCCACCACGGACCAACGCCTCATCCAGTGACAGACCGTCCCGCTCGCGAAGTGTGTCGATATAGTCGATCAGAATGATCGCGTTGTTGACTACGATTCCAGCGAGCGAGATGATTCCTACACCCGTCATGATGACGCCGAATGGCATCTCGAAGAGCATCAATCCCAGCAGCACGCCGGCTGTCGACATGATGACGGACGTCAGAATGATCACCGGCTTGATCACCGAATTGAACTGCGTCACGAGGATGAAAGCGATCAATCCCAGGGCCACGAGGAAGCCTCTCAACAGAAATCCTTCGGCCTCGGCCTGATCCTCCGACTCGCCCGTGTAACGCATCGTGTATCCCGGGGGCAACTCGTCGGCGACGAAGGAGGCCAGCGTTTCTTGCACCTCCGTCAGCACGACCGTCTTCTGATAACCCTCTTTCACCTGCGCACTGACGGTGGCGACGCGATCCATATCCTTGCGCCGGATCGAACCGAGCCCTTCACCGACATCCCAGCTGGCGACCGACACCAGCGGCACCTGGTCCCCGGCTTCGTTGGTCACCGTCAGATCGCGCAGTGACTCCAGATCACTGCGCCATGGCTCGGCGAGACGGACGATGACGTCGTACTCATCATTACCCGTGCGATACTGCGTCGCTTCCGTGCCCTGCACAGCGGTGCGCACCATGCCTGCCACCTTCGATGTCGACAGCCCATACATCGCCGCCTTCTCACGATCCACGTGCACGGACAACTCTGGCCGCGCCTCGTCCAGATCGCTCTCCAATCCCGTCAGCCGGGCACTCACGGCCGAGTTGCGCAGGATGTAGACGACCCGATCGGAGAGTTCCTTCAGCCTCTCCGGATCCTTGCCGACGATCTCCACATTGACCGGGGGTCCTGAAGGGGGTCCCTCCTGGGGTTTGTCGACACTGATCTCGGCTCCCGCCACGTCGCGCCCGAGTTGCTCCTGCATGCGCGCCATGGTCTCGTTGGTATTTCTCTCGCGGTCCTGGTAGTCGACGAAGCTGACCATGACGCGACCTGCATTCGGTCCCTGAGAACTGCCCATCATGGCATTGCCGCCCCCACCGACGGTGGCGACTCCCGACTCTGCATCACTATATCCCTCGATGTTGACGACTTCCGCTTCGAGTGTGCGGACGATGCTGTCGGTGAACTCTACCTGCGTACCAACCGGGGTCTCGACGTCGATCCAGACCTGTTTTGGCGGAATGTCTTCGGGAAAGAATTCGACACCGCTGTTGAATTGACCGAAGAGCACGACGGTGATGATGAGGATGACGAAGGTCGCCGCCATCGAAGTCAGCCGATGGCCCAGGGCCCAGCGCAAGAACAGCTCATAGCGATTGATCAGACCGGGCAGACCCTGATCCTGAAACCTGCGACTTACCGGTTTGAGTACGGTTCGGTTGAGGATCCAGCAGATGACCGCCGTTGCCGCGAGCAGACCCATGGTGAAGGCGTTGGACAGGAACATGGGCAACAGGATCACGACCCCTGCCAGCAGCAGGATCCAGCGTCCCACACGCGGCATCGGTTTGGCCTTCTCTCCATCCAGCCGCAGATACCGGGCGCACAACACCGGTACAATCACCAACGCGACAAAGAGCGAACTCGACAGCGTGATGATCAGTGTCAACGGCAGGTAGCTCATGAACTCACCGACGATACCGGGCCAGAACAGCATCGGACCAAAGGCGGCCAGTGTCGTCAGCGTTGCGGCGATGACGGGCACGGCCACTTCACCCGTCGCCTTGCGCGCCGCCTCGGCGCGATCCCAACCCTCTTCCACGTATCGGTAGGTGTTCTCCACGACAACGATGGCATTGTCCACCAGCATGCCCAGAGCCAGAATCAGCGAGAACAGAACGACCATGTTCATGGTCACGCCGAGCACACTCAACACGAGAAAGGACAGCAACATGGACGTGGGGATGGCGATGCCCACCAATGCCGAATTGCGCACGCCGAGAAAGAACAGCAGGACGGCGACGATCAGCAGCAGACCGGAGATGATGTTGTTCTCCAGACTGCTTACCATCATACGAATGTCCTGCGACATATCGGAGGTGATCTTCACCACCGTCGTCGGTGGGAACAGGGGCTGCATCTCGTCGACGGCGGCACGCACGGCGTCGGCGGTTTCGATGATGTTCTCGCCACTGCGTTTGACCACGTCCAGTGTCACCACGGCACGACCATCGAGGCGGGCGTAGCTGTCACGCTCGGAAAAGCCGAAGTCGACCTCGGCAATGTCACGCACGTAGATGGGACGGCCGTCGCGGGTGTCTACGACGATGTCCCGGATCGCCAGCGGATCGTGGATCTCACCGTCGACGCGGACGAGAAACTTCATCTCCCCCACGTCGATGGAACCACCCGGGATGTTCACATTCTCATCCCGCACGGCGTCGACCAGGTCCTCCAGCGACACGCCATAATATTGCAGACGGGACAGTGATACATCCACCTTCACCTCCCGCTCGCGGCCCCCACGCAGATCGACGCGTAGCACCGTCGGGATCTGCTCCAGCAGGTCTTCCAGATCTTCGCCGATTTCTTTCAGTCGAACGAGCCCGTATTTGCCTGACAGATTCACCTGCAGGATGGGCACCTCCTGGAAGTCGAACTCGTAGATCCCCGGTTCTTCTGCGTCTGCGGGCAGATCCGGCTTGGCGAGATCTACCTTTTCACGGACCCGCTGCAGGGCTTCGTCCATATTCACCGCCGTCGTGAATTCGGCGACGACACTCGAATACCCCTCGACCGATGTCGATGTCAGCTGCTTGAGATCAGGAACCGTGTTCAGCTCCTGCTCTATGACCCGCGTCACCAGCGACTCGATGTCCTTCGGCGACACGCCGGAGTAGATCGTATTCACCGCGATCATGGGGATCTCGATCTCGGGGAACGACTCCTGCGGGATCGTCTGATACGCCATGACGCCGGCGAGGGTGATGATGAAGAACAGGATCAATACGGAGGTGCCGTGGTTCACCGCCCACGAGGTAACGGCGAGCTCCTTGAAATCGTCGGAATTGCGCGTTGGCGTCGTCATCACTCACTCACCCACGATGCGCACACGGTCACCATCGGCGACCTGATTCTGGCCGACGATGACGACCAGATCTCCGGGGGACAGGCCCTCGGTGATGACGACCCGGTCGCTCGCTGAGGGTCCCTGCGTCACCTGGCGAGCACTGGCGGTGATCTCGTCACCCGTGCCTTCGACAACGAAGGCAGCATACCCCGCCTCGGTCCGAATCAGGGCCTGACGTGGTACGACGACGACACCGGAAAGCAGGCGCCGCTGCAACACCACGTCCGCCACCATCTGCGGCTTGGCACCGGCCACGGGGGAATCGAGAGACAATTCGACGAGGAATGTGCGATTGTCGGGATGGACCTGTGCGCCCACATATGACACTCTCGCCGAGCCCTCGTGTCCGAGATCGTCGAAACGCACACCCGCCACCGCACCCAACGCCACGTCAGCGGCATACCGTTCGGGCACACCTGCGGTCACCTTCAATGGCGTCAGATCGACGACACTGCCCACAGCCTGGCCCGGCGCCACCACCGATCCCACCTCAACAAGACGGGTGTCGAAAATGCCACCGAAGGGCGCCCGGATCGTGGTGCGCTGCAGCCGCACGTGTATCAGGGTGAGTCGGGCGGCAGCTCCTGCCGCACTGTACTGCGATTCGAGGTAATCGCTCTCGGTGCCGATACCGTCTTCTTCATACAACCGGCGCACTCGCTCCCACAGTTCATGGGCCAATTTCGACTGCGCCTGTGCCTCGTCCCATTGGGCCTGTAGCAGATCGTCGTCGAGACGGATCAGAGGCTGGCCTTCGTTGACCGCTGTGCCTTTGTCGACCAGAATCTGAGCCACCGTGCCTGCTTCTTCGGCGGCAACTGTGACCTCACGATCGGCGGCAACAGTGCCCGTGAGCCGGATGACGTCACTAAAATCCTGCGCCTGCAACTGAGTCACTTCCACGTTGATGACACGGCGGGTATCCTCTGCGGCGACGGCGACGTCCGTGCTCTCCGGGTCACCGCCACAGGCAGCCGACAAAGCCAGGGTGACGACACCCAGGGCCAGATAACGCCTATCGATCTTGGTCATTGCGCACTCTCCGATGTCTGTCCATCGACGAGGGCGACATGGCCCACGGCGAAGTCGAGGCGAGCACGTGTCGTCAACAGATCATGCGCTGCCTGAGCGTGGTTGAATTCACTACGTCGTAGAGCGACTTCCGCGTCCGTCATCTCCAGCCGACTACCGACACCCCGGCGATATCTGGCCAGCGTGATCTGATACCCCTGGTCGGCTTGAGCCATGGACAGCCGCTGGGCCCGTTCGCGAACACCGGCTGCGGCCAACGCCTCCACCAGGTCACGGACCTGTGCCGTCGCCTGGTCCTCACCCAGCTGTTTTGCCGTCTTCGCCTGGCGGTGCACGGCCTGCCGTTGATGGATCCGAGCATTGCGCTGCATGCCGGTGAACAGGGGCAGTTTCATGCTGACGCCGGCGATCTTGCTAGTCGCCCGTGAGCGGCTGTCACCGAAAAAATTTGGGCTGCCATTCTGCTGCGCCTGCACATCCCAGCTGCCAAACAGGGATACCGTCGGCAGGTAGTCGACCTGTTCGAGACGCACCTGTGTCTTGCGCAGCGCGACCATCTGCGCCAGCTGACGCATGTCGGAGCGTTGCAGCAGGGCGGCGCGCACCAATGCCTCCGTCGAATCTGTCAGGCCTTCCAGCTGTGGCATCTGCGTCGTATCGGTCAGCACTGTGGTCTGGGTCAGACGCAGGCGTCGAGGCTCTTCGATGTCGAGTTCCACCGCTAACTGCCGCCGCGTCGCCGTCACCTCGTTCTGTGCCTGCAACTGCGTGGACTCGAGATTGGCGAGCTCCACCCGCAGGCGGAGCTCATCGTAGGAGGTTGCCATACCCGCCCGGGAACGGGCGACCGTCTCGGATAGCGCCTGCCGCACTCGCGCTAGCGATCGTTCGATGAGCTCTACCTGTTCTTCGCGCAACAACAGATCGTAGCACAACATGCGCACCCGCGTTGCCACTTGTTGCGCCCGGCCGCGTACGACTTCGACCTGGAGGCGTTCGAAACGATCGGCGGCACCCGTGCTGACCAGCAGGGCGGGATCGAACAGGGGTTGTTCGACGCTGATCGCGCTCTGCCAGCTGTTGTCGGCGCCGAATTGCAGGGAGATGAACTCTCCCTCCGGCGCACTGGCATCGAAGACCCGCGCCGGCACGAAGGAGACGGCGGGAGAAATGTTGCGCACATAACTTGCCGAGGCACTGATCTGTGGCCACAGCTGGCCCCACGTCTCAGACGCCTGGGCGCGGGCTTCGCTGAGCCCGTCGGTGGCATTGCGCAGATCGCGGCTGCGTTCCAGCGCGAGGCGCACGGCGCCGTCGACGGTGAGCAGCAGTTCGTCGGCTACAACTCCTGGATGATCCGCAGACTGCGCGATGGCGGTCGATGCGAAGAAACAGAGGACGACGACTCGTATCACCAAACACACTCCCGTCATCCTGATGCACCCTCCGCCATATCCGCCAGCTCCTTTTCCGCTTCATACTGCGGTGTCGCCATGCCGTGAAGGACACGCCAACCCGATTCGAAGTACACCGATCTGAAAGCTTCCTCGTCCATATGCAGACAGCCCCTCAGGTAGATGGAGATCAGACCATGAGCGTGTGCCCAAAGCGTCAGGGAGACCTCCTGCGCATCGAGGGGCTGCAGTAACCCCGCGTCGATACATTCGCGCACGCGATCATTAAAAAACTGGCCGACGCCGGCCATGCGCGCCGTCACCACGTCCGGGAAAATTTTCACCCCCAGCGTGTGGGCTGGTGCGTACATCATTTCATAAAACTTGGGGTGTCTCAGGGCGAAGTCGAGATAACCCTCGCCTGCCATGCGGAAACGCTCGCGTGGCGTGCGGCCCGACAACGCGCCCGTGAGGTGCTCACCGCATAGGCGATAGGCCTCACTGACAACATCGAGCAACATCTCTTCGCGATTGCCGTAGTGCTTGTACAACGCCGGTGCAGTTACACCGAGGTCCCGCGCTAGGCGGCGCATCGACACAGCCTCGATGCCGCCCTGCAGGTAGAGTTCACAGGCGTGGGTGAGAATGTCATTGCGGTTCATGGTTAACGATGTTAACCGATAGAAGTGAATTTTGTCAATAGATCAGTGGTACACGCGGTGAACTGTGTGATCCATCACGTCACAGCGTCAAACCAACCCCTCAACACCAATCCCAAACTCCCCCCCAAACTCCCGCCAGACATCCGCCCCCACAGTACATGTCGCTGCCTCATACGACGATCGCACCTCGTCCGCACTCGCCTGGCCCGGCAACACGAACCCATCCACAGGCGCTGCCAGACAATACTGGATTGCCAGATGTCGAATGTCGATATCCCGTTCCTGACACCAACGCCACATACGCTGCGCCCGTGGCTCGGTCAGGTCCCGGATCTTGTGCTGTTCGTCTGCGGCGTCCGGTTCAGCGCCGGTAAGCAACCCCATCGCCAACGGGCTGGCGAGAATGACACCCACATCCAGCTCCCGGCACAACGGAAACAACTCCGTCGCTGCCGCCTGTGTCAGCAGATTGTATTCGAGATACGTCAGGATCAGTTCGATGTGCCCCGTGGCGATGGCGCGTTTGTGGACCTCTGCTGAACGAGCGCCGATGCCGATGTGTCGCACCTTGCCTTCCGCCTTCATCTTCAGCAGTTCGTCGAGCGCATTACCGGGTGCCAGGGGATCGAGAATATCGCCCGTCTGCAGCTGTTCAGGCTGATCATAACCGTGGATGATGACACTATCGAGATAATCGGTACGCAGATCCCGCAGAGATCCTTCAACACTTGATCTGGTCTTGGCTGCTGAATGGTCCGACGTACGCTCATTTCGTACATGGCAACTCACCTTCGCCTGCAGGTAAACGCCTTCACGACGACCGTCCTGGGCCAACACGTCCCCCCAGGTCTGCTCGTGTTGACCGGGATACGTGTCGAGAAAGTTCATGCCAAGATCGAGGGCAGCCTCGATACCGGCGATGGTGCCCTGCCGTCCCGCCTTATGCCACCAGGCGCCCCCCAGGCCGAGGGCGGCGGGCTGCAGCTCACTTCTTCCGAGGCGACGTGTAGCTAGATCCGTCAAGCTTTCAGCCTTCTAACAACGACATGCAACACTTCTTGTATTTCCTGCCACTGCCACAGGGACACGGGTCATTACGCCCCGTCTCGGCGCCCGCCTTGCGCACGGTGGCACCACGCACCGAACCATCGTCACGGAACCCGGCAGCGTATTCTGTCTCCATGGCTGAAATGCGATCCGCCCATTCGTCACCACGGGGAAATTGACCCGTCGAAGGAAGAAATTCCAGAAACGCGCGCAACAACTCCGGGAAGGCCTGCCTATGTTGCAGCGGCACATCCAGACGAGCCACGCCATGCAACGCCCGCGCCATACTCTCTTGCGAAACAACAGAACCGACCTCGTCGCACCAATGGGCGAGCAAAGGTTCGGCATGACTCTTCAAATCCGAATCCAACAGCAGAAAGTGTTGCGACTCGCTGAAACTGCTGACCTCGTCAGTAAGTTTTGCCATGCCAAGAAGATAACCGAAAGGTGACAGCAGAATACGCCGCACACGGGAGCGCCACCGCCAGAAAGTGAATCACCACTCGACGGCTGACAGTACTTCGACCTGAACTACTGTAGATAACGGATCGAGCCGCAGGATGCGGCGTTCAGTCAACCCATGAGGCCAGCCGCAGCTGCAGGGCGCCGGAGGCACCGGCGCCGACCCGACCTGAACTACTGTACATAACAATATCAGGGCAGCGAAGTAGAACCCATCAGATAACGATCACACTCCCGCGCCGCTTCACGCCCCTCCTTAAATGCCCACACCACCAAACTCATGCCACGACGCATATCCCCTGCCGCAAATACACCGGGGACATTGGTCGCATACTTGCCGGCTTCCGCCTTCACATTCGAACGCTGATCCCGTTCCAGACCCAAAGCCTCTGGCACCGTGTCCTGTGGGCCAAGCCAACCCATGGCGAGCAGTACCAACTCCGCCGGCCATTCTTTCTCCGTGCCGGGTACCGCGCGGAAGGGTGGGCCACTGTCGGTCTGTACCCACTCGACCTGGCCCGTGCGCAGGGCGCGCAGATTGCCGTCCTCGTCGCCGAGAAATTCTGCGGTGCTGATAAGGAACTCGCGCGGATCTCGTCCATCGCGGGCCTCGGCCTCTTCATGGCCGTAGTCGAGCTTGTACACCTTTGGCCACTCCGGCCACGGATTGTTGGCGGCGCGGGTTGCCGGAGGGGGCGGGATGATATCGAACTGAAAAACGCTGTTGCATTCGTGTCGTAGTGACGTGGCAACGCAGTCGGTGCCCGTATCGGCGCCGCCCAGCACGATCACATTCTTACCCTTCGCCGAGATGTAATTGCCATCGGCGAGCTCTGAGTCCAGCAGCGACTTCGTGTTAGCGTGCAGAAAGTCGAGGGCTTGATGCACACCATTCAGCTCACGTCCCGGTATGGGCAGATCACGTGGCTTCAGCGCGCCGATGCACAACACGACGGCGTCGTGATCGTCGATGAGCTTCTGCGCCTCAATGTCTGAGCCGACCTCGGTATTGGTGACGAAAGTGACACCCTCCGCCTCCATCTGATGCACGCGACGTTCCACATACTTCTTGTCGAGTTTCATATTCGGGATGCCATACATCAGCAGGCCACCGATCCGATCAGACCGTTCAAACACCGTGACCCGGTGGCCGGCACGATTCAGTTGCATGGCGGCAGACATCCCCGCGGGACCCGAGCCGACGACGGCGACAGACTTGCCCGTCCGTTTCTCCGGTGGTTGCGGCACGACCCAGCCCTCTTCCCAGGCTTTATCGATGATGGAGACCTCGATATTCTTGATCGTCACCGCTGGATCGTTGATGCCGAGCACACACGAGCCTTCGCAAGGCGCCGGACAAACCCGTCCCGTGAACTCGGGAAAACAGTTTGTCTTGTGCAACCGGTCCAGCGCTTCCTGCCACCGACCGCGATAGACGAGGTCGTTCCACTCCGGGATGAGGTTGTTGATCGGGCAACCGGCGGCGAAGGGTGAGTTGACCGGTAGTGTTGTGCCCATATGACAGAATGGGACACCACAGTCCATGCACCGACCCCCCTGATCGCGCAGCGTCTGCTCGCTCAGGTGCAGGTGGAATTCATCAAAGTCCTTGAGCCGTTCGATGGGATCCCGATCCTGCGGCAACTCCCGATCCGTCTCCATAAAACCAGTAGCCTTACCCACGTCAGCTTTGCACCACGTTTGCAGTCTCATCACGGTTGTCGAGGAAGGCCTGCAACACGGCGTCCTCCCCTTCCAAACCAGATTCATGGGCTCGATCGAGGGACGCCATCATGCGCCGGTAGTCCCGTGGCAAGACCTTCACGAACTCCTTCACCCTGTCGCTCCAATGGTCGAGAATCTCCTGACCCAGAGCCGATTGTGTGAAGCGGACGTGGCGTGTGATCAGATCCCGCACTTCGGCGATATCTTCCTCCTCCTCCAATGGCAACAGATCGACCATGTCCTGATTACAGTGACCTGCGAATTCTCCTGCTTTATCGAGCACGTAGGCGACACCGCCGGACATGCCGGCGGCAAAGTTGCGCCCAGTCGGCCCCAGCACGACGGCGAGGCCACCGGTCATGTACTCACAGCCGTGGTCGCCCACCGATTCGACGACGGCACGAGCCCCTGAGTTGCGCACACAGAACCGTTCTCCTGCCATGCCATGGATATAGACTTCGCCGTTGGTGGCCCCATAGAGCGCCACGTTGCCGACGATGATCTCATCTTGGGGAACGAAGGTCGAAGCAGCCGGCGGATACAGTATCAGCTTGCCGCCCGACAACCCCTTGCCGAAGTAGTCATTGGCGTCTCCGGAGAGTTCCAGGGTCATCCCCGGGGGAATGAAGGCGCCAAAGCTCTGCCCGGCGGAGCCGTTGAACTTGAACTGCACGGTGTCCTCCGGCAGTCCATCGGGACCGTAACGCTTGGTGATCTCGCTGCCGGTGATGGTCCCCGTCACACGATTCGTGTTGGCGATGGGATACTCTCCACGCACCGATTCACCACGCTCGATAGCAGGCCGGCAGGCTTCCAGCAGCGTCGTCATATCGAGGCACTGTTCGATGCCGTGATCCTGTGTTTTGGTGCAATGCAGACCGACCTCATCACCCACATCCGGCCGGTGTAACAGGGGCGTCAGATCGAGACCTTTCGCTTTCCAGTGTTCCGTCGGCCGCTGTCGCAGACGGTCGGTGCGGCCCACCATCTCGTCGATGGTGCGGAAGCCGAGGCGAGCCATCACCTTGCGCAGGTCCTCGGCGATGAAGTGCAGGAAATTGACGACGTTGTCCGGCGTTCCCGTGAACAGTTTGCGCAGCTCGGGGTTCTGTGTCGCCACACCGACGGGACAGGTATCCAGGTGACAGACCCGCATCATGATGCAACCCATCGATACCAGCGCCGTCGTGGCAAAACCAAACTCTTCAGCGCCGAGCAGACAGGCGATGGCCACATCCCGGCCGGTCTTGAGTTGACCATCCGTCTCGACGACGATGCGGTCGCGCAGATGGTTGAGGACCAACGTCTGGTGTGTGTCGGCCAGACCCAGTTCCCACGGCAGTCCCGCATGTTTGATGCTGGTCTGCGGGGACGCTCCCGTGCCGCCATCGTGGCCACTGATCAGGACCACGTCTGCCTTGCCCTTGGCAACGCCGGCAGCGACGGTGCCGACACCGACCTCGGACACAAGCTTGACGTTGATGCGGGCATCCTTGTTGGCATTCTTCAGATCGTGGACCAGCTCTGCCAGATCCTCGATCGAGTAGATGTCGTGGTGTGGCGGCGGTGAGATCAGACCGACGCCCGGCGTCGACTGGCGCACCTTGGCGATCCACGGGTAGACCTTGCCGCCGGGCAACTCGCCACCCTCTCCGGGTTTGGCGCCCTGGGCCATCTTGATCTGCAACTCGCGGGCATTCACCAGATAGTTGCTGGTCACACCGAAGCGTCCGGAGGCGACCTGCTTGATGGCGGAGTTCTTCGAGTCGCCATTGGCCTCGCGGGTGTAGCGCGCCGGATCCTCGCCTCCTTCCCCCGTGTTCGAACGGCCGCCAATGCGGTTCATGGCGATCGCCAGCGCCTCGTGGGCCTCTTTGCTGATCGACCCGTACGACATGGCACCCGTCTTGAAACGACTCGTGATCGCCTCGACGGACTCCACTTCTTTGAGCGGGATGCCGCCACCCTCGGGATCGACGAATTCAAGCAGCCCCCGCAAGGTTGCCATACGATCGTTTTCGGTCTGGTCGTTGATCAGCTCGGCGTATTGCTCGTATGCGGCGGTGTCATTCGTCCGTGCCGCTTTTTGCAACAGGTGCACGGTCTTCGGGTTGAACAGGTGGTACTCGCCGTGCGTCCGCCACTGGTACTCGCCCCCCGTGTCCAGGGCAGCGCCGTTGCTGCCAAATCTGGGGAAGGCGGCCACGTGTCGACGATGTGCCTCTTCGGCAATGACATCGAGTCCGATGCCCTCCACGCGCGAGTCCGTCCACGTGAAGAACTCGTCGATGACACTCTTCTTGATTCCCACGGCCTCAAAGATCTGCGCGCCGCGGTACGACTTGAAGGTGGAGATGCCCATCTTCGACATCACCTTCACGACCCCCTTGAGCACGGCCTTGTTGAAGTTCTCCATCGCCGTGTCGAGATCGATGTCGCGGAGCATACCCTCGTCGATCATGTCGGCGAGAGACTCATAGACGATATACGGGTTGATGGCGTTGACACCGTACCCGAGCAGCAGGCAGAAATGGTGGACCTCGCGGGGTTCACCCGTTTCCAGCACGAGCCCGGTGCGCGACCGTTTGCCCGAGCGGATCAGGTGGTGATGCAGCCCTGCCGAGGCGAGCAGCGCCGGGATCGCCGCCAGCTTTTCGTTGACACCACGGTCCGACAGGATCAGGATGTTGGCGCCACCATCGATGGCGGCCTCCGCATCAGCGAACAACTGGTCGAGGGCAGCGCGCAGTGCTGCTTCGCCACCGTCGGCGGCAAACAACATCGGCAGGACCTGTACCTGGAAGCCGGGCAGATCGAGGGTTTTCAACTTCTCCATCTCGGCATCGGTCAGGGACGGCGAATCCAGGCGGATCTGACGACAGCTCGCCGGCTCCGGCTCCAGCAGGTTGCGCTCGGCCCCCAGGGTGGTCTCCGTTGCCGTCACCAGCTCTTCGCGAATCGGGTCGATGGGCGGATTGGTGACCTGCGCAAAGAGCTGCTTGAAGTAGTTGTACAGCAGGTGCGGCCGGTCGGAGAGCACCGCCAGGGGTGCGTCGTTGCCCATGGAGCCGGTGGGCCACACGGCGTCACGCGCCATCGGTCCGAGCTGCACACGCAGATCCTCGAAGGTGAAACCAAAAGCCTGCTGGTGCTGCAGGATGGTCTCGTGATCGCGCACGATCGATTCGTGCGGTACGTCGGGGATCTCATGCAAATCGACGAGGTTGTCGTCCAGCCACTGTCGGTACGGATGTTCGATCGCCACCGAATGTTTGAGTTCTTCATCGGCGATGATGCGCCCCGCCTTGGTGTCCACCAGGAACATGCGGCCCGGTTGCAGGCGGCCCTTGTGCAGGACATTCTCGTCATCCACTTCGAGCACGCCGACTTCGGAGCCCATGATGATCCGATCATCCTTGGTGACGTAGTACCGCGACGGCCGCAGACCATTGCGGTCGAGCGCCGCGCCGACGACGGAGCCGTCGGTGAAGGCCACCGATGCCGGTCCGTCCCAGGGCTCCATCATGCAGGCATGGAATTCGTAGAACGCGCGCTTCTCGTCCGACATGTTCTCGTGACGTTCCCAGGGTTCCGGGATCATCATCATCAAGGCGTGCGGTAGCGAGCGGCCACCGAGATGGAGAAACTCGAGACAGTTGTCGAACATCGCCGAGTCGGAGCCGTCCTCCTCGATGATGGGGAAGAGCTTGGCCAGATCATCATCGAAAACGCCGGAGTCGATGAGTGCCTCCCGCGTCTTCATCCAGTTGACGTTGCCACGCAACGTGTTGATCTCACCGTTGTGGATCACGTAGCGATATGGATGCGCACGCTCCCAGCTGGGAAAGGTGTTGGTCGAGAAGCGGGAGTGCACGAGGGCAATGGCGGCCTCCACGCGTTCGTCACTGAGTTCGGGGTAGTAGTCTTCCACCTGTTCCGGTGTCAGCATGCCCTTATAGACGATGGTCCGGCAGGACAGACTCGAAAGGTAGAACGCGTCCCCTTCTTCCTCGTCACTGTGGCGGATCTCGTGGGCGGCGCGTTTGCCGATGACATAAAGCTTGCGCTCGAAAGCCAGCAGTTGCGCCTCGGCATCCCCGCCGGCGATGTTGGTGCCCTGCTTAATGAAGACCTGCCGCATGACGGGTTCGTGTGACTGCGCCCACATACCGATGGAGTTGTTGTCGGTGGGCACGTCGCGCCAGCCCAACAGGTGTTGTCCCTCGTCTTCGACAATTTCACCGAAGGCCTGTTCGCAGAAATGACGGTGTGACGCGTGAATCCGCGGCAGGTAGACCATGCCGACGCCATATTGGCCGGCCGGGGGCAACTCGACACCTGCTGTGGTCATCTCTTCGCGCAGAAAGCGATCCGGAATCTGCATCAGGATGCCGGCGCCGTCGCCCGTATTCGGTTCGGCGCCGCGAGCCCCTCGATGATCGAGGCAGACCAGGACATCCAACGCCTGCTGCACGATTCCGTGCGAGCGCTGACCCTTGATGTGGGCAACAAAGCCGATGCCACAGGCATCGTGCTCGTGCCGCGGGTCGTATAACCCCTGCTTGGAGGGAAATGCAGCGGGATACTTCATAGTTGTGCGACCTCTCTGAGGTGCAGACAGTCGTCCTAGTCGGGTATGTAGGTCGACAGGGAGGGAAGGCCGAGTACGAAATCCGGGACCGGGGCGAACCATCAAGGGAGACCCCCGCACCGCAGTACGAGTCACTGGCGGGCTGCCAGCGACTGCGGGGGTCGACTGCGATCGATTCGAAGCGAACCGCGTAATATAGATAGGGCCCGCACAGTGTCAATCCAATCTTGCCACATAGCGTGGGAGGAGTGTTTGAAATTGACTACTGCGGGGGAAGAGCGATGGCCTATATTGTACCTATTATCATCAGAAAGGGTTTCAATTCGGCCATGAGAGAGTTTGACGACCAAGAGCGGGCCATCCTGCGGGCGCTGATTCGCAACCCAAGGGTGTCCGACAACCGCATCGCCACAACCACTGGTGTGCCGGTGCGAACCGTGCGCCGCAAGCGTTCCCGGCTGGAAAACGACAGCCGGGTCCACTACTACGCCGCCATCGATCGCGAACGCGGCCAGGGCGCGGCGGCGATCACCACCCAGCACATGGCCATCATCAAATTTCGCCTGGGGGTGACACGAGGGCAGGTCGAAGAGGAGATTCGCAACGAGCCGAATGTGGCCAACGTCTTCTCCGAACTGATCCGGGACAGCTACTTGGCTGAAACGGACGGTCACATCGCACTGGTCATGATCGTGGAGGGTGCCTCCGACAGCGACGTTGCCGACAGCCTGCAGGGCAAGATCCTGCCATCGATTCAGAACAACCACGGGAAAGACTGTATTCAGGAAGTACGCACCATGCGAGTGCTCGGCCTGATCCGCCGCGAGCACAACTACCTGCCCAAAGTCAACATGCCCGGCGCCACCCTCGACGCCGACTGGCCAGACGAGGCGATCTACCTAGGCTGAGCGAGCGATTCACCTTGAACCTACCCAGGGAGGCGGACCGCGCCGTCAGTCCTCCACAATACGAATCTTCAGTACAGCCTCAAGATCACGAAACAACGCGCTCACCTCGCCTTGTCGCTCCGCGGAGCCGCGGGTCGACATCTCGTAGGTGATCCAGTCGCTGAACTTCGTCGTCACACCACTACCGGAATACAGGGTATCCTGTGCACCGATAAAGGTGAACGTCAGGCGACTGGGGTTGACACTGCCGGCATTGCCGATAAAGTCGATCGTATCTCTGAATGTGGCGGCCGGTTGTCCTGCAAGACTCTCCAGCACGACACGAATGGCGAGAGATTCTCCCGGGCGGAGAAAGTTCTTGCGCGCTTCCAGTGTCAGTTCCCAACGCCCGTCCTCCGTCTCCGTCGTAACGATGCGATCCGGCTCCTCGCCGCAGCCGCTCAAAGCCAGCAATCCCAGCAACAGCACCATCCGTGACGAGGCCGTCATCGTACACCTCCCGGACCCAGGAAACCTTCGACTTCGCGCACACGCTGGTTGAATACTCGCTCGAATGCGGGGTAGTATTGGCTCGGCGATGTCTCGTAGAACAACTGCGCCACCTCGCTGTCGATCAGGTGATAACGGTTGGCCATGTCCTCTCGGCTCGGGAACAGAATCTGCAACCCGGGTTGGAACGCTGCCAGGGTCTGCGGCAGCTGGTTGAGATCCAGCAGTCGCTTGAGGATGAGAACATTGCGCAGGTGCGCGACATCCTCGTCATCGCCGAGAAGAATCGTCCATCGCAGCGGCTCCTCCGCGCCCGCACCGACGGGATTCAACCCCCGCAAGAAGAAGACTCGGTCACGTTCATCTGAGGGTACCAGCGTATCGCTCACAGCGGCGAAAGGATAGGTGAAATACTCTCCTTCCTTCGGCCCGTTGCGCGCGTCATATGTGAGCACCAATCCACGACCTGCCTCGATCACCTGGACGAGAGCATCATTTAATTCACGATCCATCAGATTGTCATCGTCGGTTGCCTCGAAGAAGAACACCTTGTCGAGATCGACCTGCTCACCATACTCGAGCTTTTCGACGATGTCCTTCAACATACGCCGCACGAGCACATCCTCCCCTGGAATACGTCCCGCCAGAAAACTGGCGAACGGTTCCTGACGGTGGAGGGTGACATCTTCGCTGGCGTGTGCCCTGATGCGTGCGACGATATTGCGCAGCACGGGGCTGCCCTGGATGAAACCCAGATCCCAGACCTCGTCATCACGCACACGATAGGCGTTACGAAAGAGGGTGTAGTCGAAACGATCGAAGATGTCGGAGTCTTTTGGGATCAACTGCGAAAAACGTCGTGCGTTTTGTGGCACGATATGCGGCGTCAGGACAACGATAACTTCCCGTCGTTCGTGTTCGATTCGCACTCTGGTGAACAGTCGACCCAGGACGGGGATACGCGAAAAGAGGGGGAGACTGATTCGGGCCTGCTGATCGTCCGTCGACAGCAATCCACCAATAATGAATGGTGTGCCATCGGCGACCCGGACGTAGGTCTCGACCTGCCGGTTGTCGACGATCGGCGAGAACGTGATATCCCCCGAACTGGCTTCCAGTTTGGCCGCCGACTCCGGCGAGATCGAAGAGATGATCGTTTCGATCTGCATCGTCACCTCGGACAACTCACGGTTGATCCGCGGTCTGATATTGAGCACGATGCCGATGGGGAAGTACTCCACCCCCTTGATCGTTGCCGACGTCGTCGCCGTCGTGCGGGACACCGGAATCTGTCGCCCCACCTGGATTCGCGCCTGACGATCGTTGAGCACCAGCACTGACGGACTCGACAGGACCTCGGCATCCCCCTGCTCCTCCAGGGCCTCGATGGCGCCACGGAAGGCATTGAAGTCGGTAAAGGCATTCGGTGAGAGGATGAAGGAGCCTTGCCGGGTACCGGCGCCACCGGGACGTTTGAAGCTGGCACTGGCGCCGCGATTCGATGAGCGCCATTCAAAGCCAAGATCGTTGAGATTCGTCGAGTTCACCTCGATGACGAGGGCTTCGATGACGATCTGTTGAGCGGCGACATCGATGTGAGTTTGCAGCAGGTTGACGAGGGTTTCCAACGCCTCGGGTTCGTCCCGATCGTAGACGATGAGCAGCCGCTCTTCCGGAGACCCCGAGGTCGTGGAATGCAGATGCGAGCCACCCAACTGCAGCACCCCTGCGATACCACCCTTCGACGAGGAGGTCACCATCGATCTCGACGAGGAGGACTTGGACTTTGGATCCTTCGACATCAGACTCGTCTTGGATGCATTGGCGACCTTGATCACATAAGGCAGCTTGGGCGTGCGCCCTTGCACGACATCAAAAATCTGTTCGCCGTCTGAGCTTTTGGAGTTGAACTCGATCGCGTGGTACCCCAACGCCTTCAACAGCCCTACGGCACGGTCTGCCTCGATATGACCAAGACGGAGCATCTCGTATCCGAGATCCGGTTCGGCGCTCGATGCCGCACGCTGGACGGCGGTCAACAGGACCTTCAGACCTCTCTCGATCTCACTGAGACCACCCGTCCCATCGCGGTAGATGACGATGTCGAAGGTCCCCCCGGAAGCGATTGTCAAGCCGAGTTCGACCCTCTTGTCCCCCGACACATAAACGCGGACCTCGTCGACAGCTCGCCGTCGTGACAACGTCGCTGTTGCCGCCAGTTCCGGCGCCAGCTCGTAGCCAAGTGGCAGCATGACACGAAGGTCCGCCGCATCCAACAGCTTACGCATCTTGGTGATCGTCTTGTGCGGCGTGGGAGCCACCACGAATTCGGCTGTGCCGGGTGCTGGCAGCAGGAGGCCGCCGAACAGAAACAGAGCCCAGGATCGAAAGCGGAAAATCTTCACACGCAGACCGATGGGAGAGGTGTAATATAAGGAGCAGTTAAAGGCTAGATAGCCACGTGTTCGGCGAGTGTCAAGAAACCCTCTGCGGGACACGACCTGGATCATGTGCTGTGCACATCAACCAAGGAAGTGGTCGATGGCAAATCTCCAAGAGCTTGGTGCGGACGCCGGTGCCGCACTGAAGGCCGCCGGTCAGACGGTAGCCGTTGCAGAGTCGTCAGCCGGGGGTGTGATCTGTGCGGCATTGCTCGCTGTGCCCGGTGCATCCGCCTACTTCAAGGGTGGCGGCGTGGTGTACACGAGTGACAGCAAGCAGACCTTGATGGCGACAACAGATGAGGGGATGGCCGTGGCGCGGGCCGCCACTCAGGAACATGCGCTGCTGCTGGCGCGCGCCGCTCGATCGCGGCTGGGCTCGGACTGGGGTATTGGCGAGACGGGTGCCGCCGGTCCCACGGGCAATCGCTACGGTGATGCACCGGGACATTCCTGTATCGGCATCTCGGGTTCGGTGGAAATGGCGCTCACCATCGAGACGGGAGCGTCGGGGCGGGAAGCCAACATGTGGGCCTTTGCCCAAGCCGCCCTCAATTTGCTGACTCAATGCATTAAGGGAATTGCATGACCCCGCGCACCCTGTTCCGTCAGCAATCCCCTACCCAGGACGATGTCGACGCCTTCCACCATGACGGCTTCATGCTGTATCCCGATGTCTTCAAGGACGAGGCACGTGAGGGGCTGCTGACAGAGATTCTCGGACTCGACTCGGTGCGCCAATACCTCGCTTCGCCAATAGACGGGACGGAAGGGAAACGCGTCTCCCAAGCGTACTTCGTACGCCCCTGGAACGACCGCGGCCCATACGGCGACCAACTCATCGACGACCCCTTTGTCACAGCCCTGCTGAGGGCGACGATCGGCAACGACTACCACTTCTGTCACTCCGCCCTCAACCTGGCGCCACGGGGAATCGGTCCCATCCCCTACCACCAGGATCACCATCACTGGAAGCACGACAACCCCGTCAACCTCGCCGAACGGGAGCGCTACTACATCCAGATCCTGTACTATCCCAACGGATTTACCCGCGGCGATCGCAACCTCAAGGTGATTCCCGGTAGCCACCTCGTGGCCCCCACCGAACAGGTCACACCTGAACGGATGCTGGCGGGGGAGTTCGACGCTGAGGCTGGACGCAATCTGGAAGAGGTGAGACTCGATGTGCCAGCGGGCAGCATGGTCTACATCAACGCCCGCATCTTCCACGCCGTGGAAGCCAAACCGGCAGATTCTGTGCAGGGACACCGCGTCTTCAATATCGACATTTTCAAGGAGGCAGGGCCGCCTCATCGATACACGCAGGAAATTCCGCGCCAATGGCTGCAGCAAGCCGGACCGGCACGGCAGAGGCTGTTCTCACGCAAGCCTTATGTGGACGGTTGCTGGAACGCTTGAACTGCTCTCTTCAGGCAGTCATGTCGAGGCCGAGGGAGGTCTCGGATCGTTGCAGATCTGCCGCCGTTGTCAGTTTACCTGACGATTCGCGATTGTCGAGTTCACTCGTGCCCCGGGGGCGGCCTCAGTTGGCACCCCGGTGATCAGCTCTCCAGACAATTTCGGCTACCGATGCTGGAGTTGCTTGTCATGGTACTTCTTTAGCTGGGGTTCGACGTGACTCGCTGCCTTGACGATGATCTCTACGGTGCTGACATGATTGCTGGCCTGTGTATCGATGATGACATCCGTGTCGAGATGCGGTCATAGAATTGGCCGAATTTCGCGCAGGCTTTGTTGATGTGCTCTTTGGTTGAATCAGACAGTTTCGCATTTTTCGCATCGATGCGGACTGGCATGCGTATTTTGGCGGTTGCGGCTCTCTCTTATCAAGATACCGGAGCCCCTTCGTGGTCAAACAATGATCCTCTCCCCCGACTCCTGCGTGGCTCCGGGAGTGGCCCCGAGCGTCCCATAGTAGGGACAGACCCACTCGTAGTGCAGCAGTTCCCGGCCATCGACTTGGGCGGCACTCCAGACGACGGCAGCTGCTGCGGTGGAGGGATTGACGAGACTCAGCCGAGCACCGTCGGCGTAGGGCATGGGAAGGCGACGGCCAACTCGTCCCCGTGGCGTCGGGCAAAGAGCGAGGGAAAATCCCGCCCCTTGCTGCCCTGACAGGCCAGATGCGACAACGCCGCTTCGCTCAGGGCGGGGACGAAGGTCTCGACGTCAGCATCCTCGTATAACAGCGCATTGATCTGCCAGTAGAACAAACGAGTGTCGCTGCGAATCTTGCAGCCCTGGGCGAAGGGAATCGGCAGATAGCTGACACGTCCCTGGCTCGAATCCGGACAATCGAGCACCAGTGGCTTGGCGAAAGGCGCCAACCCACCGGAGAAAAATTCGCGCAGTGCTCGTACGAATCGCCGGCACGTTGCTGCCGTCGAAATAGATCTCGAGGTCGCCGTCGAAGTCCCCCGCCGTCCAGAAGCGTGTCAGGCATCCGGCGCCCTCGTAGTCGACCAGGACATTCCAGCCCTCCTCCTCCTGGCGCAGGAAGAAGTTGCAATCCCTGGGTCCATGGCGCGGATTCAGACTCGAATCCATCACCGTGCGCCCTTCATCCGGCTCGAGACGACACAACCACGACGGGTCGGCGAGTCGCTCGAGATACCACGCCAGATCTCGTTTCACGTCACACCCTCTCTTCCCATGGCAATGGCAGATCGAAACGTCCGCTCATCCCCCGCATCGCCGTCTGTTCACGCTCGCCGAAAGGAATGCCCTCGCGACGAGACGCCGCCATACGCTCCGCCTCCAGATGTCCGGGAAGATATACCCGCTGAGTGCCAGGCAGGGGCAGATGACCGTCGCGGATATCGCGCACATACCGATCGACTTCGGCGCGGAATTCATCCCCCTCACCGATCACATCCGGATCCAGGGCGATCACGGTGCCGCCCATGTTGGCACCCGGCCAGCGCTGTTGTACGACAGCACTCGCCGCCGAGGTAAATCCCGTCAAGGCACCGCCGATCAGGGTCGATGCAGCGATCATGCCCAGACTCTTGAAGAAGGGGGAGGGAAACCGTCTGGCCACCTCCTCGAATCCTTCCTCCACAAATGGACTGCTGTCGAATGCGGCGCCGGCATCGACCACAATGGACAGCTCGCTGCCCGCGGGAAAGGCAAAACTGAATGGGGGGTTGCCGCTGGCGACGGCATGGGTAGGCGGCGTCTTCGGTACGGCCTCGTTGCGGTAGCCCTGCACCGAATACCCGATGCAGCCCGCCTCACTGCAGATGCGTGTGTAGTGACCACTGGATCCGTAATGACCGATGTTACGTACCAGGGCGACACCGACGCCCTGCTCACGCGCCTTGGCGACGGCACGT